>Ga0163149_10003246_pt1 | contig 18689 bp, 15 predicted proteins | sample OliLakLV19MP5G1_FD_148604 | JGI IMG/M metagenome (GOLD analysis project Ga0163149, IMG submission 148604) | Freshwater microbial mat bacterial communities from Lake Vanda, McMurdo Dry Valleys, Antarctica - Oligotrophic Lake LV.19.MP5.G1 | ecosystem: Environmental > Aquatic > Freshwater > Lake >...
AAAAGTGAACCACGGACAATATTTGGTGCCAAAAAGACCGACGGAGTACCCCGAAATTAATTTGGTCGGGTACGAAAATAAATGAGGCGACGGTTCGGTCGGGTACGAATTTTAGTGAGGCGATGCGCCATTTCTGTCCCATATATGGGCCGCTCCCATATATGGGACAGATTTGATGTTTTTTGTCCCATATATGGGACACCGGATGGAAAGGGCGTTTTCGACGGCCGGAGTGATGGATTTTTGGGTCTGTACGTAGTGTGACATGGAGTAGTAGCGCGTGGGCGAAGACCAGCGGGACAGGGCAGGGTGCCCGTCTCGCTGGTGAATTACTGGATTGAGTTGTTTACGCCGGCGCGGTTTAATGCACGCGGCGCTTGATTGACTCTTGCCAGGTCTTCCTGCGAATCAGCTTTCCAGCAGATCGCAGCTCTCTTGTCACCGTCACATGGAAGTTCTTTTTATCCGATTCGACAAGTAGTTTGGTTTTCAACGTGAGCTTTCGACCGGCAGTCGTGATGGTGTGTTGCATGACACCTTCGTACTTCGAATTCTCGGGATGCTTGTCGTTGGTGGTCCAGGTGTTAGTGCCTTCGCTGACAAAGTGCCGGCGCTGGATGTCCCATGCTGAGCGGGTCGCATAGACGAACGAGACGGTTCCATCGGCCTGGCGAATTACTTCGCGTCGGCTGTCCGGTTTGCCATCTTCGATCCAAACGTCCTTGCCGTAAGGCGAGGAGCTCTTGCGAGCAACGGCGGGCAGAGTCGGCTTCTTGCCGCTTCCGGTTGGCACCGTGGGTAGTGTCAACGACGTCATGCGCGAACCGGTGTGAATCGTGCTCGCCACAATTTCCGCTGACGGCCAAGCCATGGGAAACTGCGCATTGGAGACGGCCAGCCTGATGCGGTGACCGTTTTGGAACGTCCACGTCGTGAAGTGCAACTTGATTGCCACTTCGTACAACGCGTTTGGAATCAGCTCGCGATTGCCGAGGCGCTGGCTGTGAGCTTGTTCGTGGTCAACGCCTGAGCGCGTTCCATTTGCTGACAGATTAGAACCAGCGCGCGTTTCATCCGTTGCGAAGTTAGCGCCTGCGCATGTCCCATTTGCTGCGAGGCTGGAACCTGCACGCTTTCCATTTGCTGCGACACTGGAACCTGCGTGCGTTGCTGCGGCTCCATCACCACCTCCGCGATCGCCGTTTCTGCGAGCGGCTTTGCCTGATTTTTGAACAACTGACTCGTTGCCGTCGATGGCATTGAGATGGGCTCCGTTGACCAGAGCGCCGGTAATCAGCGTAACTTTGCCTGTCGGTGAAACATCCTCCAGCCTTACCGACCAGAATGCTCGTTTTGCCTCGCTTGAAACCTTGAGCCGAACTTCAGGCAACCCGACGATTTGAATCGGTTCGTCGACGAGCCGATCGTACGTCAGGCATTGACTGTCATCCTGGCGCATGTCGTCCGTCGTTTCTCCCCACCACCAACCTGCGGCTGTGCCACTGCTGGCGGTGGCGACCATGCGATCGCTGGCGCGCTTGCCGGGGCTCTTGAGGAGCTTACCGTCAGCTGCCGGGTAAAGCGTGGTTTTGAAACTGCCGGTTGCGGGCCAGTCGAACACGCGCCAGTTGCCCGGCGACACGCTCTGGTCCAGATCCGGTTCGTGACCGTCGCGAACGAAAGTCATCAGCCGTCGCTTGTCCGGCGTCATTGATGATCCGCGATTGGCGGCTTCTGCTCTAGCGGACGTTACTCCGAGCCAGGGCGCCAGCCATTCAATCGCTTCATCCTGCCACTCGTAATTGGGACCAGGAGCGCCATCGTCCGGAGACGAGTGACCCCATGGACCAATGTCCGCGCGCACAGGACCGGAGAGGTTCTCCAGCATCCGAATCACGGTATCGCGATAGCCGTCGTTGAGACCGCCTATCAGATAAACCGGAATGTTGATTTTGTCGTAGCCCTGGAAGCGCAGCGACTTGCGACGCCAGAAATCACCGTCCTCCTGTTGAGAGAGATACGTGAACAGCCAGGGTTTCTGGTCGAAACGATTGGCGAAGTAGTGCGCGTCGATGCTGTAGCGCGGAGTGCGCGGCAGACCGAGTTCGTGGTTGATGAACAGGTGATACGGGTCGAGATGCATGACGCCGTCGATGTAATGCAAATCGTCGTGATACAGATCGTCTGACGAGTGCATCGCGATGATTGCCTTGAGAGCCGGCGGTCGGCGCATCGCAACTTGAATGGCGTTGAAGCCGCTCCAGGAAATGCCCCACATGGCGACATGTCCGTTCGACTCTTCCATCGCGGCCAATTGCCGGATGATTTCCTCGGCGTCGGCGAGTTCAATGTCTGAGTATTCGCGAGCAGGCGTCGAGCCTTGTGAAGCACCGGTTCCTCGAATGTCGACCTTGACGGTGATGAAACCGCGTCTGGCGAAATACGAGTAAGTCGGGTAGTCCATCAGAAAGAAGGTGTCGTCTTTCCGGTAGGGCAAAAGCTCGAGCAGAACTGGAAATTTTTGACCGCAGCGATGGGCGCGGGGCATGAAGATGGTGGTCGCAAGACGAGTGCCGTCAGGCATTGTCAGCCAGCGTTTAACCATCGAAAAAGAATACTTGGCGCGGCGAGTGGGCGCGCGCGATTGGCGAGTGTTCATATTTTTTTCCGGGTAAAAATTTGGCGAGCCTCCCTGTGCCTGGAGGATCGGGCGTGTTCGTAATTTGAATTCAGAGACTGAAAAGGTTTTGGGTATCTTGAAAGTTCTTGAAGTGCAGAGATAGATGAGCGCTTAACTCTATTAACGAAGCAATAAGCGACTCAAACCAAAGGCAGTTAATCTACGCGCGGTTTTGATCCGAGATTTTGGAATTGGAGGACTAAACTGTCAGATTCGATTTTTGGAATGTCGCGATTTTGCTCGTTTCACAGTCGTCTCGCGTGCTTTTCCCTCGCGCTAGCGGCGCTCAAGTCCACCTTTGATATTGCAGGTTGCGCTAGTGGCGCTATGTCAGTACTTCGTCTTTTAATGTACTGGTCAGGGTTTACTGCTACTTGGAAACCTGAATGGAGCGAGGTTTTCACAAAATGAAGCATACGCAAACAGGCGTCATAACCCTTGTGATTGATTGGTCTCTATAGATACGGTCATTACGTCCTTTCTTTCCACACTTTTTCTACGAGTTTCGCTTAAACACCCAGCCACACTCATCAGAGTAATCGCCACTGCAGCACAAACCCCTCAAAACGGTTTGTTGAACTGGCACGCGCTTGGTTGTGTTTAACAAATTCGTTTTTTAAGTGCGGATAAAGGCTCTGTTTCAATCCCGTAACTGAACCTCGCTAAGGAGAACTGCACTATGTCCACGACCAACACCACCCCGAAGAACGCCACCCGTGACGCCCGTCTCGCCGAATGCCGCACCAAGGCCGACCAGATCGCTGTCGAGGAACTCGGCGCCGAGACCAACCGCGAAGTCACCGTCACCTCGTCTGTCACCACCGCGGTGAAGACCGGTACGAAGACGAAGAGCACCGAAGTCAGCGCCACCTCCGGCCTGAAGGTCTCCGAGTCCGAAGTCGACGAAGCCGCCGCCACCAAGTAAGCGCTTCGGCGCCTGCGACGGTTAATGTTCAAGTGAAGGTAATAACTCGCGTTATTGCTTGAACACTGACCGCTGAAAGTTCGCTTTCAGAAATCGACCACCAATCAGGATTCGCCTTTCAATCCTGGTTGGTACCTTTGAGGTGCACTGCTCTGTGGCCTTAAAACCACCGCTTCAAAATTCAGTCAAACACTCGAGCAAAGTGGCCGCTTGAAGGTGAGTAATCAGCCTTCGCACACCCGACGGTAAAACTCGGACCCGGCACTCATACATACATTCATCTGCGAGCACGCGGTATACCAAGTTTCCTGTTCACAGGGAATTTCGGTATGCCGCGTGTTTCGTTTTCAGTTTTCTACTACTATCATTTGTCATACTAGTTTAAATAATAAAAGAAATGCAAAGAGGAAGGAGCATTTACGCTCCTAGTTTAAGGGTCTCGTTTGATCCACGATTGGTCGCTGTGAACCGATTGTTTGCCTGTAAATCGATCTGGTGATCCATCCACAGTGAACTCGGAATTGCGGCGCTCTAAGAGGAAACGAACAGGTCTGGTTGGAGGATGCTTGCGGAACGGTGTTTTCGTTCGGGCATCCTGTCAGCTGACAATCCTCTGGGGAACTTTACCCTTTCTCAAGTGACTGAAGGAGCGCTTGAGCGCTTTGGCGCATCTTGTTGATGGCGCTCCTTCAGCTCAGGTGTTACTCGGGCTGCTGATTGTCAGACAGACCAAAGTACTCACGGGCGAACTCGACGATCGTAGTTCCGTCTTCGCCGAACTCCATGAACATCGCCAGTGCAACCGGGATGCCCAGGATGGCAAGCCGAGAGGCGGCCCACCACATGAAGCCGAGCGGCTTGCGGCGCCTCATGCGACCGAGTCGCTTGATGGCTGCATTACGCCTGGCAATGCTGGCGTCGACGGTACGGCGGAAGGCCACCTGCGGGTCCTCATCGGACTTCGAGGCGTTCTCAGCCAGAAACCGTTCGTAGCTCGCTTTGTTGACGGCTGCACGCGCCTGGATTTCAGCGATTGCCGTGTCAGCCCGCAAGCGAGCTTCCTCCGCAATCGCGTCCATCGCAGCCTGCGATTCAGCCCGGTACTTCGCCGTGATCTCACGGATCTCGGCCATGACCTGCTCACGGATGGGAACAAACTCAGCCTGCATCCGCGCGATCAACGCATTGAACTCCTCGTTCTTGTCGAGGAGCTCGTTGGCGAACCGGCGAAGCAGATAGTCGTTGAGATTGTCGGGGGTGAGCGAGATCAAGTTGAACTTATCGAGGCAATGCTCCAACGCTTCCGCGTCCATCAGGCGCATGTACATGATGTCCATGTCCTGAGGCTTCAGATGACCGACCCATTTGAAAGCGAGGACTTTTGCGATGTCCTGCCTGTACTGGGGATCGGAAACCTTGTCGCGGTGAAGCGGGAGGCGATAACGCATCCATTTGCTCGGGCGAGGTGCCTTGAGCTTGCGGATCAGTCTGTTCTTCCACCGGGGCTGGTCGAGCTGCTTTTCTCCGAAGAGATACATGCGCTCGCCGTCGGCGTCTTCAACAAACTGCTCAATAACGGGCTTCGGCTTCAGTGTGGAAGCCGTTTGAAAATCGAGAAGCCCGCTGGACTCGAAGGTTTTTACGCGGTGCGCCCAGCGCTTTTCGTCACCGCTTGCACTCAAGAGAACACTCTCGAACAAGGGTCGATGCAAATCCATGAAGACCTCATCGGCGCGATTTTCGGGAGACATCGGATTTATACTCCTTTATTTGGTGTTGGTTTTTTTACATCAAATCGCTGTCCACATCAGGGATGTGAGACGACGGTGTTAAATACATCACTCGGTTCAACTCTTTTCGAGTCGAAGTGTTTTTCTTTGCTGGCGCTGGACTGGTTTTTCTTGGTTTTGGGTCGCCGTGGGATTTCCGAGGAATGTGATCGAGTTGTGATCTGATTTAACGGCGTAGGTATACATCTGGCTCCCACGGCGATCAAGGGTTCGCCAGTGTTACGGCACGTGAACGGGTTTGTTTCGATCTGTGTCTTTTGGGCTGGAGTGCGGTTTTCAGTCGCAATCGTTGGTCGTTGCTTAATACTCGGTATGTCCGGTGATATCAGCGGCGGTGATTTGACAAAATGACTCAGTCTGGAAAAATGCGTTTTCTGTGCGAGAAGAGCGTTCATACTCCCCCGAAAATAAAAAGACGAAAACAGCCTGCGTAGTCAAGAGCGCTAGCCGAGCAAGGTTTTGATTCAGTGAAATGTTGAAACGCGTTTGAAAGACGATCGTGTCTGTTCTGAAAGACGTCTTGTCGCTTTCCGAAAGACAAATAGTCGGTGGCCGACTCGTCAGTGTCGAGCGATGATTTGGTCATGATGGCTCACTCTTTACTGATGACGCGCCAATACTATTAGTGTTAGTAGCGCGTGGTGCGAAACCGATGGAGACATAAAGCTCTTGCGAGCCCGTCTCCAGCGGTTTCGATGAAGGTTGCCCAGGAATATAGACAGAACTGTTTGACCAGTTCCGATATCCCTACGCCTGCAGGTGGTTAACCGGACAGGAAGGCGGTGTCAGTACCGCCTGCGGTATTGCCGATCACGATCAACCGCGCCAGCCCTTGGGCGGCTTGCAGCCGGTGTCCTCGGGGAAAGCGTTGACGGCGCCGAGCGGGGCGGGGGAGTTGGTGATGATGCCGGCCTTCTTGAGGGAATCGCTGGAGGCGTACTCGAGCACGAAGCGGGCGACCTCGCGGTCCGTGTCGAAGTAGGTTTTGCTGACGACCTGCTCTCGCCGGCGGCCGAATTCGGTTCCCATGTCGTGACCGCCGCGAGTGGCGCCGCGCGTGGTTTCGCCGCCATCGCAGCCCCTGGTGGTTTCATACATGCAGGGCTCGGGGTCGAGCTCCGAGTAGAACACGATGCCGATCACGCCGATGTGCTCGGGCTTCTCCAGGAGGGCGGCGTAGCTGTCGGTGCGGTCGCCGAAGTGGAAGCTGGCGACCTCGGAGTCGCTGAGGCGGAATCCGAGGATGTCGTTGGCAGTTGGTCTCGAGGGTGGGGTCATGACGTAGCCGGTTGCGTGGGCGCTGGCGCGCTTGCCGGTCATCACGTCCAGTCCGTCGACCGAGATCACCGTCTTGAAGCGTTTGTAGGTGTGGCGGTAGCCGCTGATGCTGGGCACGAGGATGCGGATCTGGTAGTCGGTGTTCCAGGGCGCGGCGATGTAGGTCTTTCCGTCCTTGGTGTACTCGGGGAGGACGAGGCCATTGGCGACGATCTGGATGCCGAGGCGGTCAGCGTTTTGCATGTGCGGTTTCCTTTCAAGGAAGAGTCTGTGCATCCGGTCGATTCTGGACACCATGTTCCGCTGTCCCGCAAGGCGGAATGGCGAGGAGTCTGATTTCGGGATACAGCTGACTTCTGAGTGGAAACGACCTGGATGCGGCTGGGAGATTGGGGGACCATTTAATTTCGCAATTGGGACCAGCAGAAAACAAGACAAAACCAAATGATATGCCGTTCGTCGCTTGATTTTTTGCCGATTTTGTCGAGGCCAGACCAACGCATCTGATATTCCCGATAGTACCAGCGTCGACAAAAAACATTTGATCTTTCGAGCTATCCGAAGTATCCGAAAGCTAGACCATTAGCCATTTGTTTATTCATTTATTGGTGATAGTACTAGGTGGATTAGTAAAAGTGCGAGAAAAAACAGATGGAGATAAACGGCTCTTGCGAGCCGGTCTCCATCTGCCCGCCCGGCGGAGGTCGCACCACTGGTAGTGGTACGATTGCTCCGCCGAACTTGACACAGTTGCTTGCGCTTGTCGCGAACGGCTAGTTGCCGCCCTTGACGATGCGCCAGCCGCCCTGTCCGTCCAGTTCCAGCACGTTGCTGTGATACGCCCTGAGCGATTCGCGGTGACCGACCGAGATGAAGGTCGTTCCGCTCTTCGCCAGGATCGTGTACAGCAGCTCCTCGTTCTTCGGATCGAGCGCGCTCGATGCCTCGTCGAGGATTGCGTACTTCGGCTTGTTCAGCAGCAAGCGAGCGAACGCCATACGCTGGCGCTCACCGGGCGACAGAACGTCGACCCAATGCTTCACGGCATCCAGCCCACCTTCGGAGGCGAACTTCTCGATCAGACCATCAAGGTTGACGGTCTTCAGAACTTCACGCAGCTCGGCATCCGACGTCGTGCTTTCCGAGTTTGGATAGGTCAACTGCCAGCGCAGTGAACCAAGCGGCAGATAGGGATTCTGCGGCAGGAAGAACATGTCCGACGCCGTAGGCGTGGACACGGAACCGGTACCGGCATCCCAGAGACCACCGATCACACGAAGCAGCGAACTCTTGCCGGCGCCCGAAGGTCCGACGATGAGCAAGCTGCCGCCCGGCTGAACGTCGACGTTGACGTCCTTGACCAGGGTGCGAGCGAAGTTGGGCGTCATCATCGAGACACCCTTCAGCGTGATGCTGTCGCTGCGGCTGAACACCATACGCGGATGTTCAGGTGTGCTGGGCTCGTCCTTGGCGTCGAGCACGTCCATGAAGTCGCCCAGACGATTGACGTTGGCGGCGAACAGCGAGAGCGTTGCGAATTCGGCGACGAACAGGCTCAAGGCGGCGAGAATCTGGCTGAAAGCCGAGTTCGCCTGCATGATGTGTCCGAAAGAAACGCCGGAACCCTCGGTGAAGTAGAGGGGGGCGAGCACCAGAATCGGCAGCACGACCACGAGGTAGTCGTAGCCCTGCGTGAAGAACGCCAGGTTGCGCTGCCAGCGAACCAGGAAGTTGAAGTTCTTGATGGCGTCGGTGAAGTGACCAAGAATGGTCTTCTTCTCCATGGTCTCGCCCTGGTAGAAGGCGATCGCCTCGGCGTTGTTACGAACGTGTACCGCCGCATAGCGGAAGTTCGCCTCCAACTCTTCCTGTTTGTAGTTGATGCCGATCAGGCGACGCCCGAACAGCACTGTGACTACCGTTCCGACCACCGAGTAGGCGATCACCGTAAACGACAGCAGATGCGAGATGCTCCACAGCACGGTCGCGAACGACAGCACGGTGATCACAGAGTCGAGGATAATCAACATGAACTTGAGCGCACCCTGGGTGAACAGCTTCACGTCTTCCGACACACGCTGGTCAGGGTTCTCGACAGTGCCCATCTGCGAAATCTTGTAGAACTTCCGGTCCTTGAAGTACCGGGACATGATCTCGCCGGTCAGCCACTCTCTCCAGGCATTGCCCAGAAGATCGCGCACGAACCGGTAGCACACCACGATCGGGATACCGACGATGAACACCGAAGCCAGGATGGTAATCGCCTGCCAGAAGGCCGGGATTTCCTTTGCCTGAAGCGCGTTCATCATGTCGCGGTTGCAGAAGGAGAGGACGATGTTGAGCCCGTTGACCGCAAGCAGAAGCGCGATCAGAAGACCCAGCAACCGCCAACCCTTGTCCATCACCGCGCGGGTGATCCAGAGATAGCCGGCGGGAAGTGCGAGGGCACCGACAGTGGCCCAGGCGGCGAACGAGAACTTGTGGTCCACCACCGAAGCGGGCAGCAGGTTGGCGATGGCGCCGGGCCAGAGCTCAGCGAGCGCGGTACCGGTAGCGACACTGAACGCGAGGTAGAGACCCCATGCGCAAGTGAAAAGACACGCCAGGAATCCGCCGAGGAGCCATTTCTGGTTCTTGCCGGATGATTCCCAGTAGGGCTTGGTCATCGCGAGAACGCGCTTGGCCAGGACCCAGTCAAACTTATTTGTATTTTTCATTCGAAACTCCAAAGGTTTACCGAGCCGTAATTGGCTTGGATGAGAAGTTACGGAAGACAGAACCGACGCCAGAGGACTTAGAAAACGTCCACTGTCCGGTTGGGCTGGCTGAAGGAAAGGCGCTTACAGTCAGGCTTTAGCTCTGCTTTTGGTCCGTTTTAGTCAATGCGTTATTGCTTAATCACTCACCAGAGCGACTAAACGATAACGAGACTTACAAAAACTATTCCGCGGTTGGTGGTTTGCCTTTCAGAAGAGAGCGGAGATACATACTTCTCTTGCCTACCAGGATCTCTTGTTGTTACCAAGAGGAGATCCTGCCAAGTTAAGTAGATCTAAAACGGTCAAACAGGCGCGCGCTTTACGTGAACACCGCCTGGTTGTCATATGGGCGTCCTGACGGTTCTCAAGATGTGACCGGTTTTAGATATTGCGCACGTTCCGCTAGCTCTCGTGACGTGAACTTGCGCGCGTCCCGTTAACGGGACAAAAGTGGCGATTTTTGTCCCTTGAACGGGACACGCCTAGAAAGTAACTGCAGGCTGTTCGAGCAGTCCGCCGGCGCGAACCGTCGATGCACTGGCCGACTGCAGGCTGTTCTCGACGAACCTCGGATGCCGGCGCCGAATAACAGCCGCGTTCAGAAGTGTCGGACTACGCTACCAGAGCGGCTTCCGGGAGGCAGCCGTAGTCGCCGAACAAGTAGTCGCTCAGGAAGACGCGCTTCCAGGGCGAGGTGTTATTGTCTCGGCGGTAAAGCATGACGTAACCGTTGGGCAGTGAAACGGTTTCGTACAGGTCGACGACGTCGAGGTCAGGCAGTCCGTCCAGTTGGCGTTGCATGGCCAGGAGAACTGCTGAGTGTCCGACCACGAGCTGGTTTCCTGTGACCTGGTTGAGAGTCGAGAACATAAAGTCGTCGACGCGTTCGAACAGGTCATAGAAATTTTCGCCTTCGGGTGGGCGATACTTGAGCGGTCCGAGCGCGTTGAAGATCTCGTGTTCATGCCGATGCAGTTCGTGAACACCCTGGTAGGTCAGGTTCCAGAACGAGCCGTAGCTGCGCTTGTTGAGCCGCTTGTCGACAATCGGACGGAGCGGGTAGCCGAGGCAGCGCGCAATCAGTGATGAAGTCTGGTCGATGCGACGGAATTCGCTGTGCCAGACGTGTGAGATGGGAAAGTGGCTTGGGAAGAGCCTTGCCAGAATTCGACCGGCACGCTCGGACTCCCATTCGCCTTCCGGCGTGATACCAATCTCGCGGTCAGAACCAGAGATGGCGTAAAACAAACCGCCCTGAGTTTTTTCAATCTCGACATTGGCAAAGCTCTTGCCATGCCGGACGAGGGCGAGGTACTGAGGTTCGTTCATACGAAACTCTCCTGGTTGATACCATCTGCGATACTGCGGCGGCGTTAGCTGCTCGACGAGGTGTCGCGGATGGTAGTGGCTTATGGGTGTGAAGCTTGTTTTAGAGTTTGGCGAAGATTCAGATGAGATGAACGTTTTGGTTTGAAGAACCAGAACTTAAAGCACTGAATAACTTCAAATCAATACGCGAAAAATAAATAGGAGGTTAATGAAGTGCGCAGTTCACGAAGGTCGCACGATGTTTAGCTTCGCTATCTATAAACCCGATGGACAGAGGGTCTTGGCATCACCCGTAGTCAAGCGAACGCGGATAATTCTCTGTGCGCGGAAGGCACCACTCGACAAGCGTTTGTTTTCAAGAGGTTTCGATGCATTCAACCGTTTAGTCTTTAAACTAATAAAGCTTTGAGAGCACCAAAACATTGAAGACAGAGTCTGCTTCTTTGTAACTTTGCAGAGTACTTAATCTCACTATATTTCTTCGAAAATTTCTTAAAAGCCAACACGTTTCCTATTTCAACGTAACTCAAGACAGGAGCCAGACAGCTTTCGCTGTTCCATGGAAGCTGTCCATAAAACAAGGAGATGGCAATGTCCAGGAAAAACCTCGGCGATTACGCCACCGTTTTATCGCGAGTTCGTCAGGCCCTGTCTTCGAACGTTAGTCTGCATCAGCCCTTCGAAAACGAACGGGATTTTGCCAAGTTCAAGAAAACAGTGGATGACGGACGGCGTCTTCTTCCATCGAGATATCATCAGACTTACGTCGATGTTCTCGATGAAGCTATTCGTCAGGCAGAGAAAACCGCTCGCCGGAGTGGTGCTGCTGGACGCGCTCGTGTGCTGGCTCAGCTCGAGTCGGTTTTCAACACTCTGGCTCAGCCCGTCGTGCAGCTCGCTGACAGCGTCGCTTCCGACCGGTTGAAAGCCTTCCAGGCGTTGACGAGCAATCTCTATCGGCGCTTCATGGACGACCCCAAGGTGCGCTCAGAAGCTCGCAAAACGCTGCGTTGGCCGGAACTCGATCCACTGGCGTTCTTCGCCATGGGGCAGTCCGACCCGTTTACGCTGCCTGCCAGTCTCGAATTGCCGGTCGCGCTGATCGCCAAGCCGTCGAGTCACTCGTCGTTTGTGCCTTTGTGGATGGTTGACGCTCACGAAGTAGGCGGTCATGTCATTCACTCGGCGGTCAACGGTTTTGAAACCGAAGTGGAAACCAACGTCCGCGAGGCGATCAAGAATGGCTTCCAGACGGGAGCAATCAAAACTTCTGTCGCGACTGTGAAGATGCGAACCGGTTCGTTTCTCGCGGTCGGTCGTGGGCGTTCCGTTCCGATCGAAGCGTTTATGACGCAGCTCTTCGAAAAGTGGCTTCCTGAGCTACTTGCCGATGCGGCTGGTGTGCTCAACATGGGACCGATGTACGCCAACGGCGGCATGTTGGTTCTGTCCGCACACAATCCGGAACACCGCTCCGCCAACATCGCCGATTTCGAAAGTGGCAAAGGTGCTGACAGTCATCCGGCTGACATCATCCGAGCGCTCTTCGCAATCGAAGTGGTCGAGCGCCTCGCGTTGAGCGAAGCCAGGGAATATGGGCAAGCTCTTCGTGAGCGGGCCGCCATTGCCTGTGGTGGCACGTTGCATGACAACGTTGTGTTTCGATCTTCGGCTGGCACCATATTCACTGAGGTCAAACTCAGCGACTTGAGCGCGATTCTGCCGATTGTGGCTGACGCGGTTTGCAATAAACCACTGAAGTCTCTGGGCGATCGCACGCTTTCGAAGTTTATGACCTGGGGCAACAAGGACGAGGCGACAACGCAGAAAATCGCCAAGTTGCTTCCCACCGGTCATGACTTCGAAGATGTTCTTGAAGCGCGCCACGTGGTATCGGCTGCGGTGCTCGCTGTAGAACAAGCCTCCACAACAGCCAACTTCAGCGCCGTTTGCCAGCGCATCCATGGCAACTCACTTTTAATTTTGAAATCGCTGTACGAGGAGCAGTGCCTGTTGTGCGCTGTTCCCGACTACGGTGAAACGCGCCGAAACGACATCCGCCTGGCTGATCTGGCTCGGTTGGTCAAGGGACTTCGCGCACGATAACGCGCAGCCGGGCTCTGGTCCGACTGTTAACGAAGGAATAAATCAATGGAACGCAAAAAGAGAGGCTGCCCAGCTGTTCGGGTGGTCATGTTTCCTAAGGACACCAATCCCGCTCACAATATCTTCGGTGGCGTGATTCTCAGCAACATCGACGTTGCTGGTGTTGTCGAAGCGAAGAAGCTTTGTACTCACCGTTTTGTTACCGTCAACTTCAAAGAAATCGAGTTCAAGAAACCGGTTCATGTCGGCGACGTGCTCACCTGCTGGGTCGAGATCACGCGCATCGGCAAGACGTCGGTGACCACTCACATCTGGGTTGACGTCGAACGCGAAGGCGAGTACATCCCTGTCACCGAGGGCACTGTGATCTATGTCGCTGTCGACAAAGATAACAAGCCACTGACGATCGAAAGCGGTATCACAAGCTACGGCAAGCGTCTGCGCAACAAGCTGGCCAAAGCCGAGGCTGCCGCCAAGGCCGCTGAAGCTGCTCAGCCTCAGCCGTCCTGTGGTGTCGCGTCTCCTGCTGACGTGTCGAGCGCCGTTAAGTCTGCAGATGCCTCCGGCTCCGGCACTGCTGTTGTCGCGGACGCTTCCGGCACCGGCAAGACTGGCGCGGATGGCTCCGGCGGTAAACCGTCAACTGCGAAGAAACCTCGCGGTGGCGGACGTAGTGGCTGCGCAGGCGGCTGTCGGTAGCTCAGGTGATGTGCCGCTGTCGGTAGGACCAAGTGCTAGTCAGCCGGCTGCCGTTGACACCGTGGTGTGCTGGTTGTCGGTTGCACATATGGTGCTGTCGATGGCAATGGCACCATGTGGTGACATAGCTGATTGTCGGTAGCTTCGGGTGATGCCCGCCGGACCTCCGTCTGGTCGATTGGTGGCATGACCATTAGTCACACTCCGGAACTCTGAGGCTGATTGCCTCTTGAGCTTCTGGAGTGTGCTTTTTTGTGTTCGCAAAACGATTGCGTATAGTAGATCAAATTTCAAAAAGGAATCAGTGGAGAACGTCGTCTCCACTGATTGTCGCCAGGTTGAATTCAGCGAGGCATGTGCCACCAGCAGTGCCTTGCGGCACCGCTGGTGGTGGTGGGCGGAGTTAGCCCAGGCGCTTCTCGTAGGAAGCGTTGAGCTTGGCGAGCTCGGTGATGAGCTGGTCACGCCTGGCGACCACGGCCGCGAGGTTGCCGGCGATTTCGAGCGCCTGCTCCATGGCGGCCTTAATGTCCGGCGCGTTGAGCGAGAACAAAAGGGCGAGGTCGGCGTCGTCGTCCGCCTTCTTGTTGGCTGCGTACGACTCCTTGAGGGACGCGCGCTTGGCCTCGACGGCGGTCTTCATCTCGTCCGCCTTTGCCTGCAGCTCGGCCGCGTTGTCACCAGCGCGCTTGACCTTGCCGCAGAGACCGGCATAGAGAGCCGATTCCTTGCGGACGGCAGCCGTCGCGGCGTCGAGGTCACGCTTCTCGGCGCGAATGGCCGAGAGCGTCGAAGCCTTGGACATCGTGTCGTCGTCCAGGCTCGAGCTGATCCGCTTCGCCTCGGCGGCGAACGCATCGATGCTGCTCAGCGTCGACTCGATCGAGCCGAGCATGCTCGACGCCGTCGTATCACCGCCCAGCCGCGAGATGGCCAGCGCGCGACCGAGGTCGGCGAGGCCAACAGAGCGAGCCGGCTGGCGAGCTTCGACGGAGAGCTGCCGGGCGCGGGCGACCGGGTCGATCGGCGCGCTGACAGCGACAACCGGCGGCGTCACCGAGGTGGCGACGATGCAGTTGGCGACAGGAGCGGAAAGCGCAGACGAAGCGGCACCGCTGGTGGTGGCGGCCTCGCGACGCGAGTGGCTCTGACGCTTGCCGCCGTTGTTTGCCTGCGCGCCGTTCTGCTTGCCGCTTTTCGCGTTGTCCTTGAGGGGACGCGAAGTCAGCCGCACGCGGGTGTAACGCTTGTCGCCCGAGGGCGGCTCGACGCCGATCACGGTGAGACCGGGAGCCGGCATGCCGATGGTGGCGACGCCGAACATCTGGTCACGCATGGCGCGCTCTTCGCTGGGGAACTGCGAGACGTGCAGCACACCGGAGCAGGGCTTGCCGTCGAGCTTGAAGCTGACCACCATGGCGGTCTCGAGCTTGTGGGTGAAGGTACCGTCGATGCGCATGCCGACCTGAACGGCGGCGTTGTGATCGACGAAACGGCTGGAGTGATTGCTGGTCATGGGAGCTATCCTTCTGTGGTTGCTCGTTGATAAAGATGAACTAACTCGCTCGGTGCACCGTGGGTGGTTAACCGAGAAACTTCAACGTTTCCGCTGAGTAGCTGAAGATGCCGCGATCAAGCTCTGCAATTAGAAATCGCAAAGACCATCGCGGCAGTCGTAATTACTCGTCGTCGTCACCGCCGATGTTGATGATGGTGACGCCACGGTCAGATTGAACAGGCTTGTGCTGCTGCTCTTCGATGTAACGCCGGTAACCTTCCTCGCGAATGTCGTGAACTGAGGGTTGGATGCGGTTTTCCGGCTGTGGCTGATCCCGACGGCGCTGGTGTTCGATTGCAGTAGGGTCCGGTAGCGGGATGCCATCGATGGTGGGGCGTTTGTAAGACATAATCGACCTCCGTTGAGGTGATAGAGTCGGCGCGGGATGCGCTTTCTGTGTGGGCGGAGCAAATCCAGCAACAAAGTTGCTCCAGGGGTTTTGGCTTAAGACAAGGTTATTGCTGGGTGGAAGTTGAGGAACCTTGGGGAAAATTAAAAATACAGAGATACCAATCAATATCAAAACTAATTACGCGAGCATAGTGCTCTTAAGAGTTCTCTTCGTAATAACCGATCAAAGATTGCTTTTCACTATTGGTGCGGTTCGCATGAACTCTGCATAACGCAGTCATGCTGGCGATCTCAGTGGGAGAAACCGCATTGTCTTTGCGCTGGAAAAGAACGATCGCGGTCCTAAGAAGCTGCAATCACTCAGTGAACTCGCGCTCAAAATGAGGCTTGAGCTAATCGCTTGAGACCCGAGAACTGAACCGCTGAGAATTTACACGTCGAAGAAGCAAAATCAGTCTTATAAGTTTTTTGATTGCCGGTGAGCTGCCCGTTCACGCCACAATGGTTTGAGTAGTGCTTTATTCGCAGGTCCAGTTTGGCATAGAATAATATCGAGGAAGCCCTGAGTTCGTTAGTAGATTCGTCGGTCAAATAGGTGGGTGCGGTGGTGAAATCGCCTGAAAAACTGGAGCTGCTGACTGGCGCCTTCGAACTTTTCCAGGAAAAATCAGACTCGATGGCGCGCAAAGACGCGGTCGAAGTTCTGAAGGAGCGTGTGCCGGGCTTCACCGAACGTCAGTATGCCTCCGCCTGGAACCGCGTGCGGGCGTTGTTTGAAAACGCCTGCCGGCTTGTTTTCCGCTGGGCGACCGACAATCCAGCCGGGACCACGTTCGAATTGCCGGACACCAACCGCGTTTTCCTCGATGAGCTCGGCGAAATCTGCAAAGGTTTTACCGAAGAACAGTATCATCAGGCGCTCGAATACGGTTTTCAGAAAGGCATTTTTTAGATGGAGTCGGACTTTTTGCGCGCGGCGTATTCTTCGTCCGAACGCTTGAAACCGTCGTCGGCGATTTCGCAACCAACTTCAACAATCTCCGGCGTGTCCGTGGTTGATTTTGCGCCCTTGTTCAATGACTGTTCAAGCGCTTCGACGGCCGTCAGTAGTTCTTCGTGGAGATAGGAATCGCTGGCTTCGGCAATCGGCAAATAAATGCCTTTGGTTTCTTCCAGATATTGTCTTTGCTTCTCGCTGTCAATCCAGTCAGGCGCTTCTCTGACCGAATCCAATCGGTCGCAGAGTTTTACTAATTTTGACACAACACTGGCTTGTTCAATGCGGCGGTAATACGTGTTGAGTCTTTGCACCCGCTCTTCGCCGGTTGCATCTTTTTCGACTGGCGGTTTTGTGAGAATAGAAACAAGCATCGCAATCGGTCTGCCGAACAGTCTTTCGATGTCGGCGATGCTGACTTTATCGCGTTTCCATTCCACCAGTTCGTGCAGCAATGCTGCCGAGATCGCGCCTGTGTCTTTGATTTCGATTTCGTTGATCAGAATGAGGGCGACACGCATGGGATGGGCAATCAGATGGATGCCTCGATCCGGAAAGGTTTTTGTCTTCCTTCGGTATTTGTCGTAATGCCCTTCGATGAAAGTCAAAGCTTTCAAAATGATTGCTCTGTCCTGCATCTTGAGATTGTCTACAGCCAGAACCAGCCGGTGTCTAATCGACGCGGTGACTTCGCTAGCGGATTGCGGTGTGGAGCTCATCTTGGCTTCCCGGGACTAAACGCTTGAACAGACCGATTATACACACCCCAGCGCCGCTTTGAAGTGGAGTATATTCGGAGCAGCGGCAGTCGGCCGTCTGTGCCACTTGTCGCGGTGATTTATTGGTACTATGCGTAGTGCAATTGTTTTAGAACTAAACTGCTAGAGCGATCGGCGGCAAGCTGGATAGGGGCGCTCTGTGCCTGGCTTTAGCTTGAAGTACTCGATCACGCCTTTGGCAATTTGTTTCGCTTCTAGGGCGTGAAACCGCGGATCGTGCATGAGCGCTTTATCGGTTGGATTGTTAACGTTAGCGCCTTCCACGAGCGCGCCAATCGAATTGACGCCGCGTAAACCGACAAGTTTTCCGTTGCCGGTTACCTTGTCACTGTTGATACACGACTGCGCAGTTGCCCGTTCGCGAACTCGCCAGGCGTTGTTCTGAAGCGATTGCGCCAGCGGTAGTGATTCGTTATACTTCGGATCGGCGATGTAAACGCATTGCCCGCTCTTCCTGGTTGGATCATTATCGTGATGAATACTGATATAAATCGAGTCATCGCATCGCATGGAAACATCCTTGTTGACGGTGTCGTTTCGGCGCTGTAAATCTTGCGCCTTTGGTACCAATGGCGGTGGCGAATTTGGGTTCCACGTCGGTACGACTCGCAGTCCGGCACTATTCAGTTCTTTTATCAAGTTCTTGCCGACTTCGGTGTTGACGCCGCATTCTGTATAATTTTCAGATTGAAAACCCTGGTCGTGTTTGCCGCCACCAAAAGGGTGTTTGTCTCCACTCGTACAGTGACCGATGTCGACGTAGACTGTTTTATTCGCGGTGTTTAAGCCTTGTTGCGCTGCTGCTAGTTCGATTTTCGGTGAGGTCGGTGACTCTGATGCGGCGGTGGTCGGCGATGCTTTGGGCGGAGCGAACTCAGTTAAATCAGCGTATTGCAAACCGCGTGTGGGAGCTGGATTGGAATCACTCTCGCGGTTTTGTATTTCTTGAACCATAGAAACCTCACATGGATTTTGTCATGATAGTAGTGATGCGTGACCCGATCGTGACGGGCGTAAACTGGTTTGGAGTGCTGGATGGCGAGTTCCCATTCTGTGGAGCATTCAGAATGGATCATCACCACCAAATGTCCGAATATGGAAATCATGCCTTCTTCTGAAAAATGCTGAATTCAATTTGAGCAAGATTTTGATAGTGCCACTATATGTAGTGCCGTTGTGCTGTTGTCCCTTGAGCACGATAAAGTGTATTGGCGCGCGTTCCAAAACCCAAAACTCCAATGCCACAGCCACATGCACGCCTTCGGAGCCTGTCCTGTTTTTTTTAACGACATTGCATAGTATCAGGTGTGGGCCCGAATAATTCGTTGAAGACATCACGCGAGGGAATAACTTTGCCCTGACTACCAGACGTGGAGCCAGTTAATCTTTTTTGATCTGTGGCTGTTTTTTGAGCCAAAATTGGGCTTCTAAAGCCGGA
>Ga0163149_10003249_pt1 | contig 18687 bp, 17 predicted proteins | sample OliLakLV19MP5G1_FD_148604 | JGI IMG/M metagenome (GOLD analysis project Ga0163149, IMG submission 148604) | Freshwater microbial mat bacterial communities from Lake Vanda, McMurdo Dry Valleys, Antarctica - Oligotrophic Lake LV.19.MP5.G1 | ecosystem: Environmental > Aquatic > Freshwater > Lake >...
GCCTGTAGCCAATGGTGCAGTGCATTGGTCCCAGTGGGCTGGGAACTACAGGGGCCTGGTGGGCTGGGGAGATGGGGTTGGAGCAGGGTTGTTGGCTGTGAGGCTCTGCCATCAGTCATGCACTTGATCAGTTTGTAGTTGGCTGTGGAGAGGGTTTGAATGTCATCGAAGTTAGCTTGTTGTGGCTCATGTCTTTGCCTGACTGCTAGCACATCAAGTAGCCAGTTTCTCTTGCATTGTGTGAACTCATCAAGGAGGTCTGATGTGTTGAGTTTGAAGTGATGTCTGTCAGCAAGAGAAAGGGCCCGGGCACCCACCAGCAATTCTGCAGTGATTCTTTTGACCATTTTGCTTCAACAAATGCTTCTTGAACATCAATCACCATGCATTCTTTGTGTCATTTTTGCCCCTGGGTGTGTTTTGTCAACTTTTGAAGTCAGACTTGAGCACACATTCCAGTGACACTTTCAGTGCAAATTTCTGTTCAAAGTTTGAATTGGATGCAGCAGAACTGTGCAATGGCATCACTTCGAGCATTTGAAAAGGATCATTGAGGATTGAACCATTGACCTCTGCAAGACAACAGATGCACACATGGAATTCAACGTGGTGTGTTGACATGATGCACCATGTGCAGTGACATGCATTCATGCAGCAGGGGCATGACATGCAAAATAACATTTCTACAAGGTCAGTTCTGACACAGATGGGTTGTGCACTTCAAATTCAATTTGCATTGCTTCAGCTTGCAAGCTGAGGTGAATGACTTGTGCCCTTCTCACGTCCGTCCCTGTTTCTTTGATTTTACATGAAAAATTCTGGCAGGTCTCCATGATCAGACCATGTCAGTCCACTTAAGGGTTGCCACTTTTTGTGTCAACAATGCTGCTTTGCTTGCTGCAGCAAGTTTTCCCTACAAAACAATAGATTTAGCCATGGGATTGCTGCCTGTTGAATCAAAACTTTGCATGCATCGGAAACTAATTAGAATGCCACAACCGTCAATTTTCCTAACTTTGTCACCATTTGTGCTAGCTCTTTTTGTGACATAAGTCGCAATTGTAGCCATGTCTTAATTGCCTTGGAGCAACATTTTTGGTGTTGATTTGAGTTGTGGCAAAGTGCAAAATGGTGGCCACATGCGCCTCAAACCGAGCCTGACTCGGAAGCTGCACTGAGTTTTGTGCTCACAAAAAACATGCATGTTTTGGGTCAGCAGTGTCAAAATGTTTGCTACCAAAAATGGTGCCCTGTGTGCCAAAGAAAGAATCCCAATTTTGAAAGGATCTAGATCCTGTCCACAACTCCTTGTGAACTCCAACAACAAAACATGCAGTGCCTGCAGACACAAACCCAAATTCTGCACCAGGCATGCAAAGAGGACCACCCCCAACACTGTTTGATCAACTGAACAATGACAAAAGAGTCAACCCAATGTGCAAAGTCACCACAGATGTTAACAGTTGCAATGTTTGCCTAGCTGATGTCTGACCAGAAGCACTGTTGGCACTAACAAAAAGAAATCATTTCCTGTTTCATTTCAAAGCCATGAAATTGGAATCAATTCCAATGGTTTTCCATGATCAGTCACTCTTTGGTGTTTAGCATGACAAATGTTGCAATGTTGTTTGATGTGTTGCCGCTGTTTTGCCAGACATGGACAAGCGAAAAGGGGTCATTCACACATGATGTTTTTTAATGTGCAGTCTCGAAGGTGTGTGCTGCCCCATGAAGGACAACTTGTGGTTGTTCATTTTTTCAGACATTGAAGTAAAAGACACTCACAGATGGTGCATTCTCACCCCAACACTGGTTAGCAGAATTTGCTATCAATGGAAGTTCAAAAGTGAAAAAAACTGATTCTGTTCCTGATTTCCTTTGGCTTTATCTGTTCTCACCTCCTAAGAAATTCCCATTTTTTTAGGTGGCAAAGTTGGATGCTGATTCCTTGTGAAGTTGGGGATAGAAATCCCCAGTTTCCCCCCACTGCCTACAAGTGTTCTTCAGGGACACTTCCTGGGCGGAAATGACATTTGAACCACATGAACATGCTTGCCAAGGAAGGGAAGGATGACAGTTGAGACAATCCAAAAACGGAAAAAGTGAAGTGATCTTTGATGACTTGGTTTTGTTTCCAAAGACAACGGTTGATGAATTGTCATGTGTCAAAGTGCGGGATGAAGAAATGTGGACAGACTCAGTTTGCACTGCTCACAGTGCTCCCCTCATGCTTCACCTCCTGTTGGGGGAAGCTGAAGCTGACCCAGCCACTTTGCAACTGCATGGGGCTAAGCTAAGTAGCTTTCAGCACCAAGTCCACACAACAGCCGAATGAATCAAGTGGCCGACCCAGCCGCTTCGTGACTGTTCAGGGCAAGGCAAAGCAGCTTTCAGCACTGAAGCCGCACAACAACCCAATGGAAGGGAAGAACAAGAAGGCAAGAATGCACAAAAATCAAAAATTCTATGGGAAATCTGTGTGGACCAATGCACTGGCACATTTTGTTGACGACAAAAACACGTTCAAGCAGGGGGCGCTTGCATCAGAAACAATTGTCATTTGCTGCACATCTTTGTTGCACAAGTGACAATGAAAACATCAAATGCGACACCATTGCTGCTTCACTTTGTGCACAGCATTTTACACAGTCTGTGCACAGGGTTTACCAATCAAAGCTCCCCCTTCAAACTTCCCCTATCTTAGCGGTCTACTGTGAGACCGAACATTTGGTGGCAGAAGGTGGTCAATGAATGACTGGGCATGAAATGTCTTCATTCTGAAGGCATTTTTAGGGTTCAAGGTGCAACTCACTTCGCACGTCATTAGCGCCAGCGGTTCGGTACAGTCAAAGTACAATTGTACCAGGTACCGGTATGCCAGTAAGTAGGCTACAGTAGTAAACTCTACTAATTGCACTGTAACGTTTTGGGTCATTTTTGTGAGCCATTGCAGATGGTTTCTGATCGATTATCCTTCCTTGATCTAGTGAGGCGTACAGAATACTACTGTAAGTCCCTTGTACACTTGCTCGGAATATGTCAATTCTTTCGGCATAAGCTCGGAAGTTCCTCTATACAGCGACATAGTACGACATTCCTCGGAACAGTGAAGAATTGGCAGTTGCGACATCCGCAGAAGGCACGGTAGTCTTATACAGTAGAATGATTTCTTTGGCATTTGCGAGAGCTTTTTATTGTAAGGTAGCCACTATTAACAGTTTAACACGTGCCGCTGTAATTTACTTATTTAAGTAGTTGTTATCATTACGAAGACAGACATAATGAAGTTCTGTCTTGCTAACGGGCAATGAGCGAACTCTATTGCCCTCTTGTGAGTACCGGTTTCCGATTGGTATTAGAGACGATAGCCATTGCCCATTGACAAGCTGCAAAAACCGTCAGCATCTCCAGTGTAGTACAAAAGACTATTGTCAGTGGTCATTGCCGAGCTTTTGAGCACCGCAGCTGGCTAAAATGACAACACCATGTTGAATGTTACAAAAGTTACGGTAAACACCTTACTTAATATTACGTACTACGAGTACGGACGTCTACCTGTACGGAGTCTACCACACTCCTTCGTCGCTTACACCAAAAGCATGGTTGGCCACTGTATTTAATTATTCTTTTTTTCCCAGCCAACCCGTTACGGTACTACGTAGTATGTACCAAAAGCTAGCTACTAGCTAGCTAGCTAGTAGTAGCTATCATGCATGCTTGTTGCTTGAGCTTTGTTTCCTCGTTCGTCGCATTGATTTACAATACCGTAATCACACACGAACATCTGTAATCGTTCTCGACCTCCTACTAGTCTAGCTAGCATACTATACAGTCAAGCTAGCAGTCCAGCCCACTACAATCAATCTATCTACGGAGGACTTTGACAAAGCACACCTTCTGTACACAACAACGATCCTTTCTTCTTCTGTTGTTCGATTCGATCATACAAGCATCAATTACTAGCTACTGTAGCACAATGGCCGTTTCCGAAAGCAACCGAAAGCGAAAGCTTGAAGATGTCGTGGTCGACGACGATGTCGATGATGACACGGAGGAGAGCGTGGACGAAGAAGAGGAAGAAGAAGAGGAAGACGACAGCAACAGCAAAGACGACAATGTCCTCCAAATCATGGTTCGCCGAGTTGGCCGAGCCGAGAACGAATCTCTCCAGATCTTTCTAGAACAAGACGCTTCGGTTCTGGACCTCAAGGAGACCATTGCCGTCACGTTGGATGAAAAGGACGACGAAGTAGTCATTCCCGTGGAACGCCAACGTCTCATCTTTAGTGGAAAGATGCTGCGCAATGATGCCGAACGGCTCGTAGCCGATCTTCACATGAAAGCAGGCAAGGATCAAACGCACTTTGTCCACTTGACGCCTCTGCCCAAGGGGGCCGCGCCGAGTGTTCGGACGGTACGAGAAACGCCAGCCGCAGTAACGGTCGCTACTACCGCACCCTTGGCACTCTCTCATCGCCGAGTGGCGGCGACTACTACTACAAGTACTATTGCTTCTGCTGCTGCTGCGGCGGGAGTCGCCACCGCCACCGCGGCGGCATCGGCCCACGAAGAAAACTTGAGACGAGCTCGTGAAATGGGAGCTCGTCATCGCCGTCGTCGCCTGCGTCGACAACAACAAGCCGAAGGTGGACCCTCCCGAGTTGTTCGTGGCTTGATGGACGCGGCGGCCTATCATCCGTATGCCTTGGACTTGTCGTCCGCTGCTACGGGCGTGGGAGGCCTCCTCATGACTACTCCTGGCGGTCATCCTCCTTCTCGTGCGAGTATTAGGGATGCCGCGGCACCCACTCCCATGGGCGTTGCCTCTTCTTCCACGGCGTTGGGGGGGGTACCAACGGAACCAGAAGGATCGGATGACTTTCATTCCCAGCTCAGTTACCTCGGTGCCGTTATGCAAGAACGGGCGCGTCTCGTGGAAGTCTCCAATCGTCAAGAAGCCGAGCTACAGACACAGTTGTTGGCGTTACATCAGCAGCAACAACTCCAGCAACAACAGCAACAGCTTGAACAACAGCAGCGTGAACAACAGCAGCAACAGCAACAACAGTTCTTGGGAGAATCCTTTGCATCCTCTCTTGCAGCAGCTGCAGGTGGAGGTGGTGGCGTGGCTGCCATGATGGCATTGAATAATGCAAATCCCTTGTGCCCCTATTATGGATCCTCCCTCGATGCCGCAGCTGCAGCCGGTATGGTGGATCCATTTACTCTACAACAATTGTTAGGTAACACCCACATGCCAAACCATAACGCGTCCGCTGCATCCTGGCTTCAACATCACGCCCTACAGCAATTGCACTTACAGGAGCAACAACAACAGCAGCAACTGCCCGACATTGCGGCGATTGCCGCCGCTGCGGCTGCCGTCAGTGCTAGAACAGCCTCGATGGGGGGCAACGCAGCTGCCACGTGGCAAAGCTTGTCGGCCATGTATCCAGAGATTGCGGCGGCAGCAGCCGCGTCGGCCCAGCATGAACCGATTTCCGATGTCTTGGAACGTGTGGCACAACGGGAAGGCATCCCGGACATGTTGGATCGCATTGCCCTAGACGCCGGACAGCTCGCCACGACGTTGCGACAAATGTCGTCGCAACAGCAACACCAACACCAACAGCAGGCACCATCGTCGGCGGCGGGTCTCTTTGCGTCTCCCGAAGTCGCCCTCTCCTCGTCGTTCGCCTCCGCAGCCGTGACGCCTCTCACCCTAGCTGGATCGACAACACCCAGCATGGCGTCACAAGTAGGAAACCATTATTATCCCAGCAGCAGCAGCAGCAGTGCTGCGGTGGCCAGACAATTGGAGGAGTACCTTGGCTTCTCCTCGCCAGCAGCCGCGGCCATGGCGCACGATGCCGCTACCACTACTACTACTACTACTACTACTAGTAGCATCGGTCATCATGGTAGTGCAGTGGCTAGGAGCTTGGAAGAGTACTTGGCCGCCAACGGGATGTCGTCACAACCTGGATACTACCCCTATTAATGGATTACTACAAGTATACATAAAACGAAGAACAACCCAAACACAAAAACAATACACAAAAAATGACCAACAAATGGACCAGTACTACAAAAGGTTATCATAATTATATTGGCACGATACTACTATACAACGAACGAATCAAAAAGGCAGGCTTTCATGTAGTCATTCATCATCGATGGACTTTGCCATATGACATTTGCAATTGTGATGATAATTAAATGGACGCCTGCCACAATTTCTGTACTGCATACGTTCATTCATTCTACGAGCAAATTCAAAAAACTAATTTCTTGCTAATCATCTTCATAGTTTATAAAAGCATAGAGCCTCATGCTTTCTGCTTTGTTTTTAGTTTTATGTCAAATCGTAAGAACGGGGATACAGTCGGTATTACTACTACTATGACGTAGCTGGTATGGCAACCACCCTCTAGCTAGAAGGTAAGTACTCTTGTTTGTCCCGCTGAAGTTAGCCTACAACAGTTTGTACCAAACGTCGCTTCTTCACTACTAGTAGTAGACAGTAGCTGGTAGCAAAACACGGTCGAGCATTATGGTGGTTGCATCATATCGGTAGCCTTGAGCAGATCTTCGGCCGTCGCATAAAAGGCCAGTTGAGATACTCCCGGACGAGTTCCCTTCTCCATACTGGTCAAGGTATCCAACAGTGTGGTGGTCCGAACATTGGGTGTTTCCGGCAATTTACTATTGGAATCGCCCCGCAACCGATTATAACTGGTCACACAATCCGCCTTTTCCAAAAAGCAGTGGCAATTGAGGTCCCTTGTTGCTCGCAAAGGCCAATCGATCGGCAACAAACAAGGGAATGTCCGAGGCATCCAAAGTCAGTTGAAAATCTTGGACCGACGTCTTGGAAGGAATGAGTCGATAGGTTTTGGAGAGTGTGGATTTTCCGGCGGAATCCGTAATGACATCTTGTTCGGCCTTTTGAATGGCTGATGGGGGAGGAGCCATGCGCATGCGACCACGTTTCAGCACCAGCGGGTATCTGGTATTATAGGTTGGTGGAAGAAAGAAAGGAAAGAAGGAAGCTTAGTGAGCTTTAACAATTTATCATGGCGGCATTGCTACACAGTGCTGCTCTCATTACTATCAGATGACATGAACACTGTGATTCATTCCTTCTTACGTGACTTGATCCAGTGTCGTTGCCTTGACGGTGAGTGATTTGGCATCGGCGACATCTTTGGCATCATAATACGACATGTAAATATCCGTGCCCATGACGTCGTTTTTGTCGACCACATAAAAAACTGGAACCGTATTGAGTTTTTCTTGAATGCTGGATCGCGACAACCGATCCCCGGCAGCTTCGTAATTTTGCAATTTGCCGGGAATGTCTTGGCGTGTCACGACCGAATCGGCGATGCTCAAATCACGGTCCCCACCCCCCATGGGCAAAAAGAGGGTCGTGCCGACAAACAAGATGACGACACCCACTCCCAGTAGAGAATACAACAATCCTTCGCCAACGTCGTCGTCATCCGACATGAAACGACGAGTGGGGGATCCTTCTCTGATGCTGTTGATTCTCACTGCCAAAGCATTATGGATGGATTCACCACCAACGGTCCATGATCTTCTTTGTATCTGTTGTGGTGGTTGGTTTCGAACGACCGATGATTGCGGGCCCACAAACGCTGCACATTCCAAAACGAGAATGCTGCATCCAAGGATCAGAAGCGAGAAGAAAAGTGAACTCTTCATGACGAAAAGGAGAACTGCTTTTGTACCAATATTTAATAGCCAACTGCTATTTTACAACCCTCGTTTTATAACAGGTAGGTCTGTACGCAGCTACAGTTGAGTAGCATCGGAGGCTCGGGTTGGCGTGGATATCACCATTGAATTGATGAGGGCGAGGTGATGGGGTGATGGCCATCAAACTCAAAAATCAAAAAGATATCTTTCCGATTCAAAACAAATACGATCAAGTGAGCGACATCAAAGTACTCTATCCCTACGGCTCCTCCTTGGCTGGTCAAAGATCGACAGCCAGTGCCACACACATCCATCATCATTATTGTGGAGGAACAAGGTAACAACAGATAAATTGATAGAGAGATAGAGAGATAGCATAATCTATTAACCATACCCCGTACTAGCTACTGTAATAGCTTGCTTCAATAGTAGCTTGTGATCCTGCCTCGGCTTCCAGTATTGGAGTGTTGGGATGGCGGATGACTCTTCCTCTTTTTATAAACTCGAAAGCTAGATAGCGACGATGGGCCAAGGTGACCATCAACAAGAACGGCCGAATCTCTTGGTGTGGCCCTCAGTTCTAATGCCATCATCCTCCGAGTCCAAAAAAGGACAGGCAAGTAGTAGTAGTGGATCTCATACTACTACTAATAACCAAGCATCAGAAGGATTTGTTCTGGGTTGGAACCGAAAAGGCGACGCGCAATGGCCTGCCAACACCGTCGTGGTCGCCGGTGTGGCATGGTTGCCTGGCAACAACACCAAGGCAAGCCTTGAGAAGGAATACAAAGAGCTTCAAAATCGAGTCGGTCGGGTGCAAATGAAAAATTATTGTCAATGCAAGCACCACCGAATCAACCACGCATGCCAAGAAGGAAGCGGAAAGGAATTGCAAGAGGAAATGATCATTGTGGCATACTATCTTTCAAGACAGCAATCGACTACAAAGACGAAAATGGATACCTCGGCCAAAGCCTGGCTCCGAAAGATGCACTTGCCTTGTATTATACTTCACGAGGATGGATATCCCTACGTACAAGTTGAGGAACTTACGAACAAAACAACGGGGCAGCCCACGACTAGTATGGCAGATCAACTATTGCTTTATGATTGGGAAAAATTCTACCGCCATGATCTTTGCAGCCCAGGATCGCCGTTTGCAACCATTCTGCACAGAGTCTCGATGGCCAAACCATTAATGGACAATCTCATCCAAACCACAGCAGCGACGGGTCCTGCTTCTACAATACGCGCTATAGAAAAGGCAAGGCCTTCCCAACGTTCTACTACTAATTATTTGGGTACAACAGACAACCACTATTCTGGTATTTGGGCTTTTTGGGAACGCTATTCCATGTTGGCCCATCACTTGACAGCGACCTCATCATCATCAAGGCGAAAGGATGATTCAACAGCATTGGCAGAAAGTGCAACAAAGTGGCAGTGGACACCCGTGGTTCGCCTGTGGAAGGATTTCCACATTCACTACGTTCGACCACAAAATAAAAAAGACGACAACCCACGATGCTTTCATTGCCAAAAACCCATGCTTTGTTCCAAAAGATTGCCACAAGAAGACGCCACCAACCATTTGGTTCGAGACGTACTGGATCTACTCAGTGGCCTTGTTTTCGGTCTACTCATTGTGGTCCTCATCCTACTGCCATTGTCCAAGCAACAAGAAACAACAACAAGTAACATTTGGCGACTGTTTTCATCCTACTACATGGAACAGACATTTCTTCCGAATTGGCTGACTTGGTTAGAGAGCTTTCCGATTGGTTTCAAGCTGAACGTTCCATTGACCAAATGCATTGGGCAAGAGGTTCGTTCCTTGGTGATCTTGCGCCAGGACGTCCTTACCGCTGCCTCGAAGCAAACGATGCATATCCTGCAATTTTTTCCAATGCAACTCTCCGCGGGCGGTGTGATTCTTGTCAGTATTTTATTGGGCGGGTCCGGATGTCTGGCACTCTTGATGGATATACTCCGTCTCTTGACGGTGCATTTGTGGGCAGTGAGCGAGGGATTCCGCTATGTGGTGTACAGAACAGAATTGTATTTCTTGGCGACACTCTGGCGTTTGTTTCGGGGCAAAAAACACAACCTATTGCGACAACGAACGGATACCATGGAGTATGATTCTATGCAGCTCCTCCTCGGCAGCATTCTATTTGTGGTGACGCTTTTTCTGCTGACGACGGTGCTGGTTTACTATGCGTTCTTTACCATTTTGAACTTTGTGGTTGGGACAGGAGCATCCATTGGGATTTGGGTTCTCTACATGTTGATACAAGATATACCGTTTGGGACCATTTATTTACGAATGAACCATGCTGGGATCTTTACATCTCGAGTGTTGATTAAAATGGGAGGTCAGACGCAATACGTTCTCGTGACAAGTCTTGAACCAGTTCCCGAATCGATTTCATCCATCCTGTCATCAACACCAACCCTGAGAAGGCGCAAGGCGGCATTGGTATCTTGGTTGCAAACTTTGGCCAGAGATGTTCTCTTTGGTAGACCAACGACAACAACATTGGTGGAGGGCCTCAAGGGAGTTTAGGCCGTTTGCATGAGAACCCATTCATTCTTTTTGGCTGCCGTTGGTGCTCTTTTCACGACCAGACTCTTCCCAGCGATTGCCAGTTTTGGTTGTCATAGAACTTCCTCGTGGTGGTGGTTGCGCACCGTCTTGGTGGTTTGTTGACCTACCTGCACCTAAAATTCCGGAATGCTATACAATTCACAGCTGCATCACGGATCGGCAACCAGGCAAGCCATTCTTTTTCAAAAGCTGATTTGACGCGTCCCCATCTCGCCAAACAATCCCTACGCAGTCTTTTAGAAAAGAGCAGACCGCAGGGTGTCACCGCCCTTCTTTTTTCGTTGTTACCTGACCCCTGGTCATCCTTCGCCTACAATAGTTGAATAACCACTATCGGTACCTTGACGACAGGAACTCGCTGCAGGATACCATCATCACCGGTACTTCCGCTTGCAGAGAATGGAAACGCGATTGCGATGGTGTTCTGTCTCCAACTACGGTGAATCGGAATGTTTGATATCATCCGTCAGTTTGCGAATTTAGCCAGATGCTCAGGATTACAGGTTATATCTACCAACGAGACTTAGCTTGGAATTCCTTCGTAAACTAAAATGGCAATCCCACAAAAACCCGATCTGCTGGCCTAGCTAGTTACGAGAATGACTGGCTGCAATACCGACAATCTTAATAGTAGCATCGATCAGCTACTCCACTCGGTGGGCTCTGCTACAGTGTAGCTAGCTAGGTGGCACCCATACTGGAGTACTACTGGAGTTGTTTTGCTGTCCATACTTTTGCCCTGTTCTACTAGTAGTAGCTATTCATAGTAGTAGACAGCTGGTACTACAGTATTAACTACTAAACTGGCTAGCTAGCTACTAGTGCGCTAATACAGTATGTACATTACTGGATTAGGTTTCAGGGGAGGCAGAACTCTGCAGTTAGTGCACCATTCTGTTAACCCAGTACGTCGTAGTAGCTACATGTACCAGTAGGTACAGTATGTACTACCGTACTGCAAAATTGTATCACGTGTACTTCGAAATACTGTACTTTCCTCGGAATCCCACCGTAAATGACTGGCCCCGGAAGTATTCCCACCGGAGATGAAAAGATTACAAGGAACGCTAGAATTAATGAAAAAACGGAAGTCTTGTACAGTATCCGAAGGGCACACTTCTACATGTACAGGAATCTGCATATTTGACTTTACTGTAGGTACGTAATACCTGGTAGTTTTTCTTCACATCCAGTGTGTCAATAGTGTACCATTTTCATCCCCGGTGAGGAAAAAAAGAAGAAATACGAGAATAGAGGAGGGCAATATGGTATCCCCAATGATTGCTGTCTCTCTGTAAAAGCACTACAGCATTGTACTCCGAAGGAATAGCGAAATCTATACAACTGGTAGTTGTGAGCTCGATTGCGTGGTTCCTTTCTCAGCTCCGTAGGAAAGTTTCTCCAGTGAAGGTTCTTCGACTGACAAAAAACGAATCATCCTCGGCAACCTTAATGTAAATGACAACGTTCTTCTGGTCTCTGGTGAAAGAGTGCACATATCGGTTCGTCTCACAAAATACAGAAACGCAAACACAAAACGCATTCCAGCAACAACAACTCAATAAACCTCACTTTGACACACAACGATAATAATGATGGCAACCACAGATTCCGCGCTCCTTGACGACGGCTCTATGCAAAGCCACCGCTCTGAATACTCTTTTGATTGCCAGCTCATGAGATGCGGATTTCTTCCCAGCAATTCGGTTAGCTCATTCGATGTTCGCGACTTGCAAGACCTCGACCTAAACGACAAAGATGCTTGTGAAAGCCCAAAGGAGGAGGAAAGACAAGACATGTCTTCCGAATGCGGCTCTTCTGAGTGTGAGACCTCCCCTATGAATGTCAGAAAAGGCAAACTTAGCAACGCACGCAGCGCCGTGGTTCGACGCCTACAACACTACACAATCTCCGACAGCGAAAGCGGAGCGCTGAGCGCCATGAGACGGAGCCTCCATGGTGCTTCTGAACGCCCGGTCCGAAGAGTCAGTCGTATTGTTCCCCAACGAAGCTCAAGTGCGCGAGTTTTGAGCGGCGCTGCGGCCGCTGCCTCCATTATGAGACGCAACATCTCCTTTGGATCTACAGGCTCATCATAGATGGGAAGCATCTCGTTCCAAAGCTTTGATAGATTCGCAATAGATTTACATAATACTGCAATTATAGAAACCTGCACATATTAAGATGTTCTCAAATGTTCTCTAGCTGTCTTAATTATAGGCTTTAGTTTCAGCATGTTCCATGAAACCCACGCAATGGTCAACACGCCGGACTATGCGCTGATTACGGACGACGGCCACAAAGGGAGCAGTCTCTTCTGCTCGACACCGATTCTTCCTTCTGGCCGGGATAGAGCTTGCCGAGCTGTATTTTGGATAGCCTTGCTCACCTTATCAATCGAGCACAGCATCGCACCAAATGTTGACAGCGTTTTTTTTCGGTATTGTCGGCATGGGGATTCACGGGATTGATATTGAAGAGATGAATACATAGTAAATCACAGTTTTCAACTAAGACTTTGTTTGGCTTGCCTTTCGCAAACAAAGACGATCGTGCCCGAGGCTAAGAAAAGAATATCGTATTTTACGGTACAGCACATGGCTCCCAAACTGCGCCCCCCTGAAGCTCAGCTTGGGTGGTTGGACATGAGACGATGGAATTCCCTGTTTTTACGGTGGCAGCATACGGCTACCAAACTGTATCTCGCTGGCGTAGTTCACCTTTGATGTTGGATGCATAGGTACTGTAAGGCCAACGAGGAGTCTTACTTAGCTACCCTATTTGTCAACTATTCTCTTCTACAGCGTCGATGTGTCACCAACCACTCGGGCTACATGTAGAATAACGATAGGGTTGGGGTTGTATACAATCCACCACCCAATTTTTGCATCGGACGCGCAGTCTTACCCTTTGACGCGCTGACGCATTAGAGTGCGAGATAAACAACGGCCACAATCTTTTCTCTCATGTGTGTGCTTGCATAAAACGTGTCATTGTTTATCACTAAAACCAACAAGCAAGCTATATATCCAAGCTAGTTAGCCAAGACAGACAGACACCGACCCACCAACCAATCAATCAATCAACCATACCAATCCACCATGAGTGCTGCTGCGGTTGCTATGTCTACTACTACGTCCGACAACAACAAGGAAAATACCGTCAAAAAGGGGCTCGGAGCGGGATATCAAACACCATGGGTCGAAAAATATCGTCCTCAAACGTTGGATGATGTTGTGGGAAATGAAGATACGCTCATTCGTCTTCGGGCCATTGCCAAAGATGGTAACATGCCAAATCTAATTTTGAGTGGTCCTCCTGGAACTGGTACGAAGGCTCGAGTGTAGTTTTAATTTGTTTTCCTTGCTTCCATTTTTTTTATCTTGGCAAATATATGGCACGAAAAAGTATATTTTATTTCAGAATTCTCGCATTGAAAATATTTCTCGTTTTCTTTTCGTTTTACAACATATTACAGGAAAGACCACCAGTGTGCACGCACTCGCACGTGAACTGTTGGGCAAGGCTTATAAAAATGGAGTCCTAGAACTGAATGCTTCCGATGAGCGTGGTATTGATGTACGTGGCTGCCTCGTATTTGAAGTGTCAAAATCTGGGTAAAAACTGAACATGCATATTTTTTCTCATTCGATAAATTACTTTGACAGGTTGTCCGTAACCGAATCAAGAGCTTTGCCATGAACAAGGTTACGCTCCCTCCAGGCCGGTACGTGCTTTATTTCCCATTGAGTGTTACATGTCATGCCGGCAACATCCTGTCGTCACGACACGATCCAGCCTCGTTTTTCTTACCATTCATTTCTCTTTTACTTCGATCACTTTGTCACTCTACTAGACACAAAATCATTATCCTGGACGAGGCGGACAGGTAAGCAAGCACACACTGACAATTATTCACGGGAATTGGTTGATGCATTCAACCATTTCTTGCTTCACAATACAGTACACTCACACCATGTCGACTGCATTTTACATTATTATTGTACCATTTTTAAAAATATTCTGTATTCTATTCTATCAGTATGACAAGTGCGGCGCAGCAGGCCCTTCGCCGCACAATGGAGATATATTCCAAGACCACGCGTTTTTGTTTGGCCTGCAATGTCTCTACCAAAATCATTGAAGCCATTCAATCCCGGGCGGCCATTTTGCGATATTCTCGTTTGTCGAATGAACAAGTCATGACCTGCCTCTTGAAAGTGGCCACGGCCGAATCTGTCGCCTACACCAATGACGGCTTGGAAGCCATCTTATTTACGGCCGAAGGGGATATGCGACATGCCCTCAACAATTTTCAAGCCTCGGTCTTTTTGTCCAATGGAGGCATGGTCAATCAATCCGTGGTCTTTAAAGTATGCGATCAACCTCATCCCAAAACTTTGGGAGAAATTGTCAAGGCGTGTCAAGCCAACGATGCACCGACGGCGGTGAAAAATATGCAAGCCCTGTGGAAAACGGGTTATTCGCCCAGCGATATTATTGGGACTTTATTCAAAGTGGTCAAAGCCAACAAGGACCTTTCGGAAGCTCTGAAATTGGAGTATTTGCGTGAAATTGGTTTTACGCACATGCGGATTGCCGATGGTGTCAATACCTTGTTGCAATTGCTGGGATTGGTGGGTCGGTTGTGTCAAATTGCGGCCACTGGAAAACCGCAATCAAAATAGTGTACGTCCAATACAAATACATAAATCAAATAAGAAAGAAGGATTTCGGGTCAGGCACAAGAAAAATGGCTTTCTGTTCTTCTGCGTTGCAATATGTGTTTTGTGCGGTAAAAAGATGTCTCAGTTTAGGACAAAATAATAGGTTTCTTCCTTTGTTTGTGTAGAGCTAGAATATAGAAGTAGTCTCAGGACAAGGCACTAAAAATATGAACAAGATTTGGAAAACTAAAATAAAAGCATTACTGAAATTTTACTGTAAACTAAATTAGAGAAAGGCCCAATTGACTAAATGTACAGTCAACTCAACCAATCCATCCATCCGTAATTAATACTACGTGCTCTTTTTATAAGTCGTCATAATAGTCACTCTTGTAATCCGACATGTCATATTCATAATCGTCGTCCTTGTAATGGTATTCATTTACATCATAGTCTTTGATTTCGTAGCCTCCCTTGTGCGTTTTCTTAAAATACGGAGGCGATTCCACGTCGTGCGGAGGATGGTTCGGGTTGGCGTGTTCGTGCTTGTGACCACTCATCGTTCGTTGCGGCTGCTGCTTATTATTATTAGTCTTGTAACAAGGTTGGGATGATGATGCCGCCGCCACCGCCGCAGCATAGGCCGGAGCAATAATGGGTGTTCGTAGCGCTTGTTCGTTGAGATTTTCCCAAAAGGCAATTTGATTGGCACGATCCAATTCCAAATCCATTTGATTGTTGTACGCCGAAACTCGATGATTGTTGCGTTCGACACTAATTTGTTCTTTGTGGCTTTCCAAACGACCCTTGTATTGAGCCATCATGAGCCGCAGTTCATCTTCCGAATTCCCGCGCTTGTAGCGATCATCGGAGGGGACCGGAGGTAGAAAGAGTGCTTCTCGTTCGGAGCCATCGCGGTCGAGGGCAGCTTCCGCTATTTCCGGTTGTGACGAAAAAGAGGCATAGGGAATATAGGATTGTTGTTGTCGTTGCTGTACGGATTCTGCGGTCGTACTACTGCTGGTATTAGCACGACGATGCGACGCCGAAGACGACGGGTAGTAGGGCATAGCGGTGGGTACGATTGGCTCGGACGGATCATCGTCGGATTGTTGGCTTTCCGAGGGAAGGTCATCATCATCCACGAGCGTAGCTGTGGGCAGTAAGGCCCCTTCTAGTTCATCATAGTCTCTTAGCAGTCGCTGTTGACTGCTATTATAAGCTGCGGTGGTGTCGCTGGGACTGCTGCTAGTTCTAGGCTCCATCATGGTCGGTTTGTTTGTGTATAGCGTGTGTTTTATTGTATCGTGTTCAAGTTGTAAAACTAAAAGTTTTTAAGTCTTCCGCGACATGCGATTGTAGATACTCCAGTACATTACAGTGTTAAGTGGTGAAGCTTCTACGCGTCGTAGCTAAGCTACTGTAGCTAGCTAGTACAATTGTACGGAAGAACCAGTAGTTGCGTCTGCGTGCGTTATATTTTTACTTCGTTTTCGGTCGATGACCTTCACAGTCTTCCGTACTGTAGAGAAAAGAACTTACCAGCAACTGTAGTCGAACTTCACCAGTACTCACCAGAATGTGTTTCTCTTCTTTGAAGATGCCACGCGCTGGGAGCGGCACGAAACACTTATTATGTCAGTTTCCTTATTTCATTCACATATACAGTACTTTGAAGTAGTTACCTTGCAGGATCGTACTTGAAGTAGACTACAGGATTACTGGTACTACTTCGAAGTAGCACAGAAGTAAAAGAATCCCATTTAGTCGTACCGGTACGGTACTGAAAATATAGGGCGTTTATCCATCACGACAGTGAAAAAGTACGATTGTCATATTTTACTCTTATCAATTGGAGCCTTGAAGGGGAACCTCTCTACTTACCATGTAGCCACGCACTACATCGTATTGGTGACAGTCGTTGTCTGATACATGAACACGCATCGCTATCATACCCCATTTTGGCATCACACACCCCACAATTCGCTCCTACTGGATTTGCTGCCTGCATTGTGGGTTCAACACAAGGCCCACACAGCAAAACAAGACCCCCAAATTACAAAACCAGAGCCCAAAATGCAGCTTGTCAGCCATGTGACACCAAATGAGTGCATTGTGACCCTCAAAAACAAACAATTGCAACTGAGCTGCCATTTTGAATTGCTGCCAAAACGCGTCTGCATGCGGTGCATGTCAAAAACCCAGTGCTGCAGCTGAAAATGGCGCTGACCAGTCAGGGGTCAATTGGCCTTGTTTTGACCAGGTGTTGGTGGTCACAATGCGCACCACCTTCCTTTTGATGTTGCGAGTGCCAGCTGCTCAATTTGCAATGCATTTGGGCCATTGGGAGGACCTGATGTAGCTGCAATGGCAATGAATGGTGGCAAAATGCAAAAAATGCACTAAATGTGCATGATCCATCAAAATGAATGTGACACAGCCCATGACACACCCTCCAACAACAATGCGTGCACTGTGCCATCACTGCGCGCGTGGCACGCCGAGCACGTCACCTTCAATTTTTGGCTGAAGAGACAAGTCAGTCAAATGTTGTGTTGTCATTGAGTGCTGCTAGTCACACACAATTGCACCAAGTTGTGCCACAGAAATGATTGCCAGGTGGATGGGACAATGCACATGGAAACTGAGTCAAATGGAGTCAACTTGAATTGACACTTGACACAACAACTTGCAGAAGAAGCTGTCAACATTGCGAGTCCCACTTCTCCAAGTGGCACGTGCTTCTCAATCCTTTGCTTAATCAGCAAGTTGAGGACTCAGACCCGCATCAGACCTAATGGACATCAAAGCCACTGAGTCATTTCAGACCCTGTTCAGGACCACAGACATCATTTGAAGTCTTCAGACCCTGCATTGGGGTCTCAAGACCTTGACAAAACACACCCCTTTTTGACTTTTCAAGTTTGACTCTTGAGAGTCTGATGTCTGTGCAGACCTTTGTTTGAGACATCAGACCCTTTTCAGACCCAATCATTTGATGCATCTTGCTTGCCTCAACATGGGTCAAAATCCTCAACTTGCAGCTATCAGCTATGACAACTAGCCAGTTGATAGCAAATGCATTCCCCATCTTCACGCAATTGATTCACATGGTTTGATGATGTCGCCGTGTTCTGCTGTCTGCATGCAATGTCGGTGTGAAAATGCACATGTCAGTAGCTTTGACTCACAATTAACATCGCAGTTTTAATGAAGCTAACTCACATTCCTTGATGCACAATGCCTTGAGGTGCAATTTTGAAACGTGTGAATCAAGAACTCTTTCAATCGATGTTCAAACGTGTTCTCAAAAGATTCAAACTCATTGTCAATTTTGCACCATCACAACTGCTACTTAATCAGCAATTTTGATGGTGATAAACGACACATCTTCACCGTCAAATCGCCAAACAACAAGGGGCGAAATGCAGTAACAATGCCTTAAAGAGAAACTTTCCAGCACCAATGTTTCACCACTAGTGCAGTTGCTAACACATGCAAATTCGAAAGTTATGAGCATTAGCTTCCATAGAAACAGCATCCATGTTTTGATCGAATGCTCCAACGAGATTGACATCTTCATTGGCAAGATTGCTTCACGGTGCGCATGTTTCGTCATGGTGAGATGCTTTTGTTACCACATGCCCGTAGGATCATGCGCCATCGCAATAGAACACGGCGTGGGAACTC
>Ga0163149_10003253_pt1 | contig 18661 bp, 22 predicted proteins | sample OliLakLV19MP5G1_FD_148604 | JGI IMG/M metagenome (GOLD analysis project Ga0163149, IMG submission 148604) | Freshwater microbial mat bacterial communities from Lake Vanda, McMurdo Dry Valleys, Antarctica - Oligotrophic Lake LV.19.MP5.G1 | ecosystem: Environmental > Aquatic > Freshwater > Lake >...
CGAAAAAGTACCGGAAAAGTCCTTGGTTTAAACGTGCTAGGCGTTTCCTTGGTCGGAGAAGAAGCCGAGCCCGATGCTACACGACCGGATTCCAGAATAGATTTTGTCTTTGACGAAGGAAAATTTGATTTGGGCTCGTTTCAGGTTCCCTATCCCGTACCCTTTCGATCGCCTTGGTTCCGCGATTGGGTCAAGGGATGGATTGATATTACTTGGTTGAGTGACAGGATTCGAATTTCTCGAGGAAACAAGGGAAGCACCTTCATCCTTATCAAGGAAGAAGAGTAACTATGTTATCTAGAAAATATGATTTGAAGGCATGGATTCAAAAATAATCAAAATATTCAGCTTTTTATTCCATTTATGTTTTTATCAGTGAAGTCAAGAGCCTTATATATACAGTATGGATTATGCATTTCTTTCATTAAACCCCATTTTCACTGATTTCGTCTTCGTGTACATGTTGGCCGACGGCATTCAACAGGGATACAATAGCTTTTGACGCGTCGCCAAGAGCCACAGACTTTTTAGGCTTTCTTCGGCCTCGAAAACTCTCTCGACAAATCGGGCAGCAATCAAGCCTTTTCATGTGTGCCATACAAATGGAATGGCCACAAGAAAGAGTGCATGGGACGCGACCTTTGTCTTCATCAAAATGGGCTATACAAATGGGGCATTCAATCGCCGACAAGGCTCGTTGAGCAGCACTTTCTACTTTTTTGCGCTGTCGTTCGCGTCGCTGGTTGGATAGCTTATTTGGAGTCAGTGGACAGCCTTCTTCTTTGTCCTCTCCAGACGTGGAAGCGCAGTCCATAGTTCGTCGTCGCGTAGCCCGCTTGGGGCACGATGATGTTTGGGTGGCATGCGGTTGACTCTTGCTGTTCTTTCTGCGTGGCGAGCGCGTTATCGTTCGAGAGACAGATGCTTCGGCATCACAGGCTGTACTTACGGGCGATGGGCCTGCTGATGCAGCGTTTGGCATTCTTGGGGCGGGCGGCAGAGACGTGCTTTGCCTGTTGGGCGATCCATCGCGAATCACGCGACCCCGTAGAGTGGCTCTTCTATTTCCATTGGGCTGTGGTTGCCGCCTGGATCTTCTGCTGGGGTTACTACTACTTCCTACGGGGGCCGTCTGACTCGTGCTTTGACTCCGAAAGGAGGCACTTCTTTCAAGACTGCCATCGCCAAGATAGAATCCAGGACGTCGCCGCCGAGCCACGGGATTGCTTAAGGGGAAGAATGCAGGGCGGAAATCCATGGGTCCTTCGTCGGAAATGGCGTTCAGCAATCGAATGATATCCAACTCATCCATGTCGTCGTGTTGATGGATAGCGTCGTTGTATTGGGCAATTTGCATGATACTACTGGCTTCCGACCAAGGTGATCCGCTCAAATAGTCGAATATTTGTCTCCAATAGTCGGCCATTGTTCACCACTCAAAGTTTCGATAGGTTCAATATCTATTCACTGTTATATTTTATCGTCTCTTTTGAATTGCAACAAGGGAGGCCAGCTTAAAACAAGCTGGTATGGGTTGCAGTCGGGCATAAGCTGCAACATCAATCGGGGAATTGAACCAGAATGCACAAGCTGTTTGGAAAAGCACGAGCTACGAGGAAACCCAGGCACGTCTGGAAGGAAAATGTGAGAGGCTGGACTGCACTCGCTCACCCAGCCGCGCGTTGGCAGACGACATCTTTCGCACAAATTAGATTCATTGGTACGTCATCCGCAGACTCTTTTTGGCTCTCTCATTCAAAACATGTGCAGCGACAAACGACAAGGACCATTACTCTCTTTGAACACACTATTACTATATTATACTCATATTACCATTAGAGAAAGATGACACTGCTCTCAAAGCACCTCTTATCTGTAGCTGTGCTGCTTGTCGGTAGCTCTCCGTTTCACGTGTCATTCGTCAACGCATTTACTAGCTTGCCTTCCAGGCCGGCTGGGTTTACTCGATTAACAAGGAATTCAAAGTTAAAGGCAAGTCCGTCTATCCTTGATCTGGAGGCATGGAAAAGCTTGTCGGCCAAGGCTTGCCACTGCCGAGCAAGCAGCTCGAGCGGCTGGAGAAATCATTCGAAGCAACAGCGGTTGTTGCTCGGAAATGGCCGAAGAATGTGAAATCAAATACAGCATTAAAGATATCGTGACCGAATATGACAAGACGGCCCAAAATGCCATTGAAAAAGTGGTCCGTACCAATCATCCGGATCACTCCTTTTTAGGAGAGGAAGATGTTGAAGCGGGTGGTGCTGCAAGTGAAGCGGCACTTCTAAAGGCGTTGGAGAGCAGTTCCACTGGCTGGATATGGATTTGCGACCCCATTGATGGAACTGCGAATTTTGCGTCGGGATTGGCCTTGTGTGCGGCTACCATTGGGTTTGTGTACAAGGGAACACCCGTTGTTTGTGCCACCTATGACCCCTTTAGTGATGAATGTTTTACAGCCATCAAGGGCCAAGGTGCTTTTTTGAATGGAGAACGTTTGCAAGTGTCAAAAGCCATCACATCCGTTGGTGATGCCATTATCAATGCCGGCTGTCCAGCAGATCCCAATGCCTTTGAAACCTCCATGCGAGGTTTTCTGGTATTGAATGGAAAGTCTCGGGGTCTCCGCGTCATTGCCTGTTCTGCACTCACCACCGCATGGATTGCGGCGGGGCGGCTCACAGCTCACTTTGGATACGACTTGTCGTCGTGGGATTTAGTGGTTCGGTCCAAGAAGCTGGTGGGGTCGTCACGGACCTGGACGGTTCACCGTACAAGATTGAAACGAGAAATATGCTTTGTAGCAACGGGCTGGTCCACGATCAAGTCCTTGATATCCTCCGCGAAGCTGATGCTGTTTCGTTTCAACGTGCTAACACTTAAATATGCACCATGAGTGAACCAATCCTTGCGATGATGTTCAAAAATCTTTTTTATGAATTATGTATATAAGACATTGCATTCTCTATGCGCCCTTTTTCCAGCCTTCCTTTAGCAAGCTAGTATCCAACTGGTGAACCTCCCTTTCGAATGTCACAAACTGCTTCTAACTTGCCCGTTTCATAGTCGACAGCCACTGCTTGTACTGTTCCTGCATAGTCTATATCGATGAGCCTGTTCCCCCTTTTGGTCAGTGCCGATTTCGTTCGATTGGATACTTGCAAATTGAGTCCCGATGGTTCTACAATACTATTTTCCACCGTCGTCGCTGCTGTTCCGTGGTATAAAAGTTGATTGTGCACCCGTGGATGTGCCATGGATTCAAATAGTGGTTTCCCCAAAAGCAGGTAGTTGACAATGACTTGAAACACAGCCGTGATAATTTTGGGACCCCCAGAACCGCCTACCACCAATCTCAAATCTCCCAAGTCGTCGTCACTACCGTTGGAGCTTGTTTGAAAGACCATGGTGGGTGACATGGATGACAGAGGCTTTTTATTTGGTTGAATAAAATTGGCTCGTGAGGGTTTCAGCCCAAAATAGTTTGCCTTGCCTGGATTTCCAAAGTCTGCGAAAGCGAGAAAAAAATGTAAGATCCCCAAAGTGCTCTCGAGAGGATGCGGCATAAAAAGAAAGACATAGCTACTTACCATCCATTTGATTGTTCAGCACTATGCCAGTCGATTCGCTGACAATTCCGCATCCGAATTGTGCATTGACCGACGTTGTAATTGCCACAGCATTACCGTCTGCATCGACCACTGACAGGTGAGATGTTCCATGATCCTCCAAATATCCAAAGGGGTCCGCAAGTCGTCGACGACCCTTTTGTCGTTGTAGCCTTCTTCTTCTTCTTCTTCTATCTCCCTCCTTGGCATCATGACCATGGGCACTTCCATCCGAGTCGTTGAGTTGTGCAAATTTGGGACCTCCATAATGTGACATATTGAGCACTCTATTGTCACTATAAGAAGATTGTCGTAGCTCCTCCATGTACGATCCTTGGATCAACGCCTCCACTGCATCGTAGGTAGTAGCATTGGTCACATCGTTACCAATAGGAAAGGCAGGATCCCCCATAGACATTCGGATAGCAAAGGCATGCTTCATGGCTTCTGTCATGCGGTGAATGCCCAGAGTGTCGGCAAACGATGCGAGAGGTGTGGCAAAGCCTGCCAAGAACCGAATGGCACCTATAATTACGGCTCCGCCCGAACTGGGAGGTGGGACACCTACCACGCGAATGCCAAATACATTGTCGGAGATTACGGGGTCTCGCAAGGTTGGTAAGTACAGTTCAATGTCATCCTTGGTTAAAATCCCACCCCCACGTTGAATGTCGTTGGCCAATTGCTCGGCTCGAGTCCCCACATAGAGAGCATCGGATCCATCCTCCATAATGGCTTGTAGGGTATCGGCCAATTTCACATTCTTGATGAGTTGACCTTCTTTTAAAATGTGCTTCCAGTCATTGTCGTGTGTGAGCAATTTTCGCAAGGTTGGCAATCCATTTCCGTGCAAGGCTTGCCGACCTTGCATCATTTCAATGTCATGGGCTAAATGCGTGTACACGGGTACACCATTGCGTGCCAATTCCATGGCCGGTCGTACGACCGCCGCCCATTCTAGGCGACCGTGTCGGGCATGCGACAATTCCAGTCCTTTTAATTCGCCCGGCACACCAATGGCCAGGCCACCAAAGAGGGACGCATCCGAGGGTACTCCTTCATCCTCAAACATGGTCGTAGAAGCTTTTTCACCTGCCACTTCTCGACAATCAATCACTTCGGTGATTTTATCGGTAGTCCCTTTGGCAAATGTTTTTGGGTTTATTCTCGCCTCGTGATACTTGGGTTGTGGCTTTTGGTCCAAATTCTTCAAATAATTGTCGGCATCGGCATGTATCAATATAAAAGCACCTCCACCAATGCCTGAACTACTGGGATTCGCCACCCCCAAACAAAGGGCCGTAGCGACGGCGGCATCGATCGCATTCCCACCCAAATCGCGCATCATGGACAATCCAATTTCCGAACACGTGGGATGATCGGCTGCTACCACACCGTGATCCATGGGAGGCAAAGTCGAAAAGGATTTCAAGGTTTGAATTAGTTTTTGAGTTTGCTTCTCCTTATTGTTGCTTTCACTTGCCGCCGCAAAATCATCATTCTCCTCTCCCGTGTACTGCAGCAATGGTACTTTTCCTGGACCGTGTGTGAAATAAATGTACACAGCCAATGAAGCGACCAAGGAGACGACCAACATGACACTCACAACGAGTACGCATCTGTTGCGATTGGGAGAAGAAGAGGGGGTTCTACTGATGGGGTCGTTCTTGTCGTTGGCAATATCATTCTCGTCGTCAACGTCGCGATTATTAGCTTCATCGTCGTCCTGAAACTCTTCTTCTTGTTCGGCTTGAGGAGGATTTTCGTATCCTTGTTCAATGGAAAATCCTCGAAAGGTTGAATCTATGAAGCGATGAAGAATTCCACTGCTTCGTCGATCAGTACTAGTAGTAGTAGTTGAGGCAGTAGCATCCATGTTGCGCAAGCTGCTGTTACTAGAACTTTTCTGATAGGAATTTGCAGAAACAGCGGCACTGGCTCTGACACTGGCTCTGACCGGGGTCGATGAACACTCGGAAGAATCGTAGTTCGTTGTCGTCGCGTTTTCGTGGATGCAGCAACCTTCTTTCTCTTGGCTCATTGATTCTACTTTGAAACAAAATTAAACGAAGTGGGGATCGCAGCTAGCTTGGTTGTGAGGGAAGGGAGCAGACATGAAGTGCTTCAACTTCAATAAAATAATCAAAGAATAAAAGGGTTGCTTGTTGTTGCTGTAGTACGACTTCTTCATTACGCACAAAAAAATCACAGTTGATGAGGCCTTCCGCCAAACTATATGATTGTTGTTCCCGTGGGGGGGTCTCACTTAGCTGCATCCGGCAAAGCTAAGTAGCTTTCAGTACCAAGCCTACGTGGGAGCCTGGTGGTACCCTGCATGGGGCAAAGCTAAGTAGCTTTCAGTACCAAGCCTACGTGGGAGCCTGGTGGTACCAATCGGACAGCTGCATGGGGCAAAGCTAAGTAGCTTTCAGTACCAAGCCTACGTGGGAGCCCAATGCACGAATGGTTTCAACGAAGGGAAGAATGCACAAAAATCCGAATTTCTACGGGACCCCCTGTGGATTAATGTGCCAGCAATCATTCAAACCCAAAAGCCCACCCAAAACACCTTTCGAGCAAGGCGAGCTTAAAATAAAAACAATTTTGCATTTACAGAAACTGTTTGTTAAATGAGGCGTAATGAAAACATTAAATATCAAACCGTCACTGTTACACTTTTTGTACTGAAAGTTACATAGTCTGCGCGCAGGGTTTGTCAAACCAAAACATCCATCCCTCGCACTCCCTTATGTCTAAGCGGTCTACTTTGAGACCGAATTCTTGCGCTTGGAGAGGATGTGCGTGATAGTGTTACTCACGTTTTTTATCTCAGTCCCGAACTGTGACGTGTCGGTAGCAACTCGACGGCAAAATTATTCATCTTCATTGTTCCAAGAGCCTTTTCTGGGGTTCGCAATGCACAAATTACCCAATAGGCGCAAACAGACGGTGGCATCTGTTTTCTCCGCTCACTTTATGGTTCGGATCGGAGCCATACTCATTGATGGATGAAGAGCTTTTATCAATGCGTCGTTGGGCTTGTTCTACGGTGTTGATTGCTTGCTATCATTTGTTTCGATATCCCATTATTTTATTTTTGTTATTATTCAAGGTCATTAATCACTGCTCTTCTTCGTACATCACCACCAGCAAAACAGTAACCAACTTTTTTACTATCACACACCAATTTGACAACTTACTACAACCAACCAGCAATCATGACGTCCTACCACAAGATTTTGATTGCTGCCCTCGTGTGCCTCCTGGGTGGTCACTATGCGGATGCCTTTACTTTGGGTCCTCGTGCTCTTCGACCAGCTACCACTACTACTACTACTACCAGTCTTTCTATGGGTCTCTTGGACATGTTCAAAAGCGACACCACTCCCAAAGCCAAGGCCTCTCAGATTCTATGTTGGGGTGGAAGCGAAGCCCGACATCAATTGGAAGACGCCAAAGAAGAAATTGGGGACGATTTTGAAAAATTTCAAGCGTATGCCGCGAAATATTCGGATTGTCCTTCCAAAAAACAAGGCGGCAGCTTGGGAGAAATCAAGCCCGGCAAGCATGAACCAAAAATAGACGAGATCATATTTCACGGGGATATTGGAAAAGTCCATGGTCCCGTCAAGTCGTCGTTTGGGTATCATTTAATTTATGTGGAAAGTCGCAAGGGTGGAGATGACGATTTAAAGGACTTGAAACCGTAATGTGATGTCATTACTGCAGTACTAGCAAAGTCCAGCACATCACAATATTCATCCATCCATCCCTCGATATCAGGGACGGGGCTTTATGCGCCTTTACGATTGCCCTATTGCACCACAAATATATTCATTTTAAAAAGATTATAATACATGCATAAAAAGAAGTTGAAAACTGATTCCTTTCATTCCTTGATTATATAGTTTATTCGTCTTGGAAACTTTTTCCAAAATCACAAACCATAATGGTATTGTCCGCGCCATCGGTGACCAACCGAGTTCCATCACTCCACAAGCTTCCCAACCATACCTTGAATCCCGCCATGATGTACAGGCCCTGACCACCTTTCTTTGTATCTTCTGACGAGACGGTCAGATCCCAAACGCGAATGGTACCATCTGTTCCACCCGATAACATAATGCCAGGAAAGGGCGTCACCAAAGTCTTGCAGGGACGCACATGAGCAGGTGTCAAACTTTTCGCGGGCGTGCCGACAAAGGGTTTATCGAAATCCAATTCAGGTATAGCCAGTGTTGTTTCGGTTGGACCTTGGATCAGATTCAAAGATTGGAGAAAGATGCTCCCATCATTTCCACCACAGGCCAGGGCAAACTGGCGACTGTTGTTGTTGTCATTTTTTTGTTCTACAATAATAGCACAAAGAGGAAAGACATTGGAACGCATTCGTCCTGAATCAAAGGGTGGATGAAAGACTCGTTGCTGCGATCTTGTAGAATCTTCTACGCTTAGTAATTCCACTTTGCCTTTGGAAGTTGTGACAACGGTCACATCGAGCTCTTCGTGATACGACAATGACAACACTGTTCCTCCCACCTTCCATTTTTGTGTTAGCTCTGAAGACAGATCCTCCTCATCCTCCTCGTCATCATAGTCATCAAAGGAATATACCAAGACACGTCCATCCTGAGTTCCAATCCACAAATCATCTTGTGCCCATTCCAAGCTTGTGACCAACGTATCCTCTAACAATATTCCTTTGGACACGAGTCCCATGGCAGCATCCGAGGAAGCATCAAATTTCCAAAGTTCCACACCACCATTCCGATTACGACCCGCATGCGCAATTAAATTGTTGTCCGAAAAGGCCAGGGCCAAGGTACCACCCCCGTCAAAATCTCCAAACAGTTGTTTGGTCGCTGTCATTAATTCGGGACTCATGGGAACATCCGCGTATTTGCGTTGATCTTCTTCGGTTTGACCACGTCCAATGACGTCCCCCGATTCACAATGGATCACATAAACGTCCCCACTGGAACTCCCACACGCCGCCAAAGGATATTGGACGGATACGCGACGAACCCAATCGGGCAATTCGAGAGAACGTCGTTGACAATCGGCGGTCCGCCATCGTTGTTGAATTTCTTCTTGACTTTGCGATAAATCCAATTGTCGTTTTTTCAAGGCCGTCAGTAAGTCGTCGTTGTTATTATCGCTCGTATTGTCGTCTAGAGAAAAATCGTCACTTTCCAGAGCAAACAAGATTGTGGACTGTTTATGTTGCTGTGCTGTTGTGGACACACCAAAGGTGGGTGATGTAGAAACAAAAGCAGAAACTCCCCTTTCTGTCGCCAACAACATCAGAGTTGTCGCCAGTAAAAAGGCACCCGAAATCATTCTTCTTGTTTCGGTCATGATGCAACTAATATTGCCAGGTACAAACGGGAGATTTTTTCAATGCCACTAGAAGAAGAATTGTAGGACCAGAAAACCGATAATCGCTTCGTTGACTTCGCCTCTTTCCTTGTCTGGTTGAGAGGCTGAGACAAAAACGAGGAGGAGGGGACAACTACGAGCTCACTCTACTGTTACTTGACTTGTAGCAGGTTGGAAGTGAGTGGATAGTTGTAACAGCACTGAGAAAGAATGATTAAATTAAGTACTGCTAATGAATGTATGTCGAACTTTGAATGTTGTTGTGCTGTTTTATGAAAGATCTCTGCAGGAGAATCCGTATGCTGGGTCGACTGACTCACTCAACACTCACCCAACCTGACGACTCACGAGTTCAAACTTGTGGGATAGTGTGCGCTCTATAAATCGGAAGTTTTCGCCAGAGTGCGTCCGATGACTTCAACCGCCAATCAATACTGGAAATTGCAACGAATGAAATAATATGAATCAATCGGCTATGTGTGAACACTACTAATAACACTGTACAGAAGCAGTAGAAGTAGCTACACTGTGGCTGGTAGCAGCTGGGTTGGCATATTTGCTTGCATCCACTGCATTATGGTGCAAACTAAAAAGTGGGTCGTATTGCATTGGACAGTGCCGCTACAGTAGTAGAAATCTGGATCAAGCTAGGCTTAGTTTTCCAGAAGCGGATGTGCCTGTCAATGACGGGTTGAGTTTCTTTGGAGGGGTGTGGCTGACCATTTGCACTTGCGGTATGCCGTCATGAACATATCTTGGACTTCGCGCTTTCGAACTGATCAACACGATACGTTTGCTCTTCGTGCAGAACCTGATGTGCTGATGAATCAAAAATCTGATGCGTCGTCATATAATTTGAATCTATGCATTCTTGAGGCTGTCTTACTATCAACTACTAGTATGGATCTGAATCTTTAGTATGTCCATTTCTGTGTTCTGAAAGACATGCTATTGTTCGCATCCTGCCCTTCAGACAGCGAAATCCTTGGCGGTAGCGTCTTTGAGACTGAATGCTTCCATTTCCTTGTTTGTCTCGTCCATTGGAAAATCTTTTCCTTTCCATTCACGACCTGCGTCTCTTCTTGCTTGATCGTGGCCTATAGCTACCACATCTGGTGGTGAGTCGTGAGATTCGTCGTTCGTATCGTCATTGTCCTCAGATTTGAGCTCGTCCTTAGGCTTGTCCAAGGGCCCGTAAAACTGTTCTTCGGCTGGATGCTTTACCTCCCACAAAGCAGAGCGAAGTGTCAACATGAGCATCCCTGCAAAGGCAATGACCAATAAAGATGAAGTCGTCCACGCGAACGCCTTCACGCTATAGCCACAAGCGCCAGTGTATATGGTGCTGGTGTAGATGGGGACAATGCGTTCACAGGCTAGAATGCCAAGTGTTCTCCTGGCAAGTACTTTCAATACTTCAAGAGTTTCGTCCATCGTATCTAGCAAGCCTAGGAGTGCTGTATAGTCTTCATTGCATAAAAGGTTGAGTCTAGAAACCGACATTTCTTGTAGAGCATTGTTGAAGTCTGAAATCGATACGATGGCGCCCTGAAGATTAACCTCGTAGTCACGAAGAAAGATCCAGGGGTCCTTCGCATCGCATTGCTACAAGAGCGACAGGACGAGGTGGTAACGTTAGAATGAGCAAACGAGATGTAGAGAGAAAATCTTGGCTCCTAGAAAAAAGACGGCACTGCAGCGATCTTACCGTAGCATAGTATCGGGCAGCTTCATACAGAATGTCGTCCTCTGCAAATCCCGACGCTTCCATCATCGTGTAGACGGTTGTATCCGGAGATTTTGCTTCGCCCCCAGAGCAGAAATCTAAATCGAAAGAATAGCGTTGAGGTTGAGAATTTGTCATGGAGAGAAGGGAGCAGATGTCAAGGTCCATAGCAGCCTGAGGCTTCTCAAGTATCGCAAACAGAAGCAAACAACGGTTCAAAACCTACCGGCATTGGCAACTGCTGTCAGCATAGTGAAGCTGCACACGGCATAGGCAAAGACTGCAGCAAGGGCGAAAAGTGGTACGACCATCCAAGAGATGAACCATGTGTAAATGGCGGAAGGGGTAACAGCAAACCAGCCAAGCATCATTGCTTGTAGCATAATTGCTGCAAGAATGCTGAATGGAATGACAATCACAAGGGACTGCCATCGGTTCAAATCGATACTACTCAGGTTTTGGTCAAAGTCTGCTGAATTGGTTCGACCAATGGCAACGCCTTGTTGCACGTCGTATAAATCCGATTCAATAAAGTCGCCCAGAGCCCCCAATTGCTCCATCACGTCTATGGCGCCTGCTGAAAAGTCAAAGCCACTGTTTTGTTGCAGTGGGGGGTAATCGGGACAAAAGGTTTCGTTTGCAAGAAAGAATACTGCCAACCCTGTTCGAAGTTCCCTACCCGTGTGTCCTAGATCACGAAGCGTTGACGAGATGTTATCCGCTTCCTGCAAGATCCGGTCCACGTCGCGATTGCTATTCTCAAGTGTATCGGCTGTAATTTGTAGTTGACTCAACCCCATGGTAGCCAAAACGAAGGTGAAGATGATGAAGATAGTCCCAGCTGTTAGGAAAATCACTCGGACTATGCTATGACCCATTGCTGCTGGTCGTTTGTTAGTAGCACTGGCGCTCAATTTATCATTCGCATCTTCCACTTGAAATGGTTGTCCAGAGAAAAGGTCGCCAGCACAACTGGGTCCCAAACACTTGCTCACCAGCAAGAACAATGTCCACATAAGAAACCAGGTCAGAATGACGATTCCACCAAGGAGTAGGCCCGCGGCGTAATCTACCTGGTCAGCTGGGTAGTTCTCTTCTGAAAAGACACTCGTAAAGTCATTGGTATGTCCAAAACGAGGAGCATTATGGAAGGCATTCGTAGCGGTGGCCTGTTTGATGAAGGAAACGAAGACACAAGAAAACGAGGCAAAAAGACAAGTATACAGCAAGTTAGGCCATGATTTCTTTCACTTCTCGAGTAATACATATCGACCCAGGACTTGCCTCCTCGTAGGACTCCTTCCAAAAGGGGGCCAGTGTAGTGTTAGCATAAGACATCTTGGATGGATTTTGGAACCGCTATGCCAGTATGTCAACGAGCAGTGGTTGGGTTGGACGCTTGTATTGTTTTTGAGGCGATTCTATCTTTTAGTTTTGGTTTGTGGCGATTGATAGGAGAAGAAGGACTGAGCGAACCGGCTCACATGATTGGGATCTACAGTCGTTTTTTCTTTCAACGGTATGATGGTGTTCTTTTTCACAGCATATCGACGGACTCGAGTGCTGTAGTTCAAGGTAAGAGTGAAGTATTATTACTAGCTAATAGTGGTCGTAGCTTTAGTGCATATCTGTTCCAGATGATCACCAGGGACTGTCGTGTATCCTACATGTACAGTATGCGACTAAAATAATAGCATCAACGGTGAGAGGATTGTTTCGGAACAATTTACTAGTAGTAGTCGATTGCACTGACTCTTGCTATCCCCTTCTTTTTCAGGCCTGGGATTTTTTCTCTCTAGCAGGCTGGGGTAAAAATGGAACGCTTACTGATCATGTTTGTATTTGATGTGATGCGCGGGGGAAGCGGTCACAGAAGACGATCAGTCGTGCTTTGAAGTGGTGGCCATCACCCACAAAAGAACATCATACCGACCATGTGATACTAACTAATAACCTCTAGCTAGTAGCAACAGTTGCCAACAGATACTGTATTAGCAATCCCCAGTACTCACTGTACAATTGTATGGATCTGCGGTAATCATTCATTTGTTCGGCGGCAAATATGTCTCCAAACATACAACAAAGGTCACAAACAAATTGTAAACAGCAAGAAAGAATGATGAAAGATCAACATGTGGATGTGCCTCGGTTACTGCTGTTGTGGCTGCTTGTTCTACTGACGGGAACAACGTTGGCAGCTGCTATTCCCATCAAGATGCCCTTCCATTATCGAATGAAGGTGAACACAACGGTCGGCCCATCCATCGAAGACGGCTTGCAGATTTTTAAACGACAAGCATTGATTACATTGAATTATCGATTCGCCGATGTAGCAGGAGTGCATGAGTTGACCGAGTACGATTTGCAAACAACTTATCCAACAGGTGGTACGTATGAGACTAACGGTTTTGTCGGCTATGTGTCTAGCTAAAATTATGCCGGTGAGCTTACATTTTGGTTCCAAAAACGCATGCAGCTTGTAGCGTCATCGATAGCGATGTCTGTATGGTTGCCACATCGGAATTGACGCTCACAGTGGATGCCGAAGACGACCTACTTCAGACGTATGAGTATGCGACTATGGAAGAGCTCCAACACTTTGTGAATAAATTGAACGTGAATTTTACCAACGCTATGAGAGTCGAATACTTGGGCCCCATGGCAGTGGCCACGAATACCATCCTATGTCTCTACCCTGTTGCTCCGGGACGAATTCTCGAAGAAAATGAGCAAAGCATCCTGCAGCAGGCTTTATTGACAACTGTCAGTCAAGTGCTGGATAACATCAATATCACGGATGCAACTGTCTTTATACAAGATCTGAAACAAGAATGCTCGTCTCCACAAGCAGCACAGTTTACGAATGGTGATGGTCATGGTCGAAGACTTTTGGAGGAGAAGAATGAGGATGTTGCGTTCCCAATGTCTTCAGACAATCTTCCTACCATGTCCGCAAACAACGTTCATGTCCGTCTCAAAGGTCAATGCAACACTGGATGCAACGCAACTTCTGACTTTGGCCAAATCTACGGAGACAAATTGGTACAAGCCACTCCGGATATTTTGGCAGAGATACAACGTTTGGTGGCTGAGGGGCAGATTCCAACGGACTACTTTGATCAAGTATCCACAATAAATATGGTGTCTTCTTCCACTGGCAATGGAGACACTCCAGATACTGATGGTTCTGTTTTGGTGATGGAAACATTCAATGATCCACTTGAAGCCGAAGAATTCCCCTGGTTGTTCACTCTGATCATAGCGATCGCCGTCGTTGTGCTCGTTGGGGCGGCGCCAGCTATCGGTGTCTACCACCGCAAACGCAACGCAGTGGGTATTCACGACAGTGTTGGTAGCAGCCAAGAAAAAGTGCATGATAGGTCGAATGGATCCAGGGGGTCGTTTTGACAGAACGGAATCAACAGGAAACGCAGACCGCCGAACATGCAAGACGATGGTGGCGAAGATGACAAAGATGCAATGGTCGATGAGATAGATCCGGACAAACAGGAACTGCAGACCAACGTACACGGAGATGATCGGGGCAAGGGCTTTGCGTAGTGCAATCGGTCGTGCGACCTCCGATTCATTTACTGCTTTTGTCTAGTCGAACATGGCCTACAGATGTTGTCGAAGCATCATGATTACTTCCAATACTAATGAAAATCGTTATGAAAAACTCCCCATGATCACTATACTTGTAGCTCCAAACTAACATAATAGTCTTCCATCGATTCCTTCCTAATACTTCACCAAGGAAATGTGTCACCAAGGCAAAGGCACTGACTGCTCGTGGCGGAACATGTTCTTGGGTCGTATTTTGCATTGATCGACTGGAGTCTCTCGAGATTGTCGCCCCAGTATGCTGCAGCATATTTATCTTTTGGCAGGGTGTCCATGGGGTAGTTGGCGTACGTCCCTTTCAAATACATGGAGATTTTGGCCCAAACCTTGTTGACCTTCTCTGTAATGAGATGAAAATTCTCCTCAGCGTACTTTTCGTCCACGGGGAGCATCAAAAAAATGCCAAGATTGTAAAGGGGGGTACGATAGGCGAAGGCCGTGGCATCAGGTGCAACCTTTGCGATTGCTCCACCCCACAATTCAAAATAGCCCGAAACGAACGGGTCATTTTCTTGACAGATATCTGTAAACTCCTTCAGAATGAAACTCCATGCCTCCTCGTTATTGTTCTCCGCGAGCATATAGCCTGACCAGACACGTACCCGATTTCCCTCGAGGTTGCCTCCTGCCCTGGTCGTCTCTGCCTAGGATAGTCGATCATAGCTCAAGCTAGTGTTGGACGGGAACAAGGGTTCCATTTCCTTGCGAACAAATTGTTCCCCAAACTTCAACTCGTCTGGGTCGGCCCCGACAGCTGTTAGTAGGACCCCCGTCTTTCCATGCTGGTTGACGCCTCCGTCGATCGCAAAACTAATCTTCCCGGGAATGCTTCCATCTCTCTTGCCAATGGCGACCATGGTCGCAGCCATGGCCGCGAGGTGAACTTGGCCGGACACCAACACGACTTGATCCAAAGCGGGGCAGAACTGGTAAGCCATAGCGGTAACTACCGCATAACTACCTCCGCCTGCTCCTCGAAGTGCCCAAAAGAGATCGGCGTATTCATTGTCTTCCCGGGCCGCGACCACGGCACCATCCGCCAGGACGGCTCTTAGCGACCGGATCGAGTCTACTCCGAGTCCATATTCTCTTGCCAAAATTCCCCAACCTCCACTGAGGCCAAATCCACCTTCTGCAACACCTGAGCACCCACCAATGGTGCCGCAGTGGGAAAAGGGTACCAAGATTTTGTCAAGGACTTGTTGGACCAAAACGGCAGGACCCATGGTGGCGACACCCGTCTTATGATCAAAGTGGTGAATATGATTGAGACGCTCCAGAGACAATGTAATGCCCCCCTCAGCTCCAGAAAAACCGGCAATATGGTGGCCTCCGCTCTTGATGCGAAGCGAAAGGAAACCCCGTGCTTCTGGTCAAGTACAGAAAGTACCGGCATGGCCATTTGCACATCCCCTTCGTTTTCAACGAGGACGACTGCAATGGAGGGTGCTCGATGTTGATTCCATACTTTACTCGCGTTGGCAAACTCGTTCATAGTGGGAAAGACCACCGAGCCGTCCATCTGCTGGTCCAGCTCCTTGAGGGCTCTGAGGATACGCTTGTTGGGAAAAGACGAATGGCTATGACCAAGCGTTGCCATGTCGCCGGAGGCGGACAAGGAGGCAAGATCGGGGCCAGTCTGAGAGGACTGGCTTCCAAGAAAAAATATACACAACACAAGTGTCACTCCCAAGAATGCGAGATCAGGCACTCGATTTGTCCATCGAGCTGCAGTAGTACTATTTGCTTTCGCCGACGCCGCCGCATCCTGATTCGCCTTGCAATCCGGAATGGCCCCGTACGAGGCTTTTGGCTTTGTCATGATCGTTATCAAAAGTTGTATGCTTTCGAATAGCTTACTAGCTCGCAGAAACTGACTGTAGCGAATGAAAGATAGACGACTGTGTCCTGCGCTGTGCAGTTTTGCGCATCGATCAGTAGACTGTGTTTCAGCGTGGGAGCTCCGCGGGTATCGTATGAGCGGTCCAGCAACTCATGCTTTGAATCATCAATCAATGTATCGAGAAACCACACCTCCCGCGGCGCTTCACACTCATCACAGGAACTTGCCGCAACTGGCAGGATTGGATATTTATGGTCCTTTTACTTAATTAGGAACCCTTCATATTTAGGAACCCTTTTGAAAAGAACCCAATAAATAGGAACCGATTATTTGAATGCCAGATGAAAGGGTTCCTAATTAAAAACCCTTTTTCAAATTAGGAACCTTTTCAAAAAAGGTTCCTAAATTATGTCCTAAGACATCAGTTTTTACCAGTAGATTTAGGAACCAATTTTTAGGAACCCTTTTATTTATGGTCTCATTTTCCACAAAGGGTTCCTAATTATGGTCCTTTTTATGGACTGATTTGTTTTATAGTCCTTTTGTACAAGAGACCATAATTTAAGAACCTATTTTGTAAATCATATGAACCACCTATTTAACAAATGGTCTGTACCTTGTACGTTGCGGCAAGTTCCAGATGTAGAATCACTTCGGTACGTTGTAGCATGTCGTCTGTTAGGCGTCCGTTGTTGACTGTCCACGGGGTGGCCCTCATAACCTGAATGAGCCTGCCCACCCATCCAAGCTCTGCACCTGATTCATCCCCACCAGAGCCCATTGATTGTCTCCTTATCCTCTGCTTGACCCCGTTTGCAGCACTCTGCAAGTTGGCAACACCGGCCACCCTTGCAGAGTTTTTTGAAGAGCAACGAAGTTTCTGAAGAGCGCAATGCCCAGCCAAATGCATGGGACAATGGAGGTTCCAAAAAACATTGGTGTTTGGGGGCAGCTCAACTGAGACGTGTGCAAGCAAAGCTTTCTTGTTTGGAAATTTTGCTGGCATTTGTAAGAATTCTTGCACAGGAGGTCACTGAAATCAACACACTGGGTGGTGTGCTCAACCTTGTCCTCAAGGATCAACAGACATTTCAGGTCAACTGTCAAACATCGCATCTGAAGATGACGACAGGTGTGCTCATCTGATGTTTCTGCAATTGCATTGCTGGACTGAATCCATCACATGGAAAGCATGTGGGGGGCTTCATGTGGAGCACAAATGAAATGTTGCCTTGTTCCAGAAACTCTGCTCATTCTGCAAAAACCGCATCAAGCAAAAACTGCCACCAGACCATCAATGTGCATGCGTGGGCACAGTTCACTTTCATTTTGAAGGTTCCTTGGGCACCGGAGTCCAAAAGAAAAGGTTGAGGAAACAGAGGAATTTGTTTGTGAGCAATCATGCCCAACCCATGACATTTTTTCCTTTGGAGATCCCAAAATGAAGGAGCAAATTTGAGGAAATGAAAAGCAAGAGAAAACATTTGTTTTTCAACAAAACACATTTCGCTGCACAATCTGAACATGGTGCATGCAGCATTCCACTTAACAAGCACAACAATCTGGTCTGCATTTCTTCAATCTCTTGAATGATGCATCAGCAATTTGATCCCCCATTTGTTTCTCATTCGGCATGGCACTTGTTTCTGCAGCAAGTCAGCAGGATGTTGCAACTTGCATCATTTTTTGTGATGCACACACCAAATGTTTGCTCCTGGTGCATGTGCACCAATTGGATGAATCTCAATGACATTTGGGTCCAATGCTTCTGTGAAGTGACTTCCGAACAACTGCACAACGTTGAAATCAAACTGACAACAATCAAGGATTGTTGTCTGTGCAGCGCACATTCACTCTTGTTGCCAGGGAAAGGATTGTTGTCCTTTGGGCACGCTGCCCAAACACCACCATTGACAAATGGCCTGTTGCTGCTGGAACATGTGCAGCATCTTCTTTTGTTTGGTGTGTGGCACTGTGACTCCTGGCTCCATGCATTGGTTTGGGTCTGCATTTGGGAAACAAAACTGCATGCAATGATCCTTGGTGCCGGCACAACACGCGGAAACACAATCGAACCAGGACCTTTCGACGGTGCGGCACGCTCGCTGAGTCAGTCCTAAGCATTTCGATTCGAATTTGAAATTTGGCACGACTGACATTAACTTTGTAGGCTCCACACTTGTCCGTTAGGGAGAATGGTAGTTGGTACAAATGTCTACGGGAGAATCTGCGGGAGAATTTTGTTGCTAAGGGAGAATTTTGAAACTCTCTAACGCTAAGGGAGAATTTTTGCTGCTAAGGGAGAATGCTAAGGGAGAATAAGGGAGAATTTTCGCTTGTAAGGGAGAATCGCTAAGGGAGAATAGGCACTCTAGCACACGTAGCAACAACAACAACAACAACAACAACAACAACAACAACAACAACAACAACAACAACAACAACAACAACAACAACAACAACAACAACAACAACAACAAC
>Ga0163149_10003261_pt1 | contig 18631 bp, 17 predicted proteins | sample OliLakLV19MP5G1_FD_148604 | JGI IMG/M metagenome (GOLD analysis project Ga0163149, IMG submission 148604) | Freshwater microbial mat bacterial communities from Lake Vanda, McMurdo Dry Valleys, Antarctica - Oligotrophic Lake LV.19.MP5.G1 | ecosystem: Environmental > Aquatic > Freshwater > Lake >...
GGGCGCAGCATTGCGGTTTAATTTACACTTAAAAACATCTGCCGCTTTTTTAATCCTTTTTTACTTTTTTCGTTAGATTTTTTTCGCACTATTTTTAAACAAACTCAATAATAACAAGACTTACAGAGTTTTTGAGGGACGACTATTTAATTATAACTCTTCCGTTGTATATGCCCTTTTTCGCATTTATCACACGATACATATAAACACCGTTGGCATGCGTTGAAAGATCAAAATTATTTTTGTTATCTAATTTTTCGGTCAATACAATTTCTCCAAGAGAGTTATAAAAAATAATTTCCCCTTCTGCTTCAATAGTAAATTTACCTTCGCTCGGATTTGGATATACTAATAACTCATCTTTCAAATATTCTTCTGTAACATCCGAAACCGGCCCCAAAAGTTTAGCAACAAAAACATCATCGCCACATCCTTTAAATAGTGTATTGGCATCAAATGAAACCGAACCACTATTAAACATGCCTCCCACATAAATGGCTCCGGTATTATTTACTGTGATCGTGTTTCCAACTTCATCAAAAGTTCCGCCACCGGCAGTTTTTGCCCAAGCTACATTTCCATTAGAGTTATAAGCTGTAACAAAAAGTTCACGATAACCTGCGCCGGAATTTGTTAGCGCATTACCTCCAAAAGTGATGCTGTTACTTATAAAAAATCCTGTAATAAATGCAATGCCTAAAGTATCTATCGCCACGCTGTTTCCTGCGTCAGAGTCGGCATCGCCTGCGCTGTTTGCCCATATTAAGTTTCCATTTAAATCATACTTTGCCAAAAATACATCGCTGGTACCGGCTGAATTATTATTTAAAGTGGTTGTGCTAAAAGTAATCGAAGCACTGGAGAATCCTCCGGTAACATATACATCATTTTTTTTCGCTGCAATTCCATTTGCTGCATCATCTGCACTTCCACCCGAACGGTTCGACCAAACGGCATTTCCTAAACCATCATATTTCACAACAAAAATATCTTGTGTTCCTGTTGTTGAGTTGGCAAGTGCTCCCGATCCAAAATCAATACTTGAACTTGCAAAAGCGCCCGTTGCATAAACATCTCCTAACGAATCGGAAGCAATAGAAAAACCGGTATCCGCATTTGTTCCTCCGGCTTTTTTAGCCCAAAGAGTGTTTCCGTTTGTATCGTGCTTAGTAATAAAAAAGTCGTTGGTTGCACTTGCATTGGTTAAAATTCCTGTTCCAAAATTAATGGTTGGGCTCATAAATGCACCAGTTGTAAAAACATTTCCCGAAGGATCAACAGTAATGCCATAACCTCTATCGCTTGATGTACCGCCTGCAGTTTTTGACCACAGTTCAGTTCCCAATGAACTCAGTTTAACAATGAACACATCATTACCTAAGCCTCCATTTGTTAGAGTTGAAGTTCCAAAACTTATAGTTGAACTGGCGTACCAGCCGGTAATATAAATATTGCCTAAAGCATCAAGCGCAATAGCATTCCCAATATCGCCATCAGTGCCGCCAAATGTTTTTGCCCAAATAGTATTTCCGGTAGCATCATACTTTACCAAAAAAATATCGCCGCTGCCAACTCCGGGGTTAGTTAATGTTATTGAACCAAATGTTATGGTAGCGCTAGAGTACCAACCTATAACATACAAATTTCCGTTGTTGTCTGAAGCTGTTCCTAAAGCCGCTTCGTAACCGGTTGATCCTGCACTTCTAGCCCATAGCCAGTTTGGAGTTTGTGCCAAACCTTTTTGGTTTTGTAATGCAATAACAAACACAAGTGTTAATACAAAAATTTTAAAAGATGTTTTCATTTTTTTAAAGATGAGGTATGTATTTTATTCTAAAATAATAGGTACGTCTAAGCTCTTCTTTTTATTCTCAAAAGTTACACCAACACCTGAATTAGAATAACTAAAACTATTCGCATCGGTATATCCGGCTTTTATAAAATAGTTGCCTTTGTTCAATCCTTCTATTTTATAATTTCCATCAGCATCGGTTAATAAAGTTTGATGAAATGTTGATGTTGCTTCATTTGTTCCGTAGGCAATAGATACCCAAGCCATGGGTGCAGCATCATTATTTCCACTCACTCCGTTTTTAAAACGAATAGTTCCGCTAATCGTGTTCTTTCCACCGGGGCCTGCTGCTTTTTTTTTGCAGCTTCCTATAAAAGCAAACAATATCAAAAAACAAAGCGATATAATTGGTTTCATTTTCATTTTAATGATTCTTAAAAAATTGAGCATTAAAATTAAAATTCATTTCATCGGCCACGTTAGTGGTCCACACGCCATATGTTTTATTGTTAGCAGCGCTAATATTTCCTGCTTGATCGGCAAGTTTTGGCACATGAACCCATTGTACGGTTGATTTAGTGTCAACAAAATCCGAACGCTTAAATTTTAAAGTAGCACTAAACGATGCGCGATATCTATCGTTTATCAAATCTCCATCCGTATCAAAATCGCTTGTTCCATTATAAGTTAAATACATGATGGCAGGTTTTACAATGGGTGTTCCATCGGCAAAGCCACTTGGCGCACGATATTTATTAAATCTCAAATTTCCAAAAACCACGTATCCTGTTCCCGACTTCACAAAACTTGAGCTTCTGAACCAAGCCGAATCGCTAGTGGGGTTAGTAATTGTTTTCATGGTGTCTAAATACGTAACGCCCATATAACTTCTAATGCAATTTCCAATGGCATCTCTTCCGGGTTCGCCCGAATCAATAGAGGAGAGTTGAACCCATGCATTGACACTGCATTTACTTAAATCAGATTCATTAAAAGAAAATTTTGGATTGAAATTAAAATTATTAAAACGACCGGTAAGCATTCCTGATGACCAATCCAAATACCGTGTTTGCCAGTTCACATTGCTATGAGCTTTATCAAAGGTCCACGAAATATCTACTAAGCCATTTCCTGTACTAGGAGTATTTGGCAGTGGGGTAACAGAATCTTTTTTACCACAGCTAATAAACATGATGGTAGCAATCGCAAAAAAAGAGAATAGTATTTTAATGTGTTTGGTGTTCATTTCAATACAAACTTATGAAATTAAAGGTAATTCATTCTAACCGATTAACAAAAACCTAAATAGGGATTTTAACATCAAACACAATTAAGCATTGGATATATCGCGTTAAAAGGAAGGTTTAGTAAGGATGCTTTGTAGCTGTGTGAGCAATGAAAGCAAATTATTTAATACCCAACTGCTTCCCTAACCATTTTCAATTTCTCATTGGCTAGTTTTGCAGCTTTGGCCTCACCAATGCTTAGTTCTTTTTCAAGTTGAGTTTCATTGGCCATTAACGAATTAAATGTTTCGCGCTCTATTTTAAATTTATCCAATATCAATTCAAACAAAGCAGTTTTTGCATGGCCATAACCAAAACCACCTTTTAAATAATTGCTACGTAAGCTTTCGGTTTGTTCTTTACTACCAAGTAATTGATATAATTTAAAAATATTATCGGTATTCGGATCTTTTGGTTCTTCCAATCCTTTACTGTCGGTAACAATAGTTCCAATTACTTTTTTAAGATCTTTTTCGGGTAAAAATATATTAATAAAATTATTGTACGACTTGCTCATTTTTTGTCCGTCAATTCCCGGAACAACTTTTGTTTCTTCGTTAACTAATACTTCGGGCAAAACAAATATCTCTTTGCCCATTTTAGTATTAAAGGTTGTAGCAATATCGCGCGTCATTTCTAAATGCTGCACTTGATCTTTCCCTACCGGAACATAATTGGCATCATACAATAAAATATCGGCAGCCATAAGCACAGGGTAAGTAAATAAACCCGAGTTCACATCACTCAAGCGATCGCTTTTATCTTTAAATGAATGCGCATTGGCCAACATTGGAAAAGGTGTAAAGCAATTTAAATACCAAGTAAGCTCTGTAACTTGTGGCACTCTGCTTTGGCGATAAAATAAATTCCTTTGCGTATCAAACCCAAAGGCTAACCAAGTTGCAGCTACTGCTTTGGTGCTTTCTTTAATAAACGCTGCATTTTTTACACTTGTTAAGGTGTGCAGGTCGGCAATAAAAAACAAACTCTCGTTGCCCGGTTTTTTGCTTAATTCAATAGCAGGCATTATGGCCCCCAATATGTTGCCAAGGTGAGGAACGTTAGTACTTTGTATGCCTGTTAAAATTCGTGCCATAATGTTATGGAAGTAAAGGTATAATTTTATACCATTCCTTTAAAAGAAATATAGGTATAATGCCGAGCGAAGTTTATTTCACCTCGGTATTATTGTCTATTTTTGTGCCCTCAATGCTATTTGTTCGCATCATATTAATGCCCATCTGGAAGATCTGGTTTGCCTTATGTTTTGCCATTCCTTTTATTATCCTGTTCCCCTTGTTTTATTTCGCTTTGGTTACCAAACGTTTTGATATGGTGTTTAAACTCAAACGTTTTTGGGCTGGTATTATTTCGGCATGTAGTATGTTGTATCCTAGCATTTCGTATACGTCAAAAAAATATCATCTGCCAAAACCTTGCGTTGTTGTGCCAAATCATACTTCTTATCTGGATATTATTTTCTCGCCATTTTATATTGATCATACGGCTGTTTACATGGGTAAAAGCGAGTTACTTCAAATACCTTTATTCAAATATTTTTTTGTGTATTTGGATATTCCCGTGAAACGCAAAAGCGCTACCGATGCGCACAGAGCATTTAAAAAAGCTGGTGATATGATAGATGCAGGAATTAGCACCGTTATTTATCCCGAAGGAACTATTGGCGATAGAGGCCATTTAAAATCGTTTAAGAACGGCGCTTTTAAGCTTGCTATTGATAAGCAAGTACCAATTGTGCCGGTGGTTAACTTAAATAATTGGTGGTTCCTCGAAAATGGAGGTTTTTTTAAAAGCAATGGCAGGCCCGGGATCCCAAGAATAGTAGTGGGTGACCCAATTGAAACAAAAGGCCTTACCGAAAAAGACATGGAGGAACTTAAAAATAAAGTTCATACCTTTATAACACAGGAATTATACAAATTCAATGGCGAAAAAAATTGATATTAAAACGGTTGATGAAATTGCACACTTGGCGCGTTTGGAATTTAGCGATGAGGCCAAGCAAGGTATTATTACCGACATGAATCGTATGTTAGATTTTGTTGACAAATTGAACGAAGTGAATACAGATAATGTTGAGCCTTTGATTTACATGACGGATGAGCAAAACGTATTAAGAGAAGACGTTCCGCAAATAACGCTCACTCAAAAAGAGGCGTTAAAAAACGCGCCTCAAAAAGATACAGATTATTTTAAAGCGCCAAAGGTTATTGATAATAGCTAAACATGATAGAACGCTGATAACACAGATCTCTGTGATCAAGCATGATCTTATCTTTGTAGGTCATAAAAACAGAAGGTAGTTGTCCTCAAAAATGCGTAAGACTTTCAAATTAAAAAACGCGCATCCGTTTTATTCCGCCTGAATTTTTTTACCGTAAACTCAACCGCGATGTTGCGCCAGCGTCCCGATAGCTATCGGGAGAAGTGAAAAGCCTGCCCCCGGGAGCCCAATAATAGAAAAAATTCTTGTGAAGTACGACTGCTTAATGATACAAATCAACATTATTTTCGTTGCATCAAAGCACTCATCAGTAAATTATGTTTTGGCGTAATGATCACTTCTGCATAAGTAGAATCATTCTTCAATCCAATTTCAAACAGCAATTTCCCTTTGTAAGTATAAACCGATTTGTAACAAATGGCAGGGATATTTAAGCGATCCATGTATAAGGTATTGTATTCGTTATAGCATACTATAATAAGCGAATCGGTTTGAGAAAGTTTCCGGACTTTACTTTCATATTTTTTCCATTTGCCGCGATTGAGTTTTGGTAATTGAGGAACGCAATTGTAATAACTAAAAGTTAATCCCTGCAAACTATCATTGTACGCAAAATCTTCGGCAGGCACTAAATGTCCGCGATCATAACCTTTATGCAAATAATCTTTTTCCGATAAAGTTAAGTGTGTTCCAACAAAATGGTCGTTCTCTCTGCTGGCATTTCCTCCACCTTTATACAAGGTGTAAGTAACGGCAACGGGCTGTTTTAAAAGCGTATTAAAATAACTTTTGTAAATGCCTTTATGAATAATGGTATCAAAATGAATTTGCGCGCTAAACGAACTTACAAATAAAAAAAGGAACCATCTTGCCATTTAATAAGCGATCAAGAAGTTTGAACAAGCTTTGCTTTTAGGCGAAGAAAAAGAGTTTTTAATTGTTTCCTGAAAATGAATGCGAGCATAAGGTATGGAACAGCCATAAGGTATAAAATACCTGTGTTTAAACTACGCGCCATGGATTTAGGATCGTTTTTTAAACCACTTTCAGCGGCTTGTTTACACATAGCACATTGAGCTTCGGAAATAGTAGGAATTAAGAGAATAAGTAGTGCAAAAAAGAGAACTATGTAATAAGGCTTTCGCACTATTGATCAAATTTTTTGTATTCAGCAGGAACTTCCAGTTTTGAAGCCTCTACTTCACTTTTGGTGATTTTTAACATCTCAAGTTTTGATAACATTTTGTTATCCGAAATTTGTCTTTCTTCACTCATAAAAGGCATCGACCCTTTTGACAAGCCTTTGATCTTTCCAAAGTAAATACTTTGTTTATCCTTACGATTCCATAATTCCATCATTGGCATAAAGAAATCGAAACTTTCAGTAGCAATGTAATAGGTAATTACCGTATTTTCTTCTGTATTTTTTACAACGTATTCAGTGCATTTTACACCATTAAGAACTTTTCCTGCTTTTCCCTTTTTTACATCGCACTTGCCTTTCATTACGGGAGGGATCTCACTTTTTTGATCGCCCCAAACTTTCCGTTTAGGATTAACGAACTTTATACTTTTTTCGCCAAGATCAAAAATGAAGCTACCTTCAATGTTGTTGCCTCTTTTTGCGTATTGATCAAGTTTTATTTTTTTATCCTTAACCCAATACGTGTTCAGGGTGGTGTCTTTAACGGTATAATACTTAAACTCGATCGAACCTGCGAACTGAGAAAAAGAGCTTAAAAATGCTAATCCAAAGAATAAAGTAAAAAACGATTTCATAGTGTTTTTGTTGTTTTTAAATTGTCAAACGAAAGGCTCGCACTTTGTTCAATTTTTGCAAAAACGAGCATTTCAATACTATTGATTTTGTACGTAAATTTATGAAATTAATTCAATTTTTCTATCAAAAAATGAAAGATAATTCACAAAATTTAGGTAAAAACGGCGAAGAAGAGGCTGTTAAATATTTAGAAAAGAACGGCTTGAAGATCATTGAATTAAATTGGCGTTTTGGAAAGCTGGAAATAGATATTATTGCTAAAGATAAAGAGGAGCTGGTTATTGTAGAGGTTAAAACCCGTGCCACTGATGCTTTTGGCGAGCCGGAAGTATTCGTGGATAAGAAGAAGCAGAAGCGCTTGATAAAGGCCGCCAATGCCTATATTCATCAAGTTGATTTTAATGGCGAAACGCGTTTTGACGTGGTTTCGGTACTCGAAAAGAATTCAAAATTAATAGTAAAACATATCCCAAACGCCTTCGCCCCCTCAATTATTTGAAAAACTCATTTCCAAGATAAGTTTAGTATCTTTGCAGCATCATGGCATATAACAAACCGGGAGGTAGACCCCGTATTTCTTCAGCGGGTAAAGGCAAGGCAAAACCTACCAGAAGTAAAGACAAATTTTCCTCATCATCAGATAAGGATAGCAGTAAAGGTTCCGAAAAAAATTCCCTGCCTACCAGCAAGGCACGCAGAAAACCGTATTCAGAAAAAGACAAAAAACATCGCTCTGAAGGAGAAGGCGGGTTTTCGCGTTACAAAAGATCGGATGATGACGACAAAAAAGGGAAGTTCCTGTCTGCCGGCAAGGCAGGTAAAAAAACCGACTCTTACGGGAAAGATAAATATTCATCTTCTAAGGATGGCGACAAAAAACCGCGACGTTCTTACGGAGATAAAGACACAAAATTTAAATCGGATAAAAGCGAAGGAACTTCAAAATACAAACGATCAGACGATTCGGGTTTTGAACGCAAACCAAAATTTGAAAAAGACGATTCGTTTCGCAAAAACGATAAGTACAAAGGCGATGGCGAAAAACGCACGTACGATAAACCAAGTTTCGACGGAGAAAAAAAGTCTTACGAAACTGATGGTGATAAAAAACATCACCGTCCGTTCACAAAAGCCTATGGCGATAGCTCTGAGAAAAAGCGAACTTACGACAACTCTTTTTTTGATAAAGACAAAGCAAAATCAGATAAGGATGATAAACCTTTCAAGAAAAGATCCAATGAGTTTACAGAAGAAAAACGCTTTAAACATGATGATCTGGAAGAAGGAAAAGGATTTAAAGGTCATAGCAAAGATAAAAGCGATTTTAAAGAAGGGAAATTCAGAAAAAGTAAATTCGGTAAGGATAGCAGTTCTAAGTCGTACAAAAAAGATGATGATGGAACAGTACGCTTGAATAAATACCTTGCGCATGCGGGTATTTCATCACGTCGTGAAGCAGATGTTTTAATAAAAGGCGGAACCGTAAAAGTAAATGGTATAGTTGTTGATCAAATGGGTTATAAAGTAAAACCAGACGATGTGGTTACTTATGCCGATTCAACAATTAAAAACGAACGTAAAGTGTATTTGCTTTTAAATAAACCAAAAGATTTTATTACTACTACCGATGATCCGCAAGAACGCAGAACAGTGATGGAATTAGTTCGCCCTGCATGTAAAGAGCGTATTTATCCGGTTGGAAGATTAGATAGAAATACAACAGGATTATTATTGTTTACCAATGACGGTGATATGGCAACAAAACTCATGCATCCAAAACATGAGATCCGTAAAGTTTATCACGTTACCTTAAGCAAGCCATTAAGAGGAGAAGATTATAAAACCATAAGCGAAGGTTTTGAAATGGAAGATGGCCCTGTAAAAGTGGATGATATTGCTTATGTTGGTGAAGGAAAAAAGGAAGTAGGACTTGAAATTCATAATGGCCGTAACCGTATTGTGCGTCGTTTATTTGAGCATTTGGGTTACGAGGTATTAAAGTTAGATAGGGTATCTTATGCAGGACTTACAAAAAAAGATCTGCCTCGTGGGAAGTATCGTTTTTTAAGTGATAAAGAAATCTCTTTCCTGAAAATGTTAGGGTAAGATAATTTGAAATAAAAATTTCGTTATATATTTGATATATGTGTGGAATAGTAGGATACATTGGAAAAAATAACGCTTACCCTGTTCTTATTAAGGGTTTGCAAAGGCTCGAATACCGCGGGTACGATAGTGCCGGGGTAGCTTTAATTAATCCCGAAGGCGTACTTTCTGTTTACAAGAAGAAAGGAAAAGTTAGTGAACTTGTAGCCAACAATAAGGAAAAAGATTTGAGTGGAACCATTGGTATTGGTCATACCCGTTGGGCAACGCACGGCGAACCAAATGATGTTAACTCGCATCCACATCGCTCAAATAGCAAGGATATTGTGCTTATTCATAATGGCATCATTGAAAATTATGCTTCTATAAAAGAGCGTTTAATGAAACGCGGACATATATTTGAATCGCAAACGGATACAGAAGTATTGGCGCATTTGATCGAAGATATTCAAAAAGCAGAAGGAATTAAATTAGGACATGCTGTTATTGCTGCTTTAAAACAAGTGATAGGCGCTTATGCTATTGTGGTGATGGATAAAAATGATCCTGACACTTTAATAGCAGCCAAAAAAGGAAGTCCAATGGTAATTGGCATAGGCAATAACGAAGATTTTTACATTGCATCTGATGCATCGCCCATTGTAGAGTATACAAAAAACGTGGTGTACATGGAAGATGAGCAGGTTGCTATTATTCGCCGCGGAAGAGAATTAAAGATCAGAAATTTAAAAGACAAAGAGATCACACCTTACGTTCAGGAGTTAACCATTGAATTGGAAGCAATTGAAAAAGGCGGCTATGATCATTTTATGCTCAAAGAAATTTATGAGCAACCGCGTTCGGTAAAAGATAGTATGCGTGGCCGTTTAATTGCCTCTGAAGGAAAAGTGCAGTTGGGCGGAATTGTTGATTACGAAGGAAAATTTAAAAACGCCAAGCGTATTATTTTTATTGCTTGTGGTACATCATGGCATGCCGGATTAGTTGGCGAATATTTATTTGAAGAGTTTGCGCGCATTCCGGTTGAGGTGGAGTACGCTTCTGAATTTAGATACCGAAACCCAATTATTTATGCGGATGATATTGTTATAGCCATTTCACAAAGTGGCGAAACGGCCGATACTTTGGCAGCTATTGAATTAGCAAAAAGTAAAGGCGCAACAATTATTGGTGTTTGTAATGTAGTGGGCTCTTCTATTCCTCGCGCTTCGCATGGCGGAAGTTATACGCATGCGGGTCCTGAAATAGGTGTGGCATCTACCAAAGCATTTACCGCCCAGGTAACCGTATTAACTTTAATGGCTTTACATGTGGCGCGTTTACGCTCATCTATGCCTGAAAGTCGTTACCGCCAAATGTTGTACGAAATGGAAGCGATTCCAAATAAAATTGAAGAGGTTTTAAAATTGAATAGCCAAATTAAAAAAATTGCAGCGGAGTATAAGGACTGTAGAAACGCTTTGTATTTAGGACGCGGCGTTAGTTTTCCGGTTGCATTAGAAGGCGCTTTAAAATTAAAAGAGATTTCATACATCCATGCGGAGGGTTATCCTGCAGCAGAAATGAAACACGGACCTATTGCCTTAATTGATGAAGAAATGCCGGTATTTGTAATTGCTACTAAAGGTGCCAACTACGAAAAAGTGGTAAGTAATATTCAGGAAGTAAAGGCACGCAAAGGAAAAATTATTGCTGTTGTAACTGCAGGCGATACCGAAGTTAAAAAAGCTGCCGACCATGTGATCGAAATTCCTGAAACAGATGAAAATTTAGTGCCATTAATTGCAGTTGTTCCTTGGCAATTACTTTCTTATCATATTGCTGTAATGCGCGGTTGTAATGTTGATCAACCAAGAAATTTAGCAAAGAGTGTAACGGTAGAGTAGTTACTGTACAATTATTTTTTTTATTATTACTTTTTTCCCACCATTAATTTTCAAGAAGTATATTCCTTTCGATAGATTATTGAATGTATAATTGGAATCTGTGATTTTATTTTCATAAATAATTTCTCCAAAAGCATTTAATAGTTTTAATTCCCCTCCGATGAAATCACTCTCGATCCAGACTGTAAAATTACCACTATTTGGATTTGGAAAAATTTTTGTATCTGATTTTGTAAGTGAACTTTTGTCCAAATTAGTTGTAATATCTGTTTGACATGTTGTTTGACACGAAGGGTTGATTGTGTATTTCCACATGGCATTATCATTTGGAGTTCCTCCTAATCCTCCCCACATCCATAAATTGCCTTGTTGATCTTTCCACACGGATGCACCAGATCTTGATGAAGGTAAATTATTAGGACTTGGAATTCCTTTAGTGCCATGTTGTACCGGGCCAGGACCTTTAAGCCACTTAAATTTTTTATCGTAAGCATTGTAATACCAAAGCTCATTAGTGCCTCCGTTTACATTAAAACCACCATAAAGATAGAACCCGCAAGTGTCTGTCCAATTTGATCTATCCTCCTGTTTAGTATTAGGAAAATTATAATTTGTGGTGTCACATAAAGTTTGCATGGTTCCTGTTGTCAAGAATCCGGCCAGCCCATCTTCCCATTTCCAATTCCCAGACCCCGTATTGTAACTCCAAATATCATTATATATTTCTGATGTAGAAAATGCTCTTATGCCGCCATATAAAAAAAGTTTTCCTTGACTAATAAAAGAACAATAGGTGCTTCTGCCCCCAGGATTATTGGTAGGCGATTCTACGCCTTTAGTTCCATAGTTTGCTGCAATGTTCACAGTTTGAGAACCCCATACCCATGTCCATTGATCCGTTGAAATATTATATTTCCAAAGTGCATTAAAGCTGCTCATTCCACCATTGAATGCCATTCCTCCGTAGAGCCATAAATTATTTGAAGCATCAACCCAGGTGCAATTACTTTCGTGAATAGCTGGCGGATTATTACTGGTTGAGGGTACTCCCATAGTACCATAATTTGCAAGAGCGTTTTGATTTGCAGTATTGTTTGCAGTATTTGGCCCGTGTACCCAAGTCCACTGCGTTGTTATAGGATCGAATTTCCATAAATCAGACAAAGCGCCTTGTATTCCAAACGCGTCAAAACCGGCGCCACCATACAACCAAAACTTTCCGTTATTATCTATCCAAGTAGAAATACCCCAAGCTCTACCTCCGGGAGTAGTTGAAGAAGAGGGAATAGATTTTGTTCCGTAAAATCCATTCGTATTTTTTATTCCGGGGCCCTTAACCCAGGTCCATTGATTTGTAGAAGGATTATATTTCCACATATCTGACCAAACACCTTGAAGATTACCAAGGCAACCTCCAGAGGATGTTGTTCCTCCAAACAACCAAAAGTTTCCTGAATTATCTTTCCAAGAACATGTTTCATACAATGTTCTTGGTGTATTTGAAGTTGAAGCAACTCCTTTTACGCCATAATTGCCGTAACAGCTTAAGGTATCGTAACCTGCCATCCATGTCCAATTACCTTGTGATTGAGACCACATTGATAATGTGAACAAAACAAAAAATGATAAAATAATTTTTTTCATATTTTTAATAGAGTATTTTTATTCCACAATCACCTTCTTAGTAATAGCTGTATTATAATTTCCGTTTATTTTTAGAATGTAAACGCCTGTAGTAAGATGATCTGTTCTAAAGCTAAATACGTTATCTACAACTTTTACCCAGTCTTTTAAAAGTACAGTTACTAATTTTCCTTGCGCATCATACAATTCAAATCTAAGGTATTCAGGCTTGCTTAAATGTAATTCAACGCTAAAAATATCCTTTGCCGGATTAGGAAAAAGTTTAGCATCGTTTGTAATTTCATTTTCTTTTATAGCCGTAAACATGCCCGAAGTAGAAATTTGAGCCACCCATGCCGCATGCGCATAAGGATATGAAAAACTATAATTATAGGTATAGTAACCGCTCATCCAAACTTCACCGGGGTTATTGTAGCGTCGTTGCGATCCTGAATAATCTCCCCAGCGTTCCAAAGGCGCAGCTAATAAATTTACATATGTAATTCCATTTTGTATTCGCAAAATAGGCGAAAAATCTCCCATGGCATCGGCGCGTACGGCCGAAACACCACCAAATAGTTTGGGTGATGAATGATCAAAACTAATAATAGATGTATTATCAGTTGGCGAATTACCGGCGTAAGAAATATTTGGGTAAGCAAAATCTACTGTATCATTTTGAATATAATATCCGGTTACCGTAGGATTTGCTGCCGCAGGATTTTCTATCACCCCATAATATACGGTACATAAAGTATTAGTAGGATGCATGGTATTATGAACGTATTGTATTTTATTATTTTCGTAAAAGGCACCTAAATTTCTGCTATCATTAGTGGCTAAAACATTTGCTGTGTTTGTTTGTCGCCCGCTTGGAGGAAAATAATAAGGTACGCTTGCCGTCATACATTTTACTGTAAGCGTTTGTGTTGGTGCGCCAATTGTGTCTGTAATGTTTACTAAGAAAACGGTATCATTTTGATTGGCTAAATTTCTATTGGAAACAAAATACATATTTGGGGTGTATAATTGACTTCCGCCTTTAGCAGGACATAAATTTCGAATGGGCTTATTATTATATTTTATATTGTAATGTAAAGTGGAACCTATGGGTTGACCAACGTAACCGCTATCTTTTTTCATTTGCCAAACCAACGTTTCAACAAATCCGGTTTGCCAACTACTATCATTGTATAAATAATTTACGCTTAAAAATAATTCTTTTTCGGTCATTGATATCATTGGGTAATCGCTCCATAAACCAACATTTAATGGATCGCCGGGAAGTGTATATAAATTCCATGCACCGGCAGGATTATTTGTTTGCGAAAATCCAACAATGATCTTACTAGTGGTATCAACAAAACCAACTAAGCAAACTAATACAAAGCGATCTTTTAAAGGATCGTACATTACTTTTGGATCAAACTCTTGATGTAAACTATTTGTGGGTGTAGTAAACATGGCTAATGATTTGTAAGGGGAAATAGAACCTGTAGCTACATTTTTTACATAGATATTTGTATTTACAACCGATATCATTCTTCCTGAATCGGAAATAGCCATATCGTTATCATTTGGCGTGCTTAAGCCCCAGCCATTTGCTTGAAAACTTTGGCCTTTCACCAATACAGGCAAAGTGCTTGAGTTGGCTTTAGCTTTACTTGCATTTTTATTCTCAGGATAATTGTAAATCTCCATTTTTTTAGAGCCTTGTTTAGGCAGCTCATTTACCATTAATTTTGGAGAGTAATCATCTTGAAGCTCGCTATAATTAACCGTAGCTGCTTTTTTGATTGTAAACGATTTTTTTTGAGGAGCATTTCCGTATGCATCAATGGCTTGCTTGTTGTAGCTTTGTGATAGGCCAATAAATGGAAGTAATACGAATGAAAGTAAAGAATGTTTCATATGTGATGTTTTATACTTGAAATATAAAGGTATAAAAAAAATCGAGAAAGCAAAGCGCAAATAGCTCTTTTGAAAAGCTTTATTAGAGAGGAGCTAGTTTTCTCTTTTGAAAATAATGTCTAAGCCACCTTGCAATAAGCGCAATTCGTTTTTATCTGGCCTAAATTCAACAATAATTCCGGCTTCTTCAAATTGAAATTTATCTTTTTCAATAGCATCCATATCAATTGTAGCCTGACCAGTAGCAGTAACTTGTAAAACGTTGCCTTCCTTTTTAACGGTAAGTTGCAGAGGAAAACCTTTGTTGGAATAAAAACCTAAGTATTTGTCTAAATCGGTTGAGGTTAATACAAGCCTATCAAACGTTGGAATTTTATAAGATTAACCACAAATGTGTCTGCGGAGCACTGAACCGCCACTTTTGCCAAACCGCTGTTACCTGCTGGTGTTCTGTCCATCGTTATTCTGTTTTAATATTTCAGTCATTTCGTCTATGGTAAATGAAGTCTTGCGTTTATGAATTATTGAATGACAATTTGGGCAAACAGGTCGCAAGTCTTTTATTGGGTCAACTTCGTATGTTTTCCCTACCGTTGCAACTTGTCGTAAATGATGAACGTGAATAAATTCCTTTCCGATTTGTCCATACACTTTTTCGAAATTGAAGTCGCAAACAACACACGAAAGCCCGTAATGCTCAATACATTTTTTTCTTGCGTGTGGGTTTCGCTCATATTTTGTCAGCGTAACTTGATTTGGTGTTCCTTCGGTATAAGTTTTTTGCGTTTCATTGTCGGTGGGAATAAATGGATTGTGTCGAATTTTCTGCGTTGTCAAAAAGTCGAACCACAATGCTTCAAGTTCGTCAACAACTTCTGGTCTGATTGAAATTCCAGATTGTTGTGGTGTCCAATGTTGTTCAGATAATTTACCTTGTTTTAAAAGGTCAACTGAAAGTATTGGTTCGCTCTGAGGATTAAGTAAAACTTCAAAGTCCACAATAACTCTCGGAACCATTTTGTCTTCACCACTCCAATGTTTTGCAAGAAATGGTTCTGTCGCTATGAAACCTGCTGCAATAATTCCTGTCGGCTTTTTACCAAGTTTAACTAAGAATGCTCTGTCACCAACTTTAATTGACTTATGACTTGCACAACTCCACATTTCTTTAACACGACCTGTCTGCTCGAGTTCTTCAATACTCTGTTCGAGATGTGTCCAATTCCATTTTTCAGGATTCCAAGCAAATAAAAATGTGTTCATTCGTCTATTACTGTTGTCGTTTTACACTTGCAGGTAACGTTGGTGTTTCTGTAATTGTTGATATATCAGTTATGTCATTGGCGGGTAAAAACCCACAAATATCACCAAAAAGCAATAAAATGCTTGAAAATTGGTGATATATTTTTTGTGACATTTATTCACTCTTTCCACCATCAACTTTCTTTTTAATAATCATCTGATCTAACGGACTCTGAATTTTATCTAACGCAAACCGACTAACCTGCGCATATATCTCTGTAGTTTTTGGCGAGTCGTGGCCCAATAATACCTGAATATAACGGGTTGAGGTTCCCGATTCAAGTAAATGGGTAGCAAAAGAATGGCGTAACATATGTAGGCGTACAATTTTTTTAACCCCCGCCTTTTTACTGGCTCGTTTTAAAATCTGTTGTAAGCTACTCGCACTGTAACGCTCGCCCTTTGGCCCCTCAAATAACCAAAAGCCTGGTGCAAACTCGGTGAGATATTGTTGCAACAGTGGAATCAGGTTTTGCGAAAGCACACTCTGCCTATCCTTATGTCCTTTACCGCCACGTATAAAAACAATATATCTATTAAAATCAACATCGCCAATGCGCAGGTTCAACATTTCGCTGCGCCTTAACCCTGCTGAGTAAATCAACATTAGCATAGTTTTATGCTTTAGGTTATCGAGCGCTTCGAAAATGCTCATCACTTCTTCCTGACTTAAAACTTCAGGCAGTCGTTTTTCTTTCATGGGCCGCTCGAGGTAATAAACCTTACGCTCTTGCCTCAACACCTGTTCATAAAAGAATTTAATTGCGTTGATCGCCTGATTCTGGGTGCTCTTGCTAAGCTTGCGCTGCTCAATCAGGTAAAGAAGATAATTGCGAATATCAGTTTCAGAAAGATCGACCGGATGCGTATCCTTATAGAAAAGTAAAAACTCTTTAAATTTTTGAAGATACGTGCGCAGCGTGTTTTCGCTATAGCCACGCAGCTTTAACTTTTGCTCAATCATGCGCAGCGCTTGCACCTGATCTTGAGAAAGTGATTCAATAGACTCTTTTTTTTGTTCAACCGGGGGCGGGGGTGCTACTATTTCATTAATTTTTAATGCAGTATAATCGACATACACTTTACCCCGCAGCGCTTCAATAATTTTTGAAAGTGCCTCTTGTTCATCCGGCACATACCAGCATTTATTTGTGTTGCTGAATTTTATTTCAGGTATTTTTTTTACTTCCTGAATAACATCCCAATCCTTATCAAAGAAAATTCCTAAACAATGATTGTCGCGGTGGAGTAACTTTTTTATGACAACGGATTTTTGTGCCATGGATACAGGTATTATAATTTCACTTCAAAACTTTCTGCGGAAGCGCGTTTCATATATTGTTCATAATCGAATGGCGTATCGCCACCATCCAGCAAACAACCATCGGGTATAGGTGGGTAAATCTCTTCGTAGGTTTTAACCATATTCATAAACACGCGCCTATACACGTGCGTGCGGTTTATTTGGTCGGGATGATCAATGCCTCCGGCTCCAATCAATTCAACAAAACTCTCTACAGTATTTTTATGATAGTTAGCCACGCGCGAAGTTTTATCTTCAACAACAAGGCCCTTCATAAAATAAGGATCTTGTGTTGCCACTCCGGTAGGGCACGTGTTCTTATTACACTCCAACGCCTGAATGCATCCTAACGCCATCATCATCGCGCGTGCGCTATTGCACGCATCAGCGCCTAAGGCCATGGCTCGCACCATGTGGAAGCCCGAAAGAATATGCCCCGAGGCTATCAACTTCATTTCGTTGCGAATGCCAAAGCCGCGCAACGCATCATCGACAAACGCAAGGGCATCGAGCAACGGCATACCTACCGAGTTGGTAAATTCGGGTGGCGCAGCACCCGTGCCGCCTTCACCACCATCAACGGTAATAAAATCAGGATAGGTATTGAGTTGCACCATAGCTTTGCAGATGGAAAGAAACTCCGCCTTGCGGCCAACACATAATTTAAACCCAACAGGTTTGTCGCCTGATAATTCGCGCAAGCGTTTTACAAATAAAATTAATTCGGTAGGTGTACCAAATGCACTATGAAACGGTGGTGAGAACACTGTAGTGCCGGGTTCAACTAATCGGATCGCGGCAATCTCAGGTGTATTTTTTTTGCCGGGCAAAATTCCGCCATGCCCAGGCTTGGCTCCCTGACTGAGTTTTATCTCAATCATTTTTACGTTTGGCTTAGTGGCGTTGGCTTGAAAGGCATCGTCCGAAAAATTGCCATCCTTCGTTCGTGCGCCAAAGTATCCGGTTCCAATCTGCCAAACAATATCGCCCCCCGGTTCAAGATGATATGGACTCAGCCCACCTTCGCCAGTATTGTGTGCAAAGCCACCCATTTTAGCACCCCCATTTAATGCCAGCACGGCATTTTTACTTAACGAACCAAAACTCATGGCACTCACGTTAAGCACACTCATGCTATACGGCTGCTTACAATCTTTTCCACCCACGTGCACACGTGGGTTATGATCCATCTTATGAAAATCCTTAGGTAAAATAGAATGCGTTATCCATTCGTAACCCTCGGCATACACATTCATTTGTGTTCCAAAGGGAACGGTGTCTGTTTGTTTTTTAGCCCGTTGATAAATAACCGAGCGCTCATTGCGATTGATAGGCGCGCCATCGGTATCGCTCTCTACAAAATACTGTTGAATCTTGGGTCGTAAATCCTCGAACAC
>Ga0163149_10003268_pt1 | contig 18605 bp, 15 predicted proteins | sample OliLakLV19MP5G1_FD_148604 | JGI IMG/M metagenome (GOLD analysis project Ga0163149, IMG submission 148604) | Freshwater microbial mat bacterial communities from Lake Vanda, McMurdo Dry Valleys, Antarctica - Oligotrophic Lake LV.19.MP5.G1 | ecosystem: Environmental > Aquatic > Freshwater > Lake >...
CTTTGACCCACAACTTGACATTTGAGTTGGCAAGTGTCTTTGTGCAACATTCTTTTGCAGTTGGAACACATTTTGTCTCCCCCAACAGCCACCAATTTGTGGCTGCTGATGGATTTGGTGATCATGCTCCAGTCCTTGACAAACACAGCATCATGTTCCATGATGCAACAACTCACATTGATCCTCTGTTTTTGCCCCATGATGATCATGTTCAAAAGTCATTCCAGTTCACAGTGAATGCATCTTGGGGTTTGCTGGACCCATTGCAGTCACACATGTCATTGACAATCTGTTTTTGTCTCTTGCGTGTTGGCCAAGCTTCAAGAAGCACTTCAAAAGAAGAATGCACAATCTGCTGATCCCACTCCTGGCTGCCTTTTCCAAGAGTTTGTCACACAATTGTCACTGTTGCCCGTGCTTGAATCTTGTGATGACTGGCAAACAATTGCACTCACCAAAGATCCAATTGCATCATGTGATGATTGGCTTTGTTGCATTTTCCTTTGAAGTTCCTTCCTGGGGGAGGGGTCCACAAGGAGGAGGAAATTCCAATGTCATGGGAATTCATCTTTTTCATCATCCTTTTCCTGGTTTTCCTGTTCTTTCGGAAAGCACCAAAAGGAACACCAATTAGACAAAAAATGAAGGAAAAGGAAAGGTCAGCCAAACTTTTGCTTTTTCATGCAGACTAACAAACAATGGTTGAAGTTGACAATCAACACAAAACTGCTGCAGCTGTTCTTTTCAAGTCCATAAGCAAGCAGCCAGCAACACAAACACACGCACACACACACCACTGTTGGCTTGCCACCGACTTCATTTGGCACATGACTCACTTGGTCTGTGGATCTTCTCTCTTGTGGAAACCATGGCATTGCCAAGTCCGGTGGACTCATTTGATCCGAACAATTGAAAGCACTTGCACAATTCGCTGATCACTTTGCAGTTGGATGAACAATGTCTGTGATTCTGTTTTTTCAAAAACATTCAAAACAATTCAGATCTGAGTCATGCTCTCCGGAGCAGGAAATGGAGGAAAATGCTCTGAGTCATGCTTCCTCATTTTCCTCAAGGAACAAGAAAATGGGAAACAAGGTCCAAAAGGAAAGGAAACGGAGGAAAACATGAATTCCTCATGCGAAAATGCAACGAAGATGGGTGGCAGGCATTCCTTCATTTCGATGGCTTGATTGCAGCTCCCATGACGTTTTCTCTGGTTGGCTCACATGTTGCAGACTGCCCAAAATTCCTCATCACAAGCTCAACTTCCTTCTGCATGTTGATGTGAGCCCAAAGAAGCAGTGCCTGATCCAACTTCATATGAATTTAGGACACATTGTTCCTGACATTGAACAACATCTGAGAATTGCTTGCGAAAAAATCTCATTGTCACAGTCCAACTTGCAAACATGACATGAAGCAATTTCATTTTCTTCTTCAGTTGGACATCAAAGCTGCTAAGCAAAGCAAAAGGGACCAATGGGACAAATCTTCTGCACCGAGCTTGTTTCTACAACATGTCATTCTCAACCGTGCCACCCGGAAAGAAAATGAACAGCAGAGCAAGTTTGACAATTTTGAGCATGCAAGGACGGAAATGTTGACAAACCCTGAAGACACCAGATTAACAAAACAAGTGTGTGAATCTTGAGACATTTTCTTGATGTGACTCAAGCATCATTCTGTCTGTGTGAGTCACAGTGAAAGCTTGACATGCAGCTAGTTTTTTCAAACCACGGTTTCACAACGCCAAATTGAAATTTCGAACCGTTCCCTGATGAAACTCCCGAATCTTGTTGGAAGGAAATCCTCATGACACGCCCCTTCCGACCGTCGACACTTTCGCCATCAAAGTGTTCAACGAAAATGAATCTTACGTACAGCCGACAGTTGTAGTACTGTATTCCCCATCATCCTACTCCGAATCTCTGTCCTCCATTGATCGATTGCTGCCGACAATGGCACTGTAGTATTAGCACCAACCATAGCCAGTAGCGCTGGTAGTAGGATCATATCTACCGCAATAGCATATATATTTCAAAGTATAGACCTTGTGTGGCTTCATTTATTTTTTGTCGCACAGGAACAGCCCGACAAAAAGGCGGGACGGCTACTGTACATGGGGCACTCCAGTAATTTCCATTGGACACCAAGGAAACGCATTTTGCCTCCAAAATACAATGTCGGACGTAAACAACCATCCCGACGACGAAAACGATGACGATGACGAAGACTACAAACAGAATGTTGACACTGGTCTCAGTCGCATCATTCGACCACGCGCCAACAACAACAACAACGATGTAGCATCTCCCGGGAGTCCTGATCATCGCTTGCTTTTAAGCAAATCGTCGTCCGACTCACAATTACAGTTACGTGCTTCCGCTACCTCCACGGGATCGGCTGCTGCTGAAGCGATGAGGACGTCTCAGAGCAGCACGGTGGCCAGAAGAGCCAGCAATCATGCGAATGGTAGCGTGACGGGCATTCGACCCAGTCACGTCCATATGCGAGTTTCGACGAGTGATGCCACGACGTTTCCCGGTTGGTGGAATGAAGGACGACATGATGATGGGAGCAGTAGTAGGTCTAGTTTGTTCAAGGACCGCTATGAAATGGGTGCCTACTTGTGCCAATTGTCGGGACGGCGATTTGGTGCCAAATTGTACACTTGCTATGCCAAGGAAGCAACACCTACTATTGACAATAACAATGACAATAACAATACACTAGAACAGCAACCGTTTACTGTCAAGGTTGTCAAGAAATCACGATGGAGTCATCCTCCAAAACATCCCACCATGATGGAAAAGGCGGCGATCTTGGCCAATCCCAACAATAATGTCACGGACACCATTAATAGTCCTCCAGTACAGTTGCAGCTACTACACAGCCTCAGCCCCGATGATGAAAGCAATCGTCATCACATTGATCAAAGCCCCAGCCAGGATGATGATTTTTTCATAGGCCGTCTCAGTAATGTCAGTGGCTTGTCGAATCCCAGTACCTCACGACAATATGCACCGCCTCTGGAAACACTGGTACAAGATCATTTCGGATTTGGACACCTCACAACAACCATAACATCTGCTGCTGCGGGTACGGGACAGATCGCAACAACCATTACATCTGCTGCGAGCTCCATCGCCAGTCCAATCACCAGTCTGGCGGCGGCAGTTGTAAAAAGTTCTCTTAAGGATGAAACGTGTACATCTCCTATCAGTCCTGAATCTGCCAGCAGTTTACAGCCACCCCTATCGTCATCACTACTGCCACCCCAACAACAACATCATCATGATTCCACTTCGGTGGGAGCCTCGTTGATGGATAATACACATCTCCCTCCGCAAGCACATCTCTCGCTGCATCACGCACCCTACCGAAACCTATTTTCCGAATTTGCACTCTTGCGAGTCCTTCAACAACGAGGACAAGGAGGAGACGAGAATGGCGACGACAATAAGGAAGAGGATTTTCCTTGGCTCTTTTTACAACCCCACGATTTATTAGAAAATGCCAAACACTATTTCATTGTGACGGAATACTATGATCCCACCACACAAAGTTTGGCCGCCTACTTGCAACAACAAGAACAACAATCGTCGCCCAAAAAGTCACCAACAAAGTCACCCAACAGATCCGATTCTGGGAACCATCGAGTCTGCTTGGGCGAATCGCAAGTCTCATCGATTGCACGACAAATTCTAACCTGCCTGCGCATCTGTCACCAACATCACATCGTCCACTGTAATTTGAAATTGGATTCCTTTATTGTTGTGCCATCCACCGATGATGATAGTGCTCTGTCATCACCGAGAATTAAATTGATTGATTTGACGAGTGCCGTTGTCTTGAGTGATTTGACGACTTCTCCTACCAACGCATCCGTCACCAGTGTCACCACCACGGGGAGTCGATTGCGACTCATGGAGCCACGAGGGACCATTCGATACATGGCACCCGAGGTTGTGACACTGGGGACATCCTATGGTGCCAAGTGTGATGTCTGGTCTTGTGGAATTATTTTACACGTTTTACTCACCGGAAGCTTTCCATTGGATGGAACCTCCTTTCGACAAGTCCAAGAATTGGTCTTGGGGACACTGCCGCAACCATCACCACAACCATCCCCAACTTCACAGCAACAACAGCCAACGCCACAGCCAAATCACTGGTTAATACCAAGGTACCGGTCCGAACCACACTGGCAAACCGTGTCGAACGAAGCCAAACACTTTTTGTATCGGTTGCTGGCACCGCTGGAAGAAGATCGACCCACGGCCGAACGAGCTCTGCAACATCCTTGGGTACAACCACGTTCCGACGGTACCGACGGTCCTCTGGACGGCAGCAGCAACAACGAAGGTCACGACGTCCAATCGTTGTCATCGAAGGATGCTGTTGACAACCACATTGAAAGCATTTACTCTGCTGGCAATTCCGGCACGATGGGGAGCCCACCACTCGAAGCAATTTACGAAGATTTGTATCAAGATCCAACAGATGGAGCTACTAGTCATGCTTGTCACAGCAATGCCAGCACCGTCACGTCCGCATTGGGCCCGAAAGAATTATTCCCACAGCAACAACCATCCTCTCTGTCGGCCGTCGAAATAGAAGCGTTAAATACTTTTTTGGAAGCCCACGATACTATTTATCACGAATGGCTGGAAACGAATCGTCTTCTGATGAGTGAGATCAATTTGAATATGCACCACCCAATGACGCGGCAGGACGTACGACAAGCCTATTTGGTGTTGTTTGAACTGGATCTGGAGGATGATGCCATTGACAAGGTATTTGCTAAATTCAGCGCAAGCGAGAGCGATGCCATCGACGGTGTGGACTTTTTTGTCGCCGTGTTAAACGAAAAAGATATGCTCTTTACGGATTCCATCCACGAGGCTTTTGAAGTCTTCGATGATACCGAGCCACAGCAACAGCATCAATCGATACAACACGGTGGGCTTGTTGCGACCGCTTCCTTGGGGTGGGCCTTGCGTGAATATCTTGTATCGGAAGAAGCCGCCCTCTCGGAACACGATAAGGCTTTCGTTATTGAATTGGTGCAGCAAGTGGAAGCAGAAGGACATCAAGACGGAAACAAGGGAGACATTGCTTTGGAAGAGCTTGTGGCAATCATCTTGGAATCCACCATTCCCAAATCAGATACGGCCCACCAGAGCCCACCCGCGCAACCACGCCTTTCAGCTCCTGTTGGAGCGCCGCAACACGACAGCCTGAGCACCATTAGCGCACAGTCGGCACCCTTGGACCATGTCCACGCAGATCCAACAAGACTTCCTTCGTGGGATTCTTCCATCCACAGCGGAACAAGCAGTAAGGCCACTTATACCCGACAACATCGGTCCTCGTGGCTTGATCGGCTCAGCCTCAAATTTAGTGCAAAACATTTCATTGCCCAACGCCCGGGTCGGCTTCATCATTACTACGAACTGACGGATTTTGTCAACGAAGGAGGATGCGGTGCTGTGTGGTTTTGCACACACAAGGAGACGGGGGCGGAACGAGCGGTCAAGCTAGTGCGCAAGTCCCAGGTGGATGTCGAATACAACAAACGCATCCTGGAGGAATTTTTGATCCTGCGGGAGCTCGACCATCCGGTACGTGTAGATTTGCGGCCTAGTCCTTAGTATATAGCGGTCATGATTATTCTCACTCTGCAATTGCTTGTTTGGTTTTTTTGCTTTTGAAGAACATTTTGAAACAGTACGAACTTTACGAAGACACCGACTTTTTCTACATTGTTATGGATGCTGCTCGTGGTGGGGATCTTTGTCTAGAGCTGGATGAATTCGGCGCTTTCATTGAAGAAGCGGCAGCTGCCTTGATGCAGCAGTTACTTAGTTGTATAAACTACCTGCACAGCTCCGATATTGTCCATTGTGACCTCAAGGAAAGTATTCATTTTTTACGACGTCGCTCCTTGTTTTCTGGCTGCGTCAATTGCTTGATACTAATGTTTTTGCTCGCTTCTGTTGTTCACTTTCACAGCCGGAAAATATAATGCTCGAGGCGAATCGCGAACTGAGTTCTCTCAAGGTTAGTGCGCGCATATCCATGTCACAAAGCCTTTTCAGAGTTTGATTAGCTGTCGACTCGCTCTTTCATCTCTGCTTTGATATCCTGCTTACTAAAATGTTGTTTATCGCCATATTGCCAAGGTGATTGACTTTGGCTTTGCTGCCAACATCAAACAGGCTCCCAACCAAAGACTGACCAAAAGATGGGGAACCATGTATTATTCCGCTCCTGAAGTGTTTGCAGGCGACTACGGCAAGAAGGTACGCCGCAAAATGTTATGTTCGTTGATTCTTTGGATGTCTTCTCAATTTCAGTTTGTTGCAAAGGCGGATGTCTGGTCTGCTGGAGTTATCTGCTATCTCCTCCTCTCCGACGAGTTCCCTTTCTTTGGCGACACATGGGAGGAGGTAATGGAAATTGTGCAAAACGAAAGCTGTTCATTCTCTGGGCCGTACTGGGATGCTGTCTCAGAATCGGCCAAAGACTTTGTGGCAAAGTTGTTGACGATTGATGAGACGAAGCGGCTTTCTGCAGAGGAAGCCCTTCGTCATCCTTGGATTCAACACGTCATGAGAAAGTCATCGACAGAATTGAAGCCGGATGAGATCGATGCTATTCGAACAGCGCTTACAAATGTTATGAATTTTTGCGCGCAGCGCAAATTAAAGCAAGCCGTGTACTCGTTAATCGCAGCGCAGTTCCTTGATAAGTAAGTTGGTTATCTCAACCGCAGGATAATTCTTAATGCCTCCTCATGCTTGCGTTCCCATTGCATATTTGCTTACCCGGTCAGGGAGGAGAAGGAAGCCACGGACTCGGTGTTTCGCCGGCTAGACACAGAATGCAACGGGAGACTCACTCGAATTGAAATTCGACTTGCATTTCGAAACTTTCTTTGCACCGATCTGAGCGATCAAGAGGTGGACGATATCTTCACTCGTGTACGTAACTCGTTGGACCATTTAAGCTACCTCGTGAATCCCCACTGAACTTCGTTAACCCTTTGTTTCCTGCAGGTAGATGTAGATGGCTCAGGCTTCATTGAGTACAGCGAATTTTTGATGGCGGCCATGAATGAAGAAGTCCTACTTGAAGATGTGAAATTGCAGAGCGCCTTTGGCTACTTTGACATTGACAAGTCAGGCCAGATAACACCGGCTGACCTCAAATTTGCCTTGTCGGATTATCTTAGCGGAAATGCAAATATAGACGACGCGGTATTGGCGGAGATTGTCGACGAAGTCGACCTCAATGTAAGTTGCCTTCATATACCCGCCTGTGTCATGTGATTCCACAACAAATGAAGCCTTTACTGCCAAAATAGGAATACTGGAGTGGAAGGCTCATTCTCTGTTCAATTGTTTCACTTTAAACCCTCAGGAAGATGGAGCTATCACGTTTGAAGAATTTGCTGCAACTATGGCATCCAATTTGGTTTACATTTGAAGCAAGACAGGGTGGCTGACCTATAAAATTCTATTTGCCCTCGATTAACTTGAGTGCTCATCGCACGAGATTGAGGACGCCATGTTGACTTGCTAAAAAGGCCCACCAATACGCCACTGCCAGCTACATCTTCCTACTACGAGATTGATTGGCGCGAGGGAACAGCACCAGTGCAGGCCAGGACAATCCAAGTTAGTGAGGCCTAACTATTTTGTACAATCTGCACCTATCACTGAATGCTTGTTTTAGACTATGTATCTATTTATCCCATCTATTTCTCTCTCTGTCTCTCATGCTATGCTATGCAACTAGTGTCATTATTTTAACTGGAACCAGGGCTGTTGAGATTCCTTTTTGCCACTGTATCTTTGATGTGTTTTGGCGTTACACTAGTCAAAGAACCATCGCGTGGTACAGAGAGATCTAAAAGAGAACGGCGGGCGAGAACAATGCGTTAAAGCCTTTGAAAAGAATCGTCTTGGAAAGAGGCAGTGCTAGGTAGGTAGTACAGGAGTCCCAACATGCGAGGCTTTACTGCATCCACCCGAGTAGTAGCAGCAGTAGTAGTAGCAGCAGCAACCAATCAGCATGGCGACAATTATCCGTGCGGATGAATACTTCACGCATTGTTTTTTTAAAGGATGAATAGATCGATAATACTACTATTCTGGATTACAGTAGAGTAAGAAGATCCATTATCGATGGCTGCTGCTCATTAAGACTTTGGTCTCTATCCCAATGGCATTGCTTTTGTCGACAGATGGACCCCTACTACTTGCGAGGGAGTTGTAAATGGATGCCCACAGAAGGGCCATTCAGTGGCAGGCATCCATCATCAGAACTGACTTACACCACTCAACCGACCCACCTAGTAGTAGTGCTAGTTGCGTCCATCCATGGTATTCATTCAAAGGGACAATATACAGTGTCGTGTGAAATTCCTTTCTTGAAGGACCATAACCTGCACGGATTCCACAATTTGTAAAAATTATTGGGGCTGCACTCCCACTTCTCAGCCATCGTTGGGGTGGACCTTCTATTGGATACTACGGACACCAACTAACGAATCCATTTCGTTCTTTATAGCTCCGTTGTCGGAGCTTCTTCTTTTTGCCTCGTTTGGTAGGCCATCATATCGGCAAACGTCAATCGCGATACGGTAGGAGATGATGTGGGTGTTCTAGTTATTGGATTCCGGGTGTTTTCTTCGGCATGTCGGACCATGGCATGAGCAATATGTTTGACGTGAATGCTCTTGTACTTGGGAGGTGTTGCCCAATTAAAAAGTTTACAAATGGTTTGCAAGACAATGTCCAAGATCCCAAAGCGATAGGTATCGGTAATAAAATTGGCGGGATGAAAAATAGTGACATGCGCAATTCCTGACGTTAGGACGGCATTTTCTACCAATCCCTTCAACCGCAAATACAAAGGCGTCATGTTCCAAAGGGAGACTTGCATCTTTAATTCTTGCTCCGAAAACGGTTCAGGATTGGCTTTGGATCCTGTCGAGGACAGTAGGGACATGTATTGGACCTTCGGCAAGGACGTCGCACAATATTCCGTAAAGACTTGTGTCAAGACCAAATCAATGTCCAAAAAGTCTTGCAAAGGTTTACCAAAGGGTTCATTGGTTCCCAAGGTGTTAATGGCCGCTACAATGTTCTTGTTTTCGGAAGTGGCGGCCAACACCTGGAATTCGGAGTGGTTGGGGATATCGTGCAAATCTGGGACGACAATTTGATGTAGTTTGGCGTGCTCCAATAGTAGTGGTCGACGCACCACCGCGTGTATCTTGTCAAATGCGTTGGAGGCGAGCAATTCGTCCAAGACCAATCCACCCACCAGTCCACTACTGCCCAAGGTAATGACTTGACGTCCACTATTGCTACTAGTACTAGTAGCAGCAGTATCGGCGCCAGTATCGGCAGAGTCGGCAGAGTCGGCCAAAATGGCGGATGGGAACACCAAGAACAAGCAGCAACTGAGGAGGAGGATCACCCAGGGGGGAAGAATTCTTCGAATCTTCATGATGGAATGTCGTTTTCTTGTATTTTCTATTTTTAAAAAGTTGCAACTTGCTGGAGGTTGACAGCTGGCTAGGTAATTGTAATTGTAGCTAATATTAGTATTGCCGATGGACCAGTCGATGGTAACACCAGTAGACTATGTCGTACTACTCTTGTTGCTGTGTCGGTTGTTGACGAGGTAGCAGGAAGATGATCGAAAGAAGATCCAAGATTTGGAGATCTTTGTCGTTGTGTTTGTACTTAGTACGCACACTTTCTCAAATTTTTGACGAACGCTCATAACCCGAACATAGCAGCTATGATAGGCCCCCGGCGATTATGTCATTATCATAGTCGACTAAGTTCCATCCCTGGCGACTATGAGGGGTCGATCGTTTCTTGTAACCACCCGGGCAGCAAACACGAAAAAAGTGACGATCCATTTTACAAGTCACACGCTTTCAAGCCGACCAAAGTAATACTCAACTAGCTAGCTAGTAGTACCAGGTACCGAAGTTCCAAGGTACAACTATCTAGCTTGTAGCAGCATTTTCGCTCGTGCGCCTGTTGCCTTTGGCTCTTAGCAGTGCTATTTCTATTATAGCGGTCCACTTCTTTGTTTGTGAACGCACTGATGAAGCAAGCATTCAAAGCCGAACGAATCAAGCGCGAGACGTATGCCGTTTTTTACGTTCTACACATCTCCGGTTGCCCCAGATAGAGAGTCGTATCCCAGATCGGTTCTGTAGAAGCAAATGTTGATGTAGGAAGCCTGGTGTCAGTGTTTCTCGACCACCAGCGGAATCTGAATCTTTTTTTAGCGGCAGCTTTTCCGTTTCTTTTCTAGACCCTTCTCTTGCGGTATGGCTTCGTAAACCTCTACAAACATACACTGAAGTGATTTTCATATAGAAAGTACCATACGAATTACGCATATATATCCAGCGAGCTAGCTAGTAGCAGGCATTGCTTTGGCTTTATTATTGCCATCTGTCCATGCCATTTCTTTCGCCACGACGTTCGCCCGATGCCTTGCATCCGTTCTTCCAATGCCATTCATTTCGTTAGATCATTTCCGGGCCAAGACCCAAAGACGGCGTCGCTTTTTTGGCAATTTCTCCTCCTAATTATTATTTCATCCTTGAGAATGTTCCACCATGATGGATACGGGTGCCGTGACTGTGATGTGATGGAGTGGAGTGGAGTGGGTCTGATTTGTTTCTCTCTTTTCACAAACATACCTTTCGTTTGATGTTCATTCTCTCTCCTCTCCCGCACATCTTCCGTTCCTAGAGGATGTATTCATCCATTCCATTCCAATCCATATCTTCCATATTTCGTTCCTTTCCAATAAATCCATCCATAGTACGTTCCAAAAACGACAATATTTTCTCTTCTAATGTCCATGCAACAAGGTTTCCATGGCGGCACAAAATTCGTGAAAATCCAAGGTCGAATCTCCATCGGTATCGGTCGATCGCATAATCAGTTGGGATTCTTCCAACGAAATATCACATCCCAAGGCACTTCGAAAGGCCAATTGCAATTCGTGGACATCCAGCCGGCCATTGCCATCTAAATCCATCCGATCGAATAAAGCCCGCAAGCGTTCTTGTTGTTGTGCCGGACTGCCCAAGGACCGCAAATGGTTCGATTCGTTCATGAAAAATTCGCGCGTGACCAATTTGGCGCGGACCTTTTGTCGCAAGTGACTCCATCCCAAAGCAAAGACATAGACCCAGACGTGTCCCACGACGTAGGGCGTGAGTAGGTATTTGACGGGATACTCGGTCAAGGGCGAGGCGCCCCACGGTCCCGATTGGACGGCCACGTATAAGGCCAAATTATTGGCAGGAGCCCATAATTCGGCGTGAGGGGATAATTTCCAAACGAGCATGGAACATGTCAGTACAATGGGCGTCGAATATTTGGTCAGGGTGGTGGAAAAGGGAGCATGGGCAAAAACGTAATGCAAGAGACTGCCCATGGGAATTAAAATGGCGGAGGATTTCCAAAAGGCACTGAGCGAAGGTGGATCACGATTGAAAAACATTTTGACCGACGTGCCAATCAAAAAGGAGGCCATCATGGGAATTTGGATCAATTCCGATAACCACGTTAAAATTCCAAGACACAATCCGGCTCCCACGGCGGCCATGACGGCATCAGCATTTTTGGATGTGACAATGTAAAAGACGGGCGGTGGTTCCGTGTGGACATAGGAAGCCCTTCGTTGATGAGTTTTGCGAGAAGGTTTTTTCTTGGGCGGTTTGGACACTTTGGCTTGTGGGTCATCCTCATCCTCGTCGTCGTGAAAGGTACAACTCGTTTCGTTGTCTTCGGCAACCGTGTTGCCTTTGCGTTGGCGTAAGGTGTCTTCAGCTGGGCACATGATGAACGTTTTTGTTGCTACAGATAATATCTCGGAGACAATTTTTACTGGTAGATGGAATATTCGACCTAGGAAACGAATAACAAATATAAAATATGCCTGAAGAAGTAATCGGAGCAGTCGTTCGTCTGAACTTGGCTTTGTCCGATACTAGTAGGAAACGGATAGATTCTGCGTCAAAGTCATTCGCAAAGCCATTGGATAATATTCTTCCGATCCGCCAAACAACGATGGCATCACAGAAAATGCAACGTGGAGCTAAAGGCACATCCATGAATGAGGATTCAACAACATGTTGGTGTCGATGGCGTGTCTACCCGGGATTGTGCAGAGCTAAAGCAGTTCGATTTCAGGAGGGGTGCAGCAGAAGCTAGAAGCGTGAAGCTGCGCTTCGCTCCCGCCCAAGAGGGGTGCAGCAAAGCATGTCTTGATGGAGAAGTAGATGTGTGGCACGGCCAGTCGGCTCACTCCTCGCTTCGCTCGTCGCTCCCCTCCTGTGCATTGCACCCAAAGAATTGAAACTTGAAACAGCTTCTGTTTCATGTGTTAAATGATTATTCTATGTCTGTAAGAACTCGAAGCACAGGATGGAAACATCTTATCTACAGGTCTTTTGTGTTAAATTGTACTAGCATGTTTTAACATGGTTTTTTAGATGTGACATTTTTGGCTCCGTGCTGAACTTGTTAAATGACCTTTTTTGTACTGTTTTTAGACAGTGAGGGCCTGCCAAAAAATTCACAAACTAGCCCCTTTGGAAACCCCATCATTAAGTGGTTCGAAAATCGAACGGATGGTCCGTACTACTCGAACCCTTTAGCTTCCGTCACCATGTACTCGCGCAAGAATGAAGATGACTAGCTCCGAGGAAGCTGTGTGCGACGGTTCTGACGTCGACGCATCGGCACCACTAAAACAAAGAAGGATTCGCAACAAGTTGCATTTTCTGCCATGCTTAGGTCAACTTCTATTACATGAACATCTTCCAGAAAAATCCATTCCATCATTTTGAGTAGCCAATCTATTGCAATATTTTATCGACAGGAACTTGTATAATTTCCAGTTTGACTTACTGTCTCAACCTAAAACAACCATGATGTCGAGTGCTACACTTCAATCGTCTCGTTTGGTGAGATATATGGCGACAGCTGCGAGGCGGCAAGGAATGTCCCCTACTATCGCCATGAGAGCCTTCAGTAGTGACGAGGCTGCACCTGCACCTGCACCTGCGGCTCCTGCTCCTGCTGCTAGTACTAGTACTGGAGAATCCTCATCGTCATCGTCCCCGGCCCCGGCCCCCGAGTCGGATCGAATTCATTCCACCGAGTGAGTAATAAACAGTATCGTATAGGAGGGCTCTGGTCTCTATCATCAAACAGTTCCTAACAAAACAGTTCGCTTGTTCCTTCCGTAAAAAATCAAAACAGCATTGCCTTCAAGCCTGCCGAAAGTGGTTGGGGTGCGGGCAAGAAATATTCCTCCAATTTTGATAAAATCTTTGGCGGCAACAAAAAGAAGGATTGAGACAAGTGAAAAAGAGGCGACGAAGGAATAACTGAAAAAGAGGACGGAACGAAATAGGGCGGACAAATGAAAACTGGCGAGGCTGGACTGCAGGCTGCTTCTAATCTCGCCAACAATAAACGAACACAGACAAGGCGAACCAGTGATGGAATCATATTACTATATTGTACCTGATAAAATGACAGAAGCGAATTCAGTTTTGAAATGCAATTGAATTTGAAAGTACACTAACTTCCCAACAATGATCCGAAATGAGGAGACAGGCGTAGTAGGGCACTTGTGGCGTGCCATATATACGACAAGTAAAAATATAACAATAAGCCAAAATTATATTTCGAGAGCAACAACCCATGGTGTTGCTTTGCGCTGGACGTCCAATAATCCATTTCCCGGGTGAACCAAGCGTAGCAATACAGCTCTAAATAGGTTGCCTGCAACTCGATCGTCGTTCCTACATTGGGCATTCGTTCGCTTGTTCAGTCCGCACATCGCAAGAAATGCGCGCATGGAAGTGTCCCACCTCACAGGCACGCACGGACAATTTCTCTGCGCCAAAAAAAAAAGGGGGGAAAAAATGCACTGGATGGGTGTCTTTTCGTAGATCTGGAATGCAGTACTTTCTTTTGTGAACCACCTGATTCTTTCCTATCACCGAAAAGTAGTATGCTTTGGTGGTCGCGCAGTGCAGTAGAGTACAGACCCTTGTAGGGAACATCATTTTTGTATTCCAAATTTGTGGCGCCACTGGTATCATTGAGCACACTTGGATCTACTAGCTAGCCAAGCATCGATGCCGCACCCATGAATTGTCTCTAGTTGATATGTGTACTAACGCCGTAGAATGCAGTCCTCTTTCAAATGCGGTACTGTTGATCTTGTAGTTGCTGTCACTCAACAGAAGGGTGGTCCAAGCGCTACTACTCTACTAGCAGCACTAGTAGTGTAGTGAAGCTAGCTACCTGGTAGTTGTTACCTTCACCTAGCTGGGCCAGTCCAAAAAAGTTGCTCCTGCTAGGAGCGGACTCACTAAAGAGAAGAAAATGTAAACTATATTTGTTGCAGAGATGCAGTCAAAGATGCTATGCTTGTGATGCCATTCAACAAGGACAAAAAAGCAGAGCACCTTGCAGCTAGAGTGTGTGTTCTTGACATGTGAAACAATCCCAGGTATCGATAACTTTTTATGGACTGTGACTCCTTGAGGTAACACAGTTTGTATTGATGAGTGTGTCAGCAAAATGGGGATTTAGCTGGAACATGGACAACTATGTCAATGTGTCTATTGATCCTACGAGTGGAGTGGCACAAGACCATCCTTTCTATTGTCTGTGCTGCCACACACACACACAATGCACAAACAGTGACACTCAATGGATTCATCATGTGCATTTCTACGTAATGAACAACAGCAAGACTGCAGAATGTGTTTGCATGCTCCAACAGTTTTCGGTTGCTGTCAATTAATCGATGGCTTGTCCCTTCCACTTCCAGCTGTGTCTCACCTCACCACTTCATTCTTGAGCATGATTCGTTTTGATGTTGCTGCAGTTTGGTAGCAGCCCTCATTGTGAATTGAGACATTCCACTTCTTGACTGCATCTGTTAATTTAGTAAATAGCTATCTGTGAATCATTCTATCTTGATTAGCAGCGACCATGATGGTTGCCATTGCTATGTCACGGTGGTGGATTGATTGACAGTGGTGCATTCAAGTTGAGGGCAGGTCAGTGTTGTTGTTGTTGTTGTTGTTGTTGGACGATCAGCAATGATGCAGGACTAATGCGTTCTAGCCCTATTCTGGAATGGGGCTGGCCCCATCATGGAAGGGGGCTGGAACTAACGAGTCCCGTGAATGGAACTTTTTCATCTGCCATGCACGGGAATCATGTCTGTCATGCTGTCATGAGAATTTGTTTTTGTCTTCTCCACTTTCAGTTTTTTTTGGGCTTTGTGTTTGGTCGATTGACTTTTTGATTGTGATGTGCTATTCATGTAACACTTAACACAAAAAGCGACATTTTGTGACGTTTTGCGATCTCTAAGACGTTTTGCGATGTCGCAAGACAAAACGTTTCACAACATTGAAAGAAATTGTGAGACATGCAAAGACATTTTGAGATGTTTCACACATGCAAAATGGCAGTTAATTTGCATTTTGACAATTCAGCCCAAAAACTGTGTTGAGTTTTTGCCTTGACTGGCCGTTTTGGAACAGCACATGTTTTGTGTTCAATGTCTTTTGAACATTTAAGTCATTCGCAGACATTGTGAGTCATTGTGAGGCATTTTGTGACTTTTTTTGATGTCGCAAGATGTTTCACGACACAGCATGAGGTTTTGAGACACAGGTGATGCATAGAAGGTGTTTTGATCACATGTGCTGCCGATTGCAAAAAGGCGAAAACAGAATTTGTCGTGAATGACCCTGGTGCGATGCAGGTCTCTTCAACCATGAATCTTTCCCGGGTGGGCGAGAAGCCCAACTGAGCACATGTGTGACACTGTTTGTTTTGATTCCTGGCATGCCAGTGTGCCGGTGCATGAAATGGAGTCGATCGCTACGGACGCCGTCCTCGGCAAATGCAGCAACATCAGCTTTTCTTTCACGGCGGAAAGCGTGCAATCTGTTCCTACTGCTACTCTGTCAATTGATTGCTTCCATAAATTACCAATTTTGTTCGAATTGAAAGGTGACGCTTGAAAGGTGAGTCTTGTTGTCGTGTCCGTGCAGCAGCACTTGTTGTTTTCGGTTTGGTGGTGCTGGTGCTGTTTCAGCAGCAGCATCGCCGATGGCTTCACCACCTTGGTCGTCAACTGGATCCGCCGCCGCAGCAGCAGCAGGAACAACTACCACATTTTCCGTTGTGTGCAAATGTCTGCTGCAACATCAAAAATGTGAAAATGATTGAAGCACACACAGAAAGGAATGGAAACGAAGTTAGCTGCAGCAGTTGAATTTGCAGACATGGATTTTTAGTTTGGATTGATCGGCCAATTTGTTTGATGATGTTCGGGACGGCAAACACACACACACAAACGGTAAACACAAAAATGCAAAAAAGAACCCGCCTTGTGATGAATTCAAAAGTGAAGAACTGCAAGATTAAAAATAAACAAAACATGAAGTGAGAATTGTTTGTTTTTAGTGACAATGATGCAAATGTTTTTAGCAACAACAAACAATCAAAGGAAACAGAAACAACAATTGAAATGAACATTAGAAAGACAACAATGGCAAGCAAAGATTCCAACCAAAACAATGCCATGCAGATGCAGTTGTGACACATTCAGCATGGATACCGGACCCATTGATCCTACGAGTGGTGTGACACTTTCAATCAATGTTGTTCATTGTCTCTGCTGCCACATGCAATCTGCAATGCACCAGCAGCATGTGAGACTCAATGGATTCATCATGTGCATGCATGCACAATTTGAATCCCATGAAACCAAATGATGGCAAGACTGCAGACTCGATGTGTGTCTGTCAACTGAGGGGACAGTGTGCGTCCGTGGATGACCGCGGCGCCAGCAGTGAATGCAAACCACTAATTTACTGTAGTCACAATTCACATTCACTCTTTAGTTACACTGTAATTCTAGCTAGATTAGAGTTGACCATGGGATTCTGTTGTAGGTTGTGAGCTCTCAAACGGTTCTACTGTGCTACATTAGCCACTGCTACACACGCTTATGTGCCACAGAAGCGGCACGGAAAATTCTCGCCGTTACCGCTCTGTCATGGTCATCCTGTACAATGCACAGGAATTCTCTGCTGCTGACTAACCTACTAGCAATCACTGAGTGAATAAGCAGTCAAACCACGTTGACTTCTTCACTGGAAAGTCTATGAGCGATTGCCTCCATCAAGCGATTGCTTCCATCCACTCGTCTTGAAGTAGTCAACCAAAAGATTACTTTTGTTTCATTTCTGTCTAATCAACATCAAAGACAATGCACTGCGAGTCGACAAAGACGACGTCTGCTTGCTGCTGTCGAGTTCCTAGCTCTTCAAGGTTGCTCTGAAGCTCTGAAGGCTCCGGTTGGAGTGAAGGTTGAAGACTGGTCCTCAAGGCCCTTGACCGACACCATGTCAGATCGGAAGACCTCTGAAGAACTTGAAGACGAGATGAATCGTTTAGTTCAACGGATGGGGACTCTAGGTCTCCAACTGCAAGAGACACGGCGTCGCGAAGCCCATGCTCCTACACAAGAGTCCACATCAGAGCGAGAGCAATGTAAAGCTCTGCTTCGAAGGATGATTGGAAGGAGAGTTCTTATTGCTGTCAAGGGTGAGCATAAAGGGAAGACTGGTGTTGTTACAAGGCATGCTGGCGACACGTTCCATCCTGTCAACTGGCATGTCAAACTTCCTGATGGCTCTGAGACTCGCAAGCACAAGGGGAGCTTCAAGCTCTTGCCTCGCGACGAAGAGCCATAACCGGTCATCGCTATTGGAAACAGAACTCCTATGTCAAGAGTCATCGTGTCGCCTATGGCAACCACAGCATGTGCCACGGCATGTGGCTGCTGCTCTCACAGCCCGATCCACGGTGACACCTGTGACCGATGACCGATGCGGACGCGGATGCGGATGCTCCATTCGAATCGATGTTGGCTTGGTGGTTGGTTTGTTCCATTCTTCATTGAACATACCAAATTAATTATCAAGCATCCATCCAATGGCCCTCTTGCCGACGATTACCTCCTCGTCTTCCGATGTTGCTGACCTCTTTACCAAGCCCTTGTCCTTCTCGCGTCATCGATTTACCACCACTGCTGTGATTGGTGACCTCCATCCTCCTACTTCAACGACTTCGGTCGCCACGGCTACAGTTGTTGCTTCTGCTCCAACTCCTACTGCTCCTTCTCTTCCAATTGTCTTGGATGCGGGAGCATCTCTTGCTCGTCCTTTGGATTTCTCTTTGGAAATTGCTCAAGCCCCCTACGGATTGTTCCAGTCTGCCTTTGACACTTCGGTCGCTTCCGATTCCAAGGCCTATTCCAAGGTTGCTTCCACTCCAGTTGATCCGGACACTCTGATCACAGGGGAGGACGTCTCAGTCTCAGTCTCAGTTGATTCCGATCCGGTTGATCTTTCGTCTCCGGACACCACTACCATTTCGGATCTCTCCACTTTTACCAAGGTTAACTTTGCGGTTAGACAGTTTGGAACTGCCTCTTTGACC
>Ga0163149_10003280_pt1 | contig 18565 bp, 13 predicted proteins | sample OliLakLV19MP5G1_FD_148604 | JGI IMG/M metagenome (GOLD analysis project Ga0163149, IMG submission 148604) | Freshwater microbial mat bacterial communities from Lake Vanda, McMurdo Dry Valleys, Antarctica - Oligotrophic Lake LV.19.MP5.G1 | ecosystem: Environmental > Aquatic > Freshwater > Lake >...
AACAAACACTCAACTCCAAAACTAGAGTTGAATAAAAACAATAACAAACACTCAACTCCAAAACTGGAGTTGAATAAAAACAATGACAAACACTCAACTCCAAAACTGGAGTTGAATAAAAACAATGACAAACACGCAACTCCAAAACTGGAGTTGAATAAAAACAATGACAAACACTCAACTCCAAAACTGGAGTTGAATAAAAACAATGACAAACACGCAACTCCAAAACTAGAATTGAATTGTTTTGGCTTACATAATTGACAAAGTGCTACACCAAATTTAACATCACCAACATGTTAAAATTGAATTGCTTTATTTGCAATTTTTGAAAAATTGAAAAAGCTATTATTGATAGTTTGCCATATTTTTGCCCTATGATAGTTTTCCCAAATGCTAAAGTAAATCTAGGTCTGCATATTATAGACAAGCGACTTGATAGATTTCATAATATTGAAACTTGCTTCTACCCTATCGGTTGGAAAGATGTGTTGGAGATAATTCCTGCCAATTCTTTGGCCTTTGCTTCTTCAGGATTAGCTATTCCTGACAAACCCGAAGAAAATCTTTGCCTCAAAGCTTATCATTTGATTAAGTCTGATTTTGATATTCCGCCTGTAAAAATTCAATTGCACAAAATAGTACCCATTGGTGCAGGATTAGGTGGTGGCTCATCAGATGCTGCTTTCACTATTGATCTGCTGAACGATAAATTTAAGTTAGGAATTACAGAGGAAAAACGCAACGAATATGCAAGCAAATTGGGCAGCGATTGTGCTTTTTTCATCAAAAATTCACCCGTATTTGCAGTTGAAAAAGGCGAAGTGCATGAAGAAATCAACCTGCCCACATTTTGTATTTATACTATAGTAGTGATTTTCCCCAATATCCATGTTTCTACAGCTTTGGCATATCAATCGGTAATTAAAAGAGGTAAAAGCCAAGGCTTGAAAAAACAATTGATGCTGCCAATTAATGAGTGGAAGAATACAATTGAGAACGATTTTGAAAAATCTGTATTTCCTATTTATCCTGAAATAGAAAAGATAAAAGCATTGCTATATGAAGAAAAAGCCGAATATGCTGCCATGTCTGGTTCGGGTTCGGCAGTATTTGGCATTTTCAGACATGAGCCCGATGTAGATAAATTCAAGTTTGAAAACTACTTAGTTTGGTCGGGTGAAATGAAACCTTAGCGTAGCATTCATCGTTTCCCACACATTATATTTTCACTGTCTTGTTTGGGCAGCATAAATATTGAATTTATTGATATAATTTTGCAGAAATTTTCAAAACAAACCAATGGCTGAAAAAAAAGAACGCGTTAGATATTCAGATGGAGAATTAGTAGAATTTGAGTTATTGATTAAAGAAAAACTCGATAAAGCAAAAAAGGAATTCAACTACATGAAAGAGGGCATGACCCGCAAAAACGATTCTGGCATTGCTGGCACCACCTCTTCTTCAAAAGTATTGGAAGATGGAGCCGACACAGCTGAAAAGGAAAATGTTTCGCAACTTATTGCTCGCCAACAAAAATTTATTCAGCAACTAGAATCCGCACAAATTAGAATTAAAAATGGTACGTATGGCATCTGTATCGATACCCAAAAATTAATACCTAAAGAACGATTAAGAGCCGTGCCTCATACCATGCACTCTATTGAAGCCAAATTGGCAAAAAGGTAGTTTTTGAAAAATGTTAATTGCTAAATTCTGAATTGTAAATAAAAAACAATCGTCATTCAACATTTAACATTCATCATTTTACATTCAACATTCTCTTTACTACATTTTTGGATTTTCTTCAGCACCACATAGAATCGGTTATTTTTTGCAGCACATCGCCCATTACTATCGATGATATTTCGGTTTGTATGAATGAAATGTTCGAAGCCGAAATTTCGCTTGAAGATATTGAAACCTGTGTTGCAAATCTGCTCATCAAATATGAATATGAAAATTATCCATTTCAAATAATAAAATCAGGAGGGGGCTACCAATTTCTCACAAAACCAGCCTATCAGGCGAGCATTGGCATTTATCTGAAACAAAAATCAAAAAAAAGACTTTCTACTTCTGCCATAGAAACACTTTCAATTATCGCTTACAAGCAACCCATTACCAAAACACAGATAGAACAAATAAGGGGTGTAAACTGCGAATATGCAGTTCATAAATTGCTTGAGAAAGAGCTGATAGAAATTAAAGGCAAATCCGATACTGTGGGCAAACCTGTACTATACGGCACTACCTTAAAGTTTATGGATTACTTTGGCATCAATGCCCTTTCCGACCTCCCTACCCCAAAGGATTTTGCCCAAAATGCGGAAAACGAGATAGTATTACAGGAAAAAGACTAATTTTGCAAAATAATATCAGGTAAAATAAGCTATAAAGTAAAAATTGTTTGCCCGAACAATGCCTGATTTCAACAATTAAACTACAGTAGTGATACTGCAATTTCAACATGGCAAGAGAAGAAAAACGCCCATCAGGAAGAAAATCCTATGGTAGCAAACCCACATCATCTGCACCAGGCAGAAGCAATTCAAGTGCTGGACGCCCATTCAACAAGTATAAAAAAGAAGGCGATTCAAATTCCAGACCCAAAAGAACATTCAGTTCTGGTGCTTCAGATAAACCCAAATCGTACCGAGGTACAGGCGATTTCAAAAAATCGTTTGGTGAAAAATCTTATGGCGATAAGCCCTTTGTAAAAAAAACCTACGGAGATAAACCCTCAGGCTCAGGAAGAGAAAAATCTTTTGGCGACAAACCCAAAAGAGCATATGGAAGTAGTGAAGGCCGATTTTCGTCAGCACCAAAAAGAGAAGGTGGCTTTAGAAAAGATAATGAGGGCGAGGCAAGACCTCGTTTCGGAGAAAAAAAATCTTTCGGAGAAAAATCGTTTGGCGATAAACCACCCTTTGGCGATAAACCTTCTTTTGGCAAAAAGCCTTATGCTGGTGGAAAAACATTTGGCGACAAACCCAAACGCAGCTTCGGCAGTAAAGATAATGAAGGCGGAGAAGCAAAAAGCTCATTTGGAAGAAAACCATTTGGCGAAAGCAGTGAACGCCCTAAAAGAGAAGGAGGTTTTAAAAGAGATAATGCAGGAAGTGATAGACCAAGATTTGGGGATAAAAAACCGTTTGGCGACAAGCCTTCTTTTGGCGACAAACCCAAACGCAGCTTCCGCAGTAGAGATAATGAAGGTGGTGAAGAAAAACGCTCGTTTGGAAGAAAACCATTTGGCGAAAGCAGTGAACGCCCTAAAAGAGAAGGAGGTTTTAAAAGAGATAATGAAGGAAGTGATAGACCAAGATTTGGGGATAAAAAACCGTTTGGCGACAAGCCTTCTTTTGGCGACAAACCCAAACGCAGCTTCGGCAGTAGAGATAATGAAGGTGGTGAAGAAAAACGCTCGTTTGGAAGAAAACCATTTGGCGAAAGCAGTGAACGCCCCAAAAGAGAAGGAGGTTTTAAAAGAGATAATGAAGGCGATGCCAGGCCAAGATTTGGTGATAAAAAACCGTTTGGCGACAAGCCTTCTTTTAATGATAAACCCAAACGCAGTTTCGGAGCTAACTCAAGCGATGAAGATGTAGAGAAACGTCCGTTTGAGAGAAAATCAAAATCTGACAACAGTTTTAAAGATTTTGAATTCGACAAGCCTAAGAAATCGGACGATGATTTTATAGCAAGCGATTTTGAAAAAGCAGCAAAATATGCTGATGAAAAACCGAAAAAAGCCAAAGAAACTAATTTACAACCTTTATTTAAAGAATCAATATCAGATTCGAAAGAGGGTATTCGCTTGAATAAATACATTGCCAATTCAGGCATCAGTTCAAGAAGAGAAGCCGATGTGTTGATTTCGCAAGGCCTAGTTTCTGTGAATGGTGAAGTAATTACTGAGCTAGGTGTAATTGTGAAACGCAATGATGTGGTAAAATACGATGGACGCACGTTGAATCCTGAAAAAAATGTGTATGTGCTATTGAATAAACCCAAAGATTTCATTACCACTACCAACGATCCTCAAGAACGTAAAACGGTAATGAATTTAGTAGCCAATGCTTGCAAAGAGCGAATATATCCAGTTGGGCGATTAGATAGAAATACCACAGGTTTACTTTTATTTACCAATGATGGTGAATTGGCAGAAAAGCTAACCCATCCTTCGCATAAAATAAAGAAAATATACCAAGTAGAGCTTGACAGACCCATTACTCCCGAAGATTCGCAGCTAATGCTCGATGGCCTGTACTTTGAAGAAGGCAGAGCCACTTTAGACAGTATGGCAGTGCTTGACGAAAGCAAAAAAGTGATTGGTCTTGAGTTGCATATTGGCTGGAACAGAATAGTGCGTAGAATATTTGAAGCCAAAGGCTACGAAGTGGCAAGGCTTGATAGGGTATTGTATGCCGGCTTAACAAAAAAGGATTTGCCACGCGGAGAATGGAGATTCTTAACTGAAAAAGAAGTAATATCACTAAAATACCCTCAAAGGACATAGTAAACTTATTATCTCACTACTAGCAATCGGTAGTGAGATAAAATAGCTTTTGCATTCAAGTCTGCAAGCAATTTTAAGTTTTCTTTACCATTGCGATGTAACCTAGCATTTACATTCATTTTTTGTAAATTCGCATTCCCATAATCAAGGAAAACAAATCACCCCATCATGGAATTAATCGCAGATATTGGCGTTCTGGAAAAGGAACCTGTGCAAGATACTGAAAACAAGCACATTACCACCAATACATTCACTGGCAAAAAACGCAAACTTTATATTGAAAGCTACGGCTGCCAAATGAATTTTGCCGACTCAGAAATCGTGGCTAGTGTGCTTACGGACAATGGTTTTGACACCACTTCAGATTATAAAGAAGCTGATGTCGTTTTTTTAAATACCTGCTCTATCAGAGAAAATGCCGAGCAAAAAATACGCAACAGACTAAGGGAAATCAACAATTGGAAGCTGAAAAAGCCTGAAATGACTGTAGGAATTTTGGGTTGTATGGCGGAAAGATTAAAATCAAAATGGCTTGAAGAGGAAAAAATAGTGGATTTGGTAGCCGGTCCCGATTCTTATAGAGATTTACCAAATTTGGTAAATGAAGTAGATTCAGGTCAGAAAGCGGTAAATGTTTTCTTGTCGAGAGAAGAGACTTATGCAGACATTACACCTGTAAGGCTCAATTCTAATGGAGTAACGGCTTTTATCACCATTATGCGAGGCTGCGACAACATGTGTTCGTTTTGCGTAGTGCCTTATACCCGTGGTCGTGAGCGCAGCCGCGATGCCCATTCTATCATTAAAGAAGCACTTGATTTATTCAATCAAGGGTTTAGAGAAGTTACGCTTCTTGGGCAGAATGTCGATTCATACAAATGGCAATCGGAAAATAGTGAAGAGAAAGTAAATTTTGCCCAATTGCTTGAAAAAGTGGCATTGATACACCCTGATTTACGGGTTCGTTTTTCTACCTCACATCCCAAAGACATCACTGATGAGCTGATTTACACCATCGCCAAATTTGAAAACATCTGTAATTATGTGCATTTGCCAGTGCAAAGCGGCAATTCACGCATATTAGAATTGATGAACCGTACCTATACCAGAGAATGGTATATCAACCGCATAGATACTATTAAAAAAATATTGGGAAATGATTGTGGACTCTCGACTGATATTATTTCCGGATTCCCCACCGAAACAGAATCTGATCATCAAGATACACTTTCTTTGATGCAATATGCCCAATATGATTATGCCTATATGTTTGCTTATTCTGAGCGGCCAAATACACCCGCTGCCAAAAAGCTCAAAGATGATATTTCTGAAGAAACTAAAAAAAGTAGACTAGCTGAAATTATAGAGTTGCAACATATACTTTCGTACGAGCGAAACAAGCTTGATGTGGGAAAGGTGTATAAAGTATTGCTTGAAGGGCACTCAAAGCGATCTACGGAGCAGCTTTCAGGGCGAAACAGCCAAAATAAAGTAGTAGTAATTGCCAAAGGAAACAACAAGAAAGGCGAATATGTAAATGTGTTGATTGAAGATTGCTCGCAAGCTACTTTGCTGGGCAGGGTGGTTGATTAGTCAATATCTAATTTCAGCATAATAGTATTTATCAGATTTTCAGTAAAAAGAAGCGTTTGCTCAATTTCATCAGTTGAAAGCACAGATTTTTTTTTATAGATTGTTATCGACCCCAATTTACATTCCACATTATAGCCTTTGTGGTTCTCGAAAAATTTAATTAAGTCATATTTGAAGAAACTCCTTATCTCCAGTTCATTTGGGCCTTTAAGCAAATAGTAGTACGAAAAATTAGGGTATTCGTCAAAATCAATATCGTTCATACCAGATAAATTGAACAAAGAATCGAAAAAACCTTCTTTTTGAATGGTAAAATCAGGAATAGCCTTCGAAATGTCGCGAATATGGCAAACTGTAATTTTATGGTCTTGCTTTAGTACCCCATTTCCAGCTTGCTCCACCAAAATATCAGAAATTTCAAGTTTATTGTTTTTGTAAACAGTTGAAATTAGATTCTCCTCAAATTTTATCTGGCTTCCTTCCGAAAGCGACAAACCGCTAAATTTCGACACATTTGATATTATGCGTGGGTCGAAAGCAAAGTCTTTAGATTGGGAAAAATTTCTGAGTTGAATTTGGCGTTCACTGAGCTGCTTTTGCCTCACTATCCTTTTCGAAGCCAGAGGATGGTCAGATAAGTGTTTATGATAATCTAGCCCCGCAATGGCAAGCGTACCTCCTTTTTCTTCTCTGTGTTGTTCAAATGCTTGCAAATGCTCCATAAAAGTATGATCAACTACAGTGGCTTTCGAAAAATCAAAAGTGATATGACTGCTTTGTGGAATATTATCAATTACTTTTCTCACATTCAAGTAATTAGAAAATATAGCTGGGCCTGAAAACACCACATCAAAATGATTATCTTTACCTTTCATCAACTTCATATCACCAGTAAATAATTTGCGAAGCGATACCCCAAAACGAATATGAATAATCAACTCCACCAACACTCCACAGCATATTCCAATCATAAAATTGAAAGTAATCGTAAAGATAAAAGTGACAATAAAGACCAAAAATTGCTCTGCTCCTATTTTGTACGATTTGGAAAACTCAGTGGGTGTTACCATTCTAAATCCGGTGTATACAAGTATCGCTGCCAACGCAGCATAAGGGATTAACTCTATAAATGATGAACCAAACACTACAAACACTACCAAAAAAACTGAATGAAAAAAGCCAGACCATTGCGATTTTCCGCCATTATCGATATTTACAACACTTCGTTTCGATTCTGAAATCATAGGCAATCCGCCTATAAAACCTGCCAAAATATTGCCAATCCCAATGGCAAAAAGATCTTTATTTTGGTTAGAATTCCTTTTTTCAGGGTCTAGTTTGTCTATTCCTTTGGTACTCAGCAGCGATTCAATAGCACAAGCAAAAGAAAGCATTACCACATTTTCCCAAAATGAAATTTTAAATACTTGGCTAAAATCTGGCAACACTATGCCTTTTAATATAGCTGAAGGTAGGGTGACCATACTTAATGCAGGGTCGATTGTATAGGTATTTCTGCCGAATATATAAGTGTGTTCGGTATTCAATTGCCATACAATACCTAGTGGAACAGTAAAAAGAAGTACAAAAATAGCAGCAGGAATAGCCCTGATAAATTTAGTCTTAATGAAATGATGGGCAATTATAATAGCGATGGCTAATACCGCGATAAAAGCAATTTTAGGATTGATATGATTTAAACTTGAGGGAATTTCTATTAATAATTCCCATGGTTTTGTACCCAAGGGCTGCACACCAATAGCCAAATGCACTTGTTTCAATGCCATGCTAATACCAAGGGCTGCTAACATGCCATGAATGGTAGAGGCAGGAAAGAAATCTGACAAATTGCCCAACTTAGCCAACCCAAATAAAATTTGCACAAAGCCAGAAATGACTACCACAGCCAGTGCAGCTCGGTAACCTACTTCCAAATTTCCATCTCCAAATTGCAGGGTGGCAAATAGCATGATAGCACTCAAGCCACCTGCTGATCCTTTTATTGCCAAAGCCGATCCCGAAAAAAAGCTTACAACGAGCCCTGCTACAATGGCTGTAATAATACCTGCAAACGGTGGAAACCCACTTGCCACTGCCACGCCAAGCGACATGGGCAAAGCCAATAGAGAAACCACGAAACCAGATTGTAAATCGGATTTCCAAAAACGTTTCAGACTGTAAAACGAATCTATTTTCTCTGAAACATATATATTCATGGAAATATGAGTGTCAATTCAACCATCAAATTAACTAAATGTTAACTAATTATGAATTTAAAGTTAAAAAATGAATCGCTATTTCAAAAATTCAAAAAAAAATTAATAACTAATATTTAATTATATGTGAGTAGTTTTTCCCCAGTTCTATAATTCAATTATTTAATCTCATAATATTTCTGGCTATAAATGTCAAACGTAATCGTAATTTTTTTATATTTTTGCAGATTAAATAGCCCAATTTGGCTTTATCTAATACTATGAATACTTTATTCAGAATACTTATATATAGTATCTTTTTTGTTTGTTTTTATGCTAATGCTCAAAAAATAGTGTGGGCTGATAGAATTTTAAAATCTACCGATAGATACGAACACGACAACAACCATACGGGCCATGCCCTAGGAATGCCAATTTTATATCAAGGAATGATGTACGGAGGGGTTGATATTTTTACTGATGGCTATATTATTACCAATCAAGACTTACAAAAAAGAAATAGTTTTAAAGTTGGTTTTGCAGAATCCATAATGGCACAGCAAATTATTATAGGTGGGGTAATCAACTTGGGTACTATTCAAAATATATTTGCATTTAATAAATTAGGTAAAAAGGTAGAGATATACCATATGTTCAAGGGTTCGGTATCTAAATTTCACAACTTCTACACTTTTTTCACGCCAATGGAAATATCGGCCATAGAAATAGTGATAGACCATCAAAAAGTACGAGATTGGAATCTTATTAAAGGCATAGGAATTACCATGGCAGACACACCTCTAGAGCTAATTCCGAACCTTTACACTGAAGATGAATTTTTCGGTAAAGAAGAAATAAATTTTAAATTTAGGGTTGATGGCTGCTTAGCATTCAACCAAAAACTATCGCACGATGGTAGAGAAGTGTATTTTGTAAAAGAATGTTTCAACAGGTTAGATAATCAGGATATATGGCACGCCAGAATGCAAGCCAATGGAGATTGGGATATTGAGAAAAAAATGGGCAATCCTCTCAATAATGATGGTCACAACTTTGTATCTGGCGTAAGCAGTACTGGAAAATTTCTACTCTTGGGAAACACCTACCATTCCGATGGTTCTCATGCTGGCGATGGCGTTTCAATATCACACAAGAAAGAAGATGGCAGTTGGGCTTTACCAATCAATATATCAATTGCAGGTTTTAAAAATGTAAACGACCACGTAAATTTCTTTCTCAATAATGAAGAAAATGTTCTTTTAATGGCGTTGGAAGATGATAAAAGCATAGGCGATTTGGATATTTATATTTCTACAAAAGACAAAGAAAAAGGAATTTGGAGTACGCCTCAAAATTTAGGAGCAAATGTAAATACCCATTTTAAAGAAGATTATCCGCATTTATCGCCAGATGGCAGGTTTCTTTATTTCTCATCTACAGGCTATGTAGGCTTTGGCGGTGAAGACATTTACGTGTGCCAGCGAATGGGAAGCGGCTGGGGCAATTGGACTCAACCGCTTAATTTGGGTCCGTTGGTAAATTCCAAAGCAGATGATATTGGATTCTCCCTTTCATCTTCTGGCAACGAGGCGTTTTATAATTCTCCAAACTTTGATAATGATTCTATTTTAGAGTTTGATTATTTTAAAGTCAATTTGCCCAAAACATTGCGATATGAGGCTCAAGTAGAAATAGACGGTGAAATTTTATCAAGCGTTAATATTGCAAAAAGACTAAATGCCACTTTGCATTTGAAAAATCTGGATGGGTATTCAGAATATATTTCAAATACCGACCCTAAAACTGGTCGATTTTCTATTAAAGTGCCAGCCGGCTATCCTTATATTGTGACTATCGACAATGATAATTATTTCACCCAAAAAGAAACTATTTACACCTTAGAATCAGGAGTTGATTATAAAATCGATAAGAATTTTTCTTTAAAACCACTTCCCGATTCTGGCAGTGTGCATACGATAAAGAATTTGTCTTTTTTCAAAGGTACACCAGTGCTTACTTCCGCTTCAGGAATTGTGCTTGATAGCATTGCATTTATATTGAAGCAAATGCCAACCGTAATGATAGAAATTGCAGGCCATACAGATAGCAAAGGCGACTACGCTAAAAATAAGAAAATTTCATTTGAAAGAGCAAAAGAAATAGCTTGTTTTTTAGCTGAAAAAGGCATTTCTGCCGATAGATTACAATATAAAGGCTATGGACCCGACAAGCCAATTGCTGATAATAAAACTGAACATGGCAGAATTGAGAATAGGAGAATTGAAATTACGTACTTAACCAAGGTACGTAAAGAAGATGAAAATCAAAGTAAAAATTAGGTTGTAAATGTGCCTCATTATAAATGCAACTCGCCTTCCTTAAGGTCTATGGCGAATATAATCTAATCTCAGCATCGGGCTTTTAATTCTGTTTTTGCAGGGGGTAATCTCCGCCCACAGTCGCTTGAAGTGTGGGCTGGGAAGATAGTTTACCTGACTGTAATAGTATCAGTTAAGAAATAAGTACCTTGGAACAGCCCGCCTGCCCTTGCAATATTGCCCTTTACATTGGCTGGAGGTGTGGTAAATACGCCCCCATCGTTATTTAACTGCGAGCTTATACCTTCGTAAAATTTAAAAGCCTCTTTGGTAAGTGAATAAAATTTATAGCGAAAAACTACCCCTTTTTCCAAATTATTAGCAACTTCAAATCCATTGATTTTACCATTTAGTATTGAATTGTCAGCATAATCAATATCGCCTGGTCCATTTTGCAAAGTATCGTTTACAAAATTTTGAAATAAATAATATTCATCAAATTCTGTATGAACTTTTGCATAAATTAATACTTTAAATTTCCCTTCATTTTCCTCATCTGCCACAGATATTACTGAGTCAAATGGTAATGGTGTATTGGGCATTACAGATATAGCAGAATAAGTTTTACCTTCTACATCTGCAGTCATGGTATAAACCCTACCATCATTAATTCCCAAAAGCGACAAACATTGATAGCGGCCGTATCCCACATAAGTCAAAAGCTCGCTATTACCTCGATTATCGCTGACGGTTACAGACGCATTTTCTATAATTGGAGATTTTGAACTGCGAATTCCTACTACTCTTCTAATTTTTACATAATTAGAATCTATTTGGTTTGAAATTCTGCCTTCGAAGGCTATTTTGGGAATACGATTTGAATTTTCGTCTAGTTCGTACTGGTCGGTAATATCGATAGGTTTGCCACAATACATTATAATGATTGAAAGTAGGGCTATTGGGATAATTTGGGGATTTTTCATTTTTTCAAATTTAAGTTTAGAAATTAATGGTATAAGTTACAGATGGGATGATTGGGAAAAACCAAAGCATAACGATTTGCTTATTGTTGGTTTGTGTTGCATTTGAGCCCCCTACGCCCACATTTTGAGTATAAACTGAGAAGGGATTTTTTCTATTATAGGCATTGTAAACCGAGAAGTTCCATACACTATCCCACTTTCTACCCGGTTTTTTCTTGCTTTTTAAGTTTGCAGACAAATCCAATCTGTGAAAAGCGGGAGTCCGCTCACCATTTCGTTCTGAAAATACGAGTACAGAGGTTTGTTCGTGATCGTACTTACCAGCCGGTAAAGTGATAGGCCTACCTGTGCCGTAAGTCCAAGCCGCACCAATGCTCCAGCGTGGAGTAATTTCATAAAAGAGATTGGTATTCAGGTTGTGCCTTCTGTCCCAAGAGGCGAAATATTCACGATCTTCATTAATACCTGGTATTTTCAGTTTGGTCCATGATAGAGTATAAGCTGCCGACCAAGTGAATTTTCCTGCTGTTTTCTTTACTGAAAATTCAGCTCCGTATGAATAGCCAGTACCACGCAATACTTCGGTTTCTACAGTTGGATTTAATAACAATTGTGCATCATCTTTGAAATCTATGGTGTTATTGAGCCATTTGTAATATCCCTCGACTGAAAATTCGATTTGGTTGTCGAGCAAATTTCGGAAATAACCCAAAGCGACTTGATCGGATGTTTGGGGTGAAATATACCTAGAACTCGGCACCCACATGGTAATGGGCAATGGCGAGGCCGAATTAGACAATTGGTGCATAAATTGGTAAGTATGGTTGTAAGAAGCTTTCAAAGAGCTGTTTTCATCAAGAGCAAATCTGGCTCCAAAGCGTGGTTCAAAGCCATAATACGATTTGTCAACATCAAAATAATCGAATTTGAGGGTGTCGGTAATGTCGTCTTTATCGGTTGGCTTTCCATTTTTATAATCATATACAGTTGCTCCGTTATTTTGGAAAAGTGTAAATCTAAGCCCGTATTGCAAAGTTAGTCTTTCGGTTAATTTCTGGTCATTACTGGCATAAAATGCGTATTCGACAGCGTTATTCAAAGGCATTCTAGTTTCTTTAAAAATAGAAATTTCAGATTTCGGCATAATAGTTCCGGGCTGAAAAGCCCTGTTGGTAAGCTGCAATCCAAATTTTATTTCATTATTGGTATTGAGAAAATAGCTAAAATCTTGTTTCAAACTCAATTCTTGAATTTTTGCCTCCCATCTGAATGCCTGTACGCCCGATGTAAGCCCCAAACCATAGTTGAAATCGCTGAAAATAGCGGTGGTGTTTGAGAAAAGTTTGTTGTTGAAAATATGATTCCAGCGAACTGTTGCGGTGGCATTGCCCCAATCAAGCCCAAACTGATTAGTTTTCAGTACATCTTGCCCAAAATACCCAGCAGCAAAAATGCGATCTCTGGGTCCTAGATTGTAATTGACTTTTGCATTCAAATCATAAAAGTAAATAGAAGTGCCTCTTAATGCTGGATCAGAAGAAGCTTTGAGAAATAAATCAAAATAAGTTCTTCGAGCTGAGACTACAAACGAACCTTTATCTTTCACAATCGGCCCTTCTATGGTGGCTTTAGATGATAGCAGGCCAATGGAAGCCGTTCCTGCGAACTTTTTCATATTCCCATCACGAGTTCTGATGTCGACCACAGAGGAGAGTCTGCCTCCATATTGAGCAGGAATACCGCCTTTGTAGATCTCTGCACTTTTGATGGCATCGCCATTGAATACTGAAAATATACCTGCCAAATGCGAAGCATTGTATACTGGTGCTTCATCAAGCAAAATCAGATTTTGATCAGAGCTGCCACCACGAACAAAAAATGCCGAAGATCCTTCACCAACAGATTGAACACCAGGCAACTGCTGTATGTTTTTAATCACATCTACCTCACCAAAAAGCACTGGGATTTTCTTCATTTGCTCTATTGTAAGTCGGTTCATACTCATTTGTACTGCTTGCACGTTTTCATCTTTTCTGCGTTCGCTTATTACTACTTCATCAGTCTTAATGCTTTCATCTTCTAAGGCAAAGTTTTGGGTTATATTCTGAGAGAGATCTAATTGTTGCAAAGTAGATTTGTAACCCAAATAGCTTATCAACACAGTATAAGTGCCTTTGGGAAGGGTGATAGAATAAAAACCATAGGCGTTTGTGTTGGTGCCCGATTTCAATTCTTTTATAAAAAGCGAAGCTCCAATCAAGTCTTCCCCATTTTTGGCATCTTTGATATAGCCGCTCAATGTGTATTTTTCAATGGTATCATCGCTAGAAAAGCTCCACAAAGGCAAAGCTATTGCCCATGTGATGCTAATAAATTTCAATAGTGAATTCATGCTAGAGGTTAATTAAGTTGTGTAAAATTAGAATTGATAAAAGGATGTAATGAGTTGATTCAGTAATTAATAAACATACTAATTTCATGGCAGTTCAAACAACGGTTTGCTACCAATAGATTACATTTTGTTGTCCTTGGTTAAAATTGGTTTCTGAATCTTAAATCTTGTTCAGATTGAAAATTGAGAATTACAGTGTTTTTTAAAGTCGCTTCATGGTTGTATATTTGGTATTGATAAGGGTTTTAGTGTAAAATATCGATAATCAAAAACTCCGTTAAAATGATGTATATAACCAGTTTTATTCCCACCAGCGAAAATCACAGCATCGAGATACCTAAAGAATTTTTCGGGCAAAAGGTGAGTGTAGAAGTCAAAAAGACCATTCCAATTATTTCTAAGGAGGAAAGGATAAGGAAAATTAGGTCTGTATTTGATGGAGTAAGAATTAACTTGAGCAATTTTAAATTTGACCGAGACGAAGCAAACGATTATGATAAATAAGATTGCTTTAGATTCGAATATTTTGGTGTATCTCATAGCGCTTTGAGCCACAAATTGAGTGTGCCTGATATGCTCATTGCCGCAACCGCCATTTACCACGAAACCCCACTTTTTACTGCCAATACTAAAGACTCTCATTTTTTACCAGGAATCAGATTAGTTTAATAATTTATATGTCGGAACTACAAAAATCTAATTCCAGCATTGAAACCAATCCAACCGTTCATTTGGTAGCCGTCATTGTAGTTTTCCTGAAAAAGTTTTCTGCCTCCAAAAGCTACCTGAGCAAACGGCTTTTTTGATTCATCTTTTGAATCATACAAATTAAGATTGACAGATGCTCCAGCAAAAAGTGAAATTTTGTGTGTTAAATAATGCTCATAGGCCAATTTCAGACCATAAATACTGTTGTACTGGTCCCAATTGCCCAAATGAAGTTGATTGGCAAAGAGCTCTACATTAATATTAGATTTTTGATTAAATACAAATGAATGACCTATACCAAAGCCATACATAAATTTGTATTGGTCTTTGATAGGACTTGCCCCTACAGTAATTACAGTATACAATTTCTTTATTCCACCTCGAAAGGCTAAGTTGACATAGGTAACCTCATTGGTACTAACTTCTATTTGATGAAGTCCTTTTTTGATGATCGACAAAACACCTATTGGAAGTCCCTTGCATGTATCTGCTATATTTATCACTCCAATATGTACTCCGTTAAAAGCCTTAGCTAAATTTATAAATCCTGCAGCCTGAAAGCCATTGGCGGTATCTGCTAAATTGATAAAGCCTGCAATTTGTGTATTAACTTTGCGGCTAATATTTATAAAACCTGCTAGCTGAACTTCCGAAGTATCTACTACATTAACAAAACCGGCTGCTTGCACATCTGAATTGTGTGTTGCCAAATTACAAAACCCTGCCAGTTGAACTCCACTCAATTTCCCACCCTGAATATTCAAGAATCCAGCAGCTTGAATGCCATTCAAACTATCGTCATTTATATTCATAAACCCTGCATATTGTGCTCCATTCAAGCTTTTACCTTCAATATTGATAATTCCGGCAGCCTGCAAGCCTTGGAAAGCCCCCCCATTAATATTCATAAATCCTGACAATTGTATTCCTTTCAAAGAATCGGAATTAATATTCATAAACCCTGCAGACTGTACGCCTTTTGTACTGCCATATACTTTATTGATAAATCCTGCGGCTTGTAAACCAGTCACATTCCCGCCTGTGGCATTGAACAATCCCGCTAGTTGCGTGCCACGTACTTTGCCTTTATTCAGATTAAAAATTGAGCCTGCTTCTAATCCATTTATGCCTCCTGTATATCCCCCCAATAAATTGAGCGACAAATGATATGTATATAAAGTACTTGCAGCCCCATCTGTTCCCAAAGCCGGAACAATAGAAAATTGGGTATAATGATCTCTGTTTTCAGCAATGTTAACGGCTGATGTTCTTTGATTTAATGACGCAAGAAAACGTAGCCATTTTTCATCCGAAAGTTCTTTTTTATCTTCGACCAATGGCTTCAATACTTCTATATAATGCGTATCTCTGATGGTTTCCGTTTGAATTATTTTCTCAACAATCACAGGTTGGGGCAATAATGAAACTGCCAAACGGCTATCGATTTCAGGTTCAATTACAATTACGGTATCAATAAAATCCTTTTTGCTCACAGCAATCGCCAACTTTGATTCATTGGTTTTGCTTTCTATTACCAGCTTGAAAAAGCCTTGTACATTGGTAACTGCAGAGGCAAGCGAAGCCGTATCGTATACACTGGCGAAAGCAATATTTTCTCCCGTAATTTGGTTGGTAATGGCTCCTTGAATCACATAATTGGTGGCAGTTTTTTTCTTAGGAGTTGGTTGAGCAGGTTTTGGAACTGGTCTGGCAATGATGAGGTTATTGCCTTTCACCTTGTATTCAAAACTGTTTTTAAAAATTTTATCCAATACCTGTTTCACATTTGCTCCCTGAGAGTATATGCTAATGGTGCTATCGGCACTAAACAAACTGGTATTATAGGTAAAATTAAAATTGCATTGCTTGCTTATCAGTTCCAGCGCCTTGTCTGCTCTCATATTTTTGATTTCAAGGTACACGGGGCGTTGCAAAATAGACGATTGTGCTTTCGATTTATTAACCATAACTGTCAATAGCACAAGGACATAGCTAACGCCAGCGATATATTTTTTGATATTCGTTTTCATTTTTTAAACTGTTAAGAATTGATTTTTATTTAATAAAAATGATGTGCTTTTCAATACAAGCTACCACATCTTGAATGGTTTGGAGCGAATGTATTTCTTTGTCTTCGATTTGAATTCGGAATTCATTTTCCACATAAAGTAGCATTTCCATTTGCTCCCATTGGTTCATTCCCAAATCTTTATTGAGATTGTAACCACCATTTAAATTATTGATCGGAATAAGAAATTTTCGGTTCAATATAAATACTAGGGTGTCTATGATGTTCATTTTCATTAATAAAACGTTTTGATAATGTAAAACCAACTTTATTGAATTAAATCTTTGACCTAAAGTCACCCCTTATTTAAAGGAGAGGGGGTGGGGTAAGGTTTTCTACTCAAACATATAATTCACATTCTCTTTTTCGATAATAGTGAATTTACTTCCGCTTTTCACCACATCTATTTCCAGGCTTTCTTTGATTAATTCAAGCACTTGATCTAGCGGTTCGTTGGCAAATGTGGCTGTAAGTCGCATTTTCTTTAAGCCTTTCGAATCTATATCAATGCTAGTTTCATAATATCCACTCAGCACTTCCACTACTTTTGCCAGCTCAGTATTATTAAAAACCAGTCTCTTGGTTCGCCATAAATCATAATTGGGGTCGCTATTGGTAGATTTGGTTATCTCTTTTGTTTTCGGGTTGAAATAGCCCAAATCGTCAGGCAACAATATCACTTCATTATTATCCGCACTAAATAATTTTACTTTCCCCGTCCTCACTTTTACTTCAACACTTCCGTCTGCATTTGCTTTTACATTGAAACTCGTACCCAATACCTGCACATGAGCAAATGAACCTGCATCAATGATAAATGGCTTCTCGGGCATTCGCTTCACATCAAACGAAGCCTCACCTTCCAGCTTCACATGGCGTTCATTTTTAGAAAATTTGGAAGGCATTGATAGTTTAGCTCCTTTGTTGAGCACCACTACCGAGCCATCAGCCAAAGCTTTTGAGACCGCAGCCTGAGAGGCAGACCAATGGGTTGAAAATGCTTCCTCCTCTACTTCATCTGGTATTAATGTATTGAAAAACACATACCCAACGGTGAGCAATAAAGCGAAAGATGCCGCTATAGCCCAGAAAGCCTTATTTTGATGAAAGCCAACTGCTTTTCCATGCTTTAACTTCGATGCTACATTTGACCAAGCCAAATCCTCATTTACTTCGATGCTGTGTCCTATAGCTGCACTAGTTTCCCAAATCGATTTGGTATTATCTAAAATCGATTTCTGCTCAGGATTTTCAGCTATCCAACGGTCTAATTTCTCTTTATCTGGTGTGCTTATTTCGCCCGTCACCCAGTTTGCTATCAGATTATCTAATTCCTTTTCTTTCATATTCACTAAAATAAAAGGTGAGTAAATAATAATGTAAATACTGTCAAGTATTCTGCCATTTGCACTCGCATCAGTTTCAATGCTTTTCCCATGTGGTTTTCTACTGTTTTGATAGAAATGCCTAATACAGATGCTATTTCTTTATAGCTCATTTCTTCGTAGCGGCTTAGTTTAAAAACCGATCCACATTGCTCTGGCAAACCCGAAATGGCTGCCTGCAATTTGTCTTGCAATTCTCTCAGTTGAAACCCAGTAACCGGAGATACCTCTATCGAATTTTCTCTTACCGAATGTTCCATATATTCCTGTCTGATTTTTGTATGCCTAATTTTATTTAAACAACTATTATGAACGCAGCGAAATAAATACGCTTTCACAGATAGTAGTTTTACTAGCTTTTCTTTTTGCTCCCATATCCGGCAATACATTTCCTGCACCAC
>Ga0163149_10003281_pt1 | contig 18561 bp, 17 predicted proteins | sample OliLakLV19MP5G1_FD_148604 | JGI IMG/M metagenome (GOLD analysis project Ga0163149, IMG submission 148604) | Freshwater microbial mat bacterial communities from Lake Vanda, McMurdo Dry Valleys, Antarctica - Oligotrophic Lake LV.19.MP5.G1 | ecosystem: Environmental > Aquatic > Freshwater > Lake >...
CAGAGAATTGACACTTTGAATTCTATCAGCAAAAAATCAAATTCCACTGTAATTTCAAATGACGCTAGAAACTTAACCAAAAGCACTATTTCAAAAAATAAATTAAAAAGTAACTCTGTTCAATTGATTATAACCTCTCCTCCTTATGCGGGTGCTCAAAAATATATCAGATCTTCTAGTCTAAATTTAGGTTGGGTGGAAATGGCAACTACTCAGCAGTTGCTGGAGCTTGATAGGAAAAACATAGGGAGAGAAAATTACAGAAGCTCAGAATTGGAAATAGTTTCAACTGGTATAAAAAAGGCAGATAAGTTAATTAAGCAGATTTATAAAATCGATAAAGTTAGGGCGAAAATTATTGCCCAATATTTAATTGAAATGGAAAGTGCAATTACTGAATCTGTTAGAGTTTTGAAAGAAGGTGGGCACTTTGTACTAATAGTGGGTAACAATAAAGTATGTAATCAGGAATTTAATACTCAGGAATATTTGACGGAAGTTATACAAAAAAAGGGTTTAACACTTTTGTTTAAATTAATTGATGATATTAAATCTTATGGCTTAATGACAAAAAGAAATAAAACTGCCGATATCATTTCAAGAGAATGGGTTTTAGTATTTAAAAAATAAATGGCAATAGAAAATTTCATAGAACTCCCATTAAAAGACCAACTTTTAAAAAAAGTTGAGTCGTACATGAAATCAATTTGGATCAATAGAATTGACAAGAACAAATTGAATAACTGGTTAAATAACTTCGAGGATTCAACCATAGATATTGATGAAAAGGAAAAATTAAATATGTTATTCCTTTTATCTAAATTTTCGTTTTTAGGTGATAATGAAATTCGCTCTTTGTTGAAATGTCTGTTCCGAGATCTATTTAAACGGCCAATTATTCAACGAATTAGAAAGGAACTAGGAGACACCTTAGTGCTTGAAGATATAAATAAAAAATTCAGCGTAGAATTTGAAGTTACTAAATTTGTGGCAATAGGTGGGGTTTCTGAAAGCGGAGCAATGTTAATGTATCCGTTTAGACAAGAAAATGATGAAATTTCTGAAAAAAATATCATATTGCAATCTGAAATTTTGAAGGAAAATATTGGTGGTCAAAAAGAAATTGCATTACCATCTGTACAACGATACATATTTATTGATGATTTTATTGGTACTGGTTCTCAAGGTAAGGATAAGTTAAAAAAAGATGTCGAATCTTTAAAAAATCTTAATAAAAATCTCGAATTATGCTATTATGTTTTGGTTGCAACTGAAGATGGATTAGAAGAATTAAATAAATTAAATTTATTTACATCAGTTGAAGCAGTATTTGTTCTCGATGGCACCTTTAAAGCATTTGAAGAAGAATCTAGATACTATAAGACAACTCATAATGGAATCGATAGAGAATATGCCAAAAAAGTTGCGGAAAAATATGGTCAAACTTTATTTTATACGCAAGAATTAGGGTTTGGGGATTGTCAATTACTTTTGGGATTTGATCATAATACGCCTGACAATACTTTGCCAATTTTTTGGGGAGAAGAAAATGGATGGAAATATATTTTTAAACGATTTATTAAAAAAGCTTAGTATTAATGAAAAATCTTGAAAATCCTTTTAGCGTTTTAAAAGCAACTGAGTTTACAAATGAAGAAATTAAGGAATATTGGGTTGATTTCGGACATGGAAAAAACTCGGTTTTTAATTTCTTAAACCCTACCACAGATTTACCAAAATATCTTCTTGGAAGCAAAGGGACAGGTAAAACACACATATTAAAATACGCATCATATCCACTTCAAAAACTAAAAGCAAATAACGATTTTAATAAAATACTTGAGGAAAAATATATTGGTCTATACTACGAATTGTATGGTTATAATGCGAGTCGCTTCAAAGGAAAAGGTATTGATCAGGATCAGTGGAATACTGTTTTCGAGTATTATTTAGATCTTTTTTTGGCAGATAAACTATTAAAAACATATTCCGAATTTTTTGACTTTTTTAAGGTAAATGATGACCTGCTTCAATCTGTTCTAAAGGGTATAAATAATTTATTTAATCAAACAGAGTCACCTTTAGAATGCAAAAGCATAAAGGAATTAATAGATTACATCTCTTTGTTGAGAAAAAAGATAGATTCTGAAATTAATAACGTGGCATTTACTAGGAAGTTTAATTTATCTGAAATTAAATCTCTTTTTACCCCAGGCGATTTAATATTTGGTATTCCTGAATTAATATCACAACAAGTTATTCAATTAAAAGATGTGAAAATAATTTATATACTAGATGAAATTGAAAAACTAGAAGAGTGGCAAAAAGTATATATAAACACTCTAGTGTGGGACAAGAGAAAGCCTGTGACATTTTGGCTTGGAATGCGAACATGGGGTTATACAACTTGGACAACTAAATCTACTGAATTAATTAGAGATGGGCATGAGTTTAACAAAATTGATCTTGATTCCTTCATTTCAAATAATCAAGAATTATACCCTGAATTTGTAAGTAACTTATGCGTAAACAGGCTAACCAAATATTTTTCAAAAAGAGGTATTAGCATTGAGGCCAAAAATATAAAAAAGGATTTTGAAGATAAATTTGAACAATATTCTGAAGAATCAGTAGTAGAATACTTTTCAAATTTAGGTAAGCGAAAGGAATTAGCCCATATAACAAAATTAAAAGAAAAACTAAAATATGTTATTAAACCAGAGAAAGCTATTAACTCTTTTGTTGCGAAATTAATTGATGATGAAGAAAATGTTCTTTTTCAAAAGTATAAATTTTTTAAGTTTTATAAGGATTGGTATAATTTAGACTCTGATAATAAACGATTAAAAAGGCAATGGACTCTTGAAAATATTATGTTTGCAATTAATGACGAATTCAGAAAATATAAAACTGGTTCTAATTCAATTGTGTTTGAAGAAATAGTAGACAAAAGAAAGAAAGATTTTATTGCTCAAATTTGTGTTGAAAATAATGAGCCCGCTCGAAATATTGAACATTCCGGTATTGATTCTTTCATTGAGCGTTCCCAATGTAATCCTAGGAACTTTTTAATGATATTAATGAAATGTGTGGAAATTGGAAATTTAAGAAATGAAAAAACGCTCGAACCAGAAGGAAAAGTGAGTTTGGAAACCCAATACCGGGCTCTTTATGATACAGCTGAATGGTTTTATAAAACAATTGAAATAAAAGGCGAAGAAGCTAAAAAACTATATGATTCCTTACAATTTCTTTCAGATATACTGAAGCTATATCGATATTGCGATAAGCCAACTGAGACAAGTGTATTTGGTTTTAGTATAACGCATGAAGATTTGTCTAATGAAGCAAAAAGACAAATTGGGGATATGGAAACATATTCCATAATTGTTAAGGATATAAAAGGAAGGAAAGAAAGAAACACTAGTAGAGAGGAGAATCGATATTTCTTAAACAAAACACTATGTCCATTGTGGGGTTTACCAATAAAGAAAAGGGGCATTTTAGACCTTAATCGTGAGACAGCAAATCTTATTTTTAACTATACTCTCAAAAATCAATTCGAATCTAGTTACAAAAAAATCAGATCTAAATTAGTTGCTCCTTTTCTTAAAGAAGAATTAACGAATTCTTCTCAAAATACTCTTGATTTTTAATTATGGACTATTCAATCTTTTATACTACTAAACATAAGAATCTTGAAGATGGATCATTCGAAGAGTATGACTTATTTATAAGTGGCTTTGATTTATGTGAAAGGACTAAAAAAATATATGACGAAATAAAGTCTAAAGAAAAGGTCTGGTTAATATTTCCTCAATACAAGGATATAAAGGACACTGACTATAATTCCTATAGCAATTACTATTTTGACTCAAGTTATGAAGAGGATACATATTTTGAGAAATTTCTTGGCAAATATAATGTAAGCTCCGAAATAAAACTCTGTATAGACATAACTGGTTTTATAAGACCACATTTAATTTTTTTGATCAAAATGCTTTACATGACCGGAGTTAAAAAAATAGATTTTTTATATTCCGAACCAAACCACTATGAAAGAGGAGAAAACACTTCTTTTACTGGAATCACAGGAGCGGTTGAATCAGTTAAATGGTGTAGCTCAGAAAATAATAATCCAGATTCAGATAACGATTTACTAATTGTGGCAACTGGGTATGATGACAAATTGGTGCAGAAAATATTACAAGATAAACTTAGAGTAAAGACCAAATATCATTTAATTGGATTCCCATCATTACAATTGGATATGTATCAAGAAAATATATTAAAATTAAACCAAACGAAGGAATTGGTAGAAAATAATTCATATACTGAATTTGCTCCTGCAATGGATCCATTTATAACTGCACAAACAATACATGATATTATCGAAAGAGATAAAAGTTATACAAATATCTATTTATGTCCAATATCAACAAAGCCACACACTTTGGGTGTTGCATTGTACTATCTTAATAATTTCAGAACTAAACCTGTTTCAATTATATTCCCATATAGTAAAAGATATAATATCAAAACCGCAATTGGAATGAAGCGAATTTGGAAGTATACTTTTGAACTTCCCTAAAGTTACCGTTCCTGCTAAATCCTAAAACTTCCGAAAGAATCCGGTAACTCGCTCCTAAATCGGGAAAGTAGATTTTTCATTGTGTCGAGCTTTGCTTTATGCAAAGCGGAACTCAAAACCCTTCATTTTACAACGACACTTAATTAGCCATTAGAGTATGGCATCTTTATTCCTAACGTGCAAGTTTTTGTGGCAGTAGTTATTTCTATTAAAACTATAGCGGAATTCGCTACCACGATTGAAAAAGTGTGCCGTACTTTAATTAAGGCGAGAAGATAAGAGGTAAGAATTGTGAAAAAGAGTGGAAGAAATGGAAATTATTGAAAGCAAGAAGCACGAAGGATTAAACGTTGCTAAAATCAAAAAAATGAGGAATTATGAAAATGTTTCTGACGAACAAGCTCAAGAAATATTATTTGCTGTAAAGAACTTGGCGGTTCTTTTTTACGAGCATTTGAATAACAAGCAAAAAGAACAGGAATATAATAAAACAGCTTAATAAATGGAAAAATGACTACAGACGAAAAACTAATTGAATCTAAGTTTGGACGGTTCAGCACAACTAAGGTAAAAAAGGTTGAAGGCAATTTAGTTGTAATGTACACAAGGGTTTCCGGCAAAGGGCAATTCGACAAGAATGATTCCTTAGAAACTCAACGCAAAGCCATAGAGGAATACGCGGCAAGAAACAATTTAATAATTGTCTCTCGTTTTGGCGACACTTATGAAAGTGCGAAAACAGATGCGAGAAAAGAGTTTCAAAGTATGCTTAGTTTTATTCGACAGAGCAAAGGTAAAATAGGAACCATCTTGGTTTATAAAATGACTCGCTTCAGCAGGACTGGAGGGAAAGCGATTTCTATTGCCGATGAATTAAGAGAAAAACATGGCGTACATATTAAAGCAGTAACTGAACCAATAGATACATCCAATGCGAGCGGAGTTTTATTTCACGATATGCAATTATTGTTTGGTCGTTGGGATAATGATCAACGCAAACAAGTTGCTATGGCAGGAATGAAAGCGAAATTTGAAAAGGGTATTTGGGTTGTGAAGCCACCGCAGGGTTATGATATTGTACGATCGAACGGTGAGCGCAAAATAATTGTGAACGCAGATGGCAAGAAAATAAAAAAAGCGTGGGAATGGAAAATACAAGGCATGAAGAACGAAGAAATTATTTTGAAGCTTCAGGCGCAAGGAGTGAAAATGTATAAGCAACAATTACACAAGATTTTTATTAACCCTTTTTACTGCGGTTTAATTTCTCACGGAATGCTCAATGGGAAAGTGGTTGATGGCGTTCATGAAAAAATGATTTCCAAGGAACAGTTTATGAAGGTGAACGATATTGTTTCATCATCATCAAAATATGGAGTGCCACATAAATTGGAAAATGTGAATATGCCATTAAAGGTTTTTGTGAAATGTTCAGATTGCGATCAACCGTTTACGGGATATATTGTAAAGAAGAAGAATCTGTATTACTATAAATGCAGAACGAACGGATGCAAGTGCAACAAAAGTGCAAAGTCAATGCATGAATTATTCGCAACTGACTTGGAGAACTATCAAATAAAGGAGGACTTAAACGAAGCCATTTTAATTGAATTAGAAAGCACCTATTACGAACTGAACAAAGGCAACGAAGAGAAGGAAAAAGATCTGAAAAATCGAATGACAGAGCTAAAAAGGAACATTGAAAAGCTTGAAGAGAAACATTTTATCAAAGAAGAAATGCCAAAGGAAACTTACGATCGTTTCTTGGCAAAGTATATGGCGGATTACGCAATTTTGCAGAAGGAAATCAATGGTTGCAGCATTTACATTTCGAACCTGAAAGAAATGCTAAATGAAGCTTCAATATTATGCCGAAACCTGCGTAAACTGTGGGTAGATGGCAATATTAGCCTCAAGGAAAAACTGCAAAACCTGATCTTTCCTAGCGGTCTGGTATATGACAAGGAAAAGGGGGCATTTCGAACCCCGGATTTGAATTACATTATTGCTGAAATCGCCCGACACACGGGCGATTTTGCTATAATAAAAAAGGGACTGAACACTTTTTTTAAGCGTCAGTCCCCTTCAGCGGAGAAATAGGGATTCGAACCCCAGGACCTGTTACAGTCAACAGTTTTCAAGACTGCCGCAATCGACCACTCTGCCATTTCTCCAACGGGCACAAAATTAGTATTTTTTCTTTCTAATTTAAAGAAAAAAGTGCAAAAAATACTTTAATTCCCTAACTTTGCTCTAATCCCCGTCACGTGTTTAGTACACATAAAACGTATGGTTATGAAAAAGTGCCTGATTATCTTGTGTTTACCTTTTGTTTTTGTAGTAAATAGCCTTTCTGCTTCTAATGTCACTGCATATTTGACTTATGGCATTTTTTCAGCTCCTGCAAAAGGCCCTTACCTCGAAACATATATATCAGTTATTGGTAATTCAATGAAATTTGTAAAAAATGCAAATGGAAAATATCAAGGCGCTGTTGATATTTCGATTGCTTTCCATCAAAATGGAGAAATAAAGAATGCTCAAAAATATTCATTAAGCAGTCCAGAAACAGCAGATACATCTAAAGGATTCCCTAATTTTATTGATCAACAGAGATATACTCTTGCAAATGGAGTATATGAAATGGAGCTTTCCATTGCCGATAAAAATAAACCAAATGAAAAACCTTTTGTCTCAACTGTCCCAGTTACAATAGAGTTTCCAACGGCTGTTATGGGGATTTCTTCTATTCAATTACTTGAATCGTATGCAAAAGCAGCAAGTCCATCTGTTATAACAAAAAGTGGATATGATTTAATGCCCTATGTTGCTAATTATTTCCCAGAAAATATCAGTAAAATAAAATTTTATACTGAGATGTATCAAGCGAAAAAATTATTAGGAGATGGCGAAAAATTAATTGTGTCTTATTATATTGAATCGTATGAAAAGTTAGCACGTTTGAGCGACTATGCTGGTTTTAACAAACAAGTAGCGAATGATGTAAATATTCTTCTGTCGGAGCTGAGTATTGAGTCGTTGCCATCAGGAAATTATAATTTGGTTGTAGAAGTCAGAGATAAAGAAAATAAAATTCAGGCACAGCAGAAAGCATTTTTTCAAAGAACAAATAAATTGGCTGCTTTTAATTTTGAGGATATAAAAACCATATCTGTAAATAGTACTTTCGTTAGTTTTTACAAAAATGCGGATTCACTTGGATACTATATTAAGTGCTTGCGTCCGATTTCCAGCACAATTGAAGTTCAATTTTCTGAAAACCAAATTAAGGCAAAGGAGCTGGAATTAATGCAACAGTATTTTTATAATTTTTGGAAATCAAGATATCCATTAAATCCGGAAATAGCTTGGCTGGATTACTACATGGAGGTTCAGAAAGTAAACAAGGAGTATGGAACGTACGGACTAAAAGGTTTTGATACTGATAGAGGGCGAGTGTATTTGCAATACGGACCTCCTGATCAAAAAACCGTTTATGATAACGAACCTAGTGCATTTCCGTATGAAATATGGGAATATTACACATTGAATGATAGATCTCAAATGCTTGTAAACCCTGGTAATAAGCAATCGAGCAAAATTTTTGTTTTTTATGACCCTGATTTAGTAACAAACAGATTTACTTTAATCCATTCGGAGGCTCGTGGAGAAATTTTGAACACCCGCTGGAGATTATTGATTCACAAACGTGATACTCAATCCAACAATTTGGATGAAGAAAATGTTCCGGATCATTTCGGTGGAAACTCCGATGAGAATTTTAATAATCCCCGATAATAGAACCCTGTCGTAATTTATGAAGGTTGCCGTTGTTATTTTAAATTGGAATGGAAAGAACTTTCTGGAAAAGTTTTTACCATCCGTTTTTTCTTACAACTCTTCCTACGCTGAAATTATTGTTGCTGACAATGCATCTACAGATGATTCTGTGTCATTTGTAAAAAACCATTATCCTCTAATAAAAGTCATTGAAAATACTGATAATGGTGGTTTTGCCAAAGGGTATAACGATGCATTAAAGCTGGTGGATGCGGAATACTATGTGTTGCTAAATTCAGATGTTGAAGTAAGTCCCAATTGGATTGATTCCATTATTAAATTGATGGATACAGATAAAAATATTGCCGCTTGCCAACCTAAAATACTAGCATTTGATAATAAACATGTATTTGAATATGCAGGAGCGGCAGGTGGATTTATAGATAAATATGGTTATCCATTTTGTAGAGGCCGTATCTTAGATACTTTAGAAGAAGATAAAGGTCAGTACAATGATGTAAGAGAAATATTTTGGGCTACTGGTGCTTGCTTGTTTGTTAGATCGGAGTTGTATCATAAAGTGAACGGTTTTGATGAAGACTTTTTTGCTCACATGGAAGAAATTGATTTGTGTTGGCGATTAAAAAATCTGGGCTACAAGATTATGTATTGTCCCGATTCAACGGTTTACCATGTTGGAGGTGGAACGCTCAATAAAACAAGTCCCCAAAAAACATATTTAAATTTCAGAAACAATTTAATTCTGTTGTGCAAAAATCATCCTCCTCAATACTTCTTTCTAAAACTTATGTGGAGAATGAATCTGGATGGAGTAGCAGGAATAAAGTTTCTTTTTGCCAGACAGTTCCTCCATTTTATAGCTGTATTGAAAGCACATAAGAGTTTTTATTTTACCCTTGGCCGAACATTAAAAAAACGAAAAGCATTAAAAAAGCACATTACAAAATATACCACCTCAGCAGTTTATCTCCATAGCATTGTTGCTGATTATTACATCAGAGGAAAGAGAACCTTTAAGGAAATTGATTTGAAAAATAGGTTTTTATAAGCCTATTTCATTAAAAAATAATCCAATGAAAGTTTGTTGACTGAATCAGGTATAATCATAAGTATACACCATAGAATAATTCTAGGGAAAACAATTTTCATGTCCCATACCGGATTAATCAAGCTGAAAGCAGCTGTTACTAATACCAAGTCAAAGCCGATTAAATACAAAGAATACTTAGTGAATATGCCTAATATTAAGGTTAATCCGCAGGTAAGTTCAATGAAAGACGATAGATATGCACTTATGATGATGATCCCCATCGGCATTTTTACTTTTCCAAATTCATATTTAAATGAATCAATCACTCCCGCCATTTTTACTCGTATTACTTTGTCGTAACCTTGCATAAACAATAAGAGGCCTAGAATTATTCTAAGCACCAATGCCATAATTGATTCGTTTGTCGTTATTTCCATATCCAAAGGTCTTATTTAATTATGTGCTTTCGCATGATAAAAATCAGTTGATAAAACTTTCCACCGCCAACCTGTATGAATCCATTCCAAAGCCTGAAATAGAACCTTTACATTTTGGTGCAATCAAGGAAGTATGTCTAAAGTCTTCGCGGGCAAAAACATTAGAAATATGTACTTCTATAACTGGTGTTTTGATAGAAGCAATAGCATCGCGCAAAGCAACAGAGGTATGTGTATAGCCACCGGCATTTAACAGGATGCCATTAAATGAAAACCCTACTTCATGTAATTTGTTAATTAATTCACCTTCCACATTGCTTTGATAATAAGTCAATTCAATTGTTGCAAACTTCTTTTTTAACTCATTAAAGTAAGTTTCAAAAGTCTGACTCCCGTATACATCCGTTTCGCGAGTTCCTAATAAATTAAGGTTAGGGCCGTTTATAATGATAAGTTTCATTTGTTTTCAAAATAATCAACACTTCGACTCCGCTCAGTGTGACGATCCGTTTGTGAGTCTGAGCGGAGTCGAAGACTTTATTCGGTGCACTAAAAAAGCTTTTGTGAGTTGTTAATTCGCTATTGTTAATATTTGTTTGAATACAAAGATATATCAAAATTTGGATTCGTATTTTTGTGCGTACCAAAATTAACCATTTACCCAATCAACTTGCAACAATTTTGAACTGGAACATTTATATAAAAGGATTTAAATCCTTTTTGTCATTAGAAAAATCCCTTTCGGAGAACTCCGTTGAAGCTTATTTGCATGATGTGAATAAGCTGGTTCAGTTTCTTGAAGACAAAAAGTATGATCTTTCTCCTAAAGACATTCAACTGAAACACCTGCAGGAGTTTCTTGTTTGGATAAATGAATTGGAGATGACAGCCACTTCACAAGCACGAATGATAAGTGGAATAAAAGGTTTTTACAAATATTTATTGTTAGAGAACATCATAAGTGTTGACCCTACAGCCTTATTAGAAGCACCAAGGTTAGCCCGTAAACTGCCCGACACTTTGAGTTTGGATGAAATTAACAAACTGATTGATTCGATTGATTTGAGTAAAAAAGGCGGACAAAGAAACAAAGCAATGCTCGAAACTTTATACAGTTGCGGATTACGTGTAAGCGAATTGGTAAATTTAAAAATTTCGAACCTGTTTTTTAATGAAGATTATATAAAAGTGACAGGGAAGGGAGATAAAGAAAGGCTTGTTCCTATTGGTAGTGTAGCGATAAAACAAATTGAAATTTATAAAGACGAAGTAAGGTGTCATCTTCCTGTAAAAAAGGACAATGAGGACTTTTTGTTTTTAAATAGTAGAGGAAGTAAAATTTCTAGAATACATGTGTTTACAACTATCAAAGACTTAGCCTTTAAAGCTCAGATTAAAAAAAGAATCAGTCCGCATACTTTTCGACACTCATTTGCTTCACATTTAATTGAAGGAGGAGCCGATTTAAGAGCAGTACAAGAGATGTTAGGACATGAGTCTATTACAACAACGGAGATTTATACACACCTCGACAGGGATTATTTAAGAGAAGCAATTATTCGCTTTCATCCAAGGTCTTAGTATTATTTTTCACCTTTAGTGCCCTTGCCTTTTAGCTTATCAATCAACACTCTCTTAAATTGTTCCTCGGCATTATACAATCGGGATACTTTTTTGATTGGAAGAACAGCTTTGAACTTTATGTTGTATTCTTTTTGTAAGTCAAGTTCTTTCTGACGAAATGCAAAATCATTCTCAATCGCCTGTTCTATTTCTTTGTCCGTTAGTTCTTCAATGTTCTTTTTTGCTTCACGCTCATCTTGTCTACGTTTTTTTCTTAGTTCTTTAAGTTTCTCGGTATATTGATTATAAACAGGCCAGAATACTTGTGCTTCTTCCGGACTTAAGTCGAGTTTAGTTGTTAAAAACGCAATCTTCATCGATTCGATATTGTCGTTTTTTTCTTGGCGTTCAGCTTTTCCTTTTGGAGGTGGCCCCATAGTTTGTGAATACGCAACGCCTATAAATGAAATGAAGGCAAGTACAAGAAGGGTTTTTAGGGCAGATGTTTTCATTTGTGCAAAGTTCATTTTAGATTCGTAAAAATTTGTAGCTATAGTTCACTGCTTAAATTTAATTCTTCAATATTGTTATCAAGCAGATAATTTTCTATACTGTTTTCATCGTCTGAAATACTTTCTATACTGGCGGATGCATCAGTTGTAAGGTGTTCCACAATTAAATTTTCATTGATGTAATAGAGATTGTCTTCCAAAGAAAGCTCTTCGGTTGATAGTGATTGTTTAGTGTTATTGTTGTTAGTGTAATATATTCCGATAATCGATAAGAGTATAATAGCGATGAAGGAAAAAGCAAAACGCGGTCGCAACAACCAAAATAGCCAATCCAATGTAGTCGATTTTTCCTTGCTTTGAATAACTCTTTCTTGAATGATGGTTGGAAGTTCTTCAAAATAATCTGTTGGTACTTCAAACGGATTGTATTTATCGATACTCAAAAGAGTAGGAGCAAACGATTTTATCTCTTCTTCATCATCAATACGATTTTGTAATTTAGAGGTAAAAGAATCAAAATAATCGTTGGATGGGTTAAATGGGTTATTAGAGCTAAGCTTAGAAAGCTTAGGTGCCAAACCATTTAAGTCATTGTCATCATTAATATTGTGATCGTTATTCATCTTTTGTTTGATTCGTTTTGTTCAAAAAGGTTTAATCTTTTGTCAAATAATCTTCAATCTTTTTCACAGCATGATGATACGATGCTTTTAGAGCACCAACAGATGTTTCTAAGATCTCACTCATTTCGGTGTATTTCATTTCCTCAAAATACTTCATATTAAAAACAATGCGTTGTTTGTCGGGCAATGTCAATATGGCTTTCTGAAGTTTTGTTTGTATCTCATCTCCCTTGTAATAGCTATCACTTTCGAGAGTGTTTGCTAAGAAAGCAGATACATCATCAAGAGGAATGCCTGCTCTTTTTTTCTTTGCATTTAAAAAATTGATGGATTCGTTGGTAGCTATGCGGTACATCCAAGTGAAGAGTTGTGATTCTTCTTTGAAGTTTCCAAGATGACGCCAAACCTTTATAAATACATTTTGAAGCACATCATCCGTATCATCATGATCGATGATGATTTTGCGGATATGCCAGTAAAGTCGTTTTTGATATTCCCGAACAAGCAAATTAAACGCATAGTTGCGTGTTGCTTCATTTCGAAATTGATCGATAATCTCTTGATCGAGTGCGGAGGCTTTTGGCTTGCTATGATTTACTTCACTTTTCATAGTATGCAAGCCGTTCTAAATGATTCGGTTTGCTGTTTATTTGCGTTTTAAAACCTTATTTACTGCTTCAACAATGTTGATAGCGTCTAAGCCATATTTTGTCATTAATTGATCGGGTGTGCCGCTTTCTCCAAAACTATCATTTACTGCAACCATTTCAATTGGAGTTGGTAACTCTCTTGCTAATAATTGTGCGATGCTGTCACCTAATCCGCCATTCATCTGATGTTCTTCAGCTGTAACAACACAACGTGTTTTTTTAGCCGAGTTTATGACAGCAGTAATATCCAAAGGTTTAATGGTATGGATATTTATTATTTCAGCACTTATTCCTTTTGCTGCTAATTGCTCACCTGCTTCAATAGCTTTCCAAGTTAAATGACCTGTAGCAAATATGGTAACATCGGTTCCTTCGTTTAACATCACTGCTTTGCCAATCTCAAATTTTTGGTCTGCTGGAGTGAAGTTAGGAACGGTAGGACGACCGAATCGTAAATAAACAGGTCCTTCATAAGCAGCAATAGCAATTGTAGCCGCTTTCGTTTGATTGTAATCACATGGATTGATTACAACCATTCCGGGTAGCATTTTCATTAATCCTAAATCTTCCAGTATTTGATGTGTTGCACCATCTTCTCCCAATGTTAATCCTGCATGGGATGCGCAAATTTTTACGTTTTTACCTGAGTAGGCAACTGATTGACGAATTTGGTCATACACGCGACCTGTAGAGAAATTAGCAAAGGTGCCAGTAAAAGGAATTTTACCACCAATCGTTAAGCCTGCAGCAATGCCAATCATGTTTGCTTCAGCAATACCAATTTGAAAGAACCTTTCAGGATGATCTTTTGCAAAAGCATCCATTTTAAGAGAACCGGTTAAGTCGGCACACAATGCAACAACATTTGGGTTTGATTTTCCCAGTTCTGATAATCCTGCTCCAAATCCTGAGCGGGTGTCTTTCTTTTCGGTAAAGGTGTATTTTTTCATTTAATTAGTTGTATATATAAAATTTATAAAATATTGATAATCAATTTAGTATAGTTTTATAGAAGTTGATACTCCCGACTCGACTTTAAAGCGTTTTTCAATCGTATAAATTGCTTCTTTTGCGTTCTTTGGTCTGAATTCTATTCTGTATTTTCCGGGTTGCAGGTTGATGGTTTCTTGAACCAACGCGCTGTTTAGGTTACAAACCCAAACCAATTTGTTGTTTTCTTCTAAGAATAAACTTCCGGGTCCCTCACTGGGCTTAGCAATATTCACACTTCCTGCTTGTGGTATTTCGATATAAGTGGTTTTACTTTGGCCCACATCCACCTTATCCAATTTGATGCGAGGCAATGTTAAAATCTCTAAATCATACTTTCCAACGATAAACTTTTCAGTAGTATTAAGTTGTTGAACATGAAGTGTTTGCATGTCTCCATTTTTACGAATGATACAATTGATATTTGAACTGCCTGATATTTTCAAATTGATATACCCTTGAGGCGCATCTACACCTATTGTGTTGTGTTTTCCGGGAACAAGTTCGATTCCTTTCTTTTCAACGGGAGGAATGGTATGAACAACCATTTTGTAGGTACCAATTGGGTCGATGATAAGTGTATCAGGAACACCTTTGGTGTTAATTGTGTGAACATAGTTGTAACGAATGATTCCGGTTTGTTCGTCATAAAAGGTCATGTTTACATCTGTTTCAGTTGGTCTGCCTATCTGATCATTCAAATTTACCTGAACGGTTGTGTTGTTTAAGGCTTGAGAAATAACAATGTTGAGGATGTTTTTGAAGCTCGCTTCACTTGAAGCATCATAGAACTTACCAATACAACCAAAAGAGTTGATATAACTCTGGTCTAATCCAATTCCAATAACAAATGGTTTTAAAACGATTCCTTTTTTCTGAAGAGCCAAAGAAACAGCACATGGATCGCCATCACATTCTTCAATTCCATCTGTAATCAAAATAATGATGTTGCGTACATTGGCATTGGAAGCAGAAGGAAAATCGCCTCCGCATTGTTCCAAGGTATAAGCAATTGGTGTTGTTCCCTTCGGAACCAGCATTTTCAGTTTGTTTTTGATGGCTTGAGCATTGTTTTTGCCAAAAGGGACTTCCAGTTTTGTATCCGTACAGCTTCTTTCCGGCCTCAATGGAACCTGATGTCCGTAAACACGAAAGGCTAATTCTAGATTGGGATTATCAACTTTCTGCATGCTGTCTAAAAAATCGCTGAGCATCTTCTTAGCCATGTCCATTTTCATTCCGTTCTGCCATTGTCCGAACATACTGAAAGAAGCATCAAACACAAATTCGATACGCGTTAATGGTTTGGCTTGCTGTGCAGATAAGTCAAAAGGGAGAAAGGCAAAAGTCAAAAGGATTGCAAATGTTACAATCTTTGTCTTTGAAATCTGAAATCTGAAATTGTTTTTTATCATTTTTGAATGAGGTTAGACTTTTAAATTAAGAGATTAATAATCTCCCAATGTTTCAGGATTCTGATTCAAAGCCTGTGCCAACTGTTCATCGTTAGGAGCAACACCATGCCATTTATGGCTTCCCATCATAAAATCAACTCCGTTACCCATTTCTGTTTTCATTAGTATCAGTACTGGTTTGCCTTTTCCTGTATGTTCTTTAGCCTTTTTGAGTGTGGCAACAACGGAAGCTGTATCGTTTCCTTTTTCAAGATCAATCACATCCCAACCAAATGCTTCAAACTTTGCACGTAAACTTCCCATAGGTAACACTTGATCGGTAGAACCATCAATCTGTTGCCCGTTCATATCCACTGTAGAAATAATATTGTCTACTTTCTTTGCAGAAGCATACATTGCAGCTTCCCAAATTTGTCCTTCTTGTAATTCACCATCACCATGTAGTGTATAAACAATAGAAGTATCCTTATTTAATTTTTTTGCCAAAGCAGCGCCAATGGCAACCGACATCCCTTGTCCGAGTGAACCGGAAGCAACACGCACTCCAGGTAATCCCTCGTGAGTTGTAGGGTGTCCTTGCAAGCGGGAGTTTAGTTTTCTGAATGTTGCCAATTCTGCAACAGGAAAGTATCCTGAACGAGCTAAAGTACTATAGAATACGGGGGAAATATGACCGTTTGATAAGAAAAAAAGATCTTCATTTTTCCCGTCTATTGTGAAATCAGCCGGGTTGTGTTTCATAATCTCGAAATAAAGTGCAACAAAGTATTCGGCACAACCCAAAGAGCCACCTGGGTGACCCGAATTTACTGCATGAACTTGTCGTACAATGTCTCTCCGAACTTGCGAAACAATTTTTTCTAATTCTGCTGTTGAGGCCATAAAAGTTGTTGATTAATTTGTTTTTTTTACTTTAGCGCTCAAAAGTATCAATTTTTACAAGGCTTTGAGGGATTGTTGAAAAATCGCATTATTGTTGAAAACTCAAGTAAATAAAGCTGAATAAGGGTTTTTATAGTTTTTTGATATACTTATATTTGCGGGCTGAAAAAATAATAGACAGTCTGGAGTAGACAATAGACAAATAAAAAAAATCAGCTACTTTTTGACTTTTAACTTTTTAACTTTTAACTTAAAAAAATGGCATTACAGTGTGGAATAGTGGGATTACCAAATGTTGGAAAATCCACTTTATTTAATTGTTTATCAAACGCAAAAGCACAAGCGGCAAACTTCCCGTTTTGTACAATAGAGCCCAATGTGGGAGTAATCACTGTTCCTGATGAGCGTTTGGCAGTTCTGGAGAAATTAGTAAGCCCCGAAAGAGTTGTACCTACTGTTGTTGAAATAGTAGACATCGCTGGATTAGTAAAAGGTGCCAGTAAAGGTGAAGGTTTGGGAAATAAATTTTTGGCAAACATCAGAGAAACAAATGCTATCATTCACGTGTTGCGTTGTTTTGATGATGATAACATTATTCACGTAGATGGTTCTGTAAATCCCGTGAGAGATAAAGAAATTATTGATACCGAATTGCAATTGAAAGATTTAGAATCGGTGGAAGCGAAGATAAAGAAGGTGGAGAAGATGGCAAAGACCGGCAATGATAAAGATGCGAAAAAAGCATTCGAAGTTTTAACAAGCCTGAAAGAGCTTTTGGAACAAGGGAAATCTGCACGTGCTGCAAATTTATCGGAGCAAGATTTGGTACATGTAGCAGATTGTTGTTTGTTGACCTTGAAACCAGTTCTATATGTTTGCAATGTAGATGAAAAGTCGGTAAAAACGGGAAACAAATATGTGGAGCAGGTAAAAGAAGCTGTAAAAGGTGAAAATGCGGAGGTGTTAATCATCACAGCAGCCATGGAAGCGGAAATAGCAGGTTTGGATACTTACGAAGAACGTCAGCTGTTTTTAGGTGAAATGGGACTTACGGAGCCGGGGGTGAATTTTTTAATAAAAGCAGCTTATAGAATATTGAATTTACAAACCTACTTTACAGCAGGAGTAAAGGAAGTAAGAGCATGGACCATCATAAAAGGAATGACCGCTCCGCAAGCAGCCGGAGTGATTCATACCGACTTTGAAAAAGGATTTATTAGAGCAGAGGTGATTAAGTACAACGATTTTGTTACTTTAGGCTCCGAAGTAGCTTGTAAGGATGCCGGAAAAATGGGCGTAGAAGGAAAAGAATATGTGGTGAATGATGGGGATTTAATGCATTTTAGATTCAACGTATAGTACGGATAACGAATAAAAACGAATATTACGAATCTGTTGGTGTTAGAAAAAGCCATTAATTCAGGTATTCAACTCTTAAATAGTTTAAAGTACTTTTATTAAAAAAATAATTAAAAAATAATTGAGAATATTAAATTGATTGCGATTTAGGGTTTGGAGTTTAGCAAACGCAGATTCGTAAATTCGTAAAAATTCGTTATCCGTAATGGCAAAAGAATCAAAATATAATGAAGACAGTATAAAGACGCTGGAGTGGAACGAGCATATTCGTTTACGTCCGGGTATGTATATTGGGAAGTTGGGAGATGGTTCATCGCCCGATGATGGGATTTATATTTTATTAAAAGAAACGCTGGACAATTGTATCGATGAGTTTGTTATGGGCAATGGAAAGACCATTGAAGTAACTATCAAAGACAAAACAGTACGTGTGAGAGATTATGGTCGCGGTATTCCTTTGGGAAAATTGGTGGACGTAGTTTCTAAGATAAACACAGGAGCAAAATACGATTCGGAAGCATTTAAGAAATCAGTTGGTTTGAATGGTGTTGGTACAAAGGCAGTAAATGCCCTTTCCAGTTACTTCAACGTTCAGGCTTTTCGCGATGGGAAAACAAAATCAGCAGATTTCTCAATAGGTAATTTGGTGAAAGAATCAAGATTGACGGATTCTGACCAGCGTATGGGAACATTGGTGAACTTTATTCC
>Ga0163149_10003282_pt1 | contig 18554 bp, 16 predicted proteins | sample OliLakLV19MP5G1_FD_148604 | JGI IMG/M metagenome (GOLD analysis project Ga0163149, IMG submission 148604) | Freshwater microbial mat bacterial communities from Lake Vanda, McMurdo Dry Valleys, Antarctica - Oligotrophic Lake LV.19.MP5.G1 | ecosystem: Environmental > Aquatic > Freshwater > Lake >...
CAAAATAATATTTAACATTTTTGGATTCAAAACTTCCTTCAAAACAAGGTTTTTTGTCGACAAAAATAAAAAATCCGCCTATGGGCAGATTTTCAGTTTTTAGTGATGAGCTTCTTCTTTCGAGGCTTCTTCATGACCGGCCGAGGCTGCATGCCCGTTTCCATGACCATGTCCTTTTTGAAGATCTAATTGCTGTTGAACAAGAACAGGATCTACCCTTGTAACATTCGATTTTTGGCCGGCATAAGTTCCCTCTGTTAGTACTATAAAAATCAGATAAAACATGAAAATGATATAGGGAAGCAAAACAATATATTTAAAGAATTTTACCTCATGGCCTAAGTGCATAAAAGCTATTACGATATAACCTGCTTTAATTATGGTAAACGAGATAAAGAAGATCTTTAGCCAAATAGAGCCCGACCATCCCTTGCCCGGAGCCATAAAACCTACAATTAGCTCACCAATAGTAATGGCCAGCATGATCCAGAATACATTCCAAAGTGTACGACGTGCTTTTTTTCCATAAGCTTCATCATGGTTGTACATGGTTTCATATGAAGGATAATCATCGTGGAATTCCATAGTGTTTGTGTTTTAAGTTAGTGTTACAATAGATAGAAGAACGTAAATACGAATACCCATACAAGATCTACGAAGTGCCAGTATAAACCAACCTTCTCAACCATTTCGTAATGGCCTCTACGTTCGTAGGTGCCATTGACAGCATTCATAAAAATAACAAAGTTGATTACCACCCCTGAAAATACGTGGGTTCCGTGGAATCCGGTAATAAAGAAGAAGTAGTTAGCGAATTGAGGCACCCCATACTCATTTACGGTCATATTGGCCCCGTGCCATTCTTGAAGAACATATTTCCCAGTGGCCATATCCCATACATTACGCATTGCACCAGTATCGGTACCTTTAATAAAGTGAAACCACTCCCAGGCTTGGGAGCCAACAAAAGCTAAACCGCCAATAATGGTCCAAAACATCCAAACCAAAACCCCTCGTCTATCCATACGCTTACCGGCTTCCACAGCTAATACCATGGTAACCGATGACATGATGAGAATGAAGGTCATTAAACCTACATAAGCCAATGGTAAATGCTGTTCTATAAAAGGAAAGTGGGTAAAAACGTTCTCGGCTTTTGGCCAGATCTCGGCATATTTATGCCTTATAAAACCATAGGAAACAAGAAGTCCACCAAAAGTTAAGGCATCGGAAATGAGGAAGAACCACATGAACATTTTACCATAACTAACTCTGAAAGGTGATTGACCGCCACTCCAGGCTTCTTTTGCGTCAAATTCTGCTGTATGAGCCATATTGATTTGTTAAGAAAGATTAAAATATTGGGTACAAGTTTAGCGAAAAAAATATAAAAACAAAAACAAATATATCCATAAAACGTCTAAAAAATGCCAGTATATGGCTGCGAGCTCAATTCCTAGATAGTCCTGGGAACTATAGCGCTTCCTGATGCTCTTGGTCAAAGTTATTAACAGAGCAATCAGGCCCCCAAATAAGTGGAATAAATGCATGAGGGCAATTAGGTATAAAAATGAACCCGAGGCATTGCTGTATTTTCCAAGGAAATAGATGCCTTGAGTGGTTAATTCTTTCCAGCCGGCGTACTGAGTGTAAGTAAAAGCGATCCCTAAAATGAAAGTTATAAACAAAAACAAGGTTGCCACCGTTTGTTTGTCTTTTCTTATGGCAAATTGGGCAATTAGCATAGTTAAACTACTGGCTACAATTATGGCTGTACTTATAATAGCAATGGGGGGTAATTGAAATACTAACCAATTACCGTTATCTGCTCGCACAACATAAGCACTAGTAAGTCCTGAAAAAAGCATTACAATACTTACGATGCCTATCCAAAGCAATGGCTTAGCCGTTTTTTTTCTCATTTCGATGAGCTCGGCTTTATGAGGATGTTCTTTTTTAATTTTTAGTGTTGACATGAATTAAATTTTAGTCATTAATGCTAATTGAACTACGGGCAAATAAATGAGCGTAGTGAAAAATAATTTTTTTGCCTGCTGATCGGTACTTAATCGGTAAAAATTATAAGCTTGTAAAAGCATGGCTAATCCTGAAATCACAACCACACTTACGCTTAATAAACCAACGTAATGAAAGAGAAAAGGAAAAGTGCTAACAATTAAAAGAATTCCGGTATAAAGTAAAATTTGAAATTTGGAGGCTTCGTCTTTACCGCCATTTGAAGGTAACATAAAGAAAGAGGCTTTTTTGTAATCCTCATCATTGAACCATGCCAGCGACCAAAAATGTGGAAACTGCCAGAAAAATTGAATTGAAAAAAGCAAAATTGCAAAAAAGTTAATGTGACCAAAACCTTCTGTTGCAGCTACAGCCCCAATTAATGTTGGTATGGCTCCAGGAAATGCACCTACTAAAACAGAGAAGGGCGTAACTCGCTTAAGGGGCGTATATACTAAAGCGTAAAGCACAATAGAAATAAAACCTAGGATGCCACTTAAAGCGTTGGTGTAGGTCCATAATAAAACTGTTCCACCTACGCCAAGTAAAGCGCAAAATATAAGGGCCTCAAAATTATTGAGCGAGTTTGTGGGCATTGGACGGTTTTTAGTTCGGTCCATTAGTTTATCAAGATCCTTTTCTATGATCTGATTAAAACCATTGGCAGCGCTTGTTACCAAAAATCCACCGATACATAAGGCAGCGAGTTGTTTCCAATCAATATGTTCGGCAACAGTTAAGTATGTTATAACGGCCGAAAAAACAACCAAACTTCCTAATCGAAATTTTGTGAGTTGTAAAAAAGCGGAAAATTTAGAGTAGGTGACTGTAGGTGATTGAATATCTGTGTTTGCGTTGTTCAATTTCGGCACAAATTTAGGGATTCTCAGTCATTCCACAAAGGAGTTGTTGTTTGTTTCCCGCAGATAGCGCTGGTTTAGCAGATAACATTTTAGCCAAGAATTACACAGATTTCACTGATCTGTTTTTACCCACATCTAAATTGGAGCTAATTCGGTTAATTCGTGGCATTCAGAAGCGCAGTTTATTTAACTTTTTCCTTCAATAAGGCCGCATCCAGAACCTCTTCCATTCGGCTAACATAATGAAACTGTAGGCCTTTTAAATAATGAGGCTTAATATCTTCAATGTCTTTTTTATTATCGGCGCACAAAATAATTTCTTTGATACCGGCGCGTTTTGCAGCTAATATCTTTTCTTTTATTCCGCCAACCGGCAATACTTTTCCGCGAAGCGTAATTTCGCCAGTCATAGCCAATGCTTTTTTTACCTTACGTTTTGTAAATGCACTTGCTAAAGATGTTAGCATGGCAATTCCTGCGCTTGGTCCGTCTTTTGGGGTTGCACCTTCAGGAACATGGATATGAATAGAGTACTCTTCGAACATCTCAGGTTTTACATCCAAAATATGTGGATGCGCTTTAATATATTCTAAAGCAAGCGTGGCGCTTTCTTTCATTACATCACCTAAATTTCCGGTGAGCGTTAGCTTTGCGTTCTTTGATTTGCTTAAACTCGTTTCAATAAATAAAATATCACCGCCAACTTGTGTCCACGCTAAACCCGTAACAACACCTGCAATATCATTGCCTTGGTATTTATCTTTTACATGCGCAGGGCCAAGAATTTTATTCAAACCTCCTTCATCAATTTTTGGAGGCGTTTCATTTTTTGCAATACTAACGGCAACATGTCTGGCGATCTTTGATATTTTTTTCTCCAATCCGCGCACTCCGCTTTCGCCGGTATAATTATCAATAATGTATTCAATAACTTTATCGCTTAATTTGAATTGTGATTTTTTCAAACCAGTTTCTTCGGTTTGTTTTGGAATTAAATGTTGCTTGGCGATCTCAATTTTTTCTTCAACGGTATAGCCATTCACTTCAATGATTTCCATACGATCACGCAAAGCGGGTTGAATGGTATTTAAATTGTTACAGGTTGCAATGAACATCACTTTACTTAGATCATAATCCATTTCCAGAAAGTTATCGTAGAATGTTGAATTTTGCTCGGGATCCAAAACCTCTAATAGGGCAGAAGAAGGATCGCCATGAAAATCATTCCCTACTTTATCTATCTCATCTAAAATAAATACAGGATTGGATGATTGCACTTTTTTTAGATTCTGTAAAATTCGCCCCGGCATAGCGCCAATGTATGTTTTGCGATGTCCACGGATTTCGCTTTCATCTTTTAAACCACCAAGGCTCATGCGAACGTATTTTCGGCCTAAAGCTTTTGCAATACTTTTTCCTAGTGAGGTTTTTCCAACTCCTGGAGGACCGTACAAACAAATGATAGGGCTTTTTAAATTCTTTTTAAGTTTTAGTACGGCCAAATGCTCGATGATGCGGTCTTTTACTTTATCTAAGCCAAAATGATCTTCATCCAAAATAGTTTGTGCGTGTTTAAGGTCAAAATTATCCGGAGTTGCTTCTTCTTGCCAAGGTAGATCTAACAGTAACTCTACATAATTTGTTTGTATAGCGTATTCTGCGGCGTTAGGGTTCATACGTTGAAGCTTTGAGATATTCTTTTCAAAAACTTCCTGAACTTGCTTACTCCACTTTTTGTTTTTTGCACGTTCTTTTAATTCTACTATTTCTTGTTCAAAATTATTTCCCCCCAATTCTTCTTGGATGGTTTTCATTTGTTGATTCAAAAAATATTCGCGCTGTTGCTTATCAATATCTTGTTTTGTTTTATCGGTGATCTGATTTCGCAACTCCAACATTTGAAGATCTTTGTTGAGGTATTCAAGCAATTTAAAAGCGCGTGTTTTTAGATCACCTATTTCTAACATCAATTGTTTTTCTTCGGTTGTGCTGTTCATGTTTGAAGAAACAAAATTGATTAGGAAGTTTGGACCTTCTATATTATTAATGGCAAAACCAGCATCACTTGGAATGTTTGGCGATTTTTTTATGATCTGGCGCGAAACTTCTTTAATGTTGCTAATGATAGCTTCAAATTCTTTATCTGTTTTTGAAGGTTTAGGATCGTGAAAAGGCACCACGTTAGCTTTATGATAAGGTTCACTTTGAATGAAGTTTGTTACACTAAAACGTTTTTTGCCTTGGATAATAACTGTTGTATTTCCATCAGGCATTTTTAAAACCTTAATAATATTGGCTACAGTTCCAACCATGTGAAGATCTTCGGATGTTGGATCTTCTATTTGATCGTTCTTTTGCGCAACCACACCAATAATTTTGTTGCCCTGATTAGCGTCTTTTATAAGATTGATGGATTTATCGCGGCCAACGGTAATTGGAATAACAACGCCCGGAAATAACACCATGTTACGTAACGGTAATATTGGCAGTATATCGGGCATTTTTTCCGCTTCAAAGCTTTCTTCGTCGTCGGGCGTTAATAATGGAATAAAATCGGTATCGTCTTCAATCAGCGTTCTTAGCTGCAACCCCTTGTTATCGTTGTATTCTGTCATGTAAATTCTTTAAATTCTGTATGAATATATGCATTTATTGTGCCGCAGCTGTAAAAAGACTATTTGGCAGACCCGGGCATTCTCACAAAGAAGGAAAATCCGTTTGAACTGTACATTTCTTTAATGTAGGGGTATTCACCTAGGTCGTGATTATTGGGCGTTTTGCTCACTAAAAAAGCGGGCTTATCAATTTCCTTTGTTTTCATCCAATAGCAATTTGCTGTAGCGTAAAAATTTAATTTAAAAGCATCTTTTTCTTGTACCGAATAAAAATACTCTATATAATTTGTTAAAGATTTACTTTGGTAATGATAAGGTCTTCTATCAGAATAAAAAATGTAAGCGTAGCTTTTAAAGTCGTTGGTCTCCACATAGCAGTCGTATTTTGCGCTTTGCTGATAAAAGGCAATAGCTGCATGTTGCGTGATCAATTCAACTTTTGGAACAAAGGTGTTGATAGCGCCAACAATAAAAATAATATTCAATGCAAAACCAATCACAATTGAACGCACGGTATTTGTTTTTATGCCTTTGAACACAAAATACATGGCAACTAAGAAGAGAACAGGAATGATCCATTCGTAGCCGTGCCAAATAAGTTCGGCATTTAAATTCAATTTTGCGAATTCATCTTTGATAAGGTCTTTTTCAAGTAGAAATGATTTTAAGGTATTGATCTGTGTAAATGCAATAAAAAGTAAAGAGAATAAACTTGCAATGATAATGAATAGAGTTTTGAGCGTTAGGCCAAATACTTTGCCAAGATCTTTATTTAAAATTCCAAAGCTGGCGATGAACGAAATTGGAAAATAACAAAGAGACGAGTAGTGTACGATCTTTGTTTTTACAACAGAAAATAAAAGAAGAACCACCCAAAACAATACCAAAAGGATGAGGCGTGTGTGTGATTGTGGTAAAGTTATCGCAGTTTTGTTTTTATAGGAAAGAATAAAAAGAATGGAGGTAGGAAAGCATCCCAATAACAGCACTATAAAATGGTATATAAATGGTCCGCTATGACCACTATCCTCCGTTTGAAACAAACGTATTTGATAGTTGATGAATTGTTCGATGATATAACTTTTTCCATTTAAATATTGAAACAGAAACCATGAGCTGCTTGAAAATAAAATAGTGAATACAAATAAAAAGAAAAGCGGCTTGAAGAGAAATTTGATATTACCCGAAAGAAAAAGGAATAAAAAAATGCAGGCACCTTCAATTAGCAATGCCGCCGGACCTTTTGTAAGCACCGCAATTCCAAGAGTAATACCTGACGAAGCAACGTATAACCATTTTTTTGAATTTTCGGTGTGGATAGAAACAATGAATAAAATAAGCGAAAGAAAAATAAAATAATTGAACCAAGGATCGATCACTCCGGATTTAAAATAGAGTGAAGGGAGTAAAGTTCCGGCATGGATCAAGGCCCAAAGTAATCCGAATTTTTGCGAGAATAATTTTTTTCCTACTAGGTAAAGGGTTGCAATAGTGAAGATTCCGCAAATTGCATTGGGTAATCGCGCGGCAAATTCTCCAATACCAAATACGTTCATGCAAAAAGCTTGCATCCAAATAAAGAAGGGAGGTTTTTCCCAAAAAGGTTGAAAGTGAATTTGAACAGTTGAATAATTTCCGCTGATGATCATTTCGCGAGCACACTCGGCAAAATTTATTTCGTCCCAATCAAAAAGTGGGCAGTTGCCAATAAGTGGAATAAAAATTACCCCTCCAATAACCGCAAGTAAGGAAACAAGAATAAAGTTGTTATTTAAAAGCTTACTCAGGGATTAAATATTTTTAGCAGTGGTTTGTCTAATTTTTGAAATTTGTTCGGGGTCATGAAAATAAAGTAGAACATAATGGCAAATAATGTTCCAATAAAACTGCCAACGGTAATATCAACTAACCAATGTTGAGAAAGATAGGTTCGGCTAAATGCTGCAAGAAATGCGATGGCAAAGAAGGTGAATTTTAAGATCTTATTTTCTGTAGCCAAAGCCAAAGAAATAAAAATAGCAAAGGCAGAGGTGGCATGACCGCTCGGAAAACTGCGCATTCCGAGCATGTCAACTCCTTCAATATAATTTACTTTATAATGGGTTAAGTATTCGTGAAAAACAAAATGTGGCCTATCAATATCGTAAATATGTTTTTTTAATATGGTAGTGGTTATGCCTGATGTAAGATAGGTTGCTAATACATAAAGTCCTTTTCGTGCATTAAGAAGTAAAATGATAGCGGCGATCATAATTGCAACAAGGCCATCTCCTAAATGCGTGATGTATTTAAAGAAAACATCTATTACTGCATTGCCGGTGAGTTTATTTATATTGAGATGTATTTGAACTTTGTCAAAATTCAATAAATAGTAAGCTGATGTTGCGATCATCAACGTGTATAAAATTAAGAACACTCGGTTATTTTTTATAAATTCTTTCATTTATAATTTTTTTGCTTCCTCCCAATACACATTCATTTCATCCAATGTACAATCCTTTAGTGATCTGTTTTGTTCTTTTATTTTCGCTTCCAAGTAATTAAAGCGTTTTGTAAATTTTTTGTTGGTATGCTCCAAAGCATCTTCTGGATTGATCCCAAGGAATCTTCCGTAATTGATGAGTGAGAATAGTACATCGCCAAATTCATGCATGGCTTTTTCGGAGTTACCATCTTTTACTTCTTTTTCAAACTCATTCAATTCTTCCTTCACTTTTTCGTACACCTGTTCGGGTTTGTCCCAGTCAAAACCCATAGCGCGTACTTTTTCTTGAATGCGATATGCTTTTAAAAGTGCGGGCATGCTATTTGGAACACCCGCGAGAACTGTTTTATTTCCGCCCTTTTCTTTTTGTTTGAGCTGTTCCCAGTTTTGCTTTACTTGATCTTCGGTTTCGGCTTTTACATTGCCGTAAATATGAGGATGACGATAGATCAATTTTTCGCAAAGCTCATCCATTACATTCTTTATGTCAAAAACTTTTTGTTCGGATCCAATGCGTGCGTAAAAAACAATGTGCAATAAAATATCTCCTAATTCTTTTTTTACTTCGTTAAGATCGTTCTTTATAATGGCATCGCTTAACTCATAGGTTTCTTCTATGGTTAAATGACGCAAGGATTCGATGGTTTGTTTTTTATCCCAAGGACATTTTTCTCTAAGATCGTCCATTATATTCAATAAACGTTCGAATGATTTAAGCGTTTCTTCTCTTTGCATACCTTGCAAATTTAATAATTTATAGGGGATTGAACTTAATTTAGAATTAATTAACCTATTACGGTCTTATTAAAAGGAGAGAGAGGTTTTTGGGGTTGTCGATCGTTACGCTTTCAGAGAAATCATCGTAACTATCAACACTTGCTAAAAGCAATTGATAATCGTTTAATAAATTATCGCCCCAAGCACTTTTACTGATCAATTGAACAGTATTTGAAGATAAATGTTCTAAACCATTCACTTCTTCTTTCAGATCAAAATTGGATTCAATTAAACCTTTATGATCTAATATAGTAATGTTGGCAGGGCTATTGCGAATTATTTTTTTGGCGTAAAAGAAAAGGAATACATCGCTTACCGAAGAAATAACGATCAATACTGATTCAATGGTTTCGAGTTTGTGGTCGAAAAATACACCAACCGGGATCTTACTGTTTTTGATAAATTGCGAGGTTTTATCATCTAAAAGTTTGTTGCCTTTAAATACAGAGGATTTTCCTATCAACGAACCAATTAATCTTTCGGGCTGAAGCGCCGAGGCAGTTATACCAATAACTTTTCCTAATAAAGTGCCCTCAAAAAGTGATTGGCCTGCACCAACTATCAAAAGATCGAAATTACCTGAGTTGGCGTCGTTTAATATCTCATCGTTAACGTTATTATTAACCTTATACGATGTTTTTATTGGAAGACCTATTTTGTTTGATTCAGCTTTGATGAGTTTAAAGCTCTCCTTTTCATATTCATCCAATTGATATTGATTAATATCTGTGTTTGGTGTTACGTGCAAAGCAGTAATCTCAGTTGTGCTTTTTGTATAGCCTGTAATGATATTTACAAGTCGTAACAGTTTTCTGCCACCTGCAGGGCTTGCAAAAGAAAGAAGGATCCTAAAATTCTTCTTTTTAACTTCGTTAGTTTCTTCTTTGTCCTTTTTGAACGCAAAATTTATGAGATCAAGAAGTGGCCCTGTCATCAACGTTGTTACCAATGCCATTATTACCATCATAGCAAATATCTCCGGCGAAAGAATTCCAAGATCATAGCCGATGTTTAAAACAACAAGCTCCATTAAACCCCTTGTGTTCATTAAAGCACCCATTGATAAACTATTGCGCCAGCTTTGTCCAACAAATTTGGCGGCTACCGTTGCGCCAATAAACTTACCTGCAACAGCAAGTGAAATAATGTAGAAGGCTGTTTGCCATAAATGCCCTTCGTTTAATAAGGATATTTTTGTTCTTAGCCCTGTGAAAACAAAGAATAGGGGAAGTAATAAACCTAATGATACTGACTCTGTTTTTTCGATGAGAATCTTTCTAAAATTTGCCGACGGCGGCATAATAACGCCTGCTAAAAATGCACCAAACAATGCATGGATCCCAATGATCTCGGCAAGAAACGCGGAGATCAATAAGATGCCAAAAACTGCGCCAACAACATTCAAGCTTAAAACTTCTTTGTGCGAATAGATCTCACCCATTTTTTTAAGGAATGGCTGAACAAATTTTATCATTACAAATACGTAAATAACAGCAAGAGAAATGGTGAACATGGATGCGGCAATTGAGCCCGCATTAACAATAGCAATAACGGTTGCTAAAATACACCAAGCAGTAAGATCATCTATTGCAGCAGATGTAATAGTTAAGGAGCCAAGCTTTGTTTTTGTGAGATTACGTTCATGTATAATTCGTGCTAGTACCGGAAAAGCCGTAATGCTCATAGCAGTACCCATAAAAAGGGCAAATGAAATAAAACCAACATTTGGTGGAGCAAAGGAATCGTAAATGCTATAGGATAAACCAATGCCAAGTAAAAAAGAAAAAAAGATACCTGTATGGCTAATGATGAGGGCATCATTGGCTTTGTTTTTTAAGACTTTCAGGTCTAATTCCATTCCAATAACAAACATAAAAAGCACCAGCCCAACCTGACTAAGAAATTGTAAATTTCCGAGAGATTGCATTGGAAATAGGTAAGCGTTAAATTCGGGGAACCAACTGCCCATAAAAGAAGGGCCGAGAAATAGTCCTGCAAATATTTCTCCTATTACCGAAGGAAGTCCTATTTTTCCAAAAATGAAACCAAAAGTTCGAGCAAAGAAAATAATGGTTACTATTTGTAAAAGAAGGATGGCAAGTGGGTGGGTAATGTTGTGTTTTACAAGTTCACTAATTTGATCATAAATGCTTAGGCCTTCATTAATTGACTTATGAATAACTTTACTTTGCTCTAGGTCTTTTCCGTTATTGATGAGTAAATAAAGACTTAAAGAAAAAACCACGAGGGCTACTAAGTAGTAAAGAATATGCTTGTGGTTTTTCAAAATAGAGGGCAGAAACTGCCTTATAAATTTAATACAAAACTTTAACTTAAAGTCTAAGCAAGGCAATTAAATTTTAATTAATTTTGGAATTCTAGTGAAAAAAGTACTTTTCATAACCTTTTTAATTGCTATACGTACAATAGCTCTTTGCCAAAGCAGTTTGGCATCAGATCCTAACTGGTTCATTAAGCCCTATGCAAATTTTGCGGCTATTATCCAGCACCGAAGTTCCATGGGTAATTTGATCACTGGTTATCCAAAAACATATGAACTTAACATTGTAAAACCAACACTGGGTAATAAATTGTGGCAAATAGAAAACAATTTGCCGGATATTGGTCTTAATCTTTCGTTTGTTGATTATGCAAATCCAAAGGAATTAGGTTACGGCATCATGGTAGCCCCTTTTGTTGAAATACCGTTAAATAAAAAGCAAAGAACACGACGTTTGTATTTAAGATTGTGCTGGGGCTCGGCTTTTATGACCAAGCATTTTGATCTCAAAGAAAATCAAAAGAATGGCGCTATTGGAAGTATGTATAATGCCTATGTTCAGTTCAAATGGTTTTGGCACATACCGATCAATAAAAATGTTCGCTTCGAACCTGGCTTTATGTTCTCACACGTGAGTAATGGCAGAGCACAATCGCCAAACCTTGGTTTAAATATTTTTGGAGTAGGCGCAGCATTTAATTTTAATATTACCAAAAAGCCAACACCATCAATTGAAAAGATCGATAGCAGTACAAAAAGCAAAAGCAGGCATGAGTTTACCGTTTTAAATTCCTATGGAGTTAACGACGGGGAGGTTCATGGAAAAAAATATCTTACTGCGTGTATGTCGTTTGGATACAATTATAATAAGCGTAATACGCATAAATTTGGTTTGGGATTTGATGTTTTTTACGAGCAGAATTATGTAAAGGACCTTAGGGAATCAAATTTACCAACGGATAATGCATTTCAGCAATTACGATATGGTCCAAAAATCTGTTATTCGTATAACATCGGTTGCATAAGTTTACCTCTTGAAATGGGTGCATACATTAATCAACCGATCACTCCAGATGGAAGTTTCTACCACAAAATTGGTGTAAGGTATATGGGTAAAAAGGGGTTAATGCTTGGTTTTGGATTGCGAACGCACTTTGCTGTGGCCTATTGTTTTGATTATGGAATTGGATATAGATTGCCTTTAGGAAAATGAAATACTTGAGTTACATATGGGTTTTTGTAGCAGGGGCAGTATTTACTTCCTGTAATAAAAGTTCGCCCGATTGTTTTAAAAAAGCAGGAAAGGACAGTAGCATTGAACGAATTGTAACGCCGTTTAAAGTTGTTTTATTGGAAACCAATATTGAAGTTACTTTGATAAAAGGAATCGATTACAAAGTTGAAATATTTGGTGGCTCTAATTTGTTGAAAAAAATTACAACATCGGTGGATAGTGGAACATTGGTAATTGATAATGATAACGGCTGTAATTTTGTGCGTGGTTACGATCATAAATTAAAAGTTATAGTTACAGCACCTGAATATGATAAGGTAATAACGAATTCGGTTGGAAGTATTATAACAAACTCCGATTTTGTACAAGATACGATGTTCTTTAGTTCTGAAGGTGGAGATATGATTATCAACGGAACCTATGCACATTTAAGTACAAGTTCACACGGAAATGGAAATGTGTATTTTAAAGGGGCAACCAATAAAATGTATGTGTATATGAATGGAACCAATTATTTATATGCAGAAGAAGGAACGATTTCTAATTATATTTTTATTGAATCTGTTTCTTTAGCAGATGCTTATATTACTGCGCCAACAAATGGAACTTTTGAATATCATATTTGGAAGACGGGAAACATTTATTACAAAGGTACTCCTGTTTCGGTAGATGGTAAGAGCGAAAAAGCTGGTATTGCTATAAAGAAATAAAAAACCCTCCATTAAAGAGGGTTTTGTTTTTTTAAAACATTTAAAGAATTACTTCAAACTTCCGATCATATCCTCAGGTTTTACCCAAGCATCAAATTGTTCGTTTGTTACGTATCCTAATTCAATAGCAGCTTCGCGCAACGTTTTATTTCCTTTATGCGCTGTTTTTGCAATTTTAGCTGATTTTTCGTACCCAATATGCGTGTTTAAGGCTGTTACCAACATCAACGAATTTTCTAAGTGTTTTTTAATTTCTGGTAAATTGGCTGTAATACCATCACAACATTTTTCAGTAAACGACACACAAGCATCGCCCATTAAACGCGCACTTTGTAACACGTTAGCGGCAATTAAAGGTTTAAATACATTTAATTCAAAATGACCATTTAAGCCACCAACAGTTGCTGCAACATCATTGCCAATTACCTGAGCACACACCATGGTTAATGCTTCGGGTTGAGTTGGATTTACTTTGCCTGGCATAATAGAAGAACCCGGTTCGTTATCTGGAATTACAATTTCGCCAATACCACAACGTGGACCAGATGATAACATCCTAATATCATTTGCTATTTTAAATAATGCTACCGCACTGCGTTTTAAAGCACCACTTAATTCAATCATAGCATCGTGTGCAGCTAAGGCTTCAAATTTATTAGCAGCAGTAATAAAAGGTAATCCTGTTAAGTCGGCAATTTTTTTAGCTACCAACACATCATATCCTTTTGGCGTATTTAATCCTGTTCCAACAGCAGTACCACCAAGTGCTAATTCTTTAACAGCTTCCAAAGCATTTTTTAGGGCACGAATGCTCATGTTTATTTGTTGTACATAGCCACTAAATTCTTGTCCGAGCGATAGTGGGGTAGCATCCATAAAATGGGTACGGCCAGTTTTAATAATTTTATCAAACTCTTTTACTTTTTTAGCTAATGAATCACGCATTTTTTCCATTCCTGGAATAGTAATTTCTACTACTTGTTTGTATGCTGCAATGTGCATTGCTGTTGGATATGTATCGTTACTTGATTGCGATTTGTTTACGTCATCATTTGGGTGTAATACTTTTGGTTCATCGGTTAATTTACCACCATTCATTACATGTGCACGATACGCAATTACTTCATTGGCATTCATATTACTTTGTGTGCCCGAACCGGTTTGCCAAATAACTAAAGGGAATTGATCGTCTAATTTTTTATCTAAAATTTCATCACACACTTTACCAATTAAATCTGATTTTTCTTTCGATAGAACGCCTAATTCGCAATTAGCTATAGCTGCAGCTTTTTTTAAATAAGCAAAAGCGTATATAATTTCCTTTGGCATACTGGCCTCTGGACCAATTTTAAAATTGTTACGTGAGCGCTCAGTTTGTGCGCCCCAATAAACATGCGCCGGTACTTTTACCTCGCCCATGGTGTCTTTTTCTATACGAAAATCCATAATGTAATTTGTTTAATACTTTATGACAAATGTACATATATTTTGGTCCAATCTGCTCGTCCTTTTTTACCAATACTTCTTCAAAAAATGCTACGGTAACCAATGCTACGAAAAATTTTTATTCATCGTCTTGATAAAAAATCGCTTCGCATCTTTGGACAAAAATAGAAGCACGTTCGGCATGACAAAAATTAGATTTGACGCGAGAAAAGAAAGGGTTTACATTTAAAAAATGAAGTATTTCACAGGTTGTTCATTTTCAGGTTGCTGATGAATTTTTTTTTGGTCGCCCCCCCTTCGCAAATGTAATTATGGGGCTCAGGGGCCGGGCTGCTGCAGGCTCCGCTTCTCTTTGGCTTTTTTTGTTCGGCGAAAAGCCTCACAAAAAAGAGCTAATCCTTTCGCATCCCTGGCGCATGCGGTAAAAGAGACAGCTTTTTTCGAAGCGTGAGGGATTGCAGTGGAAATCCTTTTTTGCTTTTTCAGCAAAAAAGATTGTTCGCCGCGGCGAACGAAAAGCCCGACCCCGCTCCGTAATTTCAAAGGCGGGGGCACGCCCAACTATAAAGGAATCAATTTAATACATCCAAACTGCCCAATCCTTCACGGATAACTAACGGTTCATGCTCGCTAAAATCAATAACGGTTGAAGGATGAATATTTCCAAAACCTCCGTCAATTACATAGTCTACCACCTCACTATATTGTTGTTCGATAGTTTCGGGATCTGAAAAATATTCTAAAATATCATCACTGTTATCGTGCAAACTGGTTGAGATAAGTGGGTTTCCTAAAACCCTAACAATTTCAGCGCAAATAGCATTATTAGGAACGCGAATACCTACTGTTTTTCTATTTTGCTTTAAAAGTTTAGGAACATTATTATTTGCTTCTAAAATAAACGTGTAAGGACCTGGCAATGCTTTTTTCATGATCCTGAAAACATGATTGCTAATAGGTTTTGTAAATTCAGAAAGGTGGCTAAGGTTATTACACACAAACGAGAAATTTGCTTTTTCGGGAGCAATACCTTTTAACTTACAAATTCGTTCCACTGCTTTGTTGTTGGTGATATCGCATCCCAAAGCATAAACTGTATCGGTGGGATAAATAATAATTCCTCCGTCTTTTAAACATTTTACAATTTTGTGAATTGTATCGGCATCAATATTTTTATCGTTGAGACGTAAAAGCATAGTTTTTTTTGCCACGAATTACACGAATTTACACTAATCAAAATGTGTTAGTTTTATTTCACTAAGCTATTCAAACACAAATTCGTGTTAATTAGTGAAATTCGTGGCTTATTTTTTTAATGATATTTATTAAAAACTTCCCAACTTGTTTTATAACATGTTTCGAGTTCGGTAGTGTTTAATCCTAATGAGATCTTATTTGTATTAGTGTACAATTCAATATCTTCTGTAGCAATATTTCCGGTAAGTGAGTTAGCTGCCATTGGGCATCCGCCAAAACCATGAATAGCAGAATCAAATCTTCTGCAACCACTTTCAAATGCTGCTTTTATTTTTTCTTGAGATTTTTCTTTGGTAGAGTGGAGGTGAGCGCCCATTTCAACGCCTTTTAATTCAGGAATTAGTTCGCTGAACAAAAGCGAAATATTTTCGGGAGTAGAGCTGCCAATTGTATCTGCCAATGCAATTATTTTTATTCCGCGCTTGGCAAGTTCTTTACTCCATTGAATAGCAATGCCAGGATTGTATTCATCTCCGTAGGGATTTCCAAAAGCCATAGAAATATAAACCACTAATTCTTTTTTATGTTTGATACACAGGTCTTGAATTTCATCAACTCTTACCAATGCTTCGGCAATAGATGAATTTGTATTGCGTTGCTGAAATGTTTCTGAAATAGAAAACGGAAAACCTAAATATTTTATCTCTTCAAATTTACAAGCATCTTCTGCGCCTCGTGTATTGGCGATTATGGCCAATAGTTTTGATTTTGTGTGAGAGAGATCTAACCCTTTTAAAACCGTTGCGGTATCTTGTAGTTGAGGAATTGCTTTAGCCGAAACAAAACTTCCAAAATCAATAGTATCAAAACCAACTTTTAGTAGTTGATTGAGATATATTATTTTGAGTTCGGTTGGAATAAATTCCTTAATGCCTTGCATGGCATCGCGTGGACACTCAATTAGTTTTAGCATTGTAATATTTTATTAATTCCTCGTTAATTTCTTTTACTAGTGCAGGTCCTTTATAAATAAATCCGGTATATAACTGAATAAGGTCAGCGCCTGCTTTTATTTTATCCAAAGCATCTTCAGCACTCTGAATTCCTCCAACACCAATTACAGGAAAAGCATTGTTTGATTTTGTTTTTAAATAACGAATTACTTCTGTACTTCTATCGGTTAAAGGTTTGCCACTTAATCCTCCTGCACCAAATGCGGCAATTTCTTCGGCTGAATACTTTAAGCCTTCGCGACTAATAGTTGTATTTGTTGCTATTACGCCATCAATTTTTGTTTGGATCACAATGTCGATGATCTCATCCAATTGCTCGTTGGTAAGATCGGGAGCAATTTTTAAAAGGATAGGTTTTGGGTTCGATTTTTTAGAGTTCAAACCTTTTACGTGAGCCAATAATTTGGTAAGAGGTTCTTTATCCTGAAGAGCTCTTAAATTTGGTGTATTTGGAGATGAAACGTTCACCACAAAATAATCTACCACATCAAAAAGTTCGTTAAAGCAGATCTCATAGTCTGATATGGCATTTTCATTCTCCGTAACCTTATTTTTTCCAATATTTCCACCAATAATAGGTCCGTTTTTCTTTCTATTTTTTAGCCTTTCGGCTGCTGCTTTTGCCCCTTGATTATTAAAGCCCATTCTATTAATGAGGGCCTCGTTTTTAACAAGTCTAAATAGTCGAGGTTTATCGTTTCCGGGTTGAGCTTTTGGGGTTACGGTGCCTATTTCAACCGCCCCAAACCCAAAGTTTCCAAATTGGTTAAATACCAGAGCGTCTTTGTCCAGTCCGGCTGCCAGTCCAACGGGGTTTTGAAAATCGAGTCCAAATACTTTCCGCTTTAAAGAAGGGTGTTCAACTTTATAAAGGCCTCTAAAAATGGCCGGTAAACCCGGTATAAAATTCGCTAGTTTAATAAGCGAAAACGTTACGTGATGGGCCTTTTCGGGGTTTAGCCTAAAAAGTAATGGTTTTAGGAGTGAATACATAAAATAATGATTTATAAAGGTATACAAAATAGGGGGGTGGCTTTGGTTTTTAGGGGCAAAAAGAAAAAAATATTTTTTTTTGCTTAAATTAACAAAAAACATATATATTTGCAGCAAAATTAAACTAAAACTAAAATGAAAAAAGTATTATCTATCGTTGCTATGGCTGCTCTTACAGCTGGTTTCGTAGCTTGTGGTCCTTCAAAAGAAGAAATGGAAGCTCGTGAAAAAGCAAAATCTGATTCAATTTCTGCAGTTGAAAAAGCTGCTCAGGATTCTATCGCTGCTGCTGAAGCTGAAAATGCTAAAATGGCTGAAGAAATGGCTGCAAAAGCAAAAGCTGATTCAACTCGTGTTGCTGATTCATTAGCTGCTGCAACTAAAGGTGGAAAAAAGAAGTAATTCTTAATACCTAAAGGTGTTTAAAGAAGCCTCGATCTTAGATCGGGGCTTTTTTTGTGACTATATATCATGCACCTGAAATATTTAAAGAAGGCAGAAACCGCAAAAAACACCTTGTGTTTCGCAAAGCAGGCGCAAAGAACGCAAAGAAATACTGGTTTTTAAGGTCTTTGCAAGACCGAAGGTCTCTCTGCGCTCGTTGATAAGTAGTCGAACCTCAAAAAGTATTTTTATTATTTGGGCGCCTTATCGGGCTATCACTTCAAGCTTGTTTGTCCTTTGCTATGTTTGTCGCACTGCGGGGTCTGCGCAGAAAAAGCGAAGCCTACTCGTTGCGCAAACATTAAGCAAAGCCCTAAACAAGGCTTTTCGTTCTATCCCGGGCGCAGCATTAGGGTTTAATTTACACTTAAAAACATCTGCCGCTTTTTTAATCCTTTTTTACTTTTTTCGGTAGATTTTTATCGCACTATTTTTAAACAAACTCAATAATAACAAGGCTTACAGAGTTTTTGAGGGACG
>Ga0163149_10003285_pt1 | contig 18542 bp, 18 predicted proteins | sample OliLakLV19MP5G1_FD_148604 | JGI IMG/M metagenome (GOLD analysis project Ga0163149, IMG submission 148604) | Freshwater microbial mat bacterial communities from Lake Vanda, McMurdo Dry Valleys, Antarctica - Oligotrophic Lake LV.19.MP5.G1 | ecosystem: Environmental > Aquatic > Freshwater > Lake >...
TCTATGAAGGAGATCTTCTCAAAAGTGTCCTAACGAGCGACAAAAAATTTTGGTCCTCATCAAGGGATAATTGGACAACAGTTTGTGAGCTAGTTGAAAATAATTTATCGAAATTAAACGAGGCAGACACAACGCATGACATAAGAAAAAGTTGGTTTAGTAGCTACAAAAATTTTCGCCAAATATGAGAATAGCTACTAATAGTTCATTAACAAAAAAAGATCGGGGCAAATGCCCCGATCAACAAAGATTGCTTCGTTTTCGCATTAGGCGAATCCTCGCAATGACGTGTATTAAAACTCAAAGGAAGTCTGCTCCGCTTTACCGCCCTTTTTAGGTTTATCTTCTTTTCCTAACTTTTTTTTTAATTTTTCCATAGGAGATTCTCCAGATTCCTCAAACTCTTCAGCGCCCTTAACAGGTTTTTCTTCGGGAGTTAACAAACTTACTTCCTTTACTTTATTCGGAGAAAGTTTATTGCCTTTCGCTTTCATGTTTTTCACTTCGATGAGCTCAGCCAATTTCACCTTTTGAGGTTTAATTTCCTGGCCTTTTACTTTTGTGAAAATTATTTCCGCAACCGGTTCAGACTGTAATGTTGCCAATTCAAGATAAGAGCCTTCCGCTTCACTGATAAAAAGTGTTTTTTTATCTGAAGTGGTTTCGATATTAAAACGTTTAATGAAATGTGATTTTGAATCACCATCATGATAGATAGCAGTTATCGTACGCTTAGGATAGAATTTTTCTATCAATACCATGTCTTCATCAAAGTGCGTGTTCAGGTCAAAACCTGTTACGCGGAAATGTCCGCTTTGATAAATAGTAAGAATGGTATCTTCCGGCGCAAAATCTCCAAGATAAGTTCCTCTCTCAGAATCGTTCAGTTTATTCACTGTATCATCAAACCATATTTTTCGCGCACCCAAAGTAGAAACGCCTTTTTCTTTTTGTTCTATTTTACGTACTGTATGTTTGGCTACAATATTCCCTATTGAACTGCGGCCTTTAATTGCCAGTTCACCAAAATCAACATCGTATTCTAATTTTCTTAAGCCTTTGTTTGCACGCAAGTAAACCGTAACCACTTCCGATTCTCCGTTTGGATTAGCGGTGAAATAAAGCACTTCAGATTCTTTGTTACCTCTTGTGAGCTCATATTCTTTATCACGCGTTACACCCGTAACAGAGAAACGCTTGATGAAAGTATCTCCTTTTGGCCCATCACGATAAATCATGTTGTACACACTACGCTCATCGTTTTTCCTGAATACCGCAATATGGATAATACCTTTCCCAACAAATGCCTTATCGCTGATCTTTGTTACCACCATTACACCATCACTCCTGAAAACAATGATATCATCTATATCCGAACAATCGCAAACAAATTCATCCTTCTTCATTCCCGATCCGGCAAATCCTTCTTCACGGTTCACATACAACTTCGCATTTACCGCCACCACCTGCGTAGCGACAATGTTATCGAAAGTTTTAATCTCCGTTTTTCTCTCCCTGCCTTTTCCGTATTTTACTTTAAGCTCTTTAAAATAATTTATCGCAAACTCCACGAGGTTTGCAAGACTATGCTTTACCTGCTCAATTTTATCCTCCAGCCCCTTCATCACATCATCCGCCTTAATGGAATCAAACCTTGTGATACGTATCATTGGAATACGGGTAAGCTTATCCAGATCATCATCATTTATTTCGCGCAACAATTTTTTTCTGAATAGCTTAAAGCGCTCGTATAAATATTCAAATAAGGTTTCTTTGTTACTGTATTTCTTAAAATCGATGTACATTTCTTCTTTGATGAATATTTTTTCCAATGAAGAAAAATGCCAGTGTTCCTGCAACTCTCTCAATTCAATTTCCAATTCAAGCTTTAACAGCTCAAGGGTACGATTGGTACTTATGCGCAGCATTTCGTTTACTCCAACAAACCTTGGCCTGTCATTTTCAATAATACCTGCGTTAGGCGAAATTGGAATTTCGCATTGTGTAAATGCGTATAACGCGTCAATTGTTTTATCAGGTGAAACACCTGCTGGTAAATGAACCAATATTTCTACATTCTCAGAAGTATTGTCTTCCACTTTTCTCACCTTTATTTTTCCTTTGTCATTCGCGGATATTATGCTATCGATAACTGATGTGGTAGTAGTTGAGAAAGGAATTTCAGAGATCAGAATTGTTTTTTTATCTATCAATGATACTTTCGCTCTTACACGTATTTTCCCTCCTCTTAAGCCGTCATTATAATCGGTAAAATCAGCTAAGCCCCCTGTCGGAAAATCAGGAACGATATGTGGCTTTTTACCTTTTAATACTGCAATAGATCCATCAATGAGTTCATTAAAATTATGTGGAAGTATTTTACAAGCTAAACCAACTGCAATTCCTTCCACTCCCTGCGCGAGCAATAAAGGAAACTTAATCGGTAATTTAATTGGTTCCTTATTACGGCCATCATAACTCGACTGCCATTCGGTAGTTTTAGGGTTAAATGCAACCTCCAATGCAAATTTAGAAAGACGTGCTTCAATATACCTTGGAGCTGCAGCATTATCACCTGTAAGTGTATTACCCCAGTTTCCCTGCATATCAATCAACAGATCCTTTTGTCCCAATTGTACCAATGCATCACCAATAGATGCATCACCATGCGGGTGATACTTCATGGTATTACCAATTAGGTTCGCCACTTTATTATAACGTCCATCCTCTAGCTCCCACATGGAATGAAGTATACGTCGCTGTACAGGTTTTAATCCATCTTCAATATAAGGAACAGCACGCTCAAGAATAACATATGAAGCGTAATCTAAAAACCAATTTTTATATAACCCGGAAACCTGGGTTATGTGCTGTATCTTATCATCTCCATTAAAAGCATCGTCTTTAAAATCTTTATTATCTCCTGAAGTGTCTTTATTATCTTCCATATTGTTAATTGTAATAAAACTCTTTATTAAAATTTTTTATACAAGAATTTGACTTAATGTATCATCTTACGAACAACATTGCGCCTTCCTTCAATTCATTTTTGTAATATATCTTTAATCCTTCTGTTACCAGCTCCCATTTTTGTGCATTAAGCAAACTACCATGCATGATATTCTCCCAAATAGCATTTTGACTTTCAGGAGCGCAAGCCATCAATGTACCTCCACTGTCTTTCAACTTTAATTGATTTATGTTTTTTGTAGACCAATTAAAACCATATGTGTTACAAGGTGTTAAAACCGCCAACGATCCATCTTCGTTAAAACAAACGCTGCTTTTATCGGCATTAAATTCAGAAGGAACTTTTTCCTCATTAACTTTTTGTTCTCCTGCATTAGTATATACTATTGAAACAAACCTCCATTTTCCCAATAAAGCTTTTTGAGAATATATCGGATTTAAAAACCCAAATAAAAGTATCAGCATCAATCTCATGCAACGGCTCCTTCTTCGATGAGATCTTTTTCCACCCGTAAATTCTCAATTATAAACTCTTGTCTTTCCGGTGTGTTTTTACCCATGTAATAACTCAACACATCATTGATGGTACTTTCCCTGCCAATGATAACAGGCTCCAGGCGCATATCCTTTCCAATAAAATTTTTGAACTCATCAGGTGATATTTCACCAAGACCCTTAAATCGTGTGATCTCTGGTTTAACTCCCAGTTTTTTCATCGCAGCTTTTCTTTCGTCTTCGGAGTAACAATAAATAGTTTCTTTTTTATTTCTTACCCTGAACAATGGTGTTTGCAGAATATAAAGATGTCCGTTCTTTACTATATCAGGAAAGAATTGCAGGAAGAATGTCATTAACAATAAACGAATATGCATTCCATCCACATCAGCATCGGTAGCTAATACTACTTGATTATAGCGTAGGTTATCTATCCCCTCTTCAATGTCCAATGCAGATTGTAATAAATTAAATTCTTCGTTCTCATAAACTATTTTTTTTGTGAGGCCGAAAACATTCAATGGTTTTCCTTTTAAACTAAATACTGCCTGCACATTCACATCTCTTACTTTTGTAATAGAACCACTTGCAGAATCTCCCTCACAAATAAAAAGTGTTGTACCTAAGCGACGATCATCGTTTGAATTGTAATGCACCCTGCAGTCGCGTAATTTTTTATTATGTAATGATGCTTTCTTCGCTCTTTCACGCGCTAACTTTTGAATGCCCGACAACTCCTTACGTTCGCGCTCACTTTGTAATATCTTACTTAATAAAACTTCTGAAACCTGTGGATTTTTATGCAGATAATTATCCAACTCCTGCTTTAAAAAGTCGAGTACAAAAGTTTTTACAGAAGGTCCTTTAGGACCCATATCATTGGAGCCTAATTTGGTTTTTGTCTGTGACTCAAAAACGGGTTCAATAACTTTTATACTTATTGCCGCAATAATAGAAGCACGAATATCAATAACATCAAAATCTTTTTTATAAAAATCGCGCACCACTTTTACCAATGCCTCACGAAATGCGAGCTGATGTGTTCCACCCTGAGTTGTATGCGCACCATTTACGAAAGAATAATATTCTTCGCCGTATTGGTTATCGGCATGCGTCATGGCAACTTCAATATCCTCGCCTTTTATATGGATGGGAGCATAAACTACTTCGCCGCTCAGGTTTTGATTTAACAGGTCAAGTAATCCGTTTTCGGAATAAAATTCTTTCCCGTTAAAAACTATTGTTAAACCTGTATTGAGGTAAGCATAATTCCAAAGCATACGCTCCACATATTCCGTTCTGTAATGGAACTTAGGGAACATAACTTCATCCGGAATAAAGGAGATCGCTGTTCCTTCTTCTTCGTCAGATTTAACAGGCTTGTCATCCTTTTTTAAATTACCACTTTTGAATTCAGCGATCTTCGTTTTTCCTTCTCGTACCGACTGAACTTTGAAATAAGAAGAAAGTGCATTCACTGCTTTTGTACCCACACCATTCAAGCCCACTGATTTCTTAAATGCTTCAGAATCGTATTTAGCACCTGTGTTAATTTTAGAAACACAATCAATCACTTTACCCAATGGAATACCACGGCCAAAATCGCGCACCGAAACTGTTTTATCTGTAATGGCTATTTCAATTTTTTTACCATGCCCCATTACAAATTCATCGATACTGTTATCGACCACCTCTTTCAAAAGAATATAAATACCATCATCCTGCGATGCACCATCACCCAGTTTACCAATGTACATCCCCGGACGTAAACGAATATGATCTTTCCAATCGAGGGATTTAATACTGTCTTCGTTATACTTTGCCATCTTTTTTAGTATTGAGTATTAGTATTGAGTCGTTAGTACTGAGTTATTAGTTCCAGGCTATAATTAATATTCATTCAAGCAGCCATCTAAATCCAACCACAAGAATAAATAAAATAACCAAATACATTACCACCCAAAGAATTACAGTAAATATTATAATGAAAATCCAATTTGAAACTAATTTTCTACTTATTAAAAAAGCAATTACAATTAAAACTAAATGAAATCCAATGAACCATAAATCACCCATCCTAAATTAGATACGATTCGTACTCATTCGTAATTCGTAAACTTATACATTAAACTTAAAATGCATCACATCTCCATCTCCAACAACATATTCTTTTCCTTCTATTGCTAACTTACCTACTTCGCGACAAGCTCCTTCGGATTTATATTGGAGAAAGTCATTATACTTAATTACTTCCGCTTTAATAAATCCTCTCTCAAAATCGGTGTGTATCACACCCGCTGCCTGAGGCGCTGTCATTCCTTTGTGAATAGTCCATGCACGAACTTCTTTTACACCTGCTGTAAAATAGGTATACAAACTAAGCAAGCGGTATGCGGCATGAATCAATTTATTTACCCCTGGTTCCGCCAGCCCCATATCATTTAAAAAACTTTTGCGGTCCTCGTAACTTTCTAATTGCGCTATATCAGCTTCAATAGCAGCCGCGATAACTACCACTTCAGCGTTTTCATCTTTCACCGCTTCTTTCACTGCATCAACATATTTGTTACCCGTTTTCACAGAGCCTTCATCCACATTACAAACATACATTACGGGTTTAGATGTAAGCAAATGAATATCGGCAACATGAATTTTATCTTCTTCTTTCACCTGAACCGAACGAGCAGATTTTCCGGATTCTAAATGCGTTTTATAAATCATCAGCGTATCGAATGCTTTTTTCGCATCCTTATCAGTTTTTGCTAATTTTTCAACTTTGGGAATTTTTTTGAGAACAGACTCCAGATCTTTCAGCTGAAGTTCAATATCAATAACTTCCTTATCACGAACAGGATTCACAGAACCATCAACGTGAATAATGTTAGGATCATCAAAACATCTTAACACATGCACAATAGCGTCCGTCTCACGGATATTCCCCAAAAACTGGTTACCAAGCCCTTCCCCTTTGCTGGCGCCCTTTACAAGCCCTGCAATATCAACAATCTCCACTGTGGTAGGAACAACCTTCTCCGGCTTCACTAATTCCTCCAGCTTTGCAAGCCTGTCATCAGGCACTGTGATCACCCCTATATTAGGCTCAATGGTACAAAAAGGAAAATTCGCAGCCTGCGCTTTCGCATTTGTTAAACAATTAAACAAGGTTGATTTACCAACGTTAGGCAAACCAACAATACCGCATTTTAATCCCATATTTCGACTATCTCAATATTTTTATTCAAAAAATCCAAAAGAAATCCACTCAAATCCCCAATGTATTTTCAGGATTTGAGACGGCAAATATATTTACAATTCATCATTATAAAATACAGATAACTCCCTAAAAGGGCAGAGTTTTCAACATTTTATAGGGTTATTAACATAGAGCGCTTTTAGAAATCCTAATAATTTTATTTGTCATTGAAAATATATTCAAATCTGATTTCCAATAATAAAAGGCATTTTGATTGTATTTTTTTTGAAATTGGAAATACATTAGAATAAAAAATGAAAGCAATTTTACTCTACATACTTGTTGCACTTAGTCTGAATGCCACATCACAAAATTATTTAACTAACAGGCAGGTTTATGATTTTGACATTGGAGATATTCTTCAAACTAAATATACAACTGATTATATGGTTCATCCGGATCCGCCTCCAATTTATACCACCAAGACCATAATTAATAAGGTGATAAACGGTGATTCTATAACTTATCTGATTAACAATAATGATTATCAACCGCCTGCCTGTGCGACTTGTTCTCCTACAATAAATGTATATACTACTACTCAAATAGTAACAGATCTCGATTCAGCTGTTTTTCATTACAATTTAACCACTTGTTTTAGTAGATCTGATACCATGTTTTACAATGCCTGTAACGCAAAAGTATGGCAGTCATTCCCGGTTTTTGACACTGCCTGTTTTGAACCCACAACAGAAACTAAACAATTTGTTACAGGAGCCGGAGGGCCCTATTTTAATCTTACATTAGGAAATTCACCAATGGGTGTTGTAAATACACAATATGAATTAACATACTATCAAAAGGGGAATACTACCTGCGGCACTTTTAACACAGTGGGTATTAACCAGGTCAAAAATGCAAGCCCCGTTATCAATGTTTATCCAAACCCAAGCAGCGGTCAAATAAAAATTGAGAGTGAAGAAAATTTTGTCTCCTTTAAGGCTTATGATATAATTGGAAAAGTATGCCAAAACGGAGTAGTAACCAACAACATTATTGATATTTCAAAACTCATAGAAGGAACTTATTTTATTGCAGTCTATACAAGCAGAAATGATATGAAAGTTATTCGAGTTGAGAAAGAATAATCAATATTGTTCGTGCCTCTCAAAAGCCCTCGAATATTCGGGGGCTTTTTGCTTCACTAATGTTTTCAACATTATTTGGAAGTTTATTAACAATAGAAATTCTTAGGTCTATTTAAATTACTTTTGAATTTAACTTCAAACCACACCCCAAAACCCTCAATGGAACAAGTATTAACCGCAGAGAACAAGGAGACCCGTATGAGCAACACCGAAAATTTAAAAAAAATCTGTACCCAGGTAAGACGTGATATTTTAAGAATGACGCATGGCTGCCAATCGGGGCATCCGGGTGGTTCTTTGGGATGTGTCGAATATTTTGTTGCGTTGTATTTTGAAATAATGAAACACGATCCTAAAAATTTTACAATGGACGGTTTTAACGATGATCTTTTTTTCCTGTCGAACGGACATATTTCACCAGTATTATACAGCACCCTGGCACACAGTGGATATTTTGATAAAAAAGAATTAGGGACATTTCGTAAAATAAATTCAAGATTACAAGGGCATCCTTCTACACACGCGCACCTTCCTGGTGTACGCATTGCATCTGGATCACTGGGGCAAGGACTGTCGGTTGCAATTGGTGCTGCACTTACAAAAAAATTAAATAAGGAAAACACATTAGTGTATTCTTTACATGGTGACGGTGAATTGCAGGAAGGCCAGATATGGGAAGCAGCAATGTTCGCCGCCGGCAATAAAGTAGATAATTTGATTGCGACAGTTGACTGGAATGGAAGGCAAATTGATGGAGACACGGATAAAGTACTTCCATTGGGAGACCTCCCTGCTAAATGGCACGCTTTTGGTTGGCATGTACTGGAAACAAGCAATGGCAATGATATTGAAGAGGTAATGAAGATGCTGAACGAGGCGAAACGCAATACCGGTAAAGGAAAACCCGTTGTTATACTGATGAAGACCGAGATGGGACAAGGGGTAGACTTTATGATGGGTTCCCATAAATGGCATGGCGTTGCACCTAACAATGAGCAGCTTGAAAAAGCCCTTTCACAATTGCCTGAAACGCTTGGAGACTATTAATGAAAAAGCTTGAAGTCAGAAGTCAGAAGTTAGAAGTTTGGGAGTTGGAAGTTGGAAGACAGAAGTTGGAAGACAGAAGCTCGAAGTCTTTCTTTCTCACTTGCGGCACTCTTTTTACTTCGCACGTCAAACTTCTAACTTCTTTCTTCGCGCTTCTCACTTCACGCTTCGTGCTGCTTACTTCGTGCTTCCTACTTCTGACTTCTAACTTACTGCTTTCCCAAAATAAACCCCGCAACACCGGCCCCACCCCTACAACCCGTATCCTCTTTGTATTTGATGCATCCTACAGCATGTTCGGTCAATGGCAGACTGCGCAGAAAATGGATAAAGCAAAAGAGCTGCTCACTAATTTTTTGGATAGCCTTAAGAACATACAAAATCTCGAACTGGCTTTCAGAGCATACGGACATCAATCGCCTCTTAATCCCATTGGTGGATATGGCCCAAACAAAGAACCCAGGGATTGCCAGGATACAAAACTCGAAGTACCTTTTGCTCCGGCAAATGCATCTGTACCCAAAATAAAACAACGATTAAAAAGTATAGTTCCCAGAGGCACCACTCCGATTGCTTATTCCCTGGAGCAGTGTGCCGAAGACTTCACACCTTGTTCCAATTGCAGAAACATAGTGATCTTAATAACTGATGGTATAGAAGAATGTGATGGAGATCCCTGCGCTGTTTCACTTGCATTGCAAAGAAAAGGAATTATCCTAAGGCCATTTGTAATTGGCATTGGACTTGACTTGAGTTACATAAGCGCATTTGGATGTATTGGAAAATTTTATAATGTTTCCAACGAAGTGGATTTTACCACCGTAATGAATGTTGTTATTTCACAAGCGTTGAATAACACAACTACACAAGTGAATTTATTGGACAAGTCGGGTTATCCCACAGAAACTGATGTTAACATGACTTTTTATGACCAATTCTCGGGCGGAATAAAATACAATTACATACATACAATGAATAATCGTGGTAACCCGGATACTATTGTTATTGATCCGATCGGGACTTACAAAATGGTGGTGCATACAATTCCTCCTGTAGAAAAACAAAACATTACGATCACCGCTGGAAAACACAACATCATTGCGGTTGATGCACCACAGGGATTTCTCGATCTTAAAACAAGCGGGACAAACAATTATAAATCACTTCAGTGCATTGTAAGACAAGGTGGAAAAATGAACACGCTAAACGTTCAGGAATTTGGACAAACAGAAAAATACATTACAGGAAAATATGACCTGGAAATATTAACACTGCCACGTATAAATCTTTCGGATGTAACAGTCTCGCAAAGCAAAACAACAGCCATTGAAATACCTCAAGCAGGGATGCTTTCCTTAAATAAAGGATCGGAAGGAAAAGGAAGTGTTTTTGTAGAAGATAAAAATAAATTGGTTTGGGTTTGTAACTTAAAGGATAAATTGACACAGGAAAATATAGTATTGCAGCCCGGTAATTACAGGATCGAGTTCCGGCCCACAAGTGCAAAAGAATCTATTTATACTATAGAGAAAAAATTTAAGATAGAGTCGGGATCAACTAACGTAATTAAATTGTATTAAATTGGCAGACGAAGTAAGTTTTGTAACAATAAAAGTTTTCGTCCATCCAAACGATTGCATAATTGCTAAGGCAAAACTTGAGTCGGAAGGAATTCAATGCTTTGTCCTGAATGAAATAACAATTCAAGTAGACCCCTTACTCTCCAATGCCGTTGGAGGTGCAAAGCTCCAGGTTCATGAAGCAGATGCAAAAAGAGCGCTTGAAATATTAGAACAAGAGAGTGAACCTGAAATTGAGGATGAATACAAAGAGATGTTTAAAGACGACGCCGAAGAGATCGCATATCAGGCCGAACAAAAAATGTCAGAGGAGGATATGAAGAGAAAAATGAAGTGGGGTTGTATCTTAACAATAACTGTCTTTATTCTATTGATCTGTTTTTATATAATTTCCACATCATAAAATTGAATATTTAAAAATATGAAATACACTTACACAGAAAAAAAAGACACACGCTCCGGATTTGGAGCGGGATTATTAGAATTAGGAAAAAAGAATAAGGAAGTGGTCGCGCTTTGTGCCGATCTTACGGGCTCTTTGAAAATGGATGCATTCCAGAAAGAATTTCCTGAACGTTTTATTCAGGTAGGAATTGCAGAAGCAAACATGATGAGTATTGCTGCCGGACTTACCATTGGCGGTAAAATACCATTCACGGGTACCTTCGCCAATTTTTCTACAGGGAGAGTATATGACCAGATAAGACAATCCATTGCTTACTCCGATAAAAATGTAAAAATATGTGCATCACACGCGGGCCTCACATTAGGTGAAGATGGAGCAACACACCAGATACTGGAAGACATTGGTTTAATGAAAATGTTACCTGGCATGACCGTTATTAATCCTTGCGATTATAACCAAACCAAAGCTGCTACAATTGCTCTTGAAAAACATGTTGGACCAGCCTATCTGCGTTTTGGCAGGCCTACGGTACCAAATTTTACCCCTGCTGATCAGAAATTTGAGATAGGGAAAGCCGTGCTATTGCAGGAAGGAAGTGATGTTACCATATTCGCTACAGGCCATTTGGTATGGAAAGCCCTGGAAGCAGCCGAAATATTGGCAGAAAAAGGCATCAAAGCCGAAATAATAAATATTCACACCATTAAACCTTTAGATAATTCCGCAGTCTTAACTTCGGTACGCAAAACAAAATGCGTTGTAACAGCCGAAGAACACCAAATGAACGGAGGTCTTGGAGACAGCATAGCACAGTTGTTAGCCAGGGAACTCCCAGCTCCTTTGGAAATGGTAGCCGTAAAAGACACTTTTGGTGAAAGCGGTACACCGGAAGAGTTAATGAAAAAATACGGACTGGATACACCTGATATTGTTGAAGCTGCCAAAAAAGTGATTGCCCGCAGGGGATAAACATTAATTAATTCATGCAGGAATACAGCGATCAGGAACTGTTAGATCAATTCAGTAAACAGGAAACACGTAACTATTCTTTCAACTTACTTATTCGTAAATACCAGCAAAAACTTTACTGGCATATACGTCGCATCGTTATTGACCATGACGATGCCGATGATGTAATACAAAATACTTTTATTAAAGTATGGAATGGGCTGGATAAATTCAACGGAGAATCACAATTGTATACCTGGCTTTACAGGATAGCCACTAATGAATCGCTTACTTTTTTGAAACAAAAAAAATTAAGAGCAGGTGTTTCTCTTGACAGCGTTGAATATGGCTTAGCCAATGGCTTAACAGATGATAATTATTTTAGCGGAGATGAAATACAAAAAAAATTACAGAATGCTATTTTAACATTACCAGAGAAACAACGACTCGTTTTCAATATGAAGTATTACGAAGAAATGAAATACGATGAAATGTCGGAGGTACTGGGAACATCTGTAGGGGCGTTAAAAGCATCGTATCATCATGCCGTAAAAAAAATTGAAGAATATATTACCTCTAAAGATTAAACCTTTTGGCTTTAAAACAGTCAAAATAACAATGGAAAGAACAGATAACATACCAGATGACTTTGAGAACCTGGAAAGGTATGCTCCCACCCTGCATAAGATAGCAAGGGTAAATCCGTTTTCTGTTCCCAGCGGTTATTTCGAAAGTCTTTCGGAAATACTAAGTACTGTTGCTGTTATTGCCAAAGCCAGTAATTACAAAAAAACAAATGATATACCCGAGGGATATTTTGACAAGCTGCCTTCATTCATTCAGTCACAGGCAGTATTGTCTGATATTAAAAAGGAAAATCCTTTTGCAGTGCCTGCAAATTATTTTGATTACCTGCCCGCAAGGATACAGGAGCGTATTCAACAAACAAGCAAAAACGAAAACTGGCTGACCGGCTTAATAGGAAAATTAATTTCACCACGCTTAGCCTTTGCTTTACCTATCGCACTTATTGTTGTTGCAGCCGGATTTTTTTTACTCAGAAATCCTATTGATAACATGAACTCCGATAAACAACTAAGTGAATTAAGCAACAAGGATCTTTCGGAAACAGCAAATGAATTTGACGAAAGTTACCTGATAGATGAAATAACAGAAGGCGGTATTGTTACAGACGCGGCATCAAGTGAAGACACGGATGATATTGCGGATTACCTTATTGACAACAAGGTGGATGTAAATGTATTACTCAATGAAATGTAAAGAACATATTCAGATGAAATAGCCATATACCTTCGGCATACCAACCGACATGATTATATGGCGTATTCCCTGCCCGATGGCAGGCGGGCATGTGACAATCAGAACTTTATAAATTATATACACATGAAAAAATTAAAATATTTATTTATCCTGCTGTTTTGCATTCCAGCTTATACTGGCATAGCCCAAACAGGAAAAACAAAACAAGACATTGAAGCCTACAAGGTTGCCTTCATCACCAAACAAGTTGAGCTTACCCCTGCGGAAGCTCAAACATTTTGGCCCTTGTATAATGATTACCAACAGAAAAAAGAAGATCTCAGACAGCTGCAATTAAAAGAAAACAAAAAAGCCAACGCCGATTTTTCTAATCTTTCTGATACTGAAATAGAAAAACTCATTGACAACCAGGTGATAAACGAACAAAAAGAAGTTGATCTGTTAAAAGACTTTCATAAAAAAGCAAAAGCCGTATTGCCTGCAAAAAAAGTAGCGAAGCTGTATAAAGCTGAAGAAGATTTTAAACGGGAACTGATCAAGCTTTTAAAAGAAAAATCATAAACTATCACCGAAGATTATGCAAATGAAATTTTTAACACTTTCTGTGATAAGCATTATTGCATTACCAACAGTTTTGTTGTCACGCACTCTTAATCTGAAAGACTCGACCGAATCTTCTCAAAAACCGCCAAAGCATTATTTACCGAATTGCATTTACCTTAACACATACATGACCCCGGAGAGAAGTACAAAAAATTCTTCTCTTGGAAATTATTCTTTTTCACAAAGCAGTTTAGGATTTTATCTGCCGTTTTTCACTCAGGACAAATTCAGTAAAGACAGCACTTCCATTGCAAACATTCATATGCTTCTCGTTGGTAACACAACCGTTTCCAGCCCCCGCTTTACCGCGCTTGAGAATAATCATCAGTTTAACAAAACAAGTCTTGGCTTACGAATCATTTACAACACCGGTAAAAAAGGCATATGGTTTTTTAATGGTTCACCATTTGTGGTGTACGACAATTTTGATAAAACCTCAAAGTCACTACGCTATGCATCGGTACTACTTTATAACCGTACTGTAAATGATAAATTCAGCTATCGCGTTGGCTTTATCAAAACATTTGTATTCGGCAACCGATATAGTCTTCCGCTAATTGGCTTCCGGCTAGGTCCCCTCGACGGCACCTATGTATCCATGCAATTGCTTCGAAACATATCCGTACACTTTCCACTGAACAAACATTTGTATGGAAGTGTTTTTATAAAACCTATGGGCGGACTTTATAATGTAATTAACAATGACACTCTTTATCCGGGCAATGATAAAATAATTCAATTCGGACGTTACGAATTACTAAACGGAATACGGTTAGATTACGCGAGCAAAAATTTTGACTTCTATATCAGCAGTGGTGTTACAAAACGCAACAGAATTGCATTTGCATCTACTTCATATAATAAAAACAAAAGAGGTGTAGTTAGTCATTTTTATTCGGAAGAGCTCAAATCTGCAACATTCATTGAAGCCGGATTAAATGTAAAATTCGGCCGCGTTAAAAAAGTTTACAATAATATGAATATGTATGATGTGTTTGATCTGAATAATACTATTGATACTGGTGACAACAATACAAGCGTAATTAACAACGAAATACCGGCGAAAGGTTTGGAGAATGATCTAAAGAAAATTCAGTACAAGGATATACAGGACTTGATAGAACTAGAAGATATTTACTAAACTTTTTTTCTTGAAACGAGCACTGTATTTCCATTCTTTACACTAATGTCCCAGCCGCTGTCAAGCGTTTTTCTCAGATAACGTAAATAAAGATTTGCCCTTTGTGTTATGCGGCTTTGTGACTCTCCCTCTTTTTCCATGCCGGTAAATTCATAACATAGCATTTTAGGGTGCTCGTGCATGAATATCAATACAATTTTAACGATCGTATTCATTACCCGAAAGATTTCTCCCCGATTAGTAAGCGTATATTCTTCTCCCTCAAATTCATCGTTTATTACCCCAAACACAATAGTAGCATGCAAAATATTGTCCTTTCTACGGCCAAAACGCACCTCATATTTTATACCACTGTCAGTGGTGAAAAAATACACACCTGCCGAACTTATGGCGGGAGTCTGTATCTTATATTCCATAGTATCCGAATGTAGGCATTGTATGTTCATAAAAAAAGAGAGCGGGCAATTTTTATTATAATTTTTTTATACTATATTCATACTAATACTCCCATGAAGATGACAAGGTTACACCACATAGGGCTTTTTTTATTCTTTTTCGCCTCCCTATCCTCTGGATATTCATCAAACCTTTATTCTGTAAAAGATATTGTTGACAGTACATATGGAATAATTTTCTACGAAAAATACAATCCACAAGTTGGTGGTGAGGATATTCGAATGAACGATTATGCGACTCCGTGTGAAAATACTATAATTGATTATTACGATGATGGAAACGTTTTACACCGCGGCTCGTATGTGAACGGAACGCTGATTACTTACAAAAATTTTTATCCGGATGGTAAATTGGAAAGAAAATTTAAAGGACTTGCGGGAGGGAGATACATGCTTGAAACTTATTACCCAAACGGACTATTACGATCAAAAATAGTTTACTTCAGAAAAGACGCCATTTCGTGGAATGAATATTATCCGAACGGACAGGTAGAATTCAGCGAGAAATACAATTCGCGTTTTTTATTACTATATAGAAAATCATTTGGCGAAGATGGAAAAACACAAACAGCATTTGAACTGGTGAACAAAAGAAAAAACGTTTACTCACATAAAGAATATTATGAGAACGGAGCTATAAAAGAAGAAGGAGGAATGACATTTAGTGATGAAGTGGTGGACTTTAAGCGCGAAGGGACATGGAAAATATACGATGAAACAGGAAAACTCGCAAGGATGGAAGAATACATTCACGGTGAATTCAACTTAGAAACTCAAGCCAATGCATCAGCACCTAAAAAAGCTGCGGCAACATTAACTACTGCTGGCGGGCAAACATCAACCCCGGTTACAACAAGCACACCTCAAAAGCAAAAAGCATCTGCAAAGCCGACCACAGAAGAGGTTGATTCTTTTTTTGATGAGGATGATGCCGCTACAGACGAGGTGGTTGATCCGAAGAAAAAAAATAAAAAAGTAAAAACTACTTCACCTTAATTGATCCCGGAAGTTTCATTATACTTTCAATTTCCAAAACAGTTTTTGGCACTGCAGCAGAAAGCACATCAGGAGCACCGGAAGTTATCAGTACATCATCCTCTATCCTAACACCAATATTCCACCATGCCAGATCACATTCAGAACCTGCTGGAATATAAATACCCGGCTCAACAGTTATTACATTACCCACAGCAAGTTTTCCATACATACCTGCATCATGGACATCGAGGCCCAGGTAATGAGATGTGCCATGAAAAAAATATTTTTGTGCTTCTTCTGGTTTTTTAATAATACCCAACTCCATTAATCTTTTTTGAACAACTGCCATAGCTGCTTTGTGCGGAGCACGAAACTCACTGCCTTCCAGACATGCATTTATTCCTGCCTGCTGAGCCTCCAGAACAATTTCATAAATTATTTTCTGCTGCTTGCTGAACTTTCCATTTACCGGCATTGTCCTTGTTACGTCTGCAGCATACCCATGGTATTCGGCACCTACATCGCACACCAGCAAATCCTTATCATTTAATTTTTTTCTATTCGTCTCATAATGTAAAATACAGGAATTCTCTCCACCGCCAACAATGGATGGGAACCCGACTTTTTCTGAACCTTTCGTTTTAAAAAAATATTCCAATACTGCTTCCGATTGATATTCCGTCATATTAGGCTCAAGTACCCGCATGAGTTCTACTTGGGCTGCACAGGTAATATCAATTGCTTTACGAAGCAATACCATTTCTTCAGGAGTTTTTATCTCTCTCAAAGATGCCATCATATCTTTTAATGAAGTGTTGTCCTTATTGTTTTTTTCATAATTTATTTTCGCTTTAAAATGCGAAATGAGACTGTACAGATCTCCTGTATTGTCTTTCACATCTTTTATATCTTCCCGGAACGAAAAAAAATAAACCTTATCGAAAGAAGAGAATGGCAATTGAAAATCTGAAAAATTTTTATTTTCAGCAGGATAATCAAAACCAAGTTGAGATTTAGCACCTTCAATACCCAACCTTCTTCCAGTCCATGCTTCCGCACCCGGATTACGCTCGGGTACAAAAATAAATTCATCAGTAACATTACCCGAAAAGTCCTGCATTTTTTTTAGGACTATTAATACTGCATCCGGCTCGGTAAGTCCGGTGAGATAATAAAAATTCGGATCCTGATGGTAGGGATAATAAACATCATTGGATTTATTACGGACAGGGCCGGCAAAAAAAACTGCAACACTATTATCAGCCATCAATGCACGAAGTGCCTCTCTCCTGCCCTTATGAAAATCTTTTGTGAGCAAATCTTTATCAAATAAAAATCTGTCGGACTGGGAGTCCCCTGCAAACGAAAAAAGAAGAAAGAAAAAGACAAACCTCATCATAAAAGTAAAACGCTAATTCTTCGGGCAAATTACATCAAAAAAAAACGTTGCCACAAATGCAGCAACGTTCTGTATATCTCTTAAGAAAAATTTATTTAGCTTTTGCTAAATAACCTTTTTCCCTGGCTTCTTTCAAACAAGCACTAATTCCGTTTTTATTTATGTTACGAATCCCGGAAGTAGACACACGCAAGGTGATCCATTTGTTCTCTTCCTGGATAAAGAATTTTTTAACTTTTAAATTCGGCTTAAAACGTCTTTTAGTTTTAACGTTTGAGTGCGACACTTTGTGTCCAACTATTGCCTTTTTTCCTGTTATCTCACAAATTCTTGACATGATAGATTATATTAAATTCTTAAAATGGGATGCAAATAACGGCATTTTTATCCAAAAAACCAAATTATACCATAATCCAATTATATAGGTCATTACTCCGAAAAACGATTAAATTTCTTAGCTTTATATCCTTTGACACCTTAAAATAGGTGAAAAAGAGATTTCCTCGTATTTGAATCCTGGGCTAATTTAATACATAAAGATGTTTAAACCGTTAACCATTTTATCTCTTTTTTTGATTCTCCTCTTACCAGAATATGTAAAAGGGCAATATTGTATACCTATTGTTTCTTCTAACGGCACCGTTCCAATTGGCGACTCCATAGGAATTATCAATGTTAACCTAAATACAATTAACAATAACTCTGCCGCTAAAATGGGTTATGAAAATTTCACAGGTATAAGTACAACACTTACCAAAGGCAGGCAATATAGGTGGGTTCTAAAAATTCACTTTTAGAGATTTGACTAAAAATCGGAGAACCCGTTAACCAATTTTTTGTAATCTGTTTTTCAAAAATACATTATTTTTTTCTTACAACCTACTAATTTTTCTATCTA
>Ga0163149_10003291_pt1 | contig 18516 bp, 16 predicted proteins | sample OliLakLV19MP5G1_FD_148604 | JGI IMG/M metagenome (GOLD analysis project Ga0163149, IMG submission 148604) | Freshwater microbial mat bacterial communities from Lake Vanda, McMurdo Dry Valleys, Antarctica - Oligotrophic Lake LV.19.MP5.G1 | ecosystem: Environmental > Aquatic > Freshwater > Lake >...
GCTAAACTATAGTCCAGCCAAAAAAGACAAAGAAATGCAAAAGAGTATCGACAAAAAAAAGAAAGAGCCGGCAATTAAAAACGTTTCAATTAGTGGACTCGAAAAAGAAGAAAAGCATCGTTTTTTACCCGGTGAAAAAGCACGCGTATGCATCAAGTTTAAAAATAACTCACAAAAAAAACCGCTTCATTTCGGATTACAGATTTTTAGCGAGAATGGTACGTACTGCTTTGGTACAAATTCTAATATTTCCGGCCTTGGCGCGTACAAATCACAAAAAGAGAATGATGAAGTATTTGTCGACCTTGGTCTTGATCTAGTTCCTGGAACGTACTCTGTGACGGCCGCGCTCATGAACGAGTCGGCAACAACTGTGTATAGCTACCGCGATCAAGCCTGCAAATTTAGGATTATAAAAAATACTCAGAACGACGGTATAGCACTGCTAAGTGTAGATTGGCAACTTGATAAATTAAACAAAAAGTGAAATCCTAGTTCTTTTTTCCTTTTTCAGCTAGCCAGGTATTTATTATTGGATTACGCACGCTACGAAGTTCTGACTCCTTTTGTTGCATGGCTTCGATAGTAACTTCAAGCGACTTAATCTTGAGCGGATTTTCAACTATGAATTCTTTTAATATGACTTCGATGGGTTCAATTTTTGCTAGGTGAGAAAAATCTATTTTTTTATTTAACTCTAGTGTCATACGTTTGTACGAAAAAATTTCGTGGTGCCTTAACATGAGTTCAGTACGAAGGGTGTAGTATTGTCTTTTTAGCCTTTGCCAAGTATCGTGCTTTTCGGAGTCACCGGTAATACGACTCTTCAGTTTTTCATAATTACTAGGTTTTTGAGCGATTACTACATGCGTAGCTGCCATTGCACGAGCTTCGTACATAGAATAGTTATTCATAAAACTATTTTTACTCGTCGTATCTTTTTCGATATGTGACAAAAACTTACCAACAGGCATGGAGAGGAATTTTTGCTTTTGTGCCTCACTGAGGTTTGCCATGAAGCGATTAATCGTCATATTAACCGACATTAACGCGGTGCCACTTTCAGGAATGTAACTTTCTAATATCTTAAAATCATCTACAAGATATGTTTCATTCGCTTGAGGCGTCAAGGCAAAATAATGCCCTGGAAAACCATGGTACGGTTGGTAAAATGAATTATTAATTCTAAACACACCCTTCGGTTTTAGAACTCGCTTCACTTCATTTATTGCAGCGATTGGATCATAGACGTGCTCAAACACGGCAGTTGAATCAACAAAATCGAAGGAGTTGTCCAGAAAAGGCAAGTGCTCGGCTTCGCCTACGACATCAACCTGCGAGCAAGGTAAAATATCGAGCGAAATAACCCGCGAATCTGATGTTGGAACATTTCCAGAGCCGAGGTGAAGCACTCGTTTTGCACGCTTGTGCTGTTCTGGCACGACGTACTCAGCATGTGTTTTGGATATTTTACCTTCTTCCGGAGGCGTAACATGCATCGGTTCAGCTTTGAGAACAAGCACAGGCACACCACCAACAAGCCTATATGATCTCCCCGAGCTTGATATTAATTTATCGCCACGAAGTTTTAACGGCTCGCCTGTATGTGGTGAAGCGAGTATGCTCACAAAGTTAGCTATTTTTTTTACGTTCGATTGTTTATTTATTTTGAAGTCGCTACGAAAATTCAACATTACTTAACCCCTTCGCTCAATTTGTTCGAGATAACTATGTTTTGCGTATGGCGAAATCATTTCTTGAGATTTTTTACCCATTGCTAGCAATGCTTTATTGGCTGTTTTATCTTTATTGAGTACTTGTTCAATTACGCGTGCAATTTGGTCAGTATCGAACAGGCTCAGCTTGTAGCCGTTGCGGCCAGCCAGTAATTGTTCGTCGACGCCAGCACTATTATTTCTAAGTACGAAACTGCCCATGTACATTGCCTCGGCAACATAGAGCGCAAATGTTTCGCTTAGCGAAGTGCACAACACAGCGTTACACTGGGAGTAGATGCCGAGTACTCTATTTTTTGGCATTGATGGATACAGTCGCAAACGCTCACCAAGAATTGTTCCCCCGATCGCTTCGATTTGCCGTGACATATAATCATCGCCAATTGATACAAACGTTAGTGAAAAATCTCGATATTTCTTTGGGTTCTTTGCATAATATTTTTTTAGAAAAGTATCAAATGCAATTAGGGCGGTAAAGTGACCTTTGCGGCCATCTTGCGGCGTGCCTTGCAATAAGAAATTAATACTATTAAAGTCTTGGACTTTACGTTTGAGGTGATAGCGTTTGCCAACACCAATATTTAAGAGAATAGTTCGAACGCGGTCAGTATTAAAAAGCGCATTGTACTGTTTCATAACGCTATGAGACGGTACGAGCATAGAAAGCTTTTTCTTTCGCACTAACGCGCCTAACATTTTCGGGTCAAGTTTGTCGTGGAATGATTTATTGATGCTATTGTACTGCGTTACGTCTTCGTGAATAAACCAGTAGGCATGATGCAAGCCATTATGTTCGAGTAAGTCCAGTACGTAGCGTCGATAGTTTTCAAACACGGCAACAGTATTCATCATCACAAAATCATGTGGTTGCAAGTTGAGCTGAAATGCAATTTCGTGTTGTGGGTGAGTCGCGCTTGCCAAGTAAATTTTTACTCCCGCCTCGCGGAGTTCGCGCACCAGATTTTGTTCGACATATGGCGATACGATGCAGACTCGGGAAGCACCGTATTTTTTGCAGTATTCGCGAATGACTTGCAGCATCACAAGTGGCGCGCCGGTATGGTCAATGGCGTGAGCGATAAATACATATCGCCGTGGTGTTGCTTGGGTTTTTCGCGTCACGTTTTGGCTGGCAACAAAATAGAGTCGTTTCCAGCCATTTGTCTTACCGTAACGAACAACGCGTGGCAAAAATAACGCCGCACTTTTAGTAGTTTGCATGGCTTTCCGCGTCAGTCTTGTTGCGAATCGCTGCGGCGCACTATCTGCTCCATGAACGACGACCGTACTGCGAAACCGGCTTTCGTCGGCAAATGGTAGTGGGTGAGCCGAAAGACGTAGCAGGGGACGAACAACATCGTGCCAAAAATATTTTTGTTTAATTTCTTTCACTTGTTCTTTGACGTGCACTAATTGTTCGGGATGTGCCGCGACATCAGCAATGGTTTGGTGAATATCATCGGCAGAAAGTTTTTTAATTCTAATTGCCGCATTATTGTCGAGTAGTTCTTCACTGAGCGGATCGCCGCCATTTGTGATGATCGCAAGTTCTCCCCAAACAAAATCCATCACGCGTGTACGCCACGAAAACTGATTTTCTTCGCCTGGTTTGTTCAGGCTGATTACCGTATTGCAATGAGCAAACCAATTAATGCGATCTTCAAAATCTACCCACTCAACAAAAAACATAGTCTTGTTTAAAAGTTTATGCTTCTTAGCAAAATCAACCGCTTCGTCGTGCTGACGAGAAAAATCAGGATTTGGATTAAACGGATTTTTACTGCCGACAAAAACCAGTTTTATTTTTTTATCGCCAGAAAGTTTGAGGGCAGCCTCCAGAAGATCAGCGACTTTAAACCACGGATACAAACCACCAAACCACATGACTACAAAATCATCATCTTTTATGCCAAGCTTATGATAAGGATTTTCTTTTGGCTGAATTGGCTCGTCGTGTAATCCAAAAGGAACAACATGCAAGCGATCTTTGCGGTAGCTATACGGATTGATGATTCCAAGCGCTGAGAATACACCCATGTAATACGTTTTTTGAAACTTATTCGCACACATAAAGTAATCACCGCGCTTGAGCACTTCGTTGTAACCTTCGATATCGCGCATGTAGTATCCGTATTCGTGTTGCAGGTTTTTAGAATCACGAGCAGATACTTCGACATAAATTGGTACATACAAATCGAGCACTAAGCAAATTTGTGGGCTAATGTGCCGAGCAACAAATACCGAAGGATCGCCCATGCAATAACTCATGATTACCATGTCGTACGAGTTAATAAGATCGATAAAATTACTATCAAGCGTCCAGTTTGTGAGCAGTACTCCCTCGCAAGAATCAGCACCTTGCGGGAACGATTCGTTTACTGCGACTGTAACGCGCGTACCATTTGCACTGAGTCCTTTTGCCAGCCCCCACGCCCGCATGCCGCCACCTTCAACGCGGGTGCACTGCTCTGTCGGAACCGGGCCATATGTAATTATTAAGCATGTTTTTTTTGCCATTTTTAGAACTCCATTTTACGGTAACTATAGCACATAAGCCCGATATTATTTTAGCCACCGCGACATCCAGAAGTGTCGCTTGCCCATAATGTTGTATATAGTATATGCGCTAAAAATCATCAAGCCGGCTATAGCACTTAATATAAGAGCATTGCGAGGCTCAAATATCCAGCTGACTTTTCGTAGCTCATAGCTATAAAATATAGTGAACAATAAGTGAATACACTGCAACATAAAGGCAAACAGGACCCAGTATGGTTTACGCAGGCGCACCAATAATGCTACTGCCAACCCAGCTAAGAGCACAATAATTGCCTGGGCAAAATGCAATGAAGCGATGGCTCGTGATCCGCGCCAGCCAACAATTGCCGTTGCACAAAGAATCGGCACGGTAACCAATATCCAATAATCCATTTTCTTGATGCGCAGAAATACAGCAATGATTGCAGGAATAATAAGTCCCAAACCAAGCGACCCTGGTATCGAAAATAACCCGACTGCCCATAGTCGCCTAAACCAGCTTTGGCCACCGCCGGAATAAATAAGATCATACGGAGTCAGTAAGTAAAAAAGCGTATCGAAACGAATCGAAATAATTTCTTGAATAGGTGTTTTTAAAAAAGTGGCAATGATTTCTTTTTCTTTTCCAGGTGGCGGCAATCCTTGGGTTGAAAGTGGATAGAGTGCAAATGTACTTGGTTTGTCATACACAACAGATGATATAAACATCCACGGAAGTATAAAAATCGAGGCCACGCCAACCAGTACCACGGCGTCACGGAAGCGTTTTTTGAAACACAGGAGTAGTACTAATGCTGCTATATAAAATACCGCCAAATCATGCGTCAAGTATGCGAGCCCGCCGATAGCACCGGCTAGTATTATGTAGCGCAACTGTTTTTCGTAACTCAGCAAAAACATTGTCAGTACAAAAAATGCTACGAGTGATTTTGGCCAGCTGAATACAGCATTGTATAAAAAGAACGGGCTGCTTATTAGGAATAAGTTGGTAATCGCAGCAACTTTTGGATTGAACATTCGTCGCAGCAAAAACCAAGCAGATAGCAAAAAAAGCGCGTTAAGAACGTTGGCAATTATTTGGAATTTTTCATACGTGTGATCCGGATCTCCGGTTGTATCTGCCCACAAATAATGAACGGGCGGAGCGTCAGTAAGTACCGTAAAATATCCAGCTGTCACCGCACCAAGTAGCGGGGTTCGTTGAAAAAAGTGTACGCCCCAACTACAAATAAAACAGTCGGTTCCGAGATTCGATCGGTTTACAATAAACTGCGCCTGACGATACGGCACATAATTATCGTTTGCCTGTGTTTTAACGATGTTGAGCACTTTAACATTTGCAACATTATAGTTATGGACTGCTACTGGCTTGGGATCAGGAACGTATGTATACGGCGCATCAAATCGCATCGTTAAAAATGCACAACTTAAAGCTGATGCGAGTACTAAGCACAGCAACGGGAAGCCATATTGTCGAAAGTCTTTGTATAATTTTTGTTGTACAAACACGACGCCAGAACCAATGAGTGCAATCCATCCGCAGAGAGAAATAAAATAAACTGGCAAACTGGTCATGTACCAAACCAGCGCAATGAGCGCGAAAAACACAATACTAAAAACGTAACCAACAACCAAACGCAGCTCGGGTTTTAGGCGCAAAAATGGTATTTGCATAGCAATCACGTAGCCTGGCATAAAAAGAGACACATGAACAAACACAAAGAAGAATGTAAATAGAAGCAGCGTAGCCATTACTTTAATTATAGCAAGAATATTTGGTAGCATTTTGAAAAGTTTGTTGGTGTTATTATATATAGAGTGAAAAATGTGATACGGAATTTTAGGACGCAAACATTGCTGCATATTGTCGGGCTTTTTTTTGTGGGCGTCGTTGTAGCTCTTGCGCTATGGCAACATATTGCGCCGGACTATCACGGCGAATATGGCATTATTGGCACACTCAGCAAAACTGGTTATCATCCGCTCACCAATATGCTCAGGTTTTTGCTATTTATATTACTACCAGCGTTATTAATTGGGATGTATTGGTTTTTCGCCAAACCTAAAAATGTGATATATCCAGAGCCAAAACGTGAGAAGGTTGCCCTTTCATGGCCAGTAATTCTGATCTCTACCGTCACATGTTTGATAATGATCGTCGTTGCATTGAATGCTCCAACCTATCATTCGTGGGGGAGTTTTGATAGTTTTCACGAAGGCGAGGCTCTCGGTTCGTCCGAAGCTTATGGAGCTGGTTTAGCGCCGTACAAAGACTACGTTATTTACCACGGAGTTTTTCAGGATCCACTGCGCGTAATCGTGGCATTTAATATTTTTGGTGAATCAATCGGCTCCGTGCGAACACTGGAGTCAATTATAAAAATAGTAACCTATGTTTTATTCGCGGGGCTAATTTTGCTGCTATTTAGATTTAGGTTTGTTCCAACAATGATCGCGGTCGCTGTGTTCACTACACTTCATTTTATTCGAACTATTGGCCCGATAGGCTACGACATTATTATTATGAATCGTGAAATTCCAATATTGTTGTTTTTAATTGCGAGCATTATTTTTTATGATTACTTAAGAAATGTTCGAGCCAAGCACGCGTTATGGAACGTTTTTAGTCTAGCGGCAATTCAAGGAGTTTTAGTTTGGGTAGCTTTTGCTTACTCGATTGACCGTGGAGCTTACTTGCTTGCACTCTACCCGTTTGCCATAGCAGGGCTTGTCGTGATCGCAAAGCCAAAGTATCGCAAAGTATTGCTAGCTGGAAATGCAGTAGGGCTTATTGTCGGCACGATTATTTTCGGAATTCTTATTAAAGGTGCATGGTTTGAGTTTGTTAATTTTATTATGGTTGATGTGTCTAAATATGTTGAACCAATGTTCGGCTTGCCATATCCGGTTGATAAAAAAATATTCCTGAGTGCGCTTATAATATTTGCCGCTAATGTCTTGTGGTTGTTGTGGCGGTTCTTGCAAGCACAACACCCAAAGATTCACAGAAAATTCCTGCCATTTATACAAGACTATTTCATCGAACTCATGTTACTGGGGCTGAGCTTGTTCGTGTTCCGCGGCGCGCTTGGACGAAGTGACCCAGAGCATTTGGCATATAGTACATGGCCAATGATATTGCTGAGCCTATATATATGTATCAAATATTATGTCTTGCCGTTTCTTGAGCGAAACATGTATGCCGCAAAGTTTGTAAAAAACGGATCAGTTATTTTTGTGATACTTGCGCTTGGCGCAGGGTCGATGCGAATTGCCGAGCGTGATCTTTGGGTGCAGAATTTCCCTTTACGCGTTCCAGACAGTTTATTTATTCCGTCCAACTATACTGAGGCTACGACGTTTTTTAAACATGAAATATCGCAAGGTAAATCATTCGCGACGTATACATCAGAAGCCGGGTGGTACTATATGACAGACCAGACGCCACCAACACGCTTTGGCATAATTTGGTTTGCAGCAGCTAATGTTCATCAACAAACTGCGATAAACGAGCTTCAAAATAACGATGTTGATTTCATTCTTTATAGTAATGATTTTTGGGCAAATAAAATCGATGGAATTTCTAACCAAGAACGTTTACCATTGCTATACCAATATGTAAATGATGAGTATCAGCCACATGTCAACTTACAAGGAAACCAAATTTGGATAAAAAAATAGGGTAGGGCAGAAAGAATACATATGATATTGGACCAAGTATATAAACGAAGATTCGAAAACACCGAAATGCGAAATCAGCTTTGGGGCATTTTAGTCCGCAGTTTTTTTCAGAAGTATGTCGACCCAAATGATATCGTGCTCGACGTGCCGTCTGGTTACGGCGAATTTATAAATCAGGTGAACTGCAAGAAAAAGTATGCGCTGGATATAAATCCTGATGCAAAAAAGCATGTAAAAAAAGGGGTTAGTTTTTTATTGGCGAGTTCAACCAAAATTCCATTACCAAAAAACTCAGTAGATAAAATTTTTGTCTCAAACTTTTTTGAACATTTAACACACCAAGACATAGAAAAAACAATTCGTGAATTTAAACGGATTCTAAAAACCGGTGGACGTGTGATGGTCTTGCAGCCAAACATTCGATTTGCCTACAAAAATTATTGGATGTTTTTCGATCACATAACTCCGGTTGACGATCGAGCGCTCGAAGAAATTTTTAGTATTATTGGGTTTACTCCAAAAGAAAAAATTCTTCGTTTCCTGCCATTTACAACAAAAAGCAAACTGCCAGTTAAAGCGGTATTTGTACGCTTGTACCTTCACATTCCGTTTTTGTGGCGTGTATTTGGCAAGCAAAGTTTTTTGATTTTCGAAAATGAAAAATAATTAGGAGTACTAAAAATATCAGTTGGATTTTTTATAGTCACCGCGCGACAGCCATTTTTCGATTAAGCAATACAAGATAATATAAAAGTAGCGACTACCCATTTCTTTTATTTTTAGCTTGGATTCGCCAGCAGTACGATTAGTCCAATAGTTTGGCACTACTGTATATGAATAACCGCGAACGATGGTCTTTAGTGGAAGTTCTACAGTGAGGTTAAAATGATTGCTCAAAAATGGCTCAAGTCCTTCGATAGTCTCTCTTTTATAGAGCTTAAAAGCATTAGTAACGTCGTTATAACGAATTCCAAATAGTAGTTGTATGAGTCCGTTGGTGAAACGATTAAATATAAGCTTAACTTTCGGATAATCAATCACCTTGCCGCCTTTTTTAAAACGTGAGCCAAAAACCGCATCGTAGTTTCCTTCGACCATAGTTTTATAATAGGCGATTAGATCCACGGGTCGATCAGATAAATCGGCCATAACGATCGCCACACAATCACCAGTAAAGTTTTTGAGCCCAGTCCGTACGCCAAAACCAAAACCATTTGGTGGCTGGTTGTTAATGTATCGAATTTCGCGAACATCTTTCGATAACTTCTTGAGTATAGATTCGGTACGATCCTTACTATTATCATTTACGACTAAAATTTCATGCTTAATTTTTTCAGCTTTTAAGGCTTTATGAAATGCCAGTGCGGTTTTTTTAATCGAACCCTCTTCGTTGTAGGCTGGTATGACAATTGATAGTTTCATGGTTATGACAAAATTGATTTTAGGCTATCTTCGTTTTCGTGAATCCAATTATAAATATCAATCACTGTTGCTCGTGCATCTTTTTGCCAACTTAGTTTGGATTGTTTTAAAAACTTAGTAGAATCAGCAATGAAAAATCGCAAGTCTGCGGGTCTATTCTCTTTTATGGATTCGATTGAAATTGTATTACCGGTGATTTCTTGGCAAAGCTTTGTAAGCTCTTTGAGTGAAATGCTATTTTCAAGGCCCCCACCAATATTGTATGTTTTGCCCTGGTAATCACCGAAGTTCTGTAGTTGTGTTTCAATAGCTTTGTACAAATCGTCTATGTGAATAAAATCACGTACTTGTTTGCCCTCGCCACCGTAGCCAATGTACGAAAGTTTTTGTTTAAAATAATGTTTTGCGACCCATAAAACAAATACACCTTGGTCAACTTTACCCATTTGCCACGGTCCTGTTATGACGCCGCAACGATTGTTGATGCCTTTTATTCCGTAATTATCCATATATTCTGTTAGAAATAGTTCCGATGCTAGCTTTGTAGCGCCGTATAGTGATCTTGGGGCATCAAGCGGGAAGTCCTCGGCAATACCACGACTACTCGCACCGCTAATTTTTTGTGTATCTTTTATTTCAAAACGAGTTGGAGTTTCGGTAAAAGCGAGATCATTTATATAGCTCATTGGGTAAATGCGACTGGTTGAAAGAAATAACACATGCGAGTTGTGCTGCCGGGCCAGTTCAAGGCAATTGAGTGTACCAATAAGATTTGTGTTAATTAAATAATCGGGTGACGAATTAATTCCGGCAAGTACGGACGGCTCGGCCGAGCATTCAATTAGTAAATCGATATTCTCAAAAACTAGATCTTCTTGATTTCTGATGTCGCCGTGCACAAACTCGATGCCAGTATCTTTAAGTCGTTTAATTGAGAGTTCTGAGCCCCGACGCTTGAGATTATCAAGACAAGTGATAGTCAACTTTGGAAAATTTGTTTTGAGTTTGATAGCTAGATTTGATCCGACAAACCCCGCCCCGCCAGTTATGAGTACGTGCTTGTAGTCCATTTAACGCTGTACCGCTGCACACATTTCATCAAGAATCATATTGATGTCGTACTTAAAATCCCATTTTGGGTAGTGTTTTTTAAATTTAGAAACATCAGAGATGTACCAAATGTGATCACCAATACGGTTTTTTGTAGACAGTTTATAGTTGGCTTTCTTGCCAAGGCGTTTTTCGATTGCCTCAATTGCTTCAAGCATGGAGATGTTTGAGTTTCGTGCGCCACCCATATTGTAGACTTCGCCAGAACGAGGTTTTTTATAGAAATGCCAGAACGCATTTACTAAATCGTGCGAGTGAATATTATCGCGCACTTGTTTACCTTTGTACCCAAAAATCGTGTATTGCTTGCCCGAATAGATGCACTTAATCAAGTACGCCAAAAAGCCATGTAGTTCTGCACCAGAGTGAGACGGCCCAGTTAAGCATCCACCACGGAAAACTGCAGTCTTAAAACCAAAGTACTTACCGTATTCTTGAACCATAACATCAGCAGCAACTTTTGATGCTCCAAAAATTGAATGTTTTGTATTATCAATACTCATTGACTCGTCGATGCCTTTATAAAACTTATGGTTTTTTGGTAGCTCCCAGCGAGTCTTTCGTTCAACCAGCGGGAGGTTGTTAGGAGTATCGCCATATACTTTGTTGGTCGATGTAAAAATGAACACAGCTTTAGGACAAAACTTGCGCATGTTTTCGAGCATGACAAGTGTTCCATTCGCATTGACGGTAAAATCTGTGATTGGTTCTTTTGCCGCCCAATCGTGGGATGGTTGTGCAGCAGTGTGAATTACGACGTCAAATGCATGCGCTTTAAAAACGCGAGCAACTGCTTTGTCGTCACGAATATCAATATTATAATGTTTGTATAAACTGCCAAGATCCTTTTTTATTTTTTTACGGTTCCAGTCGGTACTTGCTTCTTCGCCAAAAAAATAACTGCGCATATTGTTATCAATACCAACAACTTCAAATCCTTTTTTGGCAAAAAACTTTGCTGCTTCAGATCCGATTAAACCCGCGGATCCCGTGATAAGTACTTTTTTCCCCATGAGTTCCTCTTCTGGTAAGTATTAGTACTAGTATATTTGCATCTGTCCACATCGTCAATTTAATGGAGATGTAGTATATAAAACACTTACAAGTAAAAAGTTTGAATCTACCTACGTGGTTCTATGATTGCGCACATTTGGTGTTTACCTTCACCAACTCGATAAAACTCAACGAGTCGGAATCCAACGTATTCTAAAAGTTCGATAAATTCTGCAGGAGAGTATTGTTTGCAATGATACATTGGCAGCGGATTATGTTCTGCGCCTGGCGCCGCTGCGGGAATATTTTTAAAGTGTTGGTAACGAGTCCACGGGTGGTTTTCCATCGCCGGCCATTCCATATCATCCGGAGTTGATATTACAGCAAGTTTACAATGGGTCTTAATCCACATTAAAAGCGGTAGTGGGGACCACAGTAAATGTTCAAGTGTTTCTACAAAATAACAAACATCGAATTGTTCGTCTGGAAGTTGCCATTCAGCCGTGTCGATATTTGCTTGGTGAAACACGACATTCTTTGGTTTCCATCGCGGCAAATAAGATTTGTGATCAACACAGGTCACCTTATTAAAGAAATGTGACAGTGACATTTCTACTGCACCTTGAAATGTTCCAATGCCAATTGCTTTGCCGTGTTCGATTCCAATATGTTTGACGCTTCTTGCTAGAATGTCATTGTTCCATGTGTATTGCAGCTCCGAATAGTCAGCATCAGAAAGTTTATTTTCTTTCGTAATGCGTGTTGTGTATTCGTGTAATAATTCAGCGGCTCGTTTTTCGCTTAACGGTTCTATGGTTGATGCCGGTGCCGCGACTTTATTCGCAACTCTTTTTGTTTGTGCTTTTGCAACACGCTTGGCTTTTGCAGCAACAGACTTTGCTTTTTTAATCATGATTCCTCCTCATTTAGTTCTGATAATATACCAATAGTAATTTTATGTGTATTATTCGCGAAATATATATTTTTTATACAGTATATACGTCCAGCTAATTTGTATTGTAACTGCCAAAATTTTTGCAATACTATAGTGCATAAAATTTGTGGCAATGCTAATAAATAGGATTGTAAAAATATAATTGCACACCAAGAGTATTCCGTAATATAGTGCATGCTTTTTCACTGACTGGCGTTGCCCGGCGTCAAAAGTCCAAAATCGGTTCATCGAAAAATTGTACAAAATCGAGCTCCAGTACGCAATCGACGCGGAAACGACTAGGTGCATATCAAGGATATCGTGTAGCAAAAAAAGTATGAAAAAATCTAAAACAAATGTTGTGCCACCAACAAATACATATCGAAAAAACGAATGTTGATATGCAAATTCGGCCATTTTTTTTATTTGTATACGCACACTATCTTCCAACTCCAATATGCCTTAGATCAATTTTTTCGACGGCTTGTTTATTGATTATATTTACGGCATCTACTACTAGAGTTCCACGCATTAGATTTTTAAACACATCGATTTTTATTGCAGCAAACTCAGGCCATTCGGTGCTGATGAGTACCGCATCGGCATCTTGCAGCGCTTCTTCGTAGCTGTTGCAGAGTTCGATAGAGCGATGTATATCTTTGCGAGCTTCTTCGTTTGCTTGTGGATCATAAGCAAAAACTTTGGCGCCGTTTTTTGCCAAAACATTGGCCAGTTTTATTCCAGGCGATCGTCGCACATCGCTTGTACCGGCTTTAAATGCTAGGCCCAAAACTGCAATACGTTTTTGAGAAAGGTTATCGCCAAGTGCTTTTTTTATTTTTTCAGCAATGTACCCTGGCATAGTTTCGTTAACGTCAGTTGCTGCTGTCATGATTGGCATATCGACGCCGCGTTCTTGGGCGCTGGCGATTAGGCCGCTGACGTCTTTAGGAAAACAACCGCCACCATAGCCGCGGCCAGCATTTAGAAAAGCTCGGCCAATGCGCCTGTCTGCACCAACGGCGTCCATGACTTCGTTTACGTCTGCGCCGGTTTGGTCGGCAAGTTTCGCAATCGAATTAGCAAAAGAAATCTTGAGCGCTAAAAATGCGTTGGCGGTAACTTTTATAAGTTCGGCACTGTTTCTGTTTGTAATAATGTATGCGCCCTTATCATTTTTTGTGTCAGTTTTTGGTGATTGTATCCCAGCACGCTTGGCAATTTCTGCTCGGCGAGATTCGACAGATTTGTATAAATCCATAACTTTACTGACGGATTTTTTATCGTTGCCACCAGCCACAATGCGGTCAAACCACAACGTGTCAGTTATTGCGGTTCCTTCGCGTAAAAATTCCGGGTTAGAGACGTAAGCGACTTTCTTTTTTATTTTTGCGAATTGTTCTTTGACTCGTTCGCCGGTTCCAACTGGAACAGTACTTTTTTGAATATAAATACTATTTGCTGCCATGAGTCTGCTTGCTTGTTCAGCTGCTGCAAACACGTAGGTTAAGTTTGAACTGCCGTCGGGATTATCAGGCGTTCCGACACAAGAAAAAACAAACTGACTGTGCGGTATGCTGTCTTCGTACGAATCAGTCGGGATTAATTTTTTGTTATCAATGGCGTGTTTTATAAGCGGGTTAATGCCTTCTTCAAAAAAGAACGAACGGCCTTCTTTTATTGCCTGCAAACGCTGCTGATTGATATCGAGTACGTAGGTAGTGTGTCCAGCTTCGGCTAAAAGTGTCGCCGTGGTGAGGCCAACGTAGCCGGCGCCAATGACGGTAATTGTCGTGTTCGCCATAATGAGCCCTTACGCGTCCGCAATTCGTTTTAGGTATTTTCCGTAGCCAGATTTTTCGAGTGGTTCGGCCAGTTTATGCAAACCGTCTTTGCTGAGCCAGCCACGACGAAAGGCAACTTCTTCGATGCAACCAATTTTTAGTCCGGTACGCTTTTCGATTACTTCTACAAATTGCGAGGCGTCACTCATTGACGCAAACGTGCCAGTATCCAACCACGCTGTTCCGCGGTCCATGACCTGGACACTGAGCTTGCCACGGTTCAGGTACTCTTCGTTTATGGTTGTAATTTCTAGTTCGCCGCGTTCACTTGGCTGAATATTTTTGGCAATTTCTACCACACTGTTATCGTAAAAGTACAAACCAACCACGGCCATTGATGATTTTGGTTTTTCTGGTTTTTCCTCGATCGATATTGCACGTTTATTTTCGTCGAACTCTACTACGCCGTATCGTTCTGGGTCAGAAACTTGGTATGCAAATACGGTTCCGCCGTTCGGGTTTATGCATTCTTTTAAGCTGTCGCCAAATCCGTGCCCGTAAAAAATATTGTCACCAAGAATCAGCGCTACGTTATCATCGCCAATAAATTCTTCGCCAATAATAAATGCTTCGGCCAAACCATTCGGTTGTTCTTGCGCAGCGTACTGCAAGTTAATACCGATGTCGGAGCCGTCGCCCAACAAACGTTTAAATTGGCTTTGATCTTCTGGCGTGGTGATTAGCAAAATATCGCGAATTCCAGCCATCATTAATGTTGACAATGGATAGTAAATCATCGGCTTGTCATAGATTGGCATTAGTTGCTTGGAAATTCCTTTTGTAATTGGGTAAAGTCGTGTGCCTGATCCGCCGGCTAAAATAATACCTTTCATGATGTTTGCTCCTTTTGAATATATTGTTTGAGGTTTTCTTTCCAGTCGGCAGGTGTAAATCCAGTCGCTTGAATTTTTTCTAAACTGAGGCTACTTTGCAATGGTCTCGGGGCGATACCGTCTTTGCCTTTAAAATATTCTGCAGTGGTGGTGTCGGTAACTTGCAGGTCGTAACTTGCTTGCGCAAAAATCTCGCGCGTAATGTCCGCCCAACTGGCAGCAATGCCCGAGTTCGATACATTATATGTACCAAAATCTGCCTTTTTTGTAAGCAAGTGATCAATTGCGCGAACCAGTTCGGATGTAAAAGTAAGTCGGCCAATTTGATCAGCAACCACGGTTGGGTTAATTCCTTTTTTGCCAAGACCAAGCATGGTGCGAACAAAATTATTGCCCTCGCCAATCACCCAACTGGTGCGCAAAATATAAAACTTTGGAGCCAGCGAAACTAACAAATCTCCGGCAGCTTTACTGGCGCCGTACACACTTAAAGGCGCGAATGCTTCGGTCTCTTTATGCTCATTTTTTGTTCCATCAAAAACATAGTCGGTCGATATGTGCACTAAAATTGCATCGTGTTGTGCAGCGGCGGCAACTAAATTTCCAACCGCATCGGCATTTACTTTCCATGCAAGTACGCGGCCTTCGGGTGATTCGGCGCCATCGACATTTGTGTAGGCCGCGGCGTTTAAAATAATGTCGACACTGCTCCAGTCGTAGCTCGCGACCGATTCTTTATTGGTAATATCGAGCTCATCAATATCAGCCGTCTGTGCATTTGGGTATTTTGCTTTGAGCTCTAAACCAAGTTGTCCGTTTGCACCTAAAATTAAAATTCGTGACGTATCCATTTTTATAACTCCAATGCTTCAACATCTTTAAGTAATGGGTTCGCGGCATCTTTGTCGGAAATAATCGCGGCATCTTTGCTAATTGGCCAGGTAATACCAAGCGCTTCATCAAAAACATTAATAGCAACATATTTTACTTCTGGCGACCAATGCGCATTTACGAGGTAGGTGTAGGTAATGTTTTCTTCCAAAGTTTGGTAACCGTTAGCAACGCCGCGCGGCACAAAAACTGCAACGCCAGGATTAATTTCCAGGCTGAGTGTTTTGCCAAAACTTGGACCTTTGCGCAAGTCTACCCACGCACCAAAAACTGAGCCATTGGCGACAGAAATAAATTTTTCCCAGGGTTCGGCGTGCAGTCCGCGAATAACACCCTTTTCTTTATTGAACGAAAAATTATTTTGCACGACTTCAAAAGCGGGAAGCCCAAGCGCCTCTAGTTTTTCTTTTTGATAATTTTCTTTGAACCAACCGCGGTTATCACCATGAACCGGCAAATCAATAATATAAAATCCAGGAATTTCAGTTTCACGTACTTTGAGTTCGTTGTGTGTGGAAGGGTCAAACACGATTATTGCCCGGCCTTTTTATATTTGGCTTCGGTCTCGTCTTTTTGCGGTTTCCACCAAGCTTCGTTTTGTTTATACCAATCGATGGTGTTTTTGAGCCCCGCTTCAAAGTCGGTAAATTTTGGCTGCCAGCCTAGGTTGTTTTTGAGTTTGCTGGCATCAATTGCGTATCGTAAATCGTGTCCCGGGCGATCAATAACGTGGTCGTAATCGCTCGGATTTTTGCCCATATCTTTTAATATCAGTTCTACAACTTGCTTATTATTGCGCTCGCCATCCGCTCCGATTAAATATGTTTCGCCGATTTTGCCTTTTTCTAAAATTGTCAGCACGGCCGATGAATGATCTTCGGTATGAATCCAGTCGCGAACGTTTTCACCCTTGCCGTAGAGTTTTGGTTTTCGGCCTTCTAAGATTTCAGTGACCTGGCGGGGAATAAATTTTTCGACATGTTGGTATGGGCCGTAATTGTTTGAACAATTTGAGATTGTGGCTTGCAACCCAAAACTGCGAACCCACGCTCGAACTAAAAGGTCGGAGCCAGCTTTGGTGCTGGAATAAGGACTGCTTGGATTGTATGGAGTCTTGTCAGTGAATTTTGCTGGGTCGTCTAGCTCAAGGTCGCCGTAGACTTCGTCTGTAGAAATATGATGGAAGCGTTTATTGTGTTTCCGTGCCGCCTCGATGAGTGTGAACGTACCAATAATATTGCTGTCCAAAAATGGGCGAGGGCTGCTGAGCGAATTATCGTTATGAGATTCGGCGGCAAAATGCACCACTGCGTCTACTTCGTTTGTAAGCGCATCAACAAGGTTTTCATCACAGATGTTTCCAACAACCAGACGCACGCGAGACTCATCTAAACCAGCAATATTTTCTTTATTGCCCGCATAGGTCAGCACATCGAGCACAACGATTTCCCAATCTGGTCGATTTTGGTATATGTAATGCACAAAGTTCGATCCAATAAATCCGGCACCGCCAGTAACAAGTATTTTCATGATCTTAAGTATACCAAATCTGGTAGAATAGCACGTATGAAGAAACTCATCGCATTTGATTTAGACGGAACATTAGCACCTAGTAAATCTCATTTTGACCCAAGAATGGTCAAACTTTTTGACAACCTATTAGAGAATTTTCAGGTATGTGTGATTTCTGGCGGAAAATACGATTTGTTCCGCCGCCAATTCTTGACGCAAATTACAACTGATGAAAAGTTGCTGGCAAAACTACACTTAATGCCAACAAGCGGTACCCGCTATTATCGTCACGAAAATGGTGTATGGATTCAAAAATACGCCGAAGATTTTACCGAAGCACAAAAAGCACAAATTATCTCTGCACTTGAAGCTGGAATTGCTGAGTCAGGTTTTAAGGTAGATAAAACATACGGTGAAATAATCGAAGACCGTGACAGTCAAATTACACTTTCGATCCTGGGACAGGAGATCGTCGAAGAGCTTGGTGACGAAGGTGTACGCATAAAGGAAGAATGGGATCCGGACGGAGAAAAGAAATTAAAAATCCGCGACATCGTTGCTAAAAAAATTCCGGATTTTAACGTTCGCGCAGCAGGTGCAACATCAATTGATGTAACACGTCCAGGAATCGATAAAGCATACGGCATGGAAAAGTTGATGGAAGCCACGAACCTAAAAAAGCAAGACATTTTGTTTATGGGCGACAAGATTATTCCTGGCGGAAACGATTATGCTGTTTTTGAAGCGGGAATTGATTGTGTGCAAGTTCGCGATTGGCAAGAAACCGCTAGTGCTATTGACGCAATTTTAAAGGCCATACAATAAAATTTTTGTTATGATGGTGCAATGAAGCGAGTGATTTTGAGCGGTTATTTTAATCCTTTGCACGGTGGTCATTTAGATATGATCGAAGCCGCGCGGTCTGTTGGCGACCATTTGATAATTATTGTGAATAACGACCAACAACAACTTCTAAAGAAAAATAAAATTATTCTGGATGAGAAAAATCGGCTGCGATTAAT
>Ga0163149_10003292_pt1 | contig 18513 bp, 10 predicted proteins | sample OliLakLV19MP5G1_FD_148604 | JGI IMG/M metagenome (GOLD analysis project Ga0163149, IMG submission 148604) | Freshwater microbial mat bacterial communities from Lake Vanda, McMurdo Dry Valleys, Antarctica - Oligotrophic Lake LV.19.MP5.G1 | ecosystem: Environmental > Aquatic > Freshwater > Lake >...
GCCGCTTGCGGCCTGCCTGCGGCGAGGGAAGGCGCGGCGCAAGCGCCGGCCCGACAAGAGTCGGTCGATCCCGCCATAACCGGGATCACCTGCCGCAAACACAGCGCCGCTTCCCTCAACAGCTGCGGACGAAGCGGATCGTAATTCACGTGCGCCATCTTTTTCGGATCGGCGCGATGGGGGCGGAACTCAGGTTCACGCGTGCCATCGAGCCGCGCGGGCAACCACTTGTTTCCCTCCCGGCAAAACGCCTCGCTCGATCCGCAGCCCACGCAAAGCACCGCCACCGCGCCCTTGCTGATGAGCCGCTCGATCACCTTGGGCTCGATCCAACCGACGCACGGCACGGGCCGGAGCGTGTAGCCGGGCAACCGCCGCGCCCAGGCGACGTGATCGAATAATTCCCAACCACCATCCGACTGCGCGCACACAAACGCCAGCGCCGGTGGCGCGCCGCGCGCGACCTCGGCGAGCACGTACGCTTCCAATTCCCGGATGACTTGTTGCGCGTCGAACCACGCGAGGCCGATGCCCTGCGTGTCGCACGCCCCGGCGCAGATCCCGCAGCCGATGCAACGGTCGGGATCAATCTGCGCCTGCGACGGAAACGGTTTCCCATCCGTACGCGGCACCATCGTGATCGCCCCAAACGGACAGTCATGCGAACACAGCGTACACGAGAAACAGCGCGAAACATTAACCGTCGCCTGATAGGTCGCGCGCGGTCGTTTGCGCGCGAGCCACCACGGCACGGTCATCAAACCGGCAGCAGCGAGAAAAGTCGTGAGCCAGATGCCGCCGCCGGAAAGTCGCGCCGTGATCGCCAGCGGCCACAGATACCACCAGTCCATCGTGAGCGCGGCGGGCTTCACCGCCATGTGCGCCGCCGCCGCATTGGTCGCCGGATAAACGAGCGCGGCGATCACCACCGCGCCGACGAGCCACGCGCTGAGCCGCCAGTTCGGCAACAATTGCGCCCGGCTCAAACGCGCGAGGTGCAGACAAAGTCCGATCGCGATGCCGAGCGGCAGCACCATGTGCAGGAAAAACACCACGAAGAACAACAGCGACGGCACCGTGCGATCCGACGTGAACAGCCGCAGCATCGGTTCGCCAAACACGGGCAACACATCGACGGCGCGGATCGTATCGAGCGCGAGCAATTGAGCCCGTTGATCCCACACGAGCCAGTAGCCCGACCAGCCAATGAACCACACCAAGCCGAGCAGTGCGATGCCGCTCATCCACGCGAGCCAACGAGCGCTGCCGAATTTCCGCGCGAGCAACGAGCGTGCGAAATGCGCCAGCACCAGCATCATCGTGAGATCGGAGGAGTAGCGGTGAACGCTCCGCACGATGCCGCCGAGCGAGCGCGGCCCGAGATCCGCCAGTGAATGCCACGCCGACTGCACGCTCGCGGAATACCAGATGAGCATCAGCACGCCCGAGAGCGTCGCGAGCAACAGCGCGGCATTCGCCGCCGGCCCGAGTTGCGCGAGCGGATTCATTTCCCGCGGCAGCCAGCGTTCGAGCAGCGTATCGGCGCGCGTCAACAGGCCATCGCCCGCCGCGAATAATCGGGCGCACCGCACCGGCGGCGCCGGCGGATTGCTGCCGGGCGCAGCGGCCGACGGGCCCATCGCATCGGCCAGCAGCGCGCAATCCACGTCGGGATGCTCATGCGCGTGGTGCTCCGGTCCGCTCATGATTTCTCGCGAAGGAGAGCGCGCAAGCCCTCGCGGAGCCACGCGCGATGACGTGGGTCCAGCGTGAAGCGATACGCGATATGGTTATCGCGATCGACGAGCAGGAAAAGATTGGCGTGATCGATGATGCCGTTCGCCGGATTCCGCGTGGCGGAGAATTGCAATCGCGTGAGTACGTCGTGCATCGCGGCGGGCTGCTCGCCGTTGACGTAGCGGAATTCGGGATACGTGAACCCGCGCGCTTCGGCCACGGCTCCCATGATCTCGCTCGTCTCATATTCCGGATTGAGCGAGAGCGCGACCACGCTCAGCTCCGCACGCTCCACGGGTGGAAGTTCGGCGAGGATTTTTTTCAGTTCGAGAAAGATTTCCGGACACGCCGTCGTGCAGGCGGAATACACGCCGGTGACCAACACGACCCGGCCGCGTAAATCCGCGAAGCGAAACGCCGCGCCCTTCTGGTCGATGAACGGTGCGTCGGGCAGATCGAGTCGGACGCGAATACGTTCGCCGGGGAACGGCGGGAGAATCTTCGCAGCGGTGGCGTCGGTGCGCGCGTAATAGACGAGCCCACTGACGCACCCGGCGATCACCCCGGCGGCGAGCGCTGCGGCCCGGATGTGCGCTAACCACACACGAGGCGAGCGCAGTTGGACAAACATCTGCCGCCACAACAGCGCCGCCACGCCGACCACGAACAGCGGCTCGCCCATCATCACTGATACGGCGAGCCACGAAATTCCGCCGGTGCGCGGATCGCCGCGATAGCACCAGAGTTGGAAATCGCGGACGAAGTCACCGAGCCAGCCGCCTTCCGTGGGACCGAAGATCGTCAGGAGGAGAAACGCTTCGTAGCCGGCGAGCGCCGTGAACAGAAACACCAGCAAGCCCGGCCCGGTGAGAAACCGCCCCACGCCCGTGCCTTCCCCGCCGCTCGGGGTAATCGGCGCCAAAGTTGAAGCATCGGAAGCATGGGCGGGAATGAGCATGGGGTTTGTTGTTTTGTAGGGCCGTCGTTTGTCGACGCGCCGTCTTGGTCGATCACGGCTCGGCCACAAGGGCCGGCCCTACATCGGAGAAATCACTCACCGCACGGGCCAGACGTCGGCGAGCGCTTTCCAGTTGGCGAAGTAGTACACCGCGAAGCACGCGAGGAAAACGAGGGTGAGAACCATCGTGCCCTTCGTGGCGTAGTGATCGTGGGCGAGTGAACCGGCTTTGCTGCCCGCGAGTGCCGGTGGCGTGCCCCAATCGGTCATCGCGCGATCCTTGATCTTCGCACCGAAGAACAGCGTGCCGACGCAGAGCAGCGCGAAAATCAGCAAGCCGAAGAAGGCAAGTACGCCACCGATGCCGAGGACGCCGAGCCAGAGATGCGCCGCGGGACCGTACACGCCCTGGGCTTCAATGTCCCAGCTGCGACGCGACACGCCCATCGAACCGGCAAACGACATACCGAAGGCGAGCATCGTGATGCCGAAACCGAACAACCACGGCTGCACGCGGGCGACGCCACGGCAGATGAAGTCGCGCTGAAAGATCAGCGGAATCACGTAGTAAGCGAGACCCATGAACGCGAGTGTCGTGCCGCCGACCACGGTCACATGAAAGTGCCCGGGGATGCGGAGCGTGTTGTGCGCGATGATATTTATCTGCTGCGTGCCGAGCGTGACGCCCGTGATGCCGCCGAGGAAACCGAAGATCAGCAACGAAAGCACCGTGGCGGAGAACGCGGGGTTGCGCCAAGGCAACGCGACCACCCATCCGAAGATACCGTTCGTGTAGCCTCTCTCGCGCATCCCGATCTCGATGCCGGCCGGCACCGTGAAACCGTGGATCATCGAAGCCAGCACCGCGAGGTACATGGCGTAAGAAGTATTCCAAATTTTCCACGTGGCGCCGACGCCCGGATCGACAAGCAGATGGTGCGCCGAGGCGAGATTGATGAACAAAATATAGAGCACGAACGCCGTGCGGCAAACCGCCTCGTTGATCGGACGCGCGCCGACGACGATGTGCGAGAGCAGATACCAGACGCTGACCATCGCGCAGACGTTGACCTGCTGCGATTGGTGACCGAGGCCCCACCAGATGAGGCGATACCAGGCTGGATCAGGCTGCGGCGTCCAACCCATCGAGTAGGTGAAGGTCGGAATCATCACCACCGCGCCGTGCAACAAGGTGACGACGGCGATGATGGCGGCGGCCGTTGCGCCGAAGGTCACGATCGGCACGGAGCCGGTGTAGGACTGATCGCGTTTCGCGACGTAGAGCGTGGCGAAATAATTAAACACCCCGACCAGCGTGCCGACCGCGACGAGAATAATGCCGAGGTAGAAAAGCGGATGCGCCAACAAGGGGAGATACGACGTCATCATCACGTCGGCTTTGCCGGCGATGATAATGTAATCCACCATCACGCCACCGGTGAGCATCAGCGCGAAGGAAACCCACGCCACTTTTTTCGAGAAGAGCCGGGCGTTGAGCGGCGTCGTACACGCGAAGTAGAGAATCGCGACCTCGAAGAAGAGGATCCACAGGATCAGCATGTTGATGCCGTGGAAAGTCAGGATGCGATAGAACCAATCAGCCGGCAGCAGGTGCACGGTCTGCCAACGCGTGAGCGCGAGCAGCAGCGCGGCGATACCGCCGAGCAGCAGGAAGACAATGCCGACGACGGCGTTGAGCTTGATGAATTTTTGCGCGTCGAGGCAGACGCCGAGGCCGGTGGTGCCGCACACGCGACCGGGCGTGCCGGGAGCAGCGAGATTATGGGAGGAGGAGTGGGACATGGCGTGGGGCGGTTATTCGACGAAGATTTTTCCGGACATGGCGTGGTGGCCCGCGCCGCAAAACTCATTGCAGACGATGGTGAACTCGCCCTTCGAGGTCGGGGTGATGGTGAGGACATGGTCGTAGCCGGGCAGCACATGGAAATTCATATTCAGGGGCTGCAGCGAAAACCCATGCTGCAAATCCAGCGCGGAAAGATGCAGGCGATAGGTCTCGCCCATGCGCAGGCGCAGCGCGGGATACCATTGCCACATGCGGCCGATCAGGTAGGCGTCGCCGCCGGCGGGTGGCTCCACGAGCGGCAGCTCGCCCATGAAGGGATTCGCCGTGGTGCCTTTGAAAGTGCCGACGCGATTCGCCGCCACGAATTTTTCCGTGCGTGCGAGAAAATCGGCGGGGATAACCGTATAGGCTTCGCCGGTGCTGTTCTGTTTGCCGCGAAAATGCCAGTACGGCATCATCAGCGACATCACGAAGCACCAGAGAATGGCGCAGCCGAGCCAGATTTTTTCATAGCCGGCCGGCGCGTGGAACCAAGGGGAGGTGAGAGGTTTTAGGCTCATGGGAATGGGTCAGGGGAGCAGCGCGGGTTTGATCAGCACAAGTTCAATCCAGCCCCACACCGTGTAGGATAGGACGGGGATAATGACGCCGAGGACGAGGAGCAGCCAGGGGTTATCGAGCACCTTCTGCCACGGATGTTTGTTAGGTTCGTTGTTCATGGAGGGATTGCGTTACAGGGGTAAAATCACGGCGCCAGGCACCGATATGGCGGATCATCACCAAGAGAAAAAAGATACCACCGGCCACGGCGATGAGCCCACCGAGGCCCATGACGCTCAGACCGAGATATTCGCCGAGCGAACGGACGTGCTGTTCGACGCCGTATTGTTTGCGACCGAGTCCGTAAGCTCCCGCCAACGCAAATCCGAGACCGAAGACCGCCTGCCCGCCACCGAAGAGCAACAATTGCAACCGGGCGCGGCGCGGTGTTTCGGGAGCCAAACCTTCCGGCGCGACCTTGGCGCAAAAATCATAGGCGGCCGCCATCAGCGCAATCGTCACCGCGCCAATGGCGCAATGATAATGCCCCGGCACCAGCGTGTTTGAGCCGCGGATCATCGCGCCCAAAATAAAACCGAGCAGCGTCAGCGCCGCGCTGCCGGCGAGACCGACGAAGCGGTAGTCTTTCCAATTCAACTCGGCGCGGCACCGCCACACGTGAATGACCGCCGCGCCCAGCACGACGAGGACCACGGGGAAAAGCGTCCAGCGCATCAGGTGCGTGGCCATGGAGAAATACGCCGACTCCGTCGTGCCGCTGAACGCGAGTGGGGGCATCACGATTTGCGGCAACACGAGCGCCGCCATCAGCGCGGCGGCGGCCAGCGGCGACAACACCGCGCGACCGGTCCAGCGGTGGAGCAGGAATTGCCAGAGCGCGAGCATCGTCGCGACGTTGGCCGCTTGGAGCACATGGCCGCCGCCCCAGAAAACCAATTCGTAGAAGACCGACGGCACCGCATCGGGTGTGGTCCGCCAGGCTCCAATGAATGTCACCATTGCCAGCAGATTCGCCGCCGCTGAGGCGCGCAGCGCAATGACGGTGCCAGGCGTCAGCGCCTTCGCATCCGTGCGCGCGGGCGTGACGAGCGCGAGCGCGAAGAAAAGTCCGGCACCGGCAAACCAACAAATGAGTCCTCCGAAAAAAACCGGGTGATCAATCACCGGCACATAATTCGAAAGCACCGGCAGCGCGCCCGGCATGAGCGCGCCGACCAGCAAGCCCGCGACGCCGGCCGCAGCCAGAGCGAAGGCTGCGATGGTCACGCTGCGATTTAAGCGCGGGCCGAGGGCCAAACCGAGAAAGGCGAGCGTGCCGGCCTGAAACCAAACCACGATGGAAAGATCCACGTGGACGACTAGCGCGCGTTTAAAAAACAACGGATCGGTGAACAACCAGCCGAGAAACGGCAGGCGTCCGACGACGAGCATCAGGGAGAGCAGACCTGCGAGGACCAGACTGCCGACCGCAAAAAGAAACCAACCGCGCGCCGGACCGGTGCCGTTGCCACCGACCACGTCGTCGCGCTTTCCTCCGGTGGAAGCAAGCACCGACTCAATCACGGACTGACGGGACAGAGAGGTTGTAGGTGAGGCCATGGTCTAGTTTTAGTCGAAGGGAGGCTGAGGCACCTTGACGCAGGTCAAAGGTTGGTGAGGTGGGAGGTAGTTTGTTAACATTGCTTGTGAATCAGCACCGTAGGGCTGGCCTTGTGGCCGTGCCGGAATTCACGAAGCGGCGCGCCCACAAGGGGCGGCCCTACGAAATTCTCGGCAACATCATCACTCCCGCTTAATTCCGCCCCGCTCCGGCGCGCTCGATGGCACGGGGAAACAGAATATTATTCTCCTTGTGCACATGGCGGTGCAGGTCGGACTCAAACTCGGCGAGCCCGGCCAGCAACGCACGGTGCGTGTTGCAGTCTTCGAGACCGGGCGTGAAATTATTGGTCAACTCGCGCAGCCGGGCGACCGCATTGCCGGCCGACTCGTGCTCGATTTCCATCTGGCGAATTGGATTCGCAATGGAGCCGCAGTGAAACCCATCGGTCGCACCCGCATCGATCTCCCGCACGATCGGGAAAAGCACTGCCTCCTCCTTCTGCATGTGGTTCATCATTTCCTCGGTCAGCGCTTGGACCGTTTCATAAACCGCGGGCAGCCGCGCATCGCGCCAACCATGCTTACGACAAACCCGCTCCGCCATTTCCAACAGGCGGGGCAGCTCCCCCTTCACATAACGGTGGTGCGTCTGCTCAATATGATCAGCCAGCTCCGAAAGCGTCATAGCCGCCGCGTCCACTTCAGCCGGACCGGCTTCCCCGGCGGCGACGGCAGCTTCCAACATCACGACCACGGTTTTAGCCTCGAGCCCCTTCTTGCCGCAGGCGATGGCGAGGCTTTGTTTGCCGCCGCAGCAAAAATCGAGGCCGAGCTGCTCGAAGACGCGCGCGAGCAAAGGCCGCGCGGCAACGATGGCCCCGATGGTGGTTTCAGTGGTAATGGTGAAGGAAGGAATATGGATCGTGGATGACATGTGGCCTACACCATGCCCGATCACCGCCTACCCCGCCTTGATGTGGATCAAGCTACAGGCGGGTTCGACGTAGCCACCGGCCTTCGGGCCTGGGGGATTTGGTAGAGCCGAAGGTTCAGACATCCTGATCCCCGCTCGTGCAGAGAGGAGAACAAGAAAACGAGATGAGCCTGTAAGGGCGAAAGGTATCAGGTAGCGGCCGTTGCCCTCAACGGCCACGGGGAAACCGGAGTGTAGCCGCGTTTGAGCCGCAGGCGAAAGCGCGGTGACTTACGGCCCCGTTTTCGGGCTGCGCCCTCAAACGAGGCTCAGACCTCCTGACCCCAGCCCGTGGAGTGAGGGGTAACGAGGAAACGAGATGAGCCTGCCACGGCACAAACCGGATGAACGGTATCGAGGTGGAGCGCGACCTTCCGACTTCGCCAAGGCTACGACGGACAAGCCGGGCGCGCTGGGTGCTGGCTCACGTTTGCAAAACCCGCCCGGAGGTCGGGTTCCACTACGGCAGAGGCACGCGCGGTGAATCTTGTGACCCGTGCCACTTCTCCCTCACGCAGGCTCCGCGCTCTCCGCGTCCTCCGCGTTAATTGTATTTCATCCCAAATCGCAGCGCAGTTGAGCTCACTCTCATTCCTTGGGATCAGGATGTCTGAGGTTGCGAGCGTGCCGCGTTCTGCTGGCGAGCAGAACGGCGCGACGAGGGCGGCACATGATTTTGCGACGAGGGCACAACCGCCAATCGAAAACCACCAGCAGGAGCGTCCTGCTGGGCGCACCCAAAGAAAGAGCCAAGGGTCCGAAGACCCTTGGCTCGATTCGTTTTCTCAAATTCCTTAACCAACTAACTTAGCCGGTTGTTACGGCTGTTAGGGGATGCCCGTCAGAACTCCATTCTTAGGCTCGACTTGAACGAACGGGGATTGCCCGGAGCGCCGATGGTCGGCCAGTAATAGCTGTTCGCGAGATTGTCCGCGCTGACCCGGAGTGAGAAACGGCGCTGCCACGCCTTGAAGCTATAGCCGGCACCGGCTGACCAAGTTTTCCATACGGGCAAGTACGTCACGGGCAAAAGGCCCGAGTTGCCATTGGCGGAACCTTGCCAGATATATCCCAGCGTCACGTACGCGCCACTAAGTACGGTCTTGGGCAAGTTGTAGCGAACGTGGGCGGTATACTTGTGGCCAGGAGCATTGGCAAGGCGGGTGCCGACCAGCGCCGGCACTTGCACGTTGCTCTTCACATATCCGTCGAGATAACTAGCTCCCGCGACAATCTGAAACCCCTTGGTGATCGAGGCATTCACGTTGAATTCCACGCCCCGCGACTTCTCCACGCCGTTTTGGACGATCGCATTGAACGTGAAGCCGGGATTCAGAGGATCCGGGACAGAAATCGTGCGCTGCAGGTTTGACTGCTCGATATCAAAGAACGCCAAGTTCGCCGAAACCCGGCCGTAGAAGAAATCAGTTTTAACGCCGAACTCCAAACCCTTGCCCGTTGTCGGATCAAAGGGCGACTCGGTGCGGTCGGGATTGAGCCGGACACCTGACGCGTAGATGAAGGACTCGCCGTAGCTCGCATAGAAACCAAGCGACGGCCGGACACGCCACAGCAAACCGTACTGAGGGGAGTCATAAGTGAGTTCATTCGGGGCAACAGTCAAAGAGTTAAAGACGCTGATTTGATCACTCGAAGCCACGTCGCGGCGAATCGAGGCAGTGAGAAACAACTTCTCTTTGAAGAGTGAAAGCTGGTTCACGATAAAATAGGTCTTATCCAGAATGTTCTGCCGGAATCCGTTGTTCGGCCGCAGATCAGTCCGGACCGCGTCATTGCGATTCCAAGTTGAAGGATCGTTCAACAGCCACGAAACCGGAGCTGCCGGCGCGCCCGGGAATGCCGCAACTCCGGGGCGAAACACCTCCGTATAGCGGGTATAGAGATCGACCTGATCCTCCCATCCCAAAATCGACTTGAGACGCGATCCCTTACCCAGCTCAAATTCACCAAAGAGATAGACGTACCACCGGCTATTGAAGTTCTTCTGAATGACGTAGTCTGAAGTACGGGAAAGGAGATTGTTGTTCGTCGTGCCGATACTGCCGTTCGGACGGAACTGATCGCGAATCCGGGTCTGGTACTGATTAGCGATGCGCAGGTTAAAATGATCCCCGAGCTTTTGCTCCAGATTCAGGACGTGGTTTCGTGCCTTGAAATTATCGTAATGACCGTACGCCGTACGATTGAAGTCAACCGGCAGTGGCGGCGCAAATCGGGTGGACGGCACAACAGAAGAGCTCGAGTACCAACCAACGCTCGCCGTTGGGTGTCCCTTCTGTGCGACATCCTCGAAATCATACGTGAACTGCGTACCCTCGCCAAGTCGGTACACAAACATGGCGTACAGATAGTTCTTATCGCGGTCAGAAAAGTCGCGAAAATCACCGTCTCTCGTCCGCGCCCCAATCACCCGATAATAGAGGCTGCCATATTTCTTGTTACCGACGTTTGTAAAAGCGGGACCGGTTAGATCCATGACCGTTCGGTTTAGGCCAAACGAACCGAAAGTTTGGTCCACCGACGCGCCAAACTTTGGTTGAGGCCTTTTCGTGATAATATTGGCCGTTCCGCCGGGACTCATGATACCATTGAGCACGGAAGTGGGACCCTTCATAAACTCCACCCGTTGTTGGCTGGCTACATCCAAGAGACCGGACTTCCGGATGCCGTTACGCAACTGCACGCTGTTGGCGTTCTGCGGGAAGCCGCGGCTCACATACTGAATGTCGTCCCCACCGGAGTTCTGGGAGGCATTCATGCCATTCGCGTACTTCAGGACGTCGCCCACTTCAATTGCTCCGATGTCGCGGATGAAATCCTCCGTGAACACATTCACGGTCAGCGGCACGTTCTTCAGTTCGGTGGCAAACTTGGTTGCCGTAATTGAGTTGGACGCTTGATAGCCCACGTCTCGCTCGGCGTTGACGATAAAAGTCGGAAGTTCGACGACAGCTTGCGCCGCCGGTGCACTCTCCGACGGGTTCTTAGTTTGGGCGCGGAGCGACGCGATTGCGCCGCTATTAGCCAGCATGACTGTTGCCAGCACAGCGATAGGAATACTCTTTCTCATTGGGGTTTTGTTGGGGTTAGGGATGACTTACTTACAGGGACGCCACAGGGAAAACAGTGGGGCGCGTTCGTCAACGACAATTAATTCCCGACTGACGACAATTAGAAACCGACACGACGCAAACCTGATGAATGGTATCGAGGTGGAGCGCGACCTTCCGACTTCGCCAAGGCTACGACGGACAAGGCCGGGCGCGCTGGGTGCCAGAGTGTAGCCGCGTTTGAGCCACAGGCGAAAGCGCGGGGGCTGGCGGCCCCGTTTTCGGGCAGCGCCCTCAAACGAGGCTACACGTACGCGGCAAAACCCGCCCGGAGGTCGGGTTCCACCACCGCAGAGGCATCTGCGGTGAATCCTGAGACCCGTGCCGCTTCCCCATCACGACAGGCTCCGTGGTCTCCGCGTTAATTGCATTTTATCCCGATTCGAGGCGGAGTTGAACTCACCCTCATTCCTCGGGATCAGGAAGTCATAGGAGAGAGCGCGCAGCTCGCTTCCCTTCGCTCACTGGCGAGCAACAAGGGCCTCGCCCCGAAAACCCAAAGGCCGCAGGCACGGAACCAATCAGCAAACCGACGATCAGCCTAAATTCAGCAATACCTGAGAGACGCGGATTACACCGATTGACACGGATGAAGGGGATAGCGCGAACACCTCATCCATTTAAGTTTCACCTGCGAGGTGAATGACGGTTTTCATGCAACCCATTCTTCGTCGTGATAATCCGGAGAACGTCATGACTCCTCCGCAAGAATCATGACTCCTCCGCAAGAAAGCGGAGGTCTGGCCTTCAGCTATTCGCGCCAAAGATGAAGGACGGTATCACCGGAAAATTCCTTCGGGCTTTCGAATGATTTCCGACCCTCGACAATGGTCTGAACCCTTGGCCCGGTGGCAACGGGCGATATCCACTCACCCCGCCAACCAACGGGAAAAGTTGACGCGAAGTTCGTGGTGCCGCCATTCACAAGATAAACCCAATACTCACGGTCATGATCCGCCAAGCAGACCCCACGTTTTGCCACGTCCCAGGTCGGACGCAGCCTACCGAACGGAATTTGGGAGAAAAAATCCCACGCTGATTTGGCGGCGGCATGCATCTCCGGGTGACAATCGGCCGGGTCAAGCGTCCCGCTATAACCGGTGGACGAATCGCCATTCATATCGGCGAAGTTGATCGTGGCCGCGGCGAAGAGCATCACGAGCGCCTTGCGTCGCACCTGATCGGGCTTAAGCCCGCCGTGGAGATAGTTACCCGACCACAACACTTCCTGAGCATAGATCGGGCGATCTCCCGTATGGTTACGGAAGATAAAATTGTGCAACGCCAGATAATTGTCGCTCTTTTCCGCCGGGCCGCCCTGCAAGGTGGTATAGCTGCCCCAAGGGAAAAAACGAAAGGGATCATCGCCCGAGGCATTATGCACCGACAGCAATCGTCCGAAGGGGTCGAGCCGGTGGATCAGTTCGCCCAAGCGGTTGACCTCCGCGAAGGGCATGCGGTGGTAGTAGCCCTCGGGTTTCCATAACGGTTCCGGGCCGGAAACATTCAGCAGCACGTTCCAATAAGGGGCAAAGCGGGCGAGCGTGTAGCGGATGTAGAGTTCCTGATCGGCCGGATCCGCCGGAAACTGGGAGTGCCGGCCGATGAACCCGGCAAACGGGTAAACGTAGAAACGATGTGCGCGCACCTCGTCGAGAAGCACCTCCGCCTTGTGGTATTCGGCGGGCAGCACGCTCTTGGTCTTCGCATCCCATAATTGCGGAGTGATCCAGCCTTGGCCGCGGCCGGGTGAGTTGCGATTGAGGTAGTGGCTCGCAATCGAGAGCATGTTGTAACCCGTCGCCCGCGCCCAATCGAGGAAAGCGGTGCGGGTGGCAGCGGGCGTGTTCTCCGCAAAGAAGCGATCACCGACATGAAAGCTGCGCACGACCAACGGTCCCCCGGCTTTCGTGGCAAACCAGACCGGATTTGCCTCCGCGCGCGTCAGCGGACCGGGCAAATCCGAGGCGACACATTCAAATTCACCCACCACTTGGGCCGCGCCGTCCGAGAAACGGGCTTGGTAACGCCAACGGCCCAGTTGATCCGGCGAGAAACGGAAGCGCCAATTGGCGGCACCGTCATAAAAACCCCAGAACTTTGTGACCTTGCCGTCAGGGGCCGTAAATTCAGTGGTCAACTCTACGCCGCGCAGCGGATCGGCCGGCGCAGCAGGGTGAGTGACCTGGCCCTCAAACAGGGCCCATTGACCGATCGCGGAGGGTGGAGTCGCGGCTGCTGCCGTCACGCTCCACGCCCCCCCCAACGCTACTCCCCCAGCCAAGAAGCAAATCAATTTGACCAGCCGGATAACTGAAAGGGAAGAGAGCGGATAAATCATAGGCAATGGTTGTTAGAATTCCTTGGTCCATTCAAGACTGAGTGTGCGACCGGCCAGCAGGCTTTGCTGATTACCGGCGAACAAGCCGCTGGTCGACAGCGGAGGTGCGCGATCCAACAGATTGTTCACCGTGGCGCGCAGTTTGGAATTTTTCAGGAAGGCATTGTCCTTGCTGAAACTATAGCCGACGTAGGTGTTGTAGATGATCGTGCTGCCCACCTTGAAATAGTAGTTCAGCCTGCCTTGGTCGAAAGACTCGACGATGTAAGTGGGCCGGCCCAACGAATCCCAGACCGCCGCCGTGGTCGCCGCCGCCGTGTCGAGCTGCGGACCGGCGTAATAGGCCGTCAGGCCTGCGTGCCACTGGCCCTTGCGCCAAGCCACCCCGGCATCGCCGCGCCAGCGGGAAGCCCCGTTGCGCTCCAGACGCTGGATCTTCGGGCCGCCCCGATCAGCCACCGTATAGGATTCGATCAGGTAGGCCGCGTTGACCGAGAGCGTAAAGCGGCCAAAGGTGCGGTTGGGAATGAAATAGTTCAAACCGATATCGACGCCCGACGCAGAACCTTCCGAGCGATTTTCCGTGATGGTGCGGGTGTTGAAAATTTGTCCGACAGGGGCGAGTTGCTGTGCGGCCGGGCGGGTGGAATTATACGCAGCAAAGGCCGTCTGATCAGCCGCGATGACGGCGTTGCGCACGACGCGCGAGTCGCCCTTGTAAGCGGCGGTGCCGCTCCCTAGGTCAACGCTGCCGATGGCCACGCCGGCTGCGAGCTGACGCTGAGTCTCAGCCGTGAGCAGCGCGGAATCGACCGCGTTGATGGCGGTGGCGTTGAAGGAACCGAGAATGCCGCTCTGCTTGATCTGCCAGTAGTCGACCGTGAGGGAGAGCCCCTTGACCTTCGGCACATCCAGCGCGATGCCGATCGAGCGGCCCTTGCTGAACTCTGGCTGCAGGCCGGGGTTGGAACCGGTCGTAGCATTGGAACGATATTGTCCCTCGCTGGTGGCCGGGTTGCGGTAAACGTCGACGATGTTCGTCGTGTTGGCGGTCGTCTGGCCTTGGTAGAGGGCCGGCAGAGACGGGGCGAGGAAGCCCTCGTTGAAGGAAGCGCGGACCATCATCCAAGAAGCGGGTTTCCAATTGGCACTGTACTTCGGCTTCGTGGTGGTACCGAAATCGCTGTAATCCTCAAAGCGGGCGGAGGCACCGACCTCCAACGAATGCACCAAAGGAATCTTCTGGGCCGGCAGCACGAGCGGCAGGGTGGTTTCGGTATAAGCACTGAAAACCCGGCGTTTCCCGGAAGAGGGAGGAAGGGCGGAGTTGGTCAGATGCGTGCGGACGGTCGGCAGCGAGGGGGCATCGCGGCTCACACGGTAGCTCTCTTCGCGGTACTCAGAGCCCACGGCGAGCGAGACGGTGTGGCCCCAGAGAGTGAACAATTCACCGCTGCCCGAGGCGAGCAAGGTTGTGATGTCGGCTGACCCGCGATTGACGAAAGGGGCCTCCATGCCACGAAGAACGGAATCCGGGTTGGTGTATTTCTTGTCGATGACCACCGCGCTGCCCTGCACCTTGAAGGTGTAACCGAAAGGGTTGAAGGCGGTGGCGTCCGTACGGCCGAGCGCGGCGGCGTAGGCCGGGATGTAAACATTGCGGTCCAACTGTTCCTTGATGCTGGAGGCGCCGTAAGCGGCCGCAGCGTTCCAAGTCCAGCTCTCACCAAACTTGCCCCTCAAGCCGGCCGTGATGCGGTAGATCTCGGACGTCGCCTTGGTGTTTTGCACCGGATAATCCGGCAGCGTGTAATCAGTGATACCGATGGTACGAGCCGTGCCCACGAGGCGAGCACTGCCGTCGGTGTTAGGCGTGCCGGTCGGGTTATAGAACCGCGACCCATACGGGTTATAGGGATTGTCCGCCGACATGGTGACTTTGCCTTCCGAGCCGTTGGTCGAGAACATCGGGCTGCGGAGCACTTCGCTGGTGGCGCGGTAAAAGTAGTAGTCGCCGTAAGCGGTGATATTATCCGTGATCTTGTAGGTCACCTTTTCATACAGACTCAAGCGGTCGGTGCGAGGCTGGCTGAAATAATCGCCCTGAATGTTCAGGTAGAAATCCGGATCGGTAAGGCGGGTAGGAGCCACGGTCGTCAAGGTGGGCACGCTGCCGACCGGACGGAAATAATTGTTGGCGGTCGCGGTGCCGATCACGAAAGTCGGCCAAAAACCGATCGCGCTGGTCGTGTTGAACGGACTGGTCGCGATATTGAACGGCGCTGGCGCCTGCCCGCTGCGGTTGTCGTTCTTGGTGAAGCTGCGGTCGCGGAAGAAAATGGCGTTGCGGTTGAGGTAGCTCCACGTCGAGAGGAGATTGCCCCGGCCTTGGGCGAAATTTGTGCCGTTGGTGACTGAAAATTCGCCCACCTGGCCGCCGCCATGCTCGGTGAGGCCACCACGAACGGTCACCTCCGTGCCGACGTAATCGCGCTTGGTGATGAAGTTGATGACACCGGCGGTGGCATCGGAACCGTAGATGGAGGACGCACCGTCGCGCAGCACGTCGATGTGATCGAGCCCGCGGGAGGGGAGCGCGTTGACGTTGGCCGGCAGGTTTTGGCTCTGAATAATGGCGCGCGGCGGCATGCGCATGCCGTCGAGAAGGATCAGCGTGTTGGAATCGCCGATGCCACGCAAATTAATGGAGGCGGCGTCACCGCGGCCGTTGATAGCCGAGTTGCCCAGCTCATTGGTCGAGGAAGCGGTCACCTGCGGCATGCCTTGGAGCAATTCCACCGGAGTGGCGGGGTTGCGCGCCTCGACCTCGGTGCGGCTGATGACCGTCACGGGGAGCACGTGCTCGCTATGCAGGCGTTTCAGGTTGGAACCTGTGACAACAAAATCGGCCAGCTTGATGACATCAGTGCCCTGCGCCGATTCCGTCGCTGCGGGAGTTGCCGGCTTGGGAGCGGGCGCAGTCTGGGCCTGCAGCGTAAAAGTCGGCACGAGGGCCAGCGCAGAGTATATGAGCTTGCGTCGCAAAGCGGACGCGAGGGAGGTGGTTGGCATGGTAGGGGGTAGGAAGCGTGGTGGAGCGCCGATCCCGTGGGATCTTCGCACAACCTGAGGAAGTCAGGCCGATTTACTGGATACAGAGATACGATATGACACTGTCAAGCGTGATATAAGCATAGCGTGTAGGCTACAGTGCATGGGCTCATGCACGGTCGCGCGAACACCTCCTGGTCCCCGGATCACCCGAACCCTGCAAAAGAGGTTATTTCAGGATCACCGTCCAATCCTTGGCGGCCGCCGACCCTGCGTGCAGGCTGAAACGAGACCTCACCGACCGGCCGTCCCCGGCGTTAACTTCCACGTCGTACTCCCCATAAAATCCGCGACCCGCGTACTGACCCTCCGCTCCGCTCTTGCCCTCTAGTTTCGTGCGCCATTGCTGGAGAACCAACTTCCGATAGGCCTCCGCTTGCGGGCGTTCCGACCAATCCGCGCGAAACATGGCGGCTTCCGGTCTCCAGTGAACGCTCTCCCAAAAACCCCACATCTGGAAACCAACCATGGACGGGTGGCTGAAGACCGCGATCAGCGCGTCCCGCAGATAATCGGCCTGCAACTCCTCATCGTCGGTCGTCACGTCAAATTCCGTGATCCGCATCGGCAGACCCAAGGCCGCCAACCGGTCGAGCGTGGCGAGCAACCGGGCCGGGGGCGTGACTTGCGTCCCAAAATGGGCCTGCAAACCCAAACCGTCCAAGGGCGCACCGGCCGCCTGCAAGGCGCGAACGGTCTGTTCGAAATGCGCCACATGCTGCGGATCGCGGTCCTGATCGTGATTGCCAAAATCATTCAGGTAAAGCGGCATGTCCGGCCCGCCCACCTCGCGCGCGACCTTGAACCAATCCGCCGCAATCTGCGGGCCGAACATGTCCATGAGATCATGATGCGTATAGGGCTCGTTCAACACGTCCCATTCCGTGAGCAAGCCGCGCGTGGTCGTGAGGATCTCCTTGATGTGCTCGCGGACCAAACCGGGGATTTCATCCTGCCGCGGGGTGCCGCGCAGTTTCGCCACGTCGGCGGGAATTCGTGGCCAGCTAGGCCAGACCAGCACATGGCCGCGCGCCGGTATCCCCTGCTCTTTCAGCCACCGTAGGCCGGCCAACGTCACTTCTCGGCGGTAAACGGCCGTGTCCTTTGTCCAGTAGGGCCACTTCAGATCGTTATCCGGCCCCGCCGCACTGAACCACCCGAGCAAGGTATCGCGATAACGCTGATCATCCGGACTGGTGCCGATTAAACGGTCCATTTTCACCGCAGTGCCGAAGCCGAACGCGTGGCGTTGAAGCGCGACGTTCACCCGGGCACCAACCACCGGCTGGCCCTGCGCATCCACGACCTTCACGGTGAAGTTGCCCTGCCGCAGACGCTCGATGCGCGCGTGGGCTTCCGTCCGCCAAGTCGCGTCGGCCGCCCGACCCTCGTAAGTGAACCGGCTCCGGGGCAACGCCTCCCGAGCCACCCGCCGACCATAACCCAGCCAGACCAAGTCGGTGATCTCCACCGTTTGCGCGGTATGACCGAAGTTGATCACCAATTCCAGTTCGCCCGCGGGGAGAGTTTGTTTGCAGACATAGGGAAGGGCATACTCGCGCCATTCGGGGCTAAGATTCAACTCGTGGACCAAACTCTTCTGCGCGCGCTCCACTTGCATGCTGCTGGGGGTGCGCTCCATTTTTGTCTGGACCAAAATGCGCAAACGTCCGCCGGTTTCGTCCTTCGATGCAGGGCAACGCGCCCGGAAGCGCAGCCAGCCCACATCCCCTTGCGCCACGGGAGCGATACTGAGCGCCCGCCATTCGACGGTCGCCGGGGCGACGACGCCCGCCGTCTCTAATCGCCAGCCGTTCGGCAAATCCGTCCAGTGCGCGTCGGCCGCCGCCTGACCCTCCAAGCTGAAACCGCGGCGCGGACTATCCGCGAGCAAGGGTTCCCCTCCGGCAGGGGCCGGCGACAAATCCGGCAGCTCCGCGCGCGAGGCGGGAACCGCGAAACTCGAGCAAAGCAAGGCGAAGCAAAACATAATGCGAGGGTACATGGTGCGAACATAATCAACGTGCACGGCTTCACCAAGCCAGCTTTATTCAATCAATTGAGCGCCTGTTTTCGGCCGCGAGTTTCCCTGCCGCGTCACAAAAGACGTGCTTAGCCGGCACTCCCCTCTATAGATTTTTGCCCATGCCCTCCCTTTCACGTTTCCAGTTACTGTTCGCCCTCGTGCCCGCCCTGCCCTCACTCCTCTTGGGTCAGCCCTTGTTTCAAGCCGACTACAACCCCGTCAGCACTGGCGGCACCGGCGATGCGTCCGTCATGGATCACACCGGG
>Ga0163149_10003298_pt1 | contig 18496 bp, 7 predicted proteins | sample OliLakLV19MP5G1_FD_148604 | JGI IMG/M metagenome (GOLD analysis project Ga0163149, IMG submission 148604) | Freshwater microbial mat bacterial communities from Lake Vanda, McMurdo Dry Valleys, Antarctica - Oligotrophic Lake LV.19.MP5.G1 | ecosystem: Environmental > Aquatic > Freshwater > Lake >...
TTTTAGCTGCGGAATGATAGATCCCATATTTATGCCAAAACCTCTACTTGTTGAGTCTCTACAGTGAGGGGTAAACCTATTTCTGCTCTGAATTGAAGGCAGGCGACGATCGAATCTTGAATATTAACTAGGGCTTACTCTTTTGTCTGACCTTGACTAACACAACCAGGAATGCTGGCGCACTATACAACCCAAACACCGTCTTCATCTCGATCGATAGTCAAGGAACTGCCCGATTCTAGTGGTGGCGGTGCGGAGGAATTGGGGATCGTGGACTAGGGCAAAGCAGACTTAGCCTTCGCTATTTTACCAAAGCCAAAACCAAGCGACAGAGCTACATCCATCGCTTGGGATAAATCTAGGCAAAACTTCACCGAATCTGTTGCCGTTTGTCGCTACTTACTGAGAGCTTGGAAGGGACTGACTAAATTGGCAAGTTGTTGCACCAATAGACTTAGGAACAAGCCAACATCAGTAACGACCCCGACAGATTCGATCGAACCGCGATCGGCAAGCTTGGTGACAACAGCAGGATTGATATCAACGCAGACCATCTTCACACCCGCAGGAGTCATGTTCCCAACCCCGATCGAATGCAGCATTGAAGACAGCATCAGAATCATGTCTGCGCCTACAATCTGTTCGGCATATCTCTGTTGGGCGATCAGCAAGTTCATCTCGGTATCAGGCAATGGCCCATCATCCCGAATTGAACCTGCCAGAATATACGGAATCTTATGATTCACGCATTCATACATAATGCCCGAAGTCACCACGCCGAGTTCGACCGCTTTGGCAATGCTGCCGTAGCCGCAAACCGCGTTAATTACCTTAAGGTGATGGCGATGCCCACCATTAACGCTGACCCCGCGTTGCAAATCTACACCTAGGGACGTTCCCATGATCGCGTTTTCGAGATCGTGAACCGCGATCGCATTTCCACCGAGCAGAGACTGGACATAGCCTTCACGGATCAGATATGCCAGATGTGGCGCACCGCCTGTATGCACAACTACGGGCCCCGCCGTGACCACGACCTTGCCACCTCGATCGCGAATTTGGCGTAACTCCCAAGCAATCTGCTCGACTACAAGCTCGACCCGCCGCTCACTAGAGACCCCTGAACCCATGAACGAAAATTCTTTTTTGGGCTTTTCACGAGTTTCATGCGATGTCCGAATCCCATAGATGCCCACGACGACCTGTTCGCCAACTTGGAGATTGCGTAACAGTTTGCAGGTGGCGGTGGCAGGATTGACCGTGCTATCTATGACGATCGCTCCATCCATTCTTTGTTGCTGACATTTTAGCCACGTACCGTTGACGCGCACTTCAGTCGGATAGATATTTGTGACGTAGAAATCTTCAGGCGCAACACCTGTCTGGATCGTGGATTCGAGGATGGCATCGCGAATTTCGGTTTCTGGCAAGACTGCGCCCATATCGATCAACTGACTCATGATCGCAGACATGACGTTGTGGGAAGGGGCGGAAATCTTGATCTTGGCTTGGGATGTGCTTTGTTTTTGGATGCCGAGGCGGAAGTCTAAAACTTGGAAGCTGCCACCGCCTTCATTGACTAGATCTAGGGCGCGATTCACCACACCAGAGTCGAGCAAGTGTCCAGATAGCTCGATCACCCGCGATTCGATCGCCACTCGATCGATTTCATGGGGGATTGCGGCTTCGGTAATGCGGAGCGTCAGGCACTTCGCCGCACCACCCGCTTTGAGAAATTCGGTTAAAGGGGTTTCTTCGATCGTAAAACCAACGTTGGTAAGCTGTTGTTTGAGTCGATCGCTAGCCTTGTTCATGATGATCGTTCGATCGATATTCACGGAATTACAGGCAAAGTTAATCGCATCGGTTTCCTCGACGATAATCCGCTTTTGAGCAGGGACTTGCATCTCGATCAAGCGATTGGAATAAGCATCAAACGCAGGAGGATAATAGAGCAAATAGCCATCAGTTAGAGGACAGAAACAAGTATCGAGGTGATAGAACCTGTTATCCGTCAAACGCAGCGATAGAACTTCAATGTCCAACCATTTGGTGACGTGAGTATAGGCATCTAGCTCCGAGCGGAAACCATAACCTGCCCACAACCAACGTCCTTCTCGATCGAACAGAGCATCGCCTGCGCCTTCAAACGGCAATTCTGGCGGCATTTCATAGACCGTGCAGCCCTGTGATTCAAACCAAGCTTTGAAATATGGTTCTTCGCCCTGACGCTCTTTGTGCATAAACCGACTGAGGACGACTTTATCGCCCAAAATTAGCCCCGCATTTGCCGTAAACACCATGTCTGGCCAACCCTTGGCGGGATCGACTAAATGTACCTTGGCTAAGTCTTTGATTATGTCATGCAAACCCTGCCACTGCTGGATTGCACGCTCCTGACTAGAGCGGTGGATATTACCTTCCATCCAGGGGTTGATCACATAGTCAACATCGTAGTGATCGGGTGGACACATTAAAAACTCAATTGAGGCAGACATAAGTACACTTAGAGATGAGTAAGGACAGAGTGAAAATTAGACACTTTCTTCATCATACAACTCGCTTTCACCCTGAATCAACATCACAAACATTAGGTCACAGATCGCTGACAGTAAAAACAATCGATCGTCAGTCTTTGCCAGAAAAAAACTGAGAGTCTGACTTTAGCCACACAACTGACCAAGATCACCTACAATTTGCTACCTCGATAGGGAGACATTTATCGCATCCTAGACTAAGCTTTAAGTGAAGCTTTTGTCTGACCTTCTATCTAATAGAAAAAAGCAGGAGAACCAGTGGGACGACAACCATTACCGTCAGCAGAAAACAACTTGCAGCCCAAGCAGCCTAGACCACTTGCAAAAGTTCTCGGTCGTCTGGGCATTGGTCTGGCTCTGAGTTTGACGGCTGGGAGTTTGGGCAGTTTTTGGTATGCCAGATATTTTCTCAACGAACGGTTATCGCCTTTAGTCCAAGATCAGTTAACCAAAGCCCTGAAACGTCCTGTCAGTTTGGGTAAGGTTGAACGTGTTAGTTTCGGCAGTATTCGGTTTGGCAAGTCTCAAATTCCCGCCACGCCAACAGAAGCGAATTTCCTCACGGCTGAATCGATCGATGTGCAGGTCGATCCTTGGCAATACATCCAAAATCGCCAACTGGTGCTAGATGTAGCGATCGAAAATGCCGAAGCTTTCTCTAGACAGGACATCACTACAGGGCTTTACTTCCCCAAAATCGACACACCGAAACAAGTAAACCAAAGCGACATTGACCTCAGAACCGTGAGGATTGAGAATGGCAGACTGACATTGCAGCCAGTTAAATCGGGCGGGGCTGTGACCTTGACCCAACTGCAAATTCAAAGTGACTGGAAGATCGTCGATCCTAGCAATCAAAGCTTTCGCCTCACGAGTAACGGTAAGGTGGTGCTGCCGATCGTTTCTAGCTCCAAGTTGCCCACCCCCGAACAACTCAATCAAGCGATCGAGGCCCAAAAGTTTGATGGCGGCACGCTGAATATTACTTTGCCTGAATGGGATCTCACGCGAGGTCAGGGAAATATTCAAGTTCGATCGCAAAATCTGATCGCCACCTCTTTACAAGGGTTTCTCACAGGCTTACCTTTTTCACCAACTCAGGGCCGGATTGACGGCAACTTAAATATCAAGATTCGTCCAGGCAGTTCGCCTCTCGATGCTCAAGGGACATTGCGAGTGCGTGATGCGAATTTGTTCGTCACAGGTTTACCGCAGCAATTTACTAATGTCGCGGGTAATATTCAGTTTGACGGAATTTCGACCACATTACAGGGGATTTCGGGGAGCTACGGGGCATTAATCGCTAGGGCTGACGGCACGATCGATGCTCAATCAGGTTTGAACCTAGATGTGTCGATCGATCCGACTGATATTACCAAGATCCTAGAAGGCTTCCAGCTCAAATCGGCAGTGCCAGTTGCAGGTGAAGTCAAGCTGAATGTGAAGCTGGCGGGCAAAACCCCAAGGATAACTGGTTACTTTAACGCCACCAAGCCGATCGCGATCGATCGAATGGTATTGAATCAGGTACAGGGCAAAGTCGAAACCAAGGATCTAAAAACGCTGATCTTTAGTCGGATTCTGGCGATCCCAGCTTTGGGCGGCAAGATTCAAGGCGAGGGGCAACTTAGACTACCCAGTGGAAAAACACCCGCGAGTGCCTTATTTGCGCTTAACCTCAGTGGCGTGACGGCGGAGAAAGTTGCCGAACTGTACAAAGCCAATCTGCCTGTAAAAGTTGGCTTATTCACGGCGGCTGTGCAGGTCTATGGCAATTTAGATAGCCTCCAAGTTTTGAGTCAATTCAACGCTCCAAATGCCCTCTATCCAACGTCAGGAGAAATCTTGCTATTTGGTAATATCGCGAAAGTTCAAAACGCGACGGTGCGTTTTCCCACTGGGTCTGTGGGACTCAATGGCAGCTTCAATCTCATGGGCGATCGAGCTTGGCAAGCCGAACTAACCAGTTATGGGATACCACTGTCAGCTTTATCACCAAATCAGCGTGGTCAAGTTTCAGGCGTGGTCAACCTCAACAGTCCCACAGGTAGTTTTGCCATAGACCAGATCATTGCCAATGCGAATCTCAATTTTCCGCAGGGCGTGGGAGCAATTCGAGATTTGATTACGGCACGACTGGCATGGAATGGTAAAGATTTGACTATACCTGGATTGCAGGTGAGCAACTATCTGACCGCATCGGGGCGAGTCGATCTAGAACTGGATGAGGCGAAAGCTCCTAAAGGTGTGACTGGTATAGATTTAGACCTTCGATCGAGAAATGTGCCAATTAATCGGTTGCGCTCTTTTGTGCCGCAGTTGGCGAAGTTGACATCAGGTAGCCTCAACTTCAACGGTAAGTTGGCGGGGGCTTTAGACAATCTCAATATCAACGGCAAACTTGGGATTGGTGGGATCAAGGTTGGTGATTTATCTGCTTCCTTATTACCCCAATCTGGTGGATCTAAACCTAGTGGCTTACTGGCATTCAATGGAAATGTCTCAGGCTCGGTGAATGCGCCCCGCCTCGCAGGTAACCTCACACTCAATGATTTAAAAGTCGATCGAGTCGCGTTTGAACCATATCTGGCGGGGCCGCTCACGTTCGATCGATCGCAAGGACTGGCAGTAGATTTACAAGGTGGGGTCGATCGAATTGCTGCCAAATTTGACGCTAGATTTCGCCCTCTGGAATTCGATCTAAAGCTACGCGAAGCCACAGCAACGGGTAATCGGATTGGTGAGACCGATCGACTCAACGTTGCAATCAAAAATTTCCCTGTACCCTTGATCGCCTCGTTTGTGGGGCAGTCGGGACTTGATGGCTCTGTTTCCAGTCAGCTCACCCTCGATCTGGGTAAGAATATCAGGGCGATCGGCAAAATTATGGTCGATCGACCCAGATTTGGCAGAATTACGGCCGAGAGTCTAGCAGCCGACCTTAATTACACTAATGGCAACACCACAATTAGTAATGGCAAAGTTGAATTAAGCCCTCAGGGCAACGGGCAAGCTGGTCTACAAGCCAGCTCACAAGGCGAGTACAAATTTAGTCTTGCCTATACACCGCGCCAAGAAACCCAACTTCAGGGCAAGCTCGAAGCCTCACAAGGACAACTCCAAGATCTCTTTACTGCCTTTCAATGGTTCGAGTTTAGCGATATCTATCAGGGATTTAATGCACCCAAATACGCCTCAGCAGCAGCTTTACCGCCATTACGCGCAATTGGGCTAAGTAACTCACCGCTATATCAACAACTAGAATATTTCTCCCAAATTTCGGCCCGTATTGAGCAACAAGAAACCGCATTAGCCTCCAAAAACAACAATTTGCCCCCCCTTGCCGAAGTCAAAGGCAGCTTTAATGGGGCGCTGAACTTTACTAGTTCCAGACAGAATGGCTTTAATATTGGCTTTGACCTGACTGGCAAAGGATTTGAGTACGGTAAATTCGCAGTTGATGACATCTCAGCTAAAGGTGGATTTCGTCGGGATACGCTGCGTTTAGATCTGGTACGGTTACAGTCGGGCGATCGATTCGGTCAGATTGCAAATGCCAAATTTGGCTTACGCGAACAGAGCGGTAACATCGAGCTAGTCAACTTCCCGATCGAGTCACTCCGACCTCTGCCTCTATTCAGTAATATTCCTGTCGATGTCACGGGAAATACCAACGGTACAGCCACGATTGGCGGTGGACTGCTCAGCCCCACATTATCGGGAAATCTCACCCTCGCCGATGCCACGATTAACCGTCAGCCATTGGAGTCAGTCAGTGGTGATTTTGACTATCAAAAAGGCAGATTTAAGTTTAAAAGCATTGTGCGGGTGGTGGGACCCGAACCAATCAACATCTCAGGCGATATTCCTTACATTCTCTGTCCTTTTGGAGATCGAGACCCCAGTAGTGTGCTCTGTAAGCTGGCTGCCAATCCTAGCAATAACCTCAGCCTTAATATTGATGTCAAAAATGAAGGTTTGGCATTTATTAACTTATTAAATCAACCTGCACGTTGGCGATCTGGCAAAGGCAGTGGTCAATTAGTCGTCAGTGGTACAACTCGGAGACCGCAAGTTCAGGGTAAAGTATCGCTAGATCAGGCAGATTTTCAGGTGGCTGGCTTACCAGGCGACATCACAGCCGTCAAAGGGGATATCGACTTTGGATTCGATCGACTCAAAGCTGATTTAGCAGGACGGTTTAGTGATGGCAATGTCACAGCCAAAGGAGTCTTAGCGATTGCCGATCCAGGCTTAATCACCGAAGGCAAACCAGATTTCGATAACCCTCTCACGATCTTTGCCGAACGCCTGAAGCTAGATCTGAAAGATCGTTATCTGGGCGCAGCGAATGGGTTCATCGTAGTGCGCGGTTCCGCCCTCACGCCCGAATTGGGTGGAGAAGTGGCACTTTCTGATGGCAGAATTATTCTGGCAGGTGGTGCAGCTACTAGCACTGGCGATCCTGCTCCCACGGCTACCAGTATTGGTTTTAACAATCTGATCGTGAAGCTGCGTCAAAATGTTTCGATCGTGAATGCGCCACTGCTAAGTTTCTTGGGAGAAGGAGATATTAAGGTGAATGGTTCTGCCGATAATATTCGCCCTTCAGGTCGAATCAATATTCTGCGTGGTCAGCTTAATGCCGTAACAGCGCGTTTTCGCCTCGATCGAGCCTATGACAACTATGCCGAATTTGTCCCCGATCAAGGGCTAAACCCCAAGCTCAACGTGCGTCTACTCAGCTCCATTCCCGAAGTCACCCGCACACCTGTCGCCAATACCCCGTTTGACGCGCTTAACCCCAGAAATATTCCAATCAGTAATCTGGGGGCAACTCGGACTTTGCAGATCCAAGCAACCGTGGTCGGATTTGCGAATAAGCTCAGACCAGAGGATATCGATCTTCGCAGTAGTCCACCCCGCACCCAAACTGAGATCTTGGCTCTGATCGGGGGTGGTTTACTCCAGCAAGGTGGTGGCGACCCTACCGCCGCTCTGGCAAATTTAGCAGGTGGAACCCTGATCGGTTTGCTCCAAGATACGATCGGTGACGCACTCAACCTATCAGAATTTAACCTCAGTCCTACTACTAGCAGTCCTGTCGGTGGCAGAGCGAGTTCTCTGGGCTTAGCGGCAGAAGCAGCGATCGACATCAGCCGCAGTTTCTCGGTCTCCATTCGCAGTGTGATCAACGATCCTGCCCAACCTACAACCTACACCCTTCGCTATCGGCTCAATCCCAATACTTTGATCCGCACCAACACCGATGCCAAAGGCAACAATAGCGGCTCGGTTGAGTTTGAAGCTCGGTTCTAGCAACTGAGAATTAGCATTTCCGAGAAACATCTAAACACGCACAATAGTGTTACCTTTTTTCGGTATCATAGGCTTCATTAGCATATTCAAACATTCTTAACAAAGGGCAACGGGCAGTGATAAAGGTAGCTATTAATGGATTTGGACGGATCGGACGCAACTTCCTAAGATGCTGGGCTGGGCGTAAAGAAACTGGACTAGAAATCGTTGCGATCAACGACACTTCTGACCCATATACCAATGCTCACTTGTTGCGCTATGACTCGATGCTTGGGACTTTTAATGCTGACATCTCAGCCGATGACGACTCAATTACAGTCAACGGTCATAAAATTAAGACTACCTCCGATCGTAATCCCGAAAACCTGCCCTGGTCACATCTTGGCATTGATTTAATCATCGAAGCTACAGGTGTTTTTATCGATCGACCTGGTGCTACCAAGCACATCACTGCTGGAGCCAAGAAAGTTCTGATTACCGCTCCTGCCAAAAATGAAGACGGCACGTTTGTGATGGGTGTGAACCACGAAGATTATCAGCATGACAAACATCACATCATCAGTAACGCTAGCTGTACAACTAACTGCCTCGCCCCAGTTGCCAAAGTCCTGCACGAAAACTTCGGCATCGTCAAAGGGGTAATGACCACCACCCACAGTTATACAGGTGACCAACGCCTGCTCGATTCCAGTCATCGCGATTTGCGTCGTGCCAGAGCTGCGGCTTTGAGCATTGTCCCAACTTCGACTGGTGCAGCTAAGGCTGTTGCCCTCGTATTACCTGAGTTGCAGGGCAAGTTAAACGGGATTGCTTTGCGTGTACCGACTCCAAACGTCTCAGTTGTAGATTTTGTATTCGAGAGTGCCAAATCCACAATCGCCGAAGAAGTCAACGAAGTCCTTAAAGCTGCGGCCGAAGGCCCAATGAAGGGGATCTTGCAGTATGCTGACTTACCCTTGGTGTCGATCGACTATCGCGGCTGTGATGCTTCTTCGATCGTTGACTCATTCCTAACCATGGTGGTCGGCGATAACCTCGTCAAGGTTGTTTCTTGGTATGACAACGAATGGGGTTACAGCCAACGTGTGGTCGATCTAGCTGAGCTAGTTGCCAAGAAGTGGGTTGCTTAATCTGGTTCCGTATCATGGGAATAATCGTTGAAACCCCTTTAGAGCAAGGATTTTGATGGTTCAGCTTCAAGATGGCTGTGACCTATATATTTCAAGTGTTTTGAGTTATTTATCCCATCCATCGGAACCAGTTTTGGCTTGTTTAACTGTCGCTAGTTCGGCGCAGAGTTGTTTGAGTTCTCGATCGATCGAATTTTTATCGGCGAGGAGTGTGGTGAGTTTTTCATCTCGATCGAGTAGTTCTGTTTCTAGTTTTTGCAGTTCACTTCGACTCCGCTCAGGGAGCTAGATTTTCGCTGGCTGAGCGGAGCCGAAGCCTTGGGTATTGCTTGAGGGTCAAATCTCAATAATGCTAATTTATTGAGAATCATATATTTTTAGGTAGATCCTTGAAACCATTGCTAAACGGTTGTTTTGAATTTTAATTATTTTCCTCTTCCATTACGAGCGGAATGTGGGTTATAAGCTCCAGATTGAGGCGATCGAGGGCGGTCTAGTTACAGTCGAAGCTCTGAAGTAGTGCAAGGCGATCGGTGAGGCGCGGTCTAAACCGTGTTGGAGCGGATTTACTCAAGTCCTTAGTGAATTGCGAAGTTTTCTGACAACCGCTCAACACGACCGTTACAGCACTTTACTGATTCAGGCTATTCTGATTTGCCTAGCTTATTTATTTCCGTTCCTAACCAAGCCCGAAACCTTCTGATTGTGGCATTGCGACCTAAAACTTTACTGCGTTCCAAATACTCAGGCACAATTTGTCCTAGTTCCAAGCCGCCTAAATTGGGACTGATCGTTGACTCAATATACTCCCCATTCTGCAAGACATTGATTTGGAGCCTGATTCCATCAAATCGCCACAGTTCACTCACGCCTAAAGCTTGATAATTATTGAAACGGGTACGAGAAGTAAGATCGATTTCGATCGCTAAATCTGGCGGTGGATCGATCGTTAAATCGATCCGCTTCTTCCCTCTAATCAAAGCCTCATGCTCGATGTAGAAACAGTCATCAGCTTCGATCGCTTGTTGCATGGCTTGATTTTTAAAAGTAGTAGAAGCCAGACTCCTAAACTCAATATCTAACTCCTCCAAAATCACCTTGATTAAATCACCGATAATCGCCTTATCATCCTCATGTTCGGGTAGTGGAGCCATAATCTCTAACATGCCCTGACTGTAATTGATCCGCGTCCCCCGTCTTTCGCCCAGTTCTACTAGGATGTCCTCATACATCTGCCAACTCACATCTCTGATCAGTAATTGCTTTCCAGAGGGAACGACTAACTGCCTCAGTGCTACCTGCATATCACAACCTCAGGAAATACTAGTGGTTCATTGAGGGTTTGGTGCATCGTGCCTAAGATTGATTGGAGATAAGCGCGTAACAATTGGAACTTGCTCAAATTCGGTTGATAAGTACCATCAGTTTCTGGCTCAAACAGTCTGCCAGTAAATAATTCAGGATCGATCGCAGGATCAAGTAAAACAATCCCTTTTTCTGGCTCCAGCCAAGGGAAGAGTCCTGCGGGGAGGTCGCCTTGGAGAATATTCCCGATTCGATCGCGGCAAGCTCTAGTATTGATGCCACGGTTTTGTAATTGATGCATCAGACCAGTGAAACTCACAGCATTTTGGAGATTGAGACGGCACATTTCTTGGAGGAGGAAATAATCGGAATACTGCTGACGGGCAACGTTGAGCAGATGACGATAGAGTGGTGCTACTGCCAAACCATCAGCCACGATCGAATCTGGCAAAGGCGTAATTTTCTGCAGATTCGGCAGCTTTTGTTCTAGCCAACTAGTGATGAATGGAATTGCCATCGTGCCACCAATCTGCCAGACCTCAGTGATATCTTCGGTCGAAATCCCAGAGTTACTCAGCAGATCGTTAAGTTGATGATTGAGACTTTGGCGGAATGGCAAAAACACCTGACTTTCGAGTTCGCGGCGCAATACGATCAGAGGTAGTCCATTCACTTCTGCCATCCATTGCTCGCTTTGGGGTCGATCGGATAGTTCTAATTTTAACTGCTCGGCAACATCGAGCAATTTTTCGCCCACAGTTGAAGTTAATAGATACTGCTGCAACAGGGCGCGGTTTGCGGGGTCAGAATGACTTGGCGCAGGTAGTTCCAGATGTTCGAGGTTGCAAGCATCTCGCTCTGGGTTAGTAATCAGTCGCCAATGAGGATAGAGCAACTGCGTCACAATATCTTGATCGATCCCTGCCCCAGCGTAGTCAAAACTGCGGTAGTTAAGATCGGAGCGTTTGATGCCGTCAGGATTGCCTTTGATCAGTAACAAGCTGGTTGTGACAGTTCCAGAGTCGATCGCTAAGGTAATCTGCTGTGGAGATCGATTGGCATGAATCAGCGTGAGTAAAGGCGCGATCGACTGCTCCGCGATCATCACCTGTTCCGCTTGGCTGACTAAACCAGCATGAAGCACTGCCTCTCTGAGATTGAGCGCGTAGGTATCTGACCATTCGGGTGGATGCCCCAAAATTACACCACTCAGGTTAGCCAAAATTGCTTCAGCATCAGGTAAATCTTGATGGGTTGCTGATTTGATTTCGAGCAAAAGCTGTTTTACCACTGCCATTACCCACCGCAGCGTAATTTTTTGCGTGCCATGCCATTGCACTACTGGCTGCCATGAATTGATCCCGTTGTAGGGTAAGCCCAGCTTGAGTAAATGCTTGAAACCAGAGATGTATTTGGGCGATTTGCCACTACTAGAACCATTCCCATTCCCAGTTCGCGGCAAAACTTGTGGATCTTCGATCGAATCTGTTGGTAAATCAGGCGATAAAGTCAGCGTAATCGTTGATTCGACAGGATCGCCACTATTTTCTTCAGGCACAAACACGGCAACGCTCTTCAAGGTTGGAGATCGATCGAATGAGAGTGGATAAATTTCTCCTGTATTGGCATTGAGGATGCTGGCACGGATTGCGGTACTACCAAAATCTACGCCTAAAAACCAAGTGTCGTCGATCTGGTAATTCGGTGGTTTCGGTACAGTTGGGATGGCTGGAGTAGGAATCGCCGCGACTTGAAGATCGATCGAGATATTGACTTCAACGCTATCGACATCGAGGAAATTGGTATTACTCTCAGCTTCACTCTCTGCTTCCAAAAAGCTGATAAAGCTAGTAGTTTCAGGATTATCTCTAGGTGAATTGAGACCGCCAGTATCCCAACCTAAATCACTTACTGACATACCTGTGGGCGTTTCAGCATTGGCAATAAATTCTTCCCATGAAGGCTCGGTATCGGCAAACTCAGTTAACTGCTTCTCGACTTGGGATAAAGGCTCATCCTCAACTGGGTCAGAGTCATCTTCCCAAGAAGTTCGATCGGCAAACTTGGTCAATCTGGCATCTTCGATCGCAATCAACAATTCATCAGAAAGGACATCTTCTTCAAGGTCTCGATCATCAGTCTCAAGATCTAATGGAGGATTTTGATTAAGCTCCATCTGCACGTCTGCTTGAGTAAACAAGGGTGACTCCAAATCGCCCAAAAGCATATTTAAATCATCGTTATCGGCAAATCCTTGGAGAACTGTTTCAAATTCTTCGACCAGTCGCAAGTCAGGCAACGAGACATGATCATCTGAATCTAAGTCTAGATCTAGGCTCTCCATTAAATCTAATAGTTCTCGATCGAAAGATGCTTCTGACGAGCTTAAAACGGTTTCAACTTCAGGTGAAGCAGTTTGAGTGTCCTTAGTGGGTGGCTCTAGCAGTAATGTGTCAGCATCGGAATCGACTGATTCAGAAATATCTGTAGAAACGAGATCGGGACTAATACTAGGAAATTCAGCAAAAAACTCATCTAATTCATCCTGATCTGTTGCAGAATCGTCAAGGGAATGATCGGAAGTTGATTCACTAAATAGAGATTCAGGGTCTTCGACAATATCAGGAATCATCGCCAAATCAATTCCTAAATCAGACACTAAATTAGAGGATGAGATGTCCTCATGCGTCTCGACTTCAACATCTTCTACTGGTGGAGTTAATTCGATCGTTTCACTTGCCTCACCAACGATACGATCTAAAAATGAATCAATAAATAAGTCCTCATCACCTGCAAAATCACTCTGTTCAGGGATATCGGCAAATAGAGCTTCAACATCTTCAACAATTTCGGGAATTTCAGCGAGCTGATCTAGTTGTAAATCTGTTACTTGTGACTTTGCGATCGAAGGATTTTCTTCGCCTACTTGTGCAGATGGATTCGATCGAACATCGTTCTGAGAAAAGGGAGTATTCCGAATCATCAGTTCGAGGTTGGATGCAATCAAAGGGCTAAGCCCCAACCCAGCATCTAGGTTTTCGAGGTCAGCCGTCAGGTCTTTGAGCACACTATTATCATCCACCCAATCCATCCGACTAACCGATTCCACATCTGGGAGGAGGATGAGTGATTCATCCGAGTTGCGGGCATCATCAGCCGCATTAATCCCAATTAGATCGATCAAGTCTTCAGCCCCAGCTTCCGAGACAGGAATTGAGTCGATGTCGGAGATCCCTTCGGCAGGGAGCTGATCTTCTTCTGGCCAGGATGATAACGTTTCTCGATCGACTGATGATTCTGAGAACGAACTACCGATCATCGCCTCAGATTCAGATTTGCTTTCTAGCCAAGCTAAGAGGTCGAGGTCTTCGTCAACACTACCGATCGATTCTTGAGATGATTGCGGCTCAGATTTTTGGTCTAACCACGCCAAGAGTTCGGGGTCTTCGTCAAGAGGTTCAGGCGTTTCTCGATCGGGGATTCTGTAGTCGGCGAGCAGAGTAATGGCATCGGGATCGAAGTCTGGATCGACATCAAGATCATTAAAATCATCCGATCTAAATCTGAATCTATCTTCAGGATCGAGCTGAGTGGGGCTTTCTGTTTCAGATGCTTCGCCACTTTCCATCTCCATCAAAAAGTTACTGAAGTCCTCTTCTTGGCTTCGATCGAGTAGGAGTCGATCGATATAAACATCAGGGCTTGAAACTGGGGCTTCTGATTCTGTATATGAACTGAGGATAGGTTCTGGTGTTTCTAATTCTGGCGGCAAAGCTACTTCTGGAGCCAAATCAAGGCTGGGTGATTCTAGCTCTGATTCTGGCATTGAAAGTCCTTGCAGTTCCCCAAACCAGTCAAGCGGATCGGGGCTATCCTCCTCCAGTGCTGGAGCCAAATTCTGGGGGGATGGCATCACCTCCTGAATGCTAGTTAATTCTTCTGCGTCTAAACTGCCAGCAATCAAACTCTCAAGCAATTCTTCATCCAAACTCTCGACCGATTCTGACACAGGTGGTTCGATCGAATTGTCAGCTTCGGCGATCTGCGGTTCAAGTTCAGGTTCGATCGATGGCAGCACCCCAATCTGATGATGGATGCGATCTACTAGGCTGTCGAGTAATGCCTCCCCAGTTAGTTCTTTATCGTGCATCTGGTCAAAATGCTCTGATATAGAAACTTGATGCCCCTGAATATTATGTTCCAAGGACTGGAAAGTGGACGTGAACATGGCATCTAAAGCCAGCAAAAAACGATCGGTCTGCTGCTTAATCTTTTCGATCAATTCCTGCTCGATCGCATTGGCAACAACTGAAGTCGTCGATGGCAAAGAGTTTTGTGGCTGACTAGCTAGGGTCTGAGCCAGTTCCTCGGCAACCTCTTGGCGGATCTCATGCTTGATTCGATCTCGCACATAGCTGTCTAAAGACTGGATTGAGCTTTCGATCGAAGCGGTATGGTCAGCATTGCGTTCAAATACTGCTCGATCGCGAGATGCCTCGGTTTTAAACTGCTCTAAAAGCAATTGGCGATCTTGCTCTAGCCTGACAATCTCTTGGCGCAGATTTTGCTTTTGTCGATCGAGTTCTTGGAGTTCCCCACTAGCTTGAGATCGATTTTGTGACTCGATCAAATTCCTCAGATTGGCACTGACTTCGCCAACGATCAAAGCCCGTTCGACGGCTAGGGTTTGTGACATGGTTTGGCGCACGATCGCCGCAATCTCCTCGGCTCCAAGCGTAGTTGCGGGGTCAGATATTCGATTAGCCATGTCACTTATCTCCTTGATCGAGTCGGCAGTTGGAACTGATAATACTTGAGGCAATACTTGAGGTAATTTAGGCGAGTGGGTAAAAGTTGGCAGTTGGATGGCTACGGGTGGAACTGGTCGATCGGGTCGATCGGCAAATGGATCGGCGATCCGATCTGCCAATCGAACTAGTTTTGCGACTAGCGGTGGCTCGAATTGCATTTGTTTCTGCTGGGATTGAATTTGCCCGATCAAAAATTCGCATTCTCGCTGCAATTCCTCAAATTCTTCAGGATCTTGGGTATGCTCTAGTCCAGATCTCAGATGTTTTAGTTGCTCCCTCTGACCAATCAGTTGCCCCGACAACACCCTAGCTGCCGAACCAATGGGGCGACTGAGCAAACTATTTATTTCTATGACTAAATCACGCATCTGAGCTGTTGACATAAAGTTTTCCACACAAATCCGACTAATCTAAAATTCGATCATCAAATTCTTGCAGACAATATGACATATTCTTTTGAATTCGCCACTGTTTTTTGTAATTTCTTAGAAAACAAATTATGACAGCAGCGTTAAACCTGATGTCCAACTACTGATGTCCAACTGATATCTAGGCACAAAGCCTTTGTATTCGCGGTAAAAAGTAATCACCAGCCTGTGGTACAAGCCCAGTACCCAAAGAAACTAACCAGAAAAAGCTACACAGATCCTACAGGTGTGCTAAAAACCGAGAGTTTTTATCTTGAATCTATCTACAACCATAACTTAATCTGAAACATTTCCGACTAATGTGGATGAAAATGAGCATAAATTTGTTGAGCAAGCTTAGCACCGATGCCTGGAGTGTTGGCAATCTGCTCGATCGTGGCTTGACGCACGTACTCCACCGAGTGGAATTTAGCGAGTAATTGCTTTTGGCGATGATGCCCTAAACCAGGAATTTGGTCGAGGTGCGATCGATGCATTCTTTGACTACGCTTCTTGCGGTGGAAAGTAATGGCAAATCGGTGGGCTTCATCTCGCAGTCGGCGTAAAAGTTGCACACCAGAATCTTCAGGATCGGTATCTAGCGGTTTAGATTGACCTGGTAAAAATATTTCCTCGCGTTTTTTCGCCAAACTAATTACATTGAGCCGATCCGCCAATCCCAAATTCTCAATCACCGCCATCACTGCCGAAAGTTGTCCCTTGCCACCATCGATCATCACCAGATCGGGGAAATCCCGATCTTGGCATAGTACCGCTAATGCCTCTGGATCTTGGTTGGCGTATTTCCTAAACCTTCTCCCAATCACTTCAGCGAGACTGGCAAAGTCATCCGAATGTCCCGTCATAATTTCAGGGTTACGGATTTTGTAATGGCGATAGTGTTGATTCGCAGGTAAGCCATCAATAAACACGACCTGACTAGCAACAGCATCAGAACCTTGAATATGGGAGATGTCATAGCCTTCGATCCGATGCGGTAGATCGGATAAATCGAGCATCGCGGTCAATCCTTCTAGGCTTTGAGTATTTCGATCGACTTGTTTTTGTACTCTAGCGAGTTCATATTGAGCATTACGTTCCACCATCTCAATCAGTTCGGCTTTGAGTTGGCGTTGTGGCGTGGAAATATTCACCTTCCTGCCTCGCTTTTGACTCAACCACGCACTGAGGATTTCGGCTTCGGGCAATTCTAATTGGGTATGAATCTCCGCAGGGATTTCGACTGGTTCACAACCTTGATAATGACTCTCTAGTACCCGTTGTAAGATCATGTCGGGCGTATCGCTCTGGCTGTCTGCGGTGAATGCCAAACGACCAACTAACCGCCCCGCCCGAATCTGAAATAGTTGAATGCAAGCACGGTTCTCGTCACTGGCTAAAGCGATCGCATCGCGGCTAATCGTATCGTCGGGGAGAGAGACTTTTTGATCGGCTCCCAAAGTTTTAAGTGTATTAATCTGGTCACGCACGATTGCGGCTTTCTCAAAATCCAAATCAGCCGCCGCAATATCCATTTTCTCAGTCAGGGTATCAGTTAGTTCCTTCGTGCGCCCTTGGAAGATCATCGCCACCTTTTGCATTGTCTTGTGATATTCCTCTGGGCTAATTAGTCGCTGGCACACACCTGGGCATAATCCCATATCGTAATTCAGGCAAGGACGATCTTTAAATATCGGTTTCGGGCGTTGCTTTAACGGGAAGATGCGCTTGATTATGCCCAATGTCCGACGCAAGGCATGAGTATCGACATAAGGCCCATAACATCGATCTTTGGCACTTGGTTGGGTACGGCGGCGGGTGATAAAGATGCGTGGATAGTCATCTGACCAAGTAATGCAGACGTAAGGATATTTCTTGTCGTCTTTGAGCAGGACGTTGTAGTAGGGCTGGTACTGCTTGATCAGATTATCTTCTAAGGCGAGGGCTTCGGCTTCGGTATCAGTGACGATAAACTCAATCTCGTTTACCAACTGCACCATCATCGCAATCCGAGGCGAGAGATCCTGACTGCTGCGAAAATAGGAGCGGACTCGATTTCTTAAACTCTTAGATTTGCCAATATAGAGCGTTTGGTCGTTTCGATCGCGCATCATATACACACCAGGCTCCAGAGGAATCTCTTTTAGCCTTGTTTGCAGTTTCTCTGGATTTTGGAGCAAGCTCAATGACATTTAATTTATCGCAATTTGCAGTTACTTGAAGATTCGGATTTGTGGCAACGATTAGAAGCTAAGGTGATTTCGAGAAATATAGAGATCGATACATTTGCTGACGTGATGTTGCTACTACACCCTACCGAGAGCTTGCACATACCTAACATACATTCCAGTCTAAGTCGAAATTAACTATTTTCCCCGCATACCCCTATTATGTCTCCAAAATTAGGTAGTCCTAAACCTGTGAGGATACGTTGTAGTGGTGAATGAAAAGCCAAATAACTCCAAAATGGTTTTCCAACTTTTTCGAGAATGAAAGGGTCTTTGTGCCCTCGATCGCAATATACTCTAAACCAGTAATGGCAAAATTTCCGTAGTAAAGCTAAATGTTCGAGCAAACCTTTAACTTCTATTTTCTGATGAATGAACTTATGGAGCAAAGCATAGAGCATTAAGGTTGGTTTCAGACCAGCTAAACGTCTCTCCCAATCAATCACGCTTTTCTTTGACACATCAAATGTACGACTTATCGCGTTGAGACTCATCCCTTCAGTTCTTGCCTTGAGAATCTCAATGATCCGACTCAGTGGTGTTCCTAGCCCTGCTATTGGAGTTGCAAAACTCTCACTGTAGTATATGTCGGACAATGCATGATCGTCCGCAAACCATGAGCTTGCGTCATATATTTGGTGTGGGAATGTAATTCATTCTGATTGCAGCATGGGCAAGAATGAAAAAATAGTCCATTTGGCAACTTTTTTAGACGACAACTCGTTATTGCTCTAGTTTAGACTCAGTAATGCTTCACAG
>Ga0163149_10003301_pt1 | contig 18488 bp, 21 predicted proteins | sample OliLakLV19MP5G1_FD_148604 | JGI IMG/M metagenome (GOLD analysis project Ga0163149, IMG submission 148604) | Freshwater microbial mat bacterial communities from Lake Vanda, McMurdo Dry Valleys, Antarctica - Oligotrophic Lake LV.19.MP5.G1 | ecosystem: Environmental > Aquatic > Freshwater > Lake >...
GAGATGGAGATTGCCGCAGAGATCGTGGGCGCGCCCTACGCGATCCGGGCCGGGTATGATCTGGAGGCCCAGCTTCACCAGCTCTTTCATGGTCCCGATGGACGGCGCAGGGCCATGGGGCTCACACTCCAGAAGGCACTCGCGCTGCAGGATGCCTTCGGCCGATAGTTGGTACCAGTCACGACCATAAACCCGACCCAATTTCGGAAAAGTGACCAAGATCTGCGGCGCTGTCAGTGAGTGGGCGGCAACAATTTGTCGAAGATGGTATCGAGAGAAACCATCTCCCCATTTGAGGGAACGTTCGGGGTTGCGTTGAGAAGGTTCCGAATATCCTGCCATAGGTGATCGCGGCGCAGGATATGCACGATCCGGCTTGCGGCGAATTCCTGCAGATGACGGGGAACCCAACCTTTGCTGGATTCCGACGAAATCGTCATCCGGCAACTCCAACAAATCGCATTTTTCCACCAAACCGGATTTCAGAAGGAACTTCTGCAACCGCAGCGCAGCTTCCTTCGATGCGGCTGGCGTATTCCCGTACAGCAAAATCACTTTTTCCGGGCGGAAATGCCGGGAGCAGATGATCCCCGGCCAAAGTTCCTGGTTGGTCAGGAGTAGGAGGGTTTGGGGCTGGGCAAACGTTTCACTCATGGCAGGGGTGGAATCGAAGGCTGCATCCATCACCGTCGTTCGACAAACAAGTTCGCCCCAGGCTCGGTTGGTGTAGAAGTCGGAGCGACATGAAAAATACCATTTGTCTCCGGTAAAAATACCGCTACCTTGCCCTCATGGCAACAATCACCATTCCCCGGCGCAAGTCCGTCCCGGCACGCCTGGCCGCGATGGCGGCAATGCCAGCCCTTCAGCAAGTCGAGACGATCCGCAAGGGCATCCCCGCTCAGGCGTTCGATCAGATAGCCAGCGTCCTTGGCATCGGCAAGGAATCCTTGGCCCACAAGCTCGGCATCAATGCCCAGACTCTCCGGAAGCGGAAGTCGCAAGTGCTTTCCCCGGATGAGGCCGAGAAAAGCCTGCGGGTCACGCGGATGTTCATCGCGGCCAGCGAAGTGCTTGGAAGCGACGACGAGGCTCGCCATTGGATGGGAGAGGCAGTGATGGCCTTGGGAGGAAAGCGACCAGTAGACCTTCTCGATACCGATGTCGGTGCTCAAGAGGTCGCCAATATCCTCAACTGCATCAAGTGGGGGGTCTATGCGTGATTTTCCATCGTTTGGAATCACCGAACCGCTCTGATCCCGCCTCGGCATTTAGCGGCGAGGGAGGACTTCATGCCGCAGGCCGCTGGAACTCGCTCGGAACCCGCATCGTCTATGCGTCGAGTTCGGTGGCCCTGGCCTGCCTGGAGACACTCACCCACATGCGCACCCCGCGAAGGTTGGAGGAACGGTGGCTCTTCGCCATTGAAATTCCCGATACCCAGATCGAAGAACTCGCCCGCCTGCCCAAGGGATGGGATGCCGAACCCGCCGGCGCGGCGAGCCGTGCAGTCGGCGATGAGTGGGCGGTGCAGCAGCAGAGTGTGGCCTTGCTCGTGCCCAGCGCAATTGTTCCGGTTGAGGTGAATGCCCTCATCAACCCACTCCACCCCGACTTTCGATTATCCTGGGTGAAGCCGCCTTCGCGTTTCCGATACGATCCTCGCCTGAAGTAGGCAAAGACTCGCATTTTTTCACCAAAACAGATTTCCCAAGGAAATTCTGCAACCGCAGCGCAGGCTCCTTCGATGCGGCTGGCGTATTCCCGTGCAGCAGGATGACCTGCTGCCGCGGAAAATTGCTGGGTGCAGATGCTCCCCGGCCAGAGTTCCTGGTTGGTAAGGAGTATGAGGGTAAGGGGTGCTGACATTGTCATGGGATCGTCCAAAATGCCGAGAACGGGAGTTCTTGGGAAGTGATTGTATGAAACGCTTCCAGCTGCAACGGACACTCCTTCGGACTCTGACTGAAGACTCAAAGTGCCCAGATTGATTTTCACTCGACACAAGAATTACACAATGGTAACACCCACAGGTAATATTCTCGGATCAATGATCGAATGCATTCAAGGCTGGAAACTTTTTAAATCGCTCTCTATAAGTACATTACGACAATGTTTCAGATTTCTGTCTCATTGGATCGATTCCTGCTAATGTAGATTATTTCATCATGCTCCAATTTCTCGCCAACGGTTTTTGCAAGGGCGCGGTCATCGCGCTTGTAGCGTTGGGCTTTGGCCTGATTTACACCACGACCCGCGTCTTCCATATTGCCCACGCTGCCATCTACGTTTTGGGAGCTTACGCCCTCTACGTTGCCTTGATTTTACTGAAACTGCCGCTACTTCCCTCCATCGGATTGAGCCTCCTTGTCGCCATTGTTGCAGGTATGCTGGTGGACTGGTCGGTTTACCAGCCCTTGGCGAAAAGCTCCGCCTCGGCTGCAGTCGTGTTGATCAGTTCGCTGGGCGTCCAGATCGTTTTTGAAAACTTGATCGCTCTGGCATTTGGTAATCAGTCTCAGATTTTGCGACCCGGGGTTGAAAGAACATTTTCATTCGGTTCTGTTATCCTTACTCAGATTCAGATAGCCCAAGCCGTTACGGGCCTCGTGCTGACAGCGGCATTCTGGCTCTTCCTGAAGCACACTCGCACGGGCCAACTCTGTCGAGCGGTCTCCGACGATGAAACGCTTGCTTCGGTTCTTGGCGTGAGGGTTCGTCGCATTCGTTTGCTCGCCTTTGGCCTGGGGTCGGCTTTTGCTGCCATTGGGTCGATGCTCATCGCTCTCGATGTAGGCATGGACCCGCATGTCGGATTTTCTGCGGTGCTCGCGGCCGCTGTTGCCTGCATTATCGGCGGGCTTCGCAATTTTCTCGCCCCGGCGGTGGGTGGAGTGTTGCTGGGGTTGACCCAGAGCCTCGTTGTTTGGCAAACCTCTGCCAAGTGGGAGACCGCTGTCACCTTTGGAATTCTGATTCTTTTCCTGCTGTTCCGCAGACAGGGCTTGTTTGGAACAAATGACCGGGCAGAAGAGGCGGCATGAACTACCTCTACCACATTCTGATCATGATATGCATCTACGCCACCTTGGCGCAGTCGCTGAACTTGGTGGTCGGTTATGGGGGGATGCTCTCGCTCTCCCATGCAGCCTTCTACGGTCTGGGAGCCTATATTGCGAGTCTGCTCATGATGCAGGCCCACTGGCCGTTTCTTCTGAGCTTTGTCACCTCTGTCATCGCTGTGGGTATGCTCGCGTGGTTGGTTTCCATCCCGGCCATCCGTCTGCACGGTGATTTTTTCGTTCTGGCCACACTCGGGTTCCAGGTCATCGTCTTCTCCACTCTTTACAACTGGGTGGATGTCACCCGTGGGCCATACGGCATCTCCGGGGTTCCCCGCCCCTCACTCTTTGGCTTTTCAGTCTCTTCGCCCCTTGGCTTTCTGGTTCTGACTTTTGTTGCCGCACTCATTTGCTGCGGAGTCCTGTGGCTCCTGCTGTCGTCCCCCTACGGACGCACACTCCAAGCTGTTCGCGAGGACGAGATCGCAGCAGCATCGCTCGGAAAAGATGTCAACGCTTTCAAACGCTCGGCTTTTGCCTGGGCTGGCGCTATTGCTGCGGTGCCCGGGGTCCTTTTCGCGACCTACTCCAGCTACATTGATCCCACCAGCTTTGAGTTGGAAGAGTCCATATTCATTCTCTGCATCCTGATCATCGGAGGAGCAGGCAACTTCCGCGGACCCGTGATAGGTGCCGTTGTGCTCGTGCTCCTGCCCGAGGCACTCCGCTTTCTTCACATCCCTGACAGCATTGCAGCCAACCTTCGACAGATTCTTTATGGCTTGGCACTTATCTTCATGATGCGATTTCGTCCACAGGGGATCGCAGGAAAATACGCTTTCGACTAAATGCTATGAAAGTCCTCATCTTGCCTGGCATGACAAGCCCATACTCTCAAAACGCCAAACATCGCACGGCGTACGGCTGGTTGTTGTCCAAGCTAAAGACACATTTCACTGATGTATCGATGCACACGTATCCCGGCCAGGTTGATCTGAACGGAGAAATCAACGGCGACCTTCAGGTCGAAACTAGCGTGCAATCAGCGGAGATTGCGGTTTCCCGACTCGATCAACCTGTGCATTTGGTGTGTTGCTCTTATGGAACGACCGTTGGCGCAGTATTAACCGTCAATCAACCGGACCTGATAAAGAGTGCCTTCTTTTGGGGAGCGCTTCCCTTTTGGAGTGCTTGGGAAGAAGTGATGTTGGCGAAAGGCAGGAAGACCTATGGCGATGCCATTGAAACAAGAGGTGTTAGAGTGACCACCCGCGCTTTTGATGGCATCATCCCGTTTGAAAGCTGCATTCAGAGAATTCGAGGAATTCCGTGTTGCATAGCTTACGGTGGCAACGACCAATTCATGGATAGCCGCTCAATGGACTACTACGCAGCGCTTACAAATAACCAGCATAACGTAGGCTTCAAAAATGTGCCCGATTGCGAACATACTGTCGAGCCGACCCAAAAGGGAGCCGCAGCCTTTCTTAATTCCATTATTGAGTTTGTTGAAAGGATGCCCGCCTGATGATCCTTCGCACCAAAAATCTCAGTAAACATTTCGGTGGTATTGTTGCCCTTGACTCTGTGTCCGTGGAGTTCCATCCAGGCAGTGTCACTGCACTAATTGGTTCAAATGGAGCAGGCAAGTCCACCCTTTTTAATGTGATCGCGGGGCTGGTCAATCCAGACAAGGGTGACGTGTTTCTCGGGAATGGGGAAAACCTTCGTCTCAATGGATTGCCTATTCACATCATCGCCCGTCATGGTGTCGGCACGCTCTTTCAGGATGTTCGGGTTTTCCGCAAGCTCACGGCGCTGGAAAATGTGGCGGTTGGCGCTCAACGCCAACCCGGTGAGCACCCCACAGCGAGCCTCTTTCGTAGGAAATCAAGCACAAAGCGTGACCGCGAGATCCTCGTCCAAGCGAAGCAATGGCTGGATTTCGTTGGGCTGGCCGACAAAGCACATCTCTGGGCCGAAAACTTGTCCTATGGCCAGCAGAAACTTGTCGCCCTGGCCCGTCTTCTTGCAGCGGACGCACGTGTGCTTCTTCTCGACGAACCTACCGCTGGAGTGCATCCTGAACGTATCGACCAACTTCTTGAGCTTATCCAGAGGCTAGCTGACGACCACAACCGGACGGTGATTATGATCGAGCACAACCACAATGTCGTAACACGCGTCAGCGACCGCATTTATCAACTAGAACGCGGGGCGATTGTCGCCACCGGACCAGCCTCGCAAGTGCTTTGCGAGAATCCTCAACTCCAATCCGCCCCAACACAGTGAAAAGCGTCGATCCCATTTTGGTGCTTGAAAATGTGCATACTGCATACTTGCAGAAGGAGATTCTGCGCGGCGTGTCGCTGACCATCCACTCCGGCGAGATCGTTCTGCTGGTCGGCGAAAATGGGTCGGGCAAATCTACGACTCTAAAAGTCATTGCTGGTCTCCTAACGCCTTCGCAGGGTTCAGTGCGCTTTCAAGACCGAGACATCAAAGGTCTGGACATTTCACAACGTCAGAGAATTGGTGTCGGCTATCTGATGCAGGGCGGGCGGGTTTTCCCCAATCTCACAGTGCAGGAGAATTTCAACCTCACGACCGAACAAGCGCACACTCAGGGCACCCCGTTCGCTCTAGGGGATTGGTTCCCTGTTCTCCGCAAGCGTCGGCAGCAACGGGCCGGCTTGTTATCTGGAGGACAACGCCAAATGTTGGCAATCGAACTGGTAATTGCACAAACACCCAACCTCCTGCTCTTGGATGAGCCAACAGCAGCTTTGAGTCAAGTTGTGGCGGACGAGATCATGGCGGTCTTGAGTGCCTATGTAGAACGACAGTCTACGGCCTGCATCTTGGTCGAACAGAGGATTGAGGCCGTCTCGACAATTTCCGCAAGGAGTCTCCAACTTATTATGGGCCAGATCGCCTCAAAGTGATCACAAGGAAATCTACAATGAAAACACACAACATCGCAATTCTCGGCGCGGGGATTCTCCTCGCATTCGCACTATGGTTCTTCACGAGCAGCCAGTTCCACAGCCCGGAGGGCCCCTCAGATGCGAGAATCGCGATTGGGGCGCTCTTGCCCATGACAGGGCCAGCGGCGACCACAGGGGACCAACTCAATAAGGCCATCACATTGGCCATCGAGGACCACGAGGCCAAAAGTGGCATAAAGGCGCGCTATGTTCTCGAGGACAGCCGAAACGATCCTGCGGCGGGTGTCGCCGGGTTTCGGAAACTTGCTACCCTGGACAAGGTAAACCACGTTATAGTGTCGCTATCAGGAGTGAGTCAGGCAGTCACTCCAATCGCAAACGCGGAGCGGATGTCTTCCTTTGCTTTGGCATCAGCCCCTATACCGTATGTTCCGAATGATTACATGGTGCGCTGGTTTATCGATGGTGCCGGGGAGGCTCGTGCGATGGCTCAGTTCGCCCAAAGTCAAGGTTACAAACGCATTGCGGTCGTGCACATCAATGATGACTATGGGCGTGTTTTGCTCGAGGTGTTCAAAGAACAACTGAAGGAAGCGGGCGTGGAGCCCGTCTATGTGGAGGGTTTTGATCGCAAAACGGAGGATTTTCGTTCCCTCGCATTCAAGGCGAAAAGCTCTACCCCGGATGCAGTCTATTTCATCGCTTACGGCCGACCTTTAGGCATTGCGTTGCGCCAGTTTAGGGAATCCGGGCTGGAAGTCCCCTTCCTGAGCACATTCGGGTTCGAGATCGCCGGCACACGAGAGTTGGCAGGGCCCGCCTCAGAAAGCCTAGTCTACACTTCAATTCCATTTGGCCAAGGTGCCGACGAGAGTCCAGCAACAAAAGCGTTCGTCGAAAAGTTCCGTCGCGTGTACGCGATGGAGCCCTCCAGCGATGCTGCCCTCGCTTACGATCTTACGTCCACGCTCCTCAGCAAAGGTGAGATGCCTGACCCACCCCGTAAAGCTGTTGGCCAAGTTTTTTCCACGCAGTTCGGGGAGTTGAAGCTGTCCGAGAAAATGGAGGTCCTCGCGCCGGTCATTCTCAAGCAAATCACCAACGATCAGGTTGTTCAAGTCAAGCCATGAGCGAGAATATGACAGCACCAGATCAAGGAGACTCAGACGCCACGGAACTCCAAGCCTTTGTGACGAAGGCTCGCGAGGCATTAAACTACCTCAATCCCGAAACGAATGGCTGGATAAATGACACAAGGTCTCCAGTAGTGGATGGTGTTCTCATTCGGCGGAAATCTGCGAGCGATGAACCGCCTGTCTTCACCGTTGCGGAGGTCACGCAGCCAGTTGGTGCTGTTATTCCTCCCCATCGTCATAACGAAGGGCATGTGCTGCTGCGGGTGATCCAAGGAGCAATCCAGGTGGACTGTGAAGGATACTCACGGCGTATCAAGAAAAATTACGAATGTTTGATCCCCAAAGGGTTCACCCACACCGTATTTGCCCTGCGAAATGAAAAAGGTGAAGATGCTGTCTATCTCAGTGCCCACTACGAAGATCTTCTGTCTGTGGACAACAATCGATTTCTATCCGAATGGCCAAAGCAACGGAGCGAGACGGACTCGAAGGTAATGGAGTCTATAGCAGAAATTCATTTGGTCAGTCGGCTTACCACATGGTTTCTCAGTCTTCATCCAGAATATTTGAATCTTTCGAATCCCTTCAAGGCCTGGTTTTACATTCTTCATACCAGCCCCGACAGCGATACTCCAGAGGTTGATCAGCCCGGATTCGCGGGTGATTGGAGTGAGTTATCAGACCATCTGGATAGCGTTCAGAATCGGACGGACGCGGCTGAAGGATTTCGTCTGGGCGTCCTACTCAAGCAAAAGGAGTGGAGCAGTTTTGCCGTCTATCACTCACTGTTCGTAGCCAGCATTAAAGCCGATAATGCCCGGCAAATCAGTGGTTTCTATGCGACGAGGGAGGACGACCAGTGGTGCTTCAAGCATCCTGAAAATAGCAGTGTTGAACGATTTTTAAACGAGGACATGTGGAAAATTCCATTTCAGGAATATATGCGCCTTCTCACCAATGATTTTCTCCCCGGCACTGAGTATATCGTTTACCTAACTCCACCTCAATGCCCTGGAAAGCATGGATACCTCGATGACGTCCAGCGCATGCCCTTTAGCTCGCTAATTGTTGGATTGACCCATGGAGATAAGGATTTCATAGCGGCACTCCAATCCTTCTTTCTCCTTTGCTCTTCAGTCTTACAGCAGTTTCGTTTTGCGGTTCGTGCCGACGTGGTTAAAATACGGTATGATGAGGAACACCGCCTCAGTTTTTTCAAAGATAAGTTCCTTGAAGAACTGAAAAAGCCATGAGCCCGGCGTATTCATCTGAATTCCTACTATGAGTATTTCCTTAGACACCCTTCGCGAGGCTCTGGCTCGCCCCAAACCCAAACGCCGTGCTCTCGACGGTATGTCTCACAACGAGTTTGCTGATCTGAGGCATACTCTTTCCGATGTCCAAAAGGTTGTGCAAAAGTGTCTTTCCAAAAAAAGCGCTGAAGAGCTTGATGCGTATAGGGCTGACGGCATTTCTCTGATCACGTCTTTCATCCTAGAGTGTACGCCGCGTGCCCCGTGGCTCTATAAGGTCATGGAGGAACTCGCTGCGTTGCGTGAAAGACTAAAACACGACCAATTTCTCGAGGTTCTTAAAGACTTAAACGATGTAAAAGATCTTCTGACATCGCTTGAGGGTTCCCCTCGTCATTTTGTTTTTGACTTATGCAATGAGCATAAAGGCAAATCTTTCAATGAACCTCAATTTCAAAATACGGACAAGTGGTCCGCTGTTGACCACGCGAAGCCTTCGTCGGCACCACTCCTTTTCGATTTGGGCGAACTGCGCATGGCAGTTGCCGCGTTGAGAGCCAATGCTAATAAATCAGACAACTCTAGCGACTATTGCCTTTTTTATCGCGAAGGATCTCATACTGATAGCAACAAATATATCTATGAATGGGCCGAGGTTACATGGCTTGAGGCAGTTCCAAAAAAAGCAAATAGTGCAGAGAGCGTTTGGGCGGATGTGGTCGATGCAAAGGACATCTCAATAGCTGTGAAGAACCTATTGCATGCTGCCGGGAGAAGCCTGCCAGGAAAACACCTCTACAGGGGATTGCCGCAGGTTTTGTTGTTTGGTGTTGAAAACCAAGCACGCTCCGTTTCTGTGTATGTTGGGAGCCAGTGGCGTTTTTTATGGAGCCTAAACACATCTAAACTCCACGAAGTATCTATTGGCGCTGCGTGCGAAAGCTTTTGGGCGTCCAAGATGACTAACTTCAAAGCGACTGACTTTTCTCCAAATTACGGCTGGCGATATCTGTTTATTCGGAGGAATGACCGTACAGAAATATCTGACATAATATCCCAGCCAAACCCAGCCACGGAAATTGGCGAGAAAAATGAGGATACGGGAACTCCGATTACTCTATGTGACGATGATTCGGGTGCAAAGTGGATTCCTATCATCAAATCATATCTGGAAGGCCAAGGATATAATTGTAAAGTTCTAGTGCCGCCACCTAATGTGTCCTCCGTCGACGCATTACTGAAGGCTTGGAAAAATGAAGTTGCACAAGAATCAATCGTTATCACTGATTCGGAATTTCAGGTTGGCCATGAAACAGCTAAGGACGGCGGATCACAATTCTTAAATGCCTTAGTCGTAGAGGGAAAGCTAAAGCGCGGTCTCGTGTATTCTGAGGCTCCACGTCTTTCGGAGTGCTCTGATTCCAATACTCCAATGATTGTCACAAAGAAATTGACGAAGCGATCACCCGAAGATGATGCACGCATTATCGGTGAGTTTATCAGAACTGGGCGATTGGAACCGCTTCGACCATTGATTGAAATGCTCAACCGTCTCGTAGCGACGCTTGAACACTTCCTCAACTCACGCGGGACGCTTCCTGAGGACTGGACACATATCATGGCATCGTCTGTCAATGCAATGCAATCGCAGAATTCCTCGAGCCTTGAGAAATTTCCTGACCTTGGAGTTGAAGTTCTTAACCCGTTTTTAGGCGACAGTTTTCGTCTATTTACAGAAGAGGTGGGATATTCAGCAGAAATGAGTGCCCTGCTAAAAAGGAGTTGCCTGCCCGATAAAGACATCCAGAAGTTCCTCAACTCAGTCCGAGGGGTCTTATGCCCTGTGGACTCAGTTGTCCAGATTCACAACGCCGGAGCAGGGATAAAGCCTTGGACGTTGGACCCGCCAATTGGGGCTATTCGAATCCTGTGTGATTTCATTGCTGGCGTGCCCTCGCCCGATGACACTAAACGTGTGAAAGCATGGCTCGACTCTAGAGTCAAAGGGATCGTGAATAAAGATGTCGCACTAAAATATCGTTCTCTGCTAACCGAGTATTATGAGTCCTGCTTGGCTAAGCTTGGTCCTGAAGATTATATCGGCCTAGTTACTGCCGTCCACAGGCAGATCTCCGGACTCAACCTTTTCCGCCAACAAATCGGAGAGACCAAATGATAACAATGATCGACTTTCAAGAAAAACGCGCCGTGTTTGGACACAGCTTTCTAAAGAATGGCGTGATTATGCGGTTTCCTGAGGAGTCCAAGAATTTCATCTTGGGGCGCACAACTAGCGAATCCACCAGCCAATCGCCTACCCGTGAAATCACCATGCCGGAGAAAGTCTCTCAGAATCTGGAGTTCGCTGCGTTGGGTTGGCTGAGAGGATTCCCTCCCGATTGGCCGTCAGCAGCAACTTCGCTGCGGTTAATGCTGGACTCCAGCAAAGACATACAGAATTTCTCTCCATCTGATACTTTTGAAACGCTCGAGACATCTCTGATCGCTTCCGCAAACCAATGTCTTCCAAGCATGAAGGCCATTTCAGGGCGTCGTCTTCCAGAAAAAGAAGAATGGCAGTCTTGTCTGGAAGGGCTGAAAAGGACATTTGAGGGGATCCAAAGTATGGAAGGTAGTCACTCTGAATTCAGTAAATGGTTCCGCAGCACATTGATGATTGTCTCTTTTTAACATAACTCACCCCATGCCAATGTCCCTCGATTTTAAGTATATCTGCATGACAGATGATCTCTGCTCATACATCCGGCAGACGCGCACGGCCACGCCTCAGGATTCCGCATTGGCCCGTCTCCGAGCCGAAACGCGACGATTTGGTCGCTTGGCCGTTATGCAACTCCCAGAGGAACAGGGGGCGTTTCTCCACATGCTGGTCAGTATGGCGCAACCGAAACGAGCCCTCGAGGTCGGCACTTTCACGGGATACAGCAGCATCTGCATTGCCTCGGGCTTGGCTCCCGGAGGACGCCTGACTACATGCGACACGAACGAAGTATACGCCCACGTCGCTAGGAAATACTGGCGTGAGCTGGCTCTTGAACGTGTGATTTCCTATCACAACGGGGATGCTTTATCCTACATCTCCGCCCTTCCCAATCGGCGACTTTTTGATTTTGTCTTCGTGGATGCTGATCGACATCACGCTTCGGAGTATTTTGACGAATGTGTCGCTAGGATTAAAGTCGGAGGAGTCCTGATTTTTGACAACATGCTTGCAAAAGGGGATATCATCACCCCAAAAACAAGATCTGTAAGAGAGCGAGCGCGTGTCAACCAGTTGGCCGCATCGGACCCAAGGGTTGAGAGCATTATCGCGCCAATTGGCGACGGGATGCTGATCTGTCGTATCATGAGCTAAAATATGAAGCTCATGAGTTACAAAATTCTCCTCATCGATGACCAGTGGGGTCGCTTGGAAGACCCGATGATTCCAGAGACCTATGGCTCGTTGGATGTCGAGTGGATTCGGGAGTCTGCCGAGTCGGCTACGGGAGGCCACTCGGTTGAACGGGCTATGAGCACAGTGAGGAGTGAGCGATCCCATTTGGCAGCAATCTTGCTCGACATCAATTTCGGATCCGAAGGGGAGCGGCTTGGAGTCGATATTCTTCGCGCCGTACGGAATGAGTTTCCCACGCTTCCGGTGCTTATGTTCACGTCGCTCGATTCCGACGAGTACCGAGAACTGGTAATCCAATGTATGGAGTTGGGAGCCAATGAATACGTGGAAAAAGCACCTTCCGCCGAACAGATGGCCCGGATCCTTAGCACTTACACGGATCCATCCTCCGATTCGGCACTTTACGGAAACTCCATCCCGGTTCGCCAAATGCGCGCGAAGATTGCCCGCGTTGCATTCAGCGGGGAGACCTCAGTGCTGATTGTGGGTGAAAGTGGCACAGGAAAGGAATTAGTGGCAAAGGCGCTGCATCGGCAGGGGCCGCGTAAGCAAGGGCCGTTTGTTGCCAAAAACTGTGCGCACAGCGATCTACAACTTTTGGACAGCGAGTTGTTCGGCCATGAAAAGGGGGCATTTACCGGAGCAATTTCTCAACGCCGCGGACTGATCGAAGAAGCCGACGGCGGCGTCCTATTTCTCGATGAAATAGCAGATATGCCATCGGAACTTCAGGCAAAGCTTCTTCGCACATTGGAAAGTCGCACATTTCGGCGCATCGGCGGCAGTCAGGACCTCAAGAGCGAGTTTCAACTGATCTGTGCAACCAATCAAAAACCGGAGGACCTGATCCAGACAGGTCGCCTGCGGGAGGACTTCTATTATCGCATTGCAACCATGACATTGCATGTTCCCGTCCTGCGCGAACGCAAGGATGACATCCCGGCCCTGGCCGAACTGTTTTTGAAGCGCTTCAAAGCCCGCGGGGGCGCCTCCTATCCGGGGACACATTTTCCCGAACTGACCTTGAAACGTCTTCAGGGGCATTCATGGCCCGGCAATGTCCGCGAACTCAGGAATGTCGTCGAGCGGGCGGTCATCCTCTCCCCATCCAAAAAAATCGGAGTCGAGGTGCTGCCCGAGCCATTTGCCTCCAATGCATCTTCGTCCGCTCGCGCAAACAGAGTCACCACCTATGGGAGTTTGCCCGATATCACCGGTGACTGGCCTGCCACAAGGCTGAAGAATGAATTGCGTCTGGCGGTTGAAGCAATGAGGCGGATTCGAGAATACAAGGGGAACCAGTGGAAGGCAGAATTCATGCGGCTCATGTATCCCGAATGCAAGGCCGCTAACGCAAAAGGTTTCGACGATTTGATCAAGCGGCTGACAAAGGGTCCGTGGGGTAATCCCGAGTGGAAAACTGATCCCGAAATGAGCAGGGCTCTACGTGAGTTGATGGCCTGACGTTGATCCTACCCAACCATGAAACGCTGCGCCATTCTCGTTCAAAATCCCGCTCTCGGTGCGGCGTTGCAAATGTCGTTGTTGCACCCTCATAGATTTCAAGAACATGAGATTTGTTCCCTTGTGGTCGGAAAATCTCCAGACAACGACAGATCAGCTCTCGAGTTCCAGAAATTGGCAGACGAACTTTGTTCTTATCTAGCTGACTCAAGACGGCCCGGATTTGCTTCTCAATTTCTGGTTTTTACGGATTTCTACGGCTATGGCCTAAACACTTCTACGGATACCCTCAATCCCACAAACCCTGCTGGAGGATGGGGAACCGTGCTCGGAATGCTGATTTTGGCATTCCCAGAAATCCAATGGGTCTTCTGTGGCGGTCAGGTTCCGCCAACAAAGCTGAAAAGTGCTCATGATGGTAGCCCGGAGGGAATTAGTCTGGCCCTGAAACTGAAAGACATCGGCTACCTCCCGATGTTTGATGGGAGCGGACTTCGCGACGGTGTTCGACAAGCAGCATCAAAGGTTGCCCGCTATTTGCCTACTCGCTCGATGACTGCAATCAGCATGGATGAAGAATCTGATTACGCACTACTGCATGCCTACTGCGCTTTCAGAAACGGTTTCCGCAGCATCGCCGTGACAACGCGAGGCTTGGCTATCGAGGTGTTGCAAGAATCCGCAAGGACAACGTCGAAAGATAAATCAGCAAATCGCGTGGGATTTGACCGAGACTTAGTTTTGGTTTTCGAGGACATCTTTCTCAGTTTTCCAGATGGCGACAAACTCTCAAACCTAAAAGGTCGAGTGGCAACGCTACCTAGGCTAAATGACATCCAGCATCGCATACTGGTTACCTCAGATCAGCGAACGCAGGATGATTATGGGCGTTGGTCAGATAATCAACAATTTATCAGAGAACGCAGGCTTAGAGGACAGCGCATCCGTAAACTCCACAAACCACATGCGGGAATGTTCGATGTTTGGGAGCAAGCTCGCCTGGACCGTGCTTTACGCTGGTCGAGCGAAGATGGCGGCATCCATACGCGGGGAGTAGCCGACCACTACGTCTGGCCCCCCGAAGACTTTCATGAGCAAAATCAAGGTCACAGTGCCCCTGGGTTATTGCTCGTCATTTCGAATTATCTTATAGCTCGAGCAGAATCGCTCATCGAAGCGGGCTCAAACTCTTTCCCGGATGAAATCCTCGGTGCGGTTCTCACCGGTGAGGCCCTCGAGCTTCTCGGTGGCAAAACCCCGACCAGTTCTGCAAAGGCACTCCAGATGAAGCATTTTTTCGAGGTTCAGGCGGAATGCCATTTCTCAGGCGTCGAGTATCATATCCCCATGAGGTCGCGCATCAAGGAAGTGAAACGAGACGCCAGTGCGATCAGCCGTTGGTTTCACCGAAGCGAACAGAAGAGAGCTTTTCTGAACATTCAAATGAATGTGATCAATGGATTGGTCCGAGTGTTGCGTGAAAACAACCAATTCGACGAAGAGCAGATTTGCATGAATCACGTTCGTGGACTCCACAACGACCTCTGGATGAGGCAAAAGCCGTGGCGCTGGGTTTACTGGCCCATTCTGCGATACATGGAAGTGCTCCTCTCGTCGCTGGGTGCATTTTTTATCGCCCTGGTTTTCTGGGTCGGAGGCTTGACAGCACTTTTCACATTTTGGGAACCAGAAGCGGAAACTGCAAAAAGCCAAGAAATCATGGGGATTGTAACGAATCCCGGGGTTGATCTCAATTCCTTCGGCCAAGCATTCAGCACATTTTTCGGCACAGAGGCGATGGCTTCACCTCACCCTGCCTGGGTGATTCTTACAGTATGCGCCGTGGTCGTTGGTCTCGCCCATCTTGGCGTTTTCATCTCGCACGTTTACTCGATTGTCAGTAGAAAGTAATCATATGTCTGACCAACCTGTAAAATGGCATCAACGTGTGACAACCTTTTCGGTTGCGCGCATTCTCGTGATATTCGGCGCGATTGCTTTGGCTTGGGAATCTTGGTGCAAACTGAACAACGGGGTGGAGAAGTTTTATGCGATTTCAGGAAAGAATCTCGATATCATGCAGTTGAGCCTCACCGCAGCAATTACGGTTCTGCCATTTCTTGTCTTAATCCTCGCAGCCATCTGGGGAATTTTGAAAATCGCCAGAGATGATTGACTGCAGCCCTGTGGAGCCTCTTCCGACTTTCTAAAAAGTTTCTCCAACTCCCGGCACGCTCGAGGTTTTCGGATGGTGTGCGGCAGAAGCAATGTCTATTGCGGCACCCCTTCAAGCGTTGCCGGTGCCCATGCTTGGGTTCCTGCTCCGACCCCATCGGACCCGAATTTCCCGCGCAAAACGCTCGAACTAGTGTTTGAGTTTACGTTTGAGACAATCCCGTTCGGAGCAAAGGTCACGATGGTGGTTTGTCGCATGTCCCCGGAATTCCCAACGACGGGGGAGTTTCCGTAAGCAACTGGCGCAGGCGTTACCTTAACGTAGTTGTAAAGGTAAATGGTTGTCCCGGTGTTATCCACCGAGGTTCTGTCCGGGTTCCCGAGAACAGCGATTACATCTTGCCGGGTGGACCTGTCCTTCTTGATTTGGGATATCTCAGCGGGGGAGTGATACCTGCCGTAGGTTTGGGCACAACCGGAGAGGCCGGAGATGGAAACAATGGCGAGCGAGACGATGGCCAGAAGGGAGCATTTTTTCATCGGAGCTTGTTGACTAGGTGATTTTGCTCCTCGGAAATGCGGTGTCAACACCCGAGGCTTCGAGGAGTGCATGTTTTCAAAATCCCGGTAGAGGGTGACGCTGGATGGTTTTCCGTTCATAGGTTCGGAGGAAGAGACGGGCGGGACGCGGATTTCTTTCGTTACTTCAGCTTTGGCGAGAGTTGTTCGATTTGGAAGTCCGGGTGGAACGGATTGACCACCCTGAGATTCTCGATGAGCAGGCCGTGTTGAAGATCTTCCGAGAGCAGGGTGGTGGAGTCGCTGGCGAGGGCCGCCGCGACGATGAGGCTGTCCCACCACGAGAATCCGTGCAGATCTTCGAGGTGCCAGGCTTTTTTAAGGAGAGCCGCAGACGGGTGCACCGGTTTCCAGTCGAGCAGGTCCTCCACCTCGCCACGTGCCTGCGGACGGGAGAGCGCAGGCTTCAGCTTCCGGGTGACGGTGACGTAGAATTCCTGTAGCACTTGGTGGCTGATGCGGCCGGTGCGGGTTTCCCAGAGGTGGCGCATCACGAGTCGAGCGCGTTCCTGCTTGGCGGGATCGCTGTCGTCGAACCCGTAAACCAGAACATTGGTGTCAACGAAGTGCATCGCGATCGTGGATTTCTTCCCGAGTGGGGAGCTTTTGTCCGTCGAGCCTCAGTCCGCCGCTATTGCGTGACAGGTAGCGGCGCATGGCAATTTCGTAGGAATCGTCGGATGCGACCTTCTCGGACGTAAGCTGGCAGAGATACTGCGACATGCTGGTATCGGCCTCGGCGGCGAGGATCCGAACCTTGCGGGCGAGGTCGTCCGGCATGGTGATCGTGATGTTTTTCACAACACGAAGCTACAGGAACACGGAATCCGTGTCAATCAGGTTGCCGCTCAGAGAATGCGGAGCGGTGCCGGCTCAACGCCTCTGTCTGCCGTGGCAGGACCGCCGTCGGGGCGGGTCAGCCCGAACTGCCGCTGGTTGCCCGACGGGGACGACCTCTCAGGGGTGGACACCCGCCCGCGATGAGGCTATTGGAATCTGGTCCTGATCGAGACGCGTTCCCTGCCACACGCCCGTTCCCATCCCATGCCCACGAAAGCGAATCCCCCCAGCAAGGAACCGCATCGAAAGGAGGGCGTGACGCTGGACATCCGGTACTCACCTTTTCCCAAGGTGCTGTTCTGCAACCGGTTTCACATCGAGAAGATCGGCGATCATGTGTTTCTGGCGTTTGGGTTGTTGAGCGCGTCGAGCGAAACCTTGGACGCGTATGGGCTGGTCGTGACCGGGGCCGACTTGGAGATGCAACGCGCGAACTGGCTCGATTACCTCGGGAAGCTCGGCATGCCAACGGCACCTCACCACCGATTCGCAGGATGGAACCCATCAGCGAACCAGCTCCGCGGGGTCGAGACGGCAAATTTTTTCCGTTTCGGTCGGGTCGGTCCGGTCGCCGAGTTCCGCTTTTTCGTTTTCCCCATCACCCGAATGATGGACTTCAAGGACTTGACCCCGGAAAAACAGGAGATCGAGACGGTTCCTCTTGCGTTGATCCGGTGCGATCTCGATTTGCAGATTCACTTCCTGATGACACTGTTGGGACCCGATGCGCTGGAACATTCATAGCGGCCCGAGGCTTGGAGCCAAAGTCGGAGTGGCCAGCCTGCTCATAGGCCAGCTCCCTTCCTCCGTAACAACGGCGATTCCTGTCCAGAAGGAGAGCAGAGACGTGTCCGTGGCGATTACGGGCGGGCCACAGGATCTGCCGCTGTTGCCGTCGGAAGAAGCGACAGCCGCTTGGAACCCGGCCGATCTCTTTCCCAACGAGGACCGTGACTGGAGCGAGCAGAGCGGAAAGCGTTTCGAGGAACTCGCCCGGAAGGAGGCGCTCGGAGCCATTACCTCCGCTGAGATGCTGGAGCTTGATGGGCTCAGCGCCCTGCGTCGACAGTCACGGCAGGCACGCACCGGTGAGGAATTGATCGATGCCTACCTCCGCCAGCAGCATTTGTCGAAAATGGTCGAGGCACTGAAACGGTATGTCGAGTTCGAGCAACGCCCGCGTCCGGCGACGTAAGCCCGCGAAAATCTTCTATCCCGGCGGCAAGCACCGCCAGGCCCTCCCGGACCTGCTGAGGGACTTTGATCGCCGGTGCGCCTACTCTATGCAGCACGGCGGGGAGCGCTTGGCGGTCGACCATTTCAACCCCACTTTGACCGGGAAAAGACGGAACCACCACGCAAACCTCTTTCCCGCCACCCAGCACTGTAACCGATCAAAGTGGAACGCTTGGCCGTCCGCTGCGGATCGCAAACTGGGACTCCGGTTTCTCAACTGCTGCGAGGAACTGGACTATGGGGTGCACATCTTCGAAGACCCCGTGAGCCACAAGGTTTTCGGGGTTACGCCCGCGGGCCGATACCATATTCGCCACTGCGACCTGAATGACAGCGTTTACGTGCAGGAACGCAAGCAGCGAGCCGAGATCCGTGCG
>Ga0163149_10003308_pt1 | contig 18463 bp, 18 predicted proteins | sample OliLakLV19MP5G1_FD_148604 | JGI IMG/M metagenome (GOLD analysis project Ga0163149, IMG submission 148604) | Freshwater microbial mat bacterial communities from Lake Vanda, McMurdo Dry Valleys, Antarctica - Oligotrophic Lake LV.19.MP5.G1 | ecosystem: Environmental > Aquatic > Freshwater > Lake >...
GGTCCTCATTAACTTTTTATGTCCTGAATAACATCTCTGCTATTCATCTTAAAGAAATCAACTCGAATATACCCTCCATCGAGTATATCCGGGTCCGCTATCAATCTCCATTCATTCAAAGAACGTTATCAGAGTTTCCTTCAACTTTTATATCGAAGTGCTTTCTAATTAGTGGCTTGTTAGCCTGTTTGTTTTCGCCTTTCCGTTAAAAGGGAGTGCAAAGGTACATGTTGAAGGGGTTTCTGCAATAGTTGCGAAAAAGATTTTTATAAAAAATGCCTTTTTTTAAGCTTTGGGAGGGTAACTACCTGATTTACAGAATAAAATTCTGTATTATTTTTTCTTAAAAACAGGCACAGTACTACAGGGTTCTCCAAACATGATGCTGGAGGCAACCGGACGGAGTCGATTCGTTACTTCTACGTAGGAAGAAATTGGCACCTCAACCTTACTGCAACCTTTAATAACCACTTTGGCGTTGCTAAACTTTCCCCACTCAATATTATCCAATGCGTTTTTGAAAAGAGTAGTCTCCAAATCCAGAAGCGACCCAAAAATTACCAGTGAAGCAAAAGGCTGCAACGCTGATGTCAGTAGCATATACGCCCATGTAGGAACGACCGCATCGGCTGAACAGGTGATCGCGACATACTTATTAGAGTATTGTGACCAATCGTGTGACTTAATAAAATCTCTAAAATCTTTCTCTCGTAAAATAAGCTCCTGGAAAAGTAAACTCTTGATATCAAATAGAACGCGTTCACCCGGAGTATATAATTCCTCCAAGTCAAACGTGACTAACTGACTGTTGTTGCTTACTCTATTTACTATTTCTTTTTCCATTGCTCTTCAACACGTTTAATTCAAATTTGGTTTTTTGATCAGGAAGTCTTTGAGATAAAATGGTTCAAAGGAAACTAAATCTTCATACGCGCCTTCTTTCCACTTTTTATAACCAATTACTCCTAATGATGACGCAAGGGGGACGACCCCAGAGAAAAAATGTGCATTTGTATGTTTAATTACCGCGTTGCATTTATCGGCACCTTCGCCAAAGAAAAAGATTGGTTTTGATTCTATGATGCCTTTGAAGCTTTGATCGTCAATCACTTTCGCCTGCACCTGCTCTACGTAATTCATGTTTTGATCCAGCAATGCACAATACACTTCCATTCTTCTTGCATCGAGCATTGGACACAATATGGCGTTATTAATATGAAGATCGTTTTTCAATAACTCCATTTCCAAAAACTGATAGGCCAGTAGTTCTAATGTATTCACCGAAACAATAGGAATGTTTAACGCATAACATAACCCCTTTGCTGTGGCAACACCTATGCGCAAACCTGTATATGAACCCGGGCCGGCTGTCACTATTATTCCTTTCAGGTCCAGTGGTATAATATTCGAGGTATGAAAAACCTCATCTATCACAACTGCCAATTGAGATGCAGCGGATCTTGGTGTTTCTATTACTTTTGATGCAACCAGAACGCCATCATCATGTAACGCTACCGAGCAACATTGTGTTGAGGTCTCCAGACTGAGCAGAAGTGCCATTAATTAGGAGAGAGAAGTTTTTCATACTCCACTGGATTTGAAAGAATTCTTTTCGCCTCCAATATTTCATTATCTCTGTTCAATGAAACTTCTATCTGTCCTTTCGACATCCGATAATGAAAAGCAATTTCCTCTTCAAGAATTCTTGACAACTCTGGCTTGAATTTTAAAAATGCCGCGCTTTTATTCTGCTCGATCCTGATCTTCAATTCCTTCAGGGAAGATTGAAGATCATCATAGTATCTCTCCTTTTTCGCAGAAGCAATTAAATCATCGGTTTTTTTATCCGTTTCCGAATCATATGAAAATTTTTGCTCTTTTACCCACATCAGAAATTTTTGATACTCTGCATCAGAAAGTCTGAAGTTCCTAAAATCAACCGGAGCTTCATGCTCGCCACAGTACTTAGATGCATACTCAAAAATAAGCCCTGATCCAGCCAACTCTACAAGAGTCATACTATATGGTTCTCTATTAATAAACACATCAGGATCTAATCCTGCTCCGTCAAATACCTTGCGACCATTGGCCGTTTTAAATTCTCTTTTCAATGAGTCAGGAAATTTTTGCACAGTGCCATCGCTATTTCGGTGTTCATAATCCAATGCTTGGATGCAGCGACCGCTCGGTATATAATACTTTGCTGTGGTAACTTTTAATTGCGCGTTATAAGCCAGTTGCCTGGTGGTTTGCACCAAGCCCTTGCCAAATGTTTTTTGGCCCACCAGAATTGCCCTGTCATAATCCTGTAACGAACCCGCTACAATCTCGGAAGCAGAAGCACTTCCTCCACTGGTTAGTATGGCTAAGGGGATTTCAGTATCAACAGGATTGTTGAGAGCCGTGTATGATTTGTTCCACTCCGGCACCTTGCCACGAGTTGCCACCACTTCCTTTCCTTTTGGAACAAAAGCATTTACAATATTAACCGCTTCGTATAAAGATCCACCCGGATTATCGCGCAAGTCAATAATCAATTTTTTAGCTCCTTGTTTTTTCAATTTCAGCAACGCCTCTTCTACTTCTTTTCCTGCACCGGGGGTAAACTCATCCAACTTGATATAGGCAATCTCCGAATCAATCATTCCGAAGTATGTAATGTTACTGATCTTGATTTTTTCTCGAACCAATTTAAATTTCAGATTTTCTTTCTTACCCCACCTTTTCACTTCAATTTCCACTTCGGTATTGGGTTTCCCTTTAAGAAATGCGCTTACCTCAGAAGTTGATTTACCCTGAACATTTTTTCCGTCCACAGAAATGATTTCATCCCCCACGCTAATTCCTCCGCGCTCAGCGGGAAAACCGATATAGGGGTTCGTGATCACTGTCTTTTTGTTCACCACACCAATTAATGCGCCCACTCCGGCATACTGACCAGTTGTTTGAATGCTAAAGGCTTCAAGATCTTCTTCAGGAATATAATCGGTATAAGGATCAAGCTGATCCAGCATTTCATTGATCCCGGTTTCGACTAGTTTTTTTGGATTTACATCATCTACATAATAAGCATTTACCTCTTTGAACAGGGTAGCAAAAATGTCGAGGCTTTTGGCGATCTCAAAATACTTTTCACCCGGTGTGCGGAAGGCCAGAAAGGCAACAAACACAAGCACAACAACTCCTAAAATTTTAATTTTTCTTCTCATTCTATTCTACTTTATCCTGTGAAATGAATTCCAATTTCTTAATTTTTTCCAGCACTAAAAAAAGTTTGCCCTTGATCTCGGCAAAAGGCAGCGCGGTCTTGGATGTGTATAAAAACGCAAAAACACCTTTTTTCGATCCATCCTGAATAATTTCCTTCTGCAGACGATACGCTTCACGCATTCGCCTTTTGATCAGATTGCGATCTACCGCACGTGGAAAATTGCGACTGGATACTGAAATCAAGATTTGGGGTGCTGTTGCTGATTGATCGGGGTTGAGAATATAAACAACCTTGAAGGGGTATAAATAAAAAGAGGAACCCTTGATAAAGAGTTCCTGTATAGTTTTTTCTTTTGAAAGCCGTTCTGCTTTTTTGAAAGTAAACTTCCCCATGAGATTAAAATTAATCCCTTTTTGGGGAAACTACTTATTTCGTCTTAGGAGTACCTTCGTCAGATACCGTAAGCTTCTTTCTGCCCTTTCTTCTGCGTGCAGCCAATACTCTGCGGCCATTGGCTGATGCCATGCGCTCGCGGAAACCGTGCTTATTCGTTCTTTTCTTTCTGGAAGGTTGGAATGTGCGTTTCATAGTAGTAAAGTAATCTTATCTATCCCGTATTTTTCAAAGGGCTGCAAAGATGATTAGGATTATCGAAATTTCCAACCAACCTCAGTGGTTTCCTTATCTGTTTATCATCCATCAGAATAAGAAAACCCTTCACTTTTTGCAAAATGAAGGGTTTTATAACTTTTTAACATCTGTAAAAGGTCTGTTTTCTACTTCTTCTCAGCCGCCTTCGCTTTAGCCTTTGCAAAATCTCCGGCCTTTATGATATTAATGGACTCCAGTTTCAGGTATTTTTTAACAGCCGCATTGATTTGTTCGGGAGTTAGGTCCATTACCTTCTTTTCAAAGTCTTCATCCCATTTTAAATCTCTTTTCAGGAAAAGGTAATTATTCAATGTGCCGGCCAAGCCTCCGTCCTGGGCTCTGCTTACTGTGCGCGATTGAGACCATCCGGATTTTGCTGCCGTTATTTCTTCGGCTGTAAAACCTGTTGCTACCACTTTTGCAATTTCTTCTTTAAAGGCTATTTCAAGCTTTTCAACATTTTCAGGAGCGTAGATCGCGTATGCAAAGAAAGATCCCACCGGATCCAATGCTCCAGCACTGAACTGAGAGCCCACTCCATAACTCAATCCGTCTTTCTGACGGATGCGTGTAGCCAGGCGTGAATTCAAAAATCCACCACCGAGCATAAAGTTACCGAGCACCATGGCAGGATAATCGGGATTATCATCTCTGAATTCAAAGTTGTAACTGGCCACAAAGAAAGCGTTGGCTTTGTCTGGAGTTTCGATGGACTCATTAATCGTTTGAACCGGGATAGCTTTATTAACAATGCGCGAATAAGGTTGTGCATTTTTCCAGTTTCCAAATATTTCTGTGGTCAATGACTTCAATTGATTTTCGTCAAAATCGCCCACAACAGACATGGTAGCGTTATTGGTTCCGTAAAAATCCTTATAGAATTTTTTCACTTCATCGATCGTTAATGCCTTTATGCCGGCCACCTGTTCATCAAACGTACTGATGTATCTAGGGTCACTTTTTGGAAATGGCGTGATGTGGCGTTGAATTCGGTTGAAAGCAATGGCTTGAGGTTCGCCTCTTTGCGATTCAATACCAGCCAATTCTTCACTTTTTGTTTTTTCAAATTCATCGGCAGGAAAAGAGGGATCTTTTAATACTTCACCAACCAACTTCAACGCTTCCATTAAGATTGGGCTTTGTGGTCGTTATATTAATAAATGCCTGACTGGGGCCTCCGCCAATAAATACATTTGTCTTCAGGCGATCAAACTCATCTTTAATTTGCTGACGGGTGTGTTTGGATGTTCCCTTATTCAACATGCTGGCAGCATACTCAGCAGCTTTCGATCTGTTCTGAAGCGATTTTTCATCGCCAAAGCGCAACGTGATGCGGACCTCAACCGATTCGCCTCGTGTCTTTTTCGAAAGCAACGCCAACTTCCTTCCATTTGGCAATTCGGAGCGAACTGTGCGCGATTCAATATTGGCTGGGGATGGATCAAATGCTTCGCCTTGCGCAATGGTTTGGGTCCCCTTATAATCTTTCACCATCGCATCTACATCGGGAGTGGCTGGTATTTCAGAACGTTCCGGTTTTTCCGTTGGAATAAAGAGACCCACCGTTCTATTATCAGGCTTCAGATATTGTTTAGCCACACGCGAAACATCTTCTACCGTAACCGCTTTTATGCGATCACGTGTTAAAAAGAGCAAGCGCCAATCGCCCATACCTACATATTCACTGATCTGCAACCCGATGCTTTCGGAAGAGTTAAAGCCTAATTCAATTTGCTTAATCAGTTCGTTCTTGGCGCGGTCTACTTCATCTTTCGTAGGTGTGGTATTGGCAACATCATCCAAAGTTTTCAACATGGTTGACTTTGCGTCCTCCAATGAATTTTCTTTCAGCACTTCAGCATAGGTGAGCAACAGGCCTGGTTCTTTCCACTGAAATGAAAATGCACCGGAACTACTTGCTTTTTTGGAATCAACCAATGCCTTGTATAGTCTGCCGCTAGGTTCTATCCCCAAAATATTTGCCAGCACCTCAATGGCAGGGTAATCAGGGTGAGAGCCTGCAGGAATGTGGTAGGCTGTCATCGCCAATTGAACATCGCCTACTCTCCTTAAGGCAACATTGCGTTCACCATCCTGAACAGGATCAAGCGGTTAACCTTTGCTTTTTGTGCGTAATTGATTTTTTGGTTCAATGATAGGAATTCTTTATTGCCTGCTTAAGAAAATCACTCACGATAGTGATATTAACATTTTATTATAGATTGTGTCTATTTTTTAATCAATTACTCATCTTAGCGATTGAACTAATTCTTGGGTAAATGGAAATTGTTGACGCCATAGTTCATAATAATACTTCCGTTTTTCAATCAATATATCATGAACTCCCTCTTCAACCACAACACCTTTATCAACTACAACAATTTTATCGGCCCACAATACAGAACTAAGACGGTGAGCAATCAAGATTACAGTTTTTCCTTTCTCACGCATCAACTTAATCATTCGATGCACATACTGTTCAGATGCGGAATCCAACGCGGATGTAGCTTCATCAAGAATCAATACTTCAGGGTCTCTGTAAAGCGCTCTGGCAATAGCGATTCTTTGCCTTTGTCCACCCGAGAGCGTTGCCCCATTTTCGCCCAAATAGGTGTTGAAGCCAGCGGACAGTTTCTCGATAAATTCCAAGATACCTAATGAAGTACAAATGGAAATGATCTTCTTCATGTCTGGTTGGTAATCACCTACTGCAATGTTGTCTACCACATTACCTGCGAAGAGGTCAACTTTTTGTGGCACTACCCCCACTAGTTGCCTCAATGAATTATTTTCGATGTATTTTAAATCATACTCACCTATCCTAACTCCACCATTGAGAATGGGATATAGGTTTTGTAATATATTGATGAGTGTTGACTTTCCCGAACCACTTTCACCAACCAGGGCGGTCACTTTTCCTTTCGGAATGCTAAGACTAAAATCCTGAAACACGATTACACGCGAACCATACCGAAAGGCAATATTTTTAAATTCGATATCACCTACCATTTCCCGTGTTAAGGTTACTCTATTCTCATCGCTCTCCCGCTCCAAGTCCATTATTTCAAAAAGACGATCGGCTGCAATCATGGCATTTTGGATAGTCTTGTTCATTCCTATCAGGCCGCTTACCGGGCCCGTGAAGTAGCCGATTAATGCATAGAACGATAAAAGCTCGCCCGGTGTGATCTGGTTATCCAACACAAAGCCTGCGCCTACCCAAAGCAAAATGATAGTGAAAAGTTTTGAAATAAACTCTGTGGAAAAATTGGAGAACAGATTGTTAAGCCCTGACTTATAGACGGTTTGTAACAAATTATAAAACTTGTCTTCCGTTTTAAAGTTGGCATATTGTTCCAAGCCAAAACTCTTTATGGTACTCACAGAGTTGAGTGATTCCACCAATTGCGATTCTAACTCTGCTGAGTTTTCCATCAGTTTACGCTCTGCTTTTTTGTTCAATCGGTTAGTGATGTAATAAATGATTGAATACAATGGAATCACCAGCAAGATCACTATCGCTAATTTCCAATAGTAAGTGAACATGAGCGCAAACGAAAAAACGATCATGAAGAAATTCACTGCTAGGTTAATAGATACATCGTTGATAAAAGCCCTGATCTTCACCGCATCGTTAATGCGCGAAAGAATCTCGCCCACGCGCATAGTATCAAAAAATTGTTGTGGTAATTTGAGTAGGTGTTTATAATAGCCAAGTATCAACCGCGAGTCGATCATTTGACCTGTCTGAACGGTGAAAAGACTTTTTGTATAACCTATGAAAATAGAGACGAGCAACAGAGCAACCATAATGATGCTCATAAGGTTTAAAAGATTGCGGTTCCCATCCACAATTACATAATCAACAATTTTTTGAACATAGATTGATGTTGACAGGCCTATAATAGTATAGACCAGTGCACCAAAAAGTGCCTGGATCATTACACTCTTGTGAGGTTGTATAAGTCGCCAAAAGCGCGAGGTCATAGATTCCTTCTGATCGCCTTTTTGAAATGTCTCGCCCGGCAACAACAAAATCAGTACACCTGTCCAGATTTTTTTAAACTCTTCGTGTGTATGACGGTGAGCCTGACCGTCACCAGGGTCCATTACCTCAACGTACTTAGCCGTGACATTATAAATAACTACATAGTGTTGTAAAACTTCTTTTATAACTACATGCGCAATGGCTGGCTTTGGTATTTTGAATAGGCTTTCAAAGGGACCTTTCACTCCTTTCGCCTGAAAGCCAAGTTTTTCGGCTGCTTCGATCATGCCCAATACATTCGTTCCTTTTTTATCGGTGCTGGCTAATTGCCTAATGCGCGCTACAGGTAGTTGTAACTCGTAATGCGCAGCAATAGAAGCAAGGCAGGCTGCTCCACAATCTGTTATGTCGCGTTGTTTTACTTTTGGGATTTTCATTGGCATTACTCCAAATTCGGGTTCATCCAATCATCCACTTTATCATACAGCAATTGCCAAAGGGTGCGCTCGGCAACCATAAACCTTGCTTGCAAGGTCATACCTTTTTTTAGATACCCCTTGTACCATTTTTTAGCTGCAGAAAATCGTTATCTAAAGAGCAGCGCACTTCAAACACGGGTTTGTTGTCAATGATTTTTATGTCTTGTGGCACAGCCGTAACCGTTCCGTTAGCCATGCCCCATTGATTATAATTAAACGCATCTACTTGCAAGCGCACAGGCATGCCTTTTCTTATAAACCCGATATCATTTGGTTGCACATAGGCTATTACAAGCAGGTTTGTGTCAGGGCTGATTTGCGCCAGTTCCTGGTTAGCATACACCAGACTGCCCAAGTACACACCAGCAACATTCTGTATTGTACCACTTATGGGTGAGGTAACGGTGAGCATCGATTTCTCTTTTTGCAATCGGACCAACTGACTTTCCAACTCCCGCTTTTCCTCCTCCAAATTTCTGAGTTCGTTTTGCCATTGGCTTCGTTGTGCTTCTGTTATCTGATTGATGGCATCTTTCGCTCTATCAAGTTCAAACTGAAAATTTTCAAACTCAATAGCCGCTATTACTTTTTGCTCATATAGCTTTTTTTGACGGTCGTGGGCTTGCCGGGCTTTTACATAAACCGTTTGCGCCTCTGCTAGCCGCTGCTTAAAAGTAAAATAGCTTTGGCGGTAAAGGCCATTGGCAAAAGAAGGAGTAGGAAGTTTACCCGAAGATGCCTTAAGAACCAATTCGACATCTTGTATAAAGGTTTTGCCTAAAGCAATTTTTCCAACAAAAAATTTCTCTTGCTCATTGAGTGTTTCCGACTCCACAACATATAGCAAAGCTCCTGCTTTAACTTTTTTGTTCTCTATGAGGTGGACTTCTTTTATACGCCCAGATGCAATGCTGCGAATTATATTTACCTCCGAGGCCGGGCGAATAAGAGCGAAGGAGCGAATGCTCACATCGGTTTTCAGATAGGGCAACGCTGCGAGGATTATACAGAAGAATGCAATGCAAGAAATATAAATAACCGAAGTGCGTGTGTACGCAGGGAAGTAGGTCGTTTGTGAATACATTTTACTTTATGTAATCATTCTATTTTCTTTCGTGCGGACACGAACCGAGGCGGAGACCTCCAAACAAGATAAATCACTATAATGGTAATTGGGACTAATACGATGGAGCCCTCAGCACCGAAGGTGCCTCCAGTAAGCATATTTGAAGCTAATGGATTAACTTCGAAAACTCCTTTCTCAATGTGACCGCTAACATTAAAACCTAGAATAGGACCTTGAATAAAATTCCAAGACCAGTGTAGTCCCACTGGACCAGAGACCGTATTCTGCTTAATACAAAAAAAACCTAATAAAACACCAGACAAAAAAATATTTGAAAAGCCTATCCAGCTAAAGTCGTCATTAAAAATATGAAGACAGCTAAAAATTAGTGACGAGATTATAACTGCATATTCATCTTTGAATTTCTCACGAAGGTTATTCAAAATATAACCCCGAATTACAATCTCCTCAGTAACAGAAACTAATAGATAGAAACCAAAACTAAAGCCTAAGTGATATGAAATATCAGAAAAGGAAAGTGTAATAAGGTTCATTGTGACTGCGATCCAAGTAAAAATAATCATTAGCATACCGCCAATTAAAAAGCCGAGAAGAATTGATCGTAAATCAATACTCAGTCTAATGCCTTTGAATTTTCTTTTCTCAATTCTTCTTACAACAACATACGTTGCAAAAAGAACACTGAGTAAAGCGATTGATTGAGAAATCGCCAGTATCATGTAATAATTGTTATCCCCCTTCAGCAGCAATTCTCTCGAATTTAAAAGTAGCGATGAGGTAGGGAAAAAAATAACTATAGGTATATAAAGAACAACAGAAGTGGCAATCCAAAGCAAAACAAATATGAAAAGACGTTGCCAATTGTTATAAGGTTTAGGCAAATCAATTTCTGATGTAACATCCACTTTACTCATTCTTCGTATTCTTAAAATAAGAAAAAATTGAGGTCTTTACACCCCAATTCTTCTGAGATTTCATCCTAATTAATTACTTCAATCCAGGCATTGTTTCACTGGCATAAGCTGCTCCCTCATAAAAGGCCACAAAACCCATAACAACGTAGGCCGCTCCTGTTCCAACGGCATCCCCTAAATCACTCCAGAAACCTCCACCATTAGTTTCACTTACCTCGTTGAATGATAGTTCACTCAATCCGATTTCGCTAATATTCAATACATTTTTCATAATTCTTATTGTTTAAAGTTTAGGATTATTTTTGGATTTCATCGATTGTTCTAGTAAAACCTTCATAGAAGCCTTTTCCAAATTCAGTGACTGCTTCAGCAATTCCAACTGCCTCAATTATCCACCAATAGGTGGCTCCGCCTTGTATTTCATTTATCTCCCTGAAATCTAAATCGGTCAGTCCATACCCATTTAACGAAATTGAATTTTTCATTTTTGTATTCTTTAAGTTAAAAATTTAATTTTCAGCCCCAGGCCGGCAGCCTTAGCACTAAAGTAATTTAACATCGCGCTTTAACATACCCCACCCCCATAAATGGGGGGTTGTTATACCCCTGTTTTCGGGGTATTTTTATAAAGTCTTATGGTTGGTCTATGATGTTACAGCACGTTTTGGTTGTTGACGATTTCGTTTCGGTGTGCGATGGTATTGCCGCACTGATCGAAAAGGCAGAGGGCATTGGTAAGGTATACACTGCCTACCATGCCACAGAAGCATTGAAGATTGTGAGGAGCGAAAGAATACATGCCGCATTGATCGATGCCCGCATGCCTGATACGAATGGGATTGCACTCATTTCATTGTTGCAAACTGAATACCCAACTATCAAGCTGATCGGAATGACCAGCTATGATGACGACACGGTGGTAGAAGTCTTACGCACAGGTGTGCCTGGCTTTTTGTTAAAACGAAGTACTGATCGGGCAGAAATCAATCTTTGCCTCCGGGAAGTCTTAGCCGGGAGAACCTATTATACCGCAGAAGTGCAATCACGTCTTAACCAAAATGGATATAATCTATTAAAGCCCATCATTCAGTTTACTAAACGGGAGATGGAAATGCTTCCATTGCTCTGTGCAGGTCAGTCAACCAAACAGATTGCCGATCATTTAGGGTTAAAAGAATATACAATTGAGGATTACCGCAAAGAACTACTTCGTAAAACCAATACAAAAAATGTGGCCGAGCGCGCGAGCTATGTTCATCGCAACGGTATATTATAAATAGGTATTCTTTAATTTAATGGTGACACCCAGCCCATCATTTTGCGAATTAATCAATAACTCAGCCTGTATACGATCAGCCCGTTCCTTCATCGATACCATGCCCATGCCGTAACCTCTGCCTCGCTGCAATCCCTGCCCGTTATCCTTAATCCGAATGATCAGGTGATCAGACCAATTGAGGTTGATAACGAGTTGAAACCCCATGCTGTTCTTCAAAAAATTATGAGTCACTTCATGCACCAGGTAGTACAGCTCTTGCTTTACATGTGGTGGCATACTGAATTCCTGATCGGGCCTGGAGGTCTTAACCAGTAACTTAACATGATGCATAGCGCCAAGCGTGTCGGCCAACTCGCCAATCAGATAAGAAAATGGTCGTTGCTCAAACCGGGGCTGTGTTATGTTGTTGATCAGGAAGCGAAGTGCTGCCACAATCTTGTCTAATTCTCTTCGCAATCCGTTAACTTCTTTTGTAACCCCTTCATGACTGGGGTAATAAAGAATTTGCTCTAAGCGAAGCCTCACCGCAACCATCCGTTGCACGGTATAGTCATGGAGTTCCGTGGCTATTTTTTTGCGTTCGGCTTCCACGGCCTGGTCAATCACATCCAATCTGACCTGATCGATTTTCTGCCTATTATGCTCTTTTTCGATTCGTTCAGTATCTGATTCAATCTGCTTACGACTCTGCTTCTGCAAGAGAATCTTTTTTAAGAAATACCCTCCAGCAAAAGAGAGAACGATCATGAACAAAAATAAAATCTGCTCCTCACTGCTTAAATACATTGATGTAAATTAACAAAGCGATTGGAGTCAAACAAAGTGCCCAAAAGTGTTGTCTAACTTATCAAATCCCCCAAAAGTGCTTTCATTTGCTGTGGTTTTAATCGAGGGCCCCACTGCGTAACCACCCGTGACGAAGCCAATGATGCCAGTTTGCCTGCCTCCGCATAACTATGGCCATGTGTGATGGCATACAAGAATGCACCTGAGAACATATCGCCTGCTCCGTTCGTGTCGATCGCTCTTACTTTGTAGGGCTCAATTTGAATGAAGGTGTCGCCATCAAAAATCAGCGCACCGTTCGCGCCAAGCGTTATGGCAAAACGTTTTGCTACTTGTTTTAATTTTTCTCGCGCTTCACTCATGTTGTTGGTGCCCGTAAAAATCATCGCTTCTTCTTCATTGCAGAAAAGCAAATCCACGCTGGCGCCAACGATCTCCTCCATTTGGGTAGAGAAATATTTAACCATGCTGGGATCTGAAAAAGTGAGTGCTGTTGAAACTTTATTTCGTTCTGCAATCTTCTTGGCCTCTTTCATCGCTTCCAATCCTTTAGGGCTGGCTACCAGATATCCTTCGAGGTAGATATAGGAAGAATTTTTTATTGCTTCTTCATCGATGTGCTCCGGTGACAAAAATGAGCTTACTCCTAAAAAAGTATTCATCGTGCGTTCCGCATCGGGGCTCGTCATCACCAGGCAACGGCCCGTATGGCCTTCGGGGCATAGCTCATGTTTCATGTTGGTATCTACACCGTTGCGCTTCAGATCTTCCAAAAAGAATATACCCAACTCATCTTTCGCCACCAGGCACGAATAAAAACTCTTGCCTCCAAACTGGTTGATAGCCACCACGGTGTTACCTGCTGAACCACCACCGGACATCTTACTTCTCTTCATATCGATGGCCTTGATCAAATGATGTTGTCTTTTTTCATCCACCAGCGTCATCAGTCCCTTCTCCACTTCATTCTTTTCGAAGAAATCATGTTCTACTTCGGTAACAATATCTACCAGGGCATTGCCGATGCCATACACATCATATTTCATAAATCTAATTTTAGTCGGCAAAAGTAAATAAAAGTGTTGGATGGCGGATAGGTATTTTCGGATTCTTGCCGGAGGCATAATAAACGGTTAGTATTGAACAACCAATTGATCCCTAAAATAATTTTCCTGTATGAAAAATCTGCTAGTCGCTTTACTTCTCATCCTATCCCAATCGGCATTTTCACAAACCACGATTATCAAGTGTGGCAACCTGATCGATGGCAAATCGAATCAGCCTTTGGGCAAAAAAGCAATTGTGGTGGAAGGCAACGTGATCAAAGACGTTATCGAGTGGGATAAAATTCCCGCCAAGGCAACGGTGATTGATCTGGCTACTAAAACCGTGTTGCCCGGACTTATTGATTGTCACACCCATGTGCTTTTGCAAGGTGATATCACCGCTGAGGAATATGACGATCAACTATTGAAAGAAAGCATTCCGTATCGCGCATTGCGTGCCAGTGTTGCGTGTAAGATTGCGCTTATGAATGGCTTCACCACTATTCGTGATGTGGAAACGGAAGGGGCCATGTATGCAGATGTGGATATGAAAAAAGCAATTAACAATGGAGTGATTCCCGGGCCGCGCATGTTTGTGGCCACCCGTGCTATCAACACCTATGGTCATTATAGTATTGGCAACAGTGCCTATAGCTGGGAGTTGCATATGCCTAAAGGAATTCAGGAAGTGAATGGAGCAGACGAAGCACGTAAGGCTGTGCGTGAGCAAATCAGCTATGGTGCCGATTGGATTAAAATCTATGCCGACCGCGGTTACTTTAAAAAAGCAGATGGAACATTTGGTAGTATTCCCAACTTCACACATGAAGAAATTACAGCCGTGGCCGATGAGACTATAAAATCCAGGAAGATGCTGGCTGCTCATGCCATGACACCTGATGGAATTATTTATGCATTGCAAGCCGGAGCTCGCACGATTGAACATGGCACAGCGCTCAATGAAGAATGTATGGACTTGCTTGTTTCGAAGGGTGCATTCTGGGTGCCCACATTAACCGTGTTGGATTATGTGGCTGAGGAGAGAGCAAAACTTGGTGCCACCAGTTACCTGGAAATGTTTCAGGGAGTGAAGCCTCAATTTAAAAAGGCGTTACAGAAAGGTGTGAAGATTGCTTTTGGAACTGATGCCGGTGGCTTTGACTGGCAGAAACTTCCGCAAGCACGCGAGTTTAGTTTTTATGTAAATTATGGAATGACACCTATGCAGGCGATTCAATCTGCCACAACTGTTGCTGCAGACTTACTAGATAAGCGCGGACAACTTGGTGAAATCAGTAAAGGTGCTTTCGCGGATATTATTGCCGTGGATGGCGATCCACTTCAAAAAATTGAGGTGATGGAGAAAGTTGTTTTTGTAATGAAGGATGGAAAGGTGGAGAAACAATAAAGTCTTACTTCAATGCTGGGGGTCCCAATACCCTGCCTTCAAAGCAGAATTATAACCCCTCATATCGTGAGCTCGCACTGAATAAAACTTCCATCTTCTACGATCAAAATCTCGATCAAGTATCTCACTTAATGAATCAGAATTTTCCTTTGTCCATTCATAATCAAAATAACCTTTTTCTTTGTCAGGTAGCCTAACCATAAAAGTTTTGGTTCTTCCCAACTTATTAGTTCGACTCAAAGAGCCGCATTGAGACAGCGTGTCAGAGAATGCTTTCTGCCCAACACTGTTCCTACAGAAGCATTGAAAACATGCTCAAGTCTGGCATGGACAAACTTGATCTTTTTAACGAAGAGAAGAATCATATTCCCCCTCACCAGAATATCCGGGGTGCCGATCAGTATCAATAATTAATTTACCATAAACCAAAATACATATGAACAATCACACCACTATTGAAAAAATGAAACAGCTTCGCCTGCATGGAATGGCGCAGGTGCATCACGCGGCCGTACAGGAAAACATGTATGCTGACTATACCACCGATGAATACACGGCTTTGCTTATTGATCAGGAGTGGGAGGTGCGGCAACACCGGAAAATTAAAAACCTGGTGCACCGTGCCGGATTTAAACTTCAGGCTTCCATCCGTGATATTGATCACACCTCGCACCGGAATCTGGACAAGAACAACTGGGAGAGATTAATGACACTGGACTTTATAAAGCTACGGCAAAATATTATTATCACCGGGCCGACCGGAGTCGGGAAAAGTTACCTCGCCCAAGCGATCGGAAATCATACCTGTACGATGCTCTTCAAAACAATCTATTACAATACAGCCCGCTTGATGGAGCTACTCAAAACCGCACGAATGGATGGCTCCTATCTCAAGGTGATTAAGAAGATAAAACGAAGTTCATTGCTCAGGATCGTCATGAGCAGGCATCTATTCTTCTGGCATCACAAATCCCGGTATCAGGATGGCACGAACTCATCGGGGAAGGTACTATTGCTGACGCGATCCTGGATCGGATAGTGAACTCTTCGCACCGCTTAACGCTCAGCGGTCATTCCTTGAGAAGGAAAATAGACAATCAATAATTAACAAACTTTTTTACCTTTGAAAATCTCTTTTGAAAGTGGCACGGTATCACCGAAATCACTGGCACGGTATGAGCGAAATATCTAGCCAGTTATTAGCCGGTCTTGTGTATCAGGTCTGCTTATTACTTTTTTGTTTTTAACATCTTCGTTTATTTCTTTCCACTTCAATAACTCACTAGCTGATAAATATTCTAGCTTTATTTCATCACAAATCTGTCGGCAGATTGTGCTTTTACCAACTCCATGTATTCCTCCAATAAATGCTATTTTTTCTGTCATGTATTCTGTCTTTTAGCATTCTGACTAACGTTTTGCAGCTACAAGAAGTTGGCGATTTCGGAGAACAAAACTGTCTGCCACCACAAAACTTGATACGAAGCACGACTTGTCCCGATTCATCGGGAAAGCTTCATTTAACAACTGAACCGCCAATTTCTTATGGGTGCTGTTATAAGCTGGCCTTTTGTCTACCATGCAGTCTAAGTGCTAATACTTATGTATTTCTACCATTTTAATTATAACTGTCATTGACTACTTACTCTCTGTTTAGTGGCTTATTTTTTATCCTTTTAAACCATTTCTCAATTTCCACTGCCCAAAACACAATGCTTGACAATCCGATGCAAATCAATAACTCTATTATTGTAAGTGCTTTTGTACTGAAAATATCCTGCAAAAATGGAATATAAATTACTGCCATCTGCAAACCAAGGGTCAACAGCACGGCTCCAACCAATTGTTTGTTTCCAAAAACGCCTTGACTGAAAAGTGATTTCCAGTCGCTGCGTATAGCCATTGCATGTCCCATTTGTGATATACTTAAAACTGTAAAAACCATTGTCATCCATTTCTCATTGCCCACGCGTATTGCCCAACCTTGAGTTGCTACACATACAATACCCATAAGCAACCCCACCCAAAGAATATGAATTCCTATTCCGCCACTAAAAATACTTTCATCTGTTTTGCGTGGCTGTCGTTTCAAAATATTCTCTTCGGCTTCTTCGGCTGCAAAGGCAAGACCTGGCAATCCATCTGTAACAAGATTTATCCAGAGAATATGAATGGGTAAAAGCGGAATCGGCAAACCGATTAACGGAGCAAGAAAGATAGTCAGTACCTCACCGCTATTGCTGGTCATGGTGTACTTTATAAACTTGCGTATGTTGTCAAATATCCTACGACCTTCTCGCACTGCTTTTATAATCGTGGCAAAATTATCATCTAACAAAATCATGTGTGCTGCTTCTTTTGAAACATCAGTGCCTGTAATGCCCATTGCAATACCAATGTTGGCTCGTTTTAGTGCTGGGGCATCATTCACGCCATCGCCAGTCATCGCTACAAAATGATTTTTCTTTTGTAATGCTTTTACAATATTCAGTTTTTGTTCGGGTGAAACACGGGCATATACTTTTATAAATTCAATTTCTTTCTCAAATTCTTCATCCGTAAAATTTGCAAGTTCTGTTCCTGTAATTACTTTGTCTGTATCAAGGTGTAAAATCCCTGTTTCGATAGCAATAGCTTTTGCTGTAATGGGGTGGTCGCCTGTTATCATTACTGGAGTTATACCTGCCGTATGGCAATCGGCAATAGCTTGTATGGCTTCCACTCTAGGCGGGTCAATCATTGCAGCCAAGCCAATAAATTTCAAATCGGTCTCAGTGGTTTCAATTGAAATAGTTTCGGGTAAAGCATCAACCAGTTTTACGGCATAAGCCAAAACCCTTTTCCCATGTTCAGCAAACTTTGCTGTTACTTCATTTATTTCTTTTGAATTTGCATTTTTACAATTGCTTAAAATATTTTCTACCGCACCTTTAGTAACAATTAGCCACTGATCCGCTAAAGGATAAATGGTTGTCATTCGTTTGCGCACCGAATCAAAAGGCACTTCATGTTGGCGTTTAAAATCCGTCAACCATTTTTGGTCGTAGTCTTTGTTTTTTCTGGCATATTCAACCAATGCCACTTCGGTAGGGTCGCCTTTTAGTTGATTACTTTCATCTGCTATCACATCGTGGTTTAGCTCCATCGAAAGCAGCAACAATTGTTCTGCTGAAAACTCTTGGATAGTTTCTGCTTTTGGTGAAATCCATGTATCCATCACCGTCATTTTATTTTGAGTGATAGTGCCCGTTTTATCCGAACAGATGTAAGTAACAGAACCCAAGGTTTCAACAGCAGGCAATTTTCGGATGAGTGCATTTTTTTGAACCATTCGTTTTGCACCCAATGCTAAAGCAATAGTGATAACTGCGGGCAATGCTTCTGGAATAGCAGCTACTGCAACAGAGATGGCGGTGAGCAACATCCGCACTGGGTCTTCGCCACGGAGCAAACCTGCACCGTAAATAATTGCACAAATAAAAATGACGACAACAGATAATTTTTTCCCAAAGTCAGCTAACCTTTTTTGCAGCGGTGTTTTAGTTTCATCCTCTTGCAGCAGTTGAGCTATCCGACCAATTTCGGTCTTCATTCCCGTTGCTACTACAATACCT
>Ga0163149_10003310_pt1 | contig 18446 bp, 11 predicted proteins | sample OliLakLV19MP5G1_FD_148604 | JGI IMG/M metagenome (GOLD analysis project Ga0163149, IMG submission 148604) | Freshwater microbial mat bacterial communities from Lake Vanda, McMurdo Dry Valleys, Antarctica - Oligotrophic Lake LV.19.MP5.G1 | ecosystem: Environmental > Aquatic > Freshwater > Lake >...
GAAACGGATGCAATAAAACACGCTATAAATCTTGCTAAAGAAGGAACATTTATTACTGCATTAAGCGATGTGATTACCAATGCAATTGAAGTGGTACAACAACATTTGGATAAAGAGGTGGAAGAGGCGTAATGGCTGTTAGTTAATTTTTATTTGTAATAATAATTACAATGACAAAGATAATAGTCCTATTTTTAGCTTTTACTTCTTCTGCAATTTTTGCGCAGACAACTTTTCAGAAAACCTATGGAACAACTGGATTAGAAGAAGGAAGATTTATCGAAAAGACAGCTGATGGGGGCTATATAATTGCTGGTGCAACAACCTATTTCGATTCTACAGCTTACGATTCATTTATTATTAAAGTAAATTCTTGGGGAGATACATTGTGGACAAAAACAATCGGAACAAACAATCAATCTGAGTGGATAACCTCTATTAGAAGTACTAGTGATGGCGGAATAATTTGTTTGATTTCTCTTGACTCAAATTGGCCAGCGTATGGTTTTTTAGTCAAGTTAGATGCTTTAGGAAATATTTTTTGGTCAGAAAAAATTGGACCACTAGAACAAGTTTTTGATATTATTGAAACTTTTGATGGTGGATTTGCATTTTCATATTCTATGTTTTCTAATTTCGGCATTGTTAAAACCAATTCTATAGGGAACATTCTTTGGACAACTTTAGATTCCGTTAATTCTTTTTACCTTCCATATAAAGGATCGTTAGTTCAAACAGCAGACAGTGGTTTTGCATTGGCGACCTCACTATATAATGGCGATGTTAATATATATCTTTTAAAATTAGATTCTTTAGGAAATTCACAATGGGGAAAATTATACAATACTCCAGATGATGATTATTTAGTGAGTATAAAGCAAACGAGTGATTTAGGGTTTATTATTGGAGGAGCAATGCTTTACACTCCATATTCAAAAGCCACATTGATAAAAACGAATTCTGTAGGTGACACGATTTGGACAAAAGCATATTTTTCACCTCCTGATATTTCAGAGTTCCCATTGGATGTTGACGTTATACAAAATGCTGATGGAGGATACAGCTTTCCTTTTGTAAGTAATAGCTTTGCTTTCAACAATAAAATAATTATGACCAAAACGGATTTGTCTGGTAATATATTATTGACAAAAATATTCGGAGGGCTTCAAGATGATTGGCCAGATGATATTTTACAAACGACTGATAATGGGTTTTTAATTTCAGGGTGCACAAAAAGTTTTGGTCATAGCAATGGGTTATGTGATGTATATTTAATTAAAACCGACTCTATAGGTTATAGCGGATGCAACAATTCATCGGTTAGTTTAACCACAGAGTATTTGGACTTAACTGTTTCAAATTTAATGCCTATGCCTGCTACTCCGTCTGCCCCGATCATAGCATCCTCATATCCCTACTATGTAAAAAAGGGCTTTTCAACATCGACTATTTGTTTTTCTGTTGGTATTCAAGAAGATGAAATTCAAGATTTCAAATATAATTTATCTCCTAATCCTTTCTCTACAATTTCTACACTCGAAATATTGATTTCATCAGAATTTAAAAATGCAACAATAGAAATAATAGATTTACTTGGTAGAAAACTTAAAACTGTAAAAATTGTAAATTCAAAAACTATACTAACTAGAGAAGATTTACCTGCAGGAATTTATATTTTTCGATTACAAACAGATATGCAAATTATTGGTTCTGGAAAATTTGTTGTTGAGTAGAAAAGGTGCAACTCCGAAAAACCATTCGCTAGTTACAAATCTCAAGTAATCCTACCATTTTAATTTTAAATCTGTGTGGCTTATTCCTTCCCCTTTTTATACAAAGGAACAGTCGAGCAAGGCTCTCCATACATAATGCTCTTTGCAAGCGGGCGAAGCATACTTGTTATTTGTACGTAAGCAGCTTTCGGAACGGGTAAATCTCCGCATCCTTTAATCACTACTCGAGCATCTGTATATACGTTAACGTTTAATTCATTTAAAATTTCGGAATACAAAACAGTTTCCAATGTTTCTAAATCTCCGAAAACTACTTTTTTAGCAACGGGCTCCAATTGAGTTGCCAATAACATATATGCCCATGTTGGAACTATTGCATCTGCTGAACAAATCAAGGCTACATACTTATCTTTATACTTATTCCAGTCTTCATTTTTAATGAATTCCCTAAAATCTTTTTCACGCAATATCAAACCTTGAAATAACAGATCTTTGATATCAAACAATACGCGTTCTCCCTTAGGGTAAAATTCTTCTAGGTCGATGGTTACAAGTCCGCTTTGCGAAACTTTATTTACAATTTCATTATTCATTTTCTTTCTTTCGTGTTTTTCGTTTCTTGCCCTATCGCACTTTCTCGACTCCGTTCGTAATGCCAGTGCACAATATCATTTCGAGTGAATTCGAAAATAGTTATATGTAATTGATAATGTGATAGTTATAATTAATAGTGAATGCTGGTTGAATCATACTTGAAACTTTTCTTGATTTTTAGTAGCACCTGTATGTAAAGCAAATTTAAGAAAAGAAATTAACTTTCTTATTCCAATATTGTGGATAATTAATCCTTAGCAATAAATATTAATCGAGGCTTTTACGTCTCTATAAATTGCCTTTTAAAATCCTTACGCCAACTGGTTATAATCGCCTAATAATTTTAGTAGGTTTCGATACTATCAAAATTATTATTAAATTTAAACTCTTATAACCTATTTTAAAATTTTTGACGATGAATTGTATCATAATCGATGATGATATTGTGGCGAGAGAAATGCTAAAACTCTATATCTCTAAAATGCCTGCCCTTAATATTATTCAGGAGTTTGAAACCCCCATAAATGCAATTTCCTTTATAAAGGAAAACCAGGTTGATTTAATTTTTTTGGATGTTAGGATGCCCGAAATGAGTGGAATGGAATTTATTTCGCAGCTTGACGAGGAACACCCTGAAATAATTTTAACAACATCACATGAAGAATTTGCACTTGATGCTTTCCAATTCAATGTTTCTGGGTATATAGTCAAACCTCTAAAATTTCAAAATTTTTCAATTGCAGTAAAAAAAGTTTTAAAAGGTCACAAGAGTAATAAAACTCTAAATTTTCGGGATCAAGTAATATTTATTAAGGATGGTCAATTTATTGTTAAGCTTGATAAAGCTGAAGTTAAATTAATCGAATGTATTGGAGATTATGTATCTCTTTTTACAGAAAAGAAAAAATATGTTGTTCATTCATCAATGAAAGCCATAAACGAACGATTTGCTGAGGAGCAGTATATTCGTGTTCATCGCTCATTTATCATAAGGCTTGATGCAATTGAAGATGTACAGGATGATACAATTTCTTTTGGTAGCAGACTCATTCCTATAGGAAAAACGTATAAATCTTCAGTTTACAAAAGACTTAATATCATTTAGTCATTTTTTCATTCTCCGCATTTTCTAACCCATTCTTCCTCAATTTTTATTCCTTCTTCTAATTTTTTAAATTAGAGTTTCTTAATGCGTTTCAATAGACAAATAAGTTAATTAGTAATAATTTATTAAACCTATTGTCATGAAAACACGCACTCCAAACAAATCGAACAATCAAGTTACAATTATAGCCTTTGTTGTATTTTCTGCGATTGCCAGCCTTGCACTAATCATTGTAAATGTAGTAGAAGGGTAACTAAAAAAAAATCATGAATATGTACAAAATCTCAAGCGCAGTTCCTGTGGACAAAAGCTTCATAAATACCTACAGCTTTCCAAAAGATGAAATTATTTCCTCTGATGAAGAGAAAGCGGATCTACTAATTAAGCTTCGTGTCGCAACAGTTTTAGGCAACGTAGGAAAAAAATGCAAAATTTTTTTTAAGGATTCGAAAGGAGTAAAAGTTGTAGAAACAACGATTTGGGCTACTTGCGAAAAAAAAGTGCAAATAGTGGGAGGCGCTTCAATTCCAATAAGAAGAATTTTAGATGTTGTAATCTAATTAATCACAGAAAGGCTTTCATTCTTCGGCCAGAAGAGGGAAATAAATGTTCTGCTAAAAAAAATGACTGACGAAAACGACCTTAAGCCGCTTGAATAAAATGAATGAAAGCAATAGCGATGTTCACATTAACGGTAGATGGTTTATTGAGAATTATCCATTTTATGCCTATCAATTAATTAAATTTTTTAAAAAAGGAGGTCCAAACGATAACTTAAGTAACAAATCTATTTATTGTTGATGATGACAAATTAACAGATAAAACAATAGCGTGCCACTATAAACGAATAAATTAAATTTTTTTTAAAAGGAGGTCCAAATGATAACTCAAGTAAAAATACTTAGAAGATTTCAAAATACTTTTATCGCAGCTGTCTTTGCATGCTTTAGCTTTTTGAGTTTAGAGGCGCAACAAGATAATGCAGGTAATGGTAGAGTAACAATATGTCATAATACAGGTAGCTCTACCAATCCTACCGTTGAGATTACAGTAAGTGCAGCAGCAGTAGCTGCTCACCTTGCTCATGGTGACTATCTTGGCACTTGCATACCATTAAGTTGTGCCGCTGTAGCCGGTTCAATCAGTTGTAATGGGGGGACAACAACAGTAACTATTACTGCTACGGGCGGAGTTTATCCTCTCAGTGGAACGGGCAATTTCACAGTAAGTGCCGGTACTTATACTTATACTGTAAGTGACGCTGATGGAAATACAGCTTCAACTACAGTAATAGTTTCTGAACCTGCTTTGCTTGTTGCCTCATCATCAGCAACAGCAATACTTTGCAAAGGAGGCTCATCAATAATTACTGTTTCTGCAATTGGCGGAACTGGTGCTTACTCAGGAACAGGAAATTTCACAGTACCAGCAGGAACTTACTCTTATGTGGTAACTGATGTTAATGGATGTTCTGCATCTACTTCTGTAATAGTTTCTGAACCTGCTTTACTTGTTGCGTCATCATCAGCAACAGCAATACTTTGTAAAGGAGGTTCTTCAATAATTACTGTTTCTGCAATTGGCGGAACTGGTGCTTACACAGGAACAGGAAATTTCACAGTAACAGCAGGAACGTACTCTTATGTGGTAACTGATGTTAACGGATGTTCTGCATCTACTGCAGTGATAGTTTCTGAACCTGCTTTGCTTGTTGCCTCATCATCAGCAACAGCAATACTTTGCAAAGGAGGTTCTTCAATAATTACTGTTTCTGCAATTGGCGGAACTGGTGCTTACACAGGAACAGGAAATTTCACAGTACCAGCAGGAACTTACTCTTATGTGGTAACTGATGTTAACGGATGTTCTGCATCTACTTCTGTAATAGTTTCTGAACCTGCTTTACTTGTTGCGTCATCATCAGCAACAGCAATACTTTGTAAAGGAGGTTCTTCAATAATTACTGTTTCTGCAATTGGCGGAACTGGTGCTTACTCAGGAACAGGAAATTTCACAGTACCAGCAGGAACTTACTCTTATGTGGTAACTGATGTTAACGGATGTTCTGCATCTACTGCAGTGATAGTTTCTGAACCTGCTTTACTTGTTGCCTCGATTGCACCATTAGCAATCAGTCCAATTAAGAGTTGTGCTTTCGGAACTGACGCAAACATAGTTATTGGTTATGGAGCTGGTCCAACCAGCATAACACTAAACGGAAGCGCAGTTGGCGGTACTGGAGTTAAAACATATTCTTGGAGTCCTGCAACCGGTTTAAACAATGCAAACATTGCAAACCCTGTTTTTACACCGGCATTAAGCAGTGGTTGCGCTAATTATGTTTTTACACTTACCGTAACAGATGCTAATGGATGTGTATCCATTAAAATTACTACTGTAAAAGCCGTAAATGTTTCAGCGGGTACTGGTATAAATCAGGTAGGCAAAGTGAAAATATGTCATATTACAGGTAGCGCTACCAATCCTACTGTTGAGATTACAGTAAGTTCAAGTGCAGTAGATGCTCACCTTGCTCATGGCTGCTGTCTTGGCTCTTGCGTTAACACATGCTCCGATCCTTCAACCAGAAGTATGGAAATAGCTCAGGAAGGTGTTGTTGTAGAAGAAGTTGAAATGAATATTTATCCAAACCCAACAGATGGAAAATTCACTGTTACCTTCTTTGCTTCCGACCTTGCGCAAAATGTTCAATTGACAGTTATTGATATAACAGGTAGACAAATTTACACTACCAATATTAGTAACTCAGCAAATACAATTGAGCTCAACCTTCAAGAAGTATTAGGAAATTCCGGTTCAGGATTGTATATAGTTAGAATCCTTAATGGAGACAATCGGAATGTTAAGAAAATCAACTTTATAAAATAAAGTCTAATGCAAAAGGCTCCCCCGAGTAATCGGGGGAGCTTTTTTGTATTTTATCTATCCCAAAATCAAAAAACGTCCGAAAACTTGCTTTTAATAATCCTTTTTCATGCTTTTTTAGCACAAATTTATCAATGAAAGCCTATAAAGAAGGGTTTTCGGAAGATCAGTATATTCGTGTTCATCGCTCATTTATCATAAGGCTTGATGCAATTGAAGATGTCCAGGATGATACAATTTCATTTGGTTGCAGACTGATAGGAAAAGCTATTAATCTTCGGTTTATACCAATTATAAATATAAAACAGTCCGTTTTAAAACCTCTACCTAGCCCTCTCCTTCAAGAAAGCGAGGGGGAATTGGTCTATTTTATATTTATAATTGGTATTATACCGATGCTCAATGTTTTTTAATCCAATAGTAATAATTTCATTTCCTCTGTTGCTAATTGAGATACGGCATAAACCCTGCCTGCCGGACAGGCATACTAATAATTCAAATTAAGTATCAGTATAACAAGAGACCTAATATCAATTAGCCGTTTTTCTTTCTCCGCTTTTTCTAATCCATTCTTCCTCAATTTTTCTTCCTTCTTCTAATTCTTAAAAATAGAGTGTCTTAGCGCGTATCAATAGACAAATAAGTCAATTAGTAATAATTTTTAAAACCTACTGTCATGAAAACATATACGCCAAACAAATCGAACAATCAAGTTACAATTATAGCCCTTGTTGTATTTGCTGCGATTGCCAGCCTTGCACTAATCATTGTAAATGTAGTAGAAGGGTAACTAAAAAAAAGAAATCATGAATATGTACAAAATCTCAAGCGCAGTTCCTGTGGACAAAAGCTTCATAGGCAACTACAGCTTTCCAAAAGAAGAACTTGTTTCATCCGATGAAGAGAAAGCTGATCTACTAATTAAGCTGCATGTCGCAACAGTTTTAGGAAACATGGAAAAAATAAAATGCAAAATTTTTTTTAAGGATTCGAAAGGAGTAAAAGTTGTAGAAACCACAATTTGGGCTACTTGCGAAAAAAATGTCCAAATAAAGGGGGGAGTTTCAATTCCGATAAGAAGAATTTTAGATGTTGTAATCTAAGTCAATTATAATATCCTCCACTTATAAACAACAGCTGAAATATGCTTTGAGCAAAATCCTTCATAGTGAAAAAAGAAGTTAATGATTTTAAAAAAAATAAAATGAAAAAGAACTACTCCACCAATAAATGCTCCTACCGAAAGTTGGAACTGAAGAACAAATTTGCATGCAAATTTTGGTTCTTAAATCTTATATTTATTTTTTTAATTTCTCTTCCTACTATAAAGGCACAAACTGTAAATACCTATGGCTTTGCTCAATCTCCGGGCACATATACAGCAAATGCAACGCCTACAGCTATTGCTGCTCTTTCTGCTGCGGATGATGCTGTTTCAGCTTTGATCAACATTGGTTTTACGTTTACCTACCATGGGGTTGCCTATACAAAGTTTGTTGCCAGTTCAAATGGATTTATTACGCTTGGTGCAGCGGCCACAACAACTGCATATGAGCCTATGACCACTACCGCTAATAGCATTGCATATTGTGCTAGAGACGGCAAATGCGTTGCCGCAAATTACAAGCTTACCGGTACTTCTCCCAATCAAGTGTTAACAATTCAGTTTCAACAGCAGCTGACGTATCTAAACAGTTCAGATATAGTAAACGCACAAATTAAACTATACCAAACTACAAATGTGTTAGCAATTATATATGGAGCTACTACAAAAGCTAATGCTTATGCACCGCAAGTAGGAATTACGGGTGCTGCCACTACAGATTTTTCTGTAAGAACAAGTACTACCAGTTGGTCGGCTAATAACACAGCTGCCGCTAACTCAGCCACTATGACGTGGTCTAGCACTATATTTCCTGCATCTGGTCAAACATATACCTGGACACCTCCGGCTTCTTGCACAGCGCCTGCGGCACCGACTTCCAACACCTTAACAATTGGTTCTCCGGCAAATGGATTACAGCACAACATGACTCAATCTTTTCCTAGTGTAAGTGGAGCCGCTGGATATGAGATTAGCTATAGTTATGACAATGTTACTTGGGCAGCAGGGACAAATACAATTTTTAATTCTATGTCTTGGAATTTAGGTGATCAACCCAATGTAAGATTTTTTACTCGAGTGAGGGCTTATTGCGGAAGTTTGTATAGTGGCTATGTTACTAGTTTGCCATTATACACAGCATGCGATGTTGCAGCAATACCAACTGCAGCAGCGGCATCTTCAACTTCAGGAAATATAACTTTAAATATAGAGTCACCGGTTGCTAATCCAGCGATTACCACCTATGCAATTTATTGTACTACAACCGGAACACATGTGCAAGCAAGCGGTGCTCTGGGAGCAACAGCTGTTTATCAGACAAGAGCAACCTGGGGAACTATACTTGTAACAGGATTATCTGTTTCAACTTCATATACGTTTTATGCAATTGCTAAAAATAATGATGGGGATACCCGGTTTTTATCTACTAATACTGCAAGTTTTGTAACAAATTGCAATACATCAACTGTCAATACCACAATTTCTGTAATTGAAGGATTAAATACAACCTCAGCTACATTGGGCTGCTGGAGACAAAATGGAAATATTTTCACTTCAACTGCGGGTACCAATCCAACATGCAGTCCTCAGGAAGGAGACCAAATGATTTATTTTAATAGTTATAACGTAGCAGCAGGTACTCAGAAAAGATTTTGGTCAATGCCATTAAATACAAGTGGTGCAACCGGAGTTTCCGTTAATTTCTATTGGTTGAACGAAAATAGCACGACCTATACTATGACAACCGAAGGAGTCCAGGTACAATATTCAACTAACGGAGGGGCTACATGGACGAATTCCGGTGCGTTCTTTCCTCGACAAGACGCAACACTTGCTCCAGGAGCAACGCAATGGGATAAGAAAAGGGTTGAAATAGGGGCAGCTGCTTTAGGAAGTAATGTTTTAATCGGATTTTTATTTACTTCTCAATTTGGCAATAATTGTTTTATTGACAATATTAAAATTCATCAGGCTAAACCAATAATATCTTCAATATCTCCATCGCCTTCATGCACAGGCTCAACTGTTACAATCAATGGAAGTCATTTTTTAAATACAACAGCCGTTACCTTTAATGGAATGAATGCAACCTCATTTACGATTGTTAGCGCTACTCAGCTTACTGCTGTTATTCCTGCTACTGCTACTTCAGGTTTAGTAGATGTTACCACATTAATGGGTGGTGCCGGTACTTCAGCTTCCTCATTTACGATCAATGTTAAACCAACGGTAACAGTAAACTCTCCAACAATTTGTTCGGGAGCCTCTGCTACTTTAACGGCAACAGGTGCATCCAGCTATTCATGGAGTACAACAGCAAGTACTAATTCTATTTCGGTAAGTCCAACCACCACAACTTCGTATACTGTTACTGGAACTTCAGCAGCAGGCTGTACCGCTACTGCAATAGCTACTGTTACTGTAAATCCTTTACCAACGGTAACAGTAAACTCTCCAACAATTTGTTCAGGATCTTCTGCTACTTTAACAGCAGCAGGTGCATCCAGCTATTCATGGAGTACAACAGCAAGTACTAATTCTATTTTGGTAAGTCCAACCACCACAACTTCGTATACTGTTACTGGAACTTCAGCAGCAGGCTGCACCGCTACTGCAATAGCTACTGTTACTGTAAATGGTGCTGCGGGCGATTGGTTAGGCGTTGCAAGTAGCGATTGGTTTAATCCATCGAATTGGTGCAGTGGAATTCCTACTGCGGGGAGCACCATAATTATTCCTGCCACGGCTCCAAATATGCCGATGATTAATAATATAGGAGCACTCTGCAATAATATTACCATCAATGTTGGTGCAACACTTTTAATGTCATCAACCGGAATGTTGGAAATTAAAGGAAACTGGACCAATTATGGAACTTTCACTCCTAGTGGAGGAACAATAAGTTTCAATGGATCTTCGGCACAATTGATAAATGGCGCTACAAATTTCTCAACACTCGTTTTAGATAATAACACGGGATTAACATTGGGAACGAGCAGCAATATATCCATTTCCAATTACCTAAACCTGATCAATGGCTTAATCGTGACAAATACAAACCAGGTTACTATACTAGGAACTGCAGGAGTTGCGGTAACAAATGGTTATGTTAATGGTTACCTAAAAAAATATGTTGATGCAGTATCAAGTGCTTATCAGACTTTCGAAGTTGGAAGCAATCTCGGATATACACCGGCAGCACTGTATTTCAACAATGTCACAACTGCAGGATATTTGACTGTTAATACCGTTTCAACAGATCACCCTAATATCTCGAGCTCAGGTTTAAATGCAACAAAAACGGTTAACAGATATTGGAACTTTGTTAATGCAGGCGTTGGATTTGATACATATAGTGCCGACCTAAACTACCTTCCAACCGATACAGATCCAGGATTTATAAGTATGTACGCTGGAGCCAAAATTTTTAATGGAGGTTCATGGAGTTTAACAGCTCAACAAAACTCCTCAAGTAATTTTGTTTCAGTGACAGGTGCAACGGTTATTGGTTCCATTCAAATTGGCGTATTCAATCCCATTCCGTTGGCTGCGACCATAACTCCTTCTATTGGTTACATAACACAAACGATGAATATCACAATTGGCGGAAGTGGATTTATAAATGGAGTTACCTCATTGAACGCAGTATCGGGAGTAACAATAAATTCAACAACAGTGAATAATGATAGTACTTTGACTCTTAATATTTCAATTGCCTCAGCAGCACTTCCAGGAATAAGAAAATTTGCAATTACGAATTCAGCAATATTTGGTGGAGTAAGTTTTGACTCTTTGATATTTAATGTAAAAGGACACCCAGTAGCAAACTTTTTTGCGAATAAACCAGTGATTCCCTGCTTTACAAGCGAAAATGTGGAGTTTAATAATTATTCCACCTTCGGCTCTTCATATTATTGGGATTTTGGAGCTGGAGCAACGCCTTCAACTGCCACGGGAGATGGACCATTTATCGTAAACTATAGCAGTATAGGATATAAAACAATTAAACTGATTGCATTTAGCCCTATAGGAAATGACACAATTGTTAAAATCAATCATGTTTTAGTAAAAGCGAGCGCTCCTGCGGTAGCTGCGTCAATCACTGGCCCACTAAGTATTTGTTCATACGGGACTTCAAATGTTTTATATAAGGTGCCAAATTTATTAAGTGCAGTAACAACCTATACTTGGACTATACCTGCAGGAGTAACCATTATTACTGGGCAAGGAACTTATGCTCTGGTTGTCTCTTTCAGTTCATCATTTTCTTCAGGAATAATTTCTGTAAAACAAACGAATGGATGCGGTACTGGTCCAAGTAGATCCATCACAGTAACAGCTGCACCACCAGTCCCTGGAGTAATTTCAGGGCCTACAAATCTTTGTTCTTTGAGTTCAGCAAACTATTCTGTTGCTGCAGTTACCGGTGCTACAAGTTATGTTTGGACATTACCTGCAAATGCTACTTCGTCACTGGGAGCGTCTCCAATAACCACGCTTACACCAAATATCAGCGTTACTATTGGTAGTTCATTTATATCAGGAACGCTGAGCGTATCGTCTAAAAACTCTTGTGCAGCAAGTGCAGCGAGAACACTTGTAATAGCAATAGCTCCTCCATCACCTAGCATCATTACTGGTACAGCGGTTTCTTGCGGTTTAACAACAGCATCCTACTCAATAACCGCGATTTCTGGAGCTATAAGTTATACCTGGACATTGCCTTCAGGCATGACCTCATCTTTAGGAGTTTCGCCAATTACAACAACTGCTACAACGATGCCTGTGACAATCGCTTCAACATTTACCTCCGGAAATATTACAGTAAAAGCTAATGGTAATTGTGCTTCAAGTGTGGCAAAAACATTATTTGTGTCACAAGCACCACCAGCTCCTGGAGCGATTACTGGTCCATCAATAATTTGCGGAGTAGCAACAACAACTTATTCGATTGCCGCTATTGCTTCAGCTACCAATTATACATGGACACTTCCTGCTGGAATCACTTCCACACTAGGCTCCTCACCAATTACCACTACTTTGTTGAGTATCCCTGTAAGTATCTCTGGCTTTACCTCTGGTTCAATAACAGTTAAAGCAAATAATAGTTGTGCTAGCAGTGCTGTCAGATCTCTTGTTTTATCAAATGCTCCGGCATTGCCCGGTGTAATTACAGGACCAACCAATATTTGTGGAATCAGCGTTACGACATTTAGCATCGCAAATGTTGCCAGCGCAACTTCATTTACTTGGACAACACCAACAGGCGTTACAATTGTTTCGGGACAAGGCACAACATCCATTCTTGTTTCTGTAGTAGCAGGTGTTGGTTCAGGAAACATTTCAGTTGTCTCTAATAATGCATGTACTTCAAGCGCTTCAAAAATACTAGCATTGGCTGGTTGTCACAGCTATCAGGAGTTTAGCGATAATGATTCTTCATCGGTAAAACAAGAATCGAGAACACTTCTGTATCCTAATCCTAGTATTGGAGAATTTAATATTGAATATCATTCAGAATCGAATTCAGAATTAATAATCGAAATGTACAATGTGGAAGGCAAAAAAATATTTACTAAAAAAGAATCTACTTTTGAAGGAATCAACACTTTCTACAACAATGAATCTAATCTTGGAAAAGGAGTATACTTCATAAAAATTATTGATATGCAAAACAACAAAGTGGAAACAAAGAATATTATTATACAGTAGATTGCAGATTCGTGAAGTTGATAAGAAAAGCAACCTAGAAGTAGCTAGCTGTTGCTTTTCTTTTTTTAATTTTTTTAAGGTAATAATCTCTAATCGATTGCCAATTGAATTATTAAAACGCAATTAGGGAAACAGAATGATTGTTTGATGATGAATGTTGGTTAGTAGAGAGGGTGGAAAAGCAACATTTGAGAGCATGTTGTTCCATTTCTAGGTATAGTGAGAGAATAAATAATCCGCTTTTAAGCGGATTATTTATTCTCAACCTGAATCCGATTAATGATTGTGCTGTCTGTTTTGTATTTATAATTGGTATAAATGAGCAAATAGTCTTTAAGCAAATTAAATATATAAAGCCCACTATAAATGAGTTAATAATCGAACTCAGGTTTACACGTCAATATATTATATAGAAAGACTCGCTGAAAATAATTTTTGGAAACAAAAAAATCACTGAGATGATAGATTAAGTGGAAGAATGTTGTTAAATTCACAACAATATTCTGAAGTAATTAAACTAGATTTTTTTAATATAAAACACTAACATTATGTATGGATTGGTAAATCAAGCAATACAAGGACTGGTAATTGAAAAATTCGGGGAAGAGACATGGAGAAATGTGCAAGCAGACAGTTCAATAGAGATTGATCGTTTTTTAAGTAATGAATCCTATGATGACTCCATCACTTTTACTTTGGCGAAATCTGTTGCCAAAGTTGCTAATATGTCGTTGCAAAATGTATTGAGGGCATTGGGAGAGTATTGGGTGCTGGATACTGGAACTAAAAAATACGGGGCTTTAATGAAAGCTGGGGGTAATAATTTTAAAGAATTTTTAATAAATCTTCCTAATTTTCATGGTAGAGTTATGCTAATATTTCCAAATATTACCCCACCAGAATTTCACATTTCGGAAATTGGAGAAAACTCACTTGTTTTGCATTATTATTCAACCAGGGAAGGCTTAACAGATTTTATGCACGGACTTTTGAGTGGACTTGCAATTATGTACAAAGTAAATGCAACTATTAAGCTAAAATCAGGTAAAACAGAAAACAAAGATCATGATATCTTTGAAATAGCTTGGTAATTTATGACATCTCGTCTTAACAGCATAGAAACAGACGTTTTATTCCCTTTCCATTTTATTTTGGATGGGGAACTAAGTCTTATTTCCATAGGAACCTCTTTGCAGAAATTAGACCAATCATTAAAAGATTCCGATTGTTTTGAAAAGGTCTTTAAATTCAAACGTCCATCATTAAGCATCAAGTATACTTTTGATTCAATCGTTGAGCATTCAAATCATTTATTTATTCTCGAATTCAATCACCATAAACCACAGCTGTTTCTTCGAGGGCAATTTCTTCTCATAGAAAATAATACAAAACTTTTTTTTGCCGGATCCCCATGGTTAACAGATGTTGAAGATTTAGAAAAACACAAGCTTTTGATAAATGATTTTTCTTTATCCGATAATGTCACCGACTTACTGAATATTCTTAAATCAGAACAATTAGCTAAGCAAGACATTTCCGACTTAGCTTCTGATCTCCAGAGAGAGAGAGATACCCTTTCTGAGCAAAACAAATTAATCGAAGTTCTTGCCCGCTTCCCGAATGAAAATCCCAATCCTGTACTTCGCTATTCAGAAGATGGGGCGCTACTATATTACAATGAAAAAAGCATAAGTTTTCTCAAAATGCTTGACGAACTGCAGTACAATGAACACAAAAAATATTTCACAAGAACAATAATTAATGCTGGCAAAAAAAATCAAGTAAAAAATATTGAAATCGAACTTGGAGATTCTTTTTTTCAGTGCTCCATATTACCAATAAAAGAAGGTAATTACATCAATGTAAACGCTGTTGATATTACATCAAGAAAACAAACTGAACTTGCCCTCTTAGAAAGTGAGAAGAGATTATCCGTTCAATATGAAATAACAAAACTTTTTATTGACAATTTTGACTCAAAAAAAAATTTAACAGCTTCAATAAAATTGATATGCGCTAGATACAAATGGGAATGTGGCGGTTTTTGGCAAATAGAAAATGAACAATTTTTGCAAAACAAGGCATATTATTGTCAAGAGAATAATACTTTCCAACAATTTTATTTAAACACAATCAAAAAAACATTTATAATGGGACAAGGCCTAATGGGCCAAGCATGGAAAACAAAAGAAGCAATAGTATTCAAGGATGCCACCCAGGTTGATTACTTCAAAACTGCAAAAAATTCCGCAAGATTAAGGGTCTTCAGTGCTTTCGCTTTTCCAATAATAATTAAGGGCAAGATGTACGGAGTTTTCGATTTTTTTAGTCAAAAAAATCAAGAACCAGGTGCGGGTTTACTAAAATTATTAGAAACTGTGGGTATTACAATCTATAAATACCTCGACAAAATTTATGCAGAAAAAGCGTTAAAAAATTCTGAAGAAAAATACCGATTAATAGTTGAAAATGCTTCGGATATAATTTATAAAGTAAATATCCAAGGGAAATTCACTTTTGTAAATAATGTATTCCCAAGGATAAGCGGATATTCTAAAAATGAACTTATCAATAAATCCTTCCTTAGTATAATCAGAGAAGATTTTCGTGAAAAGACAATCGAATTTTACAAAAAACAAATTGAGCAAAATGTTAGATCCACATACTTCGAATTTCCAATAAAAACAAAAAATGGAGAAGAGCGCTGGATTGGACAAAATGTTCAATTTCCTGAAGACCTTGAAAATGTTGACGAAATTACCGGATTAGCAACAGATATCACTGATCGAAAAACATCTCAGATGGAGCTGACCCTTGCCGTTTCCCGGATTTCAACTTTAATAACAAATTTAAATACTGGTATTTTACTTGAAGACGGCAATCACAAGGTTGTCCTTATAAATGATATTTTTTGCGTTTTATTTGGCATCGCAGGTAAACCTGATGATTTGATCGGTTCAAATTATTTTCAATTAGAGAAACAAATTAAACATCTCTTCCTTAAACCGAAAGGTTTTTTAAAACGCATTCAGGAGGTCATCGGTGAAAATAAAAAAATTATTGGAGAGGAGCTGCTTTTAAAGGACGGAAGAATATATGAACGCGACTTTATTCCAATTTTTTCAAATGATGAATATCTTGGGCATTTATGGCAATACAGAGATGTGACAAAATCTAGAGAATATGAAATAAAATTAAATGAACAAAAGATATTTTATGAAACAATTATCAATTCAGTTCCTGCAGACTTAGTTGTTTTTGATAAGGAACATAGGTATCGGTTTGTTAACCCTCAATCGGTAAAGGACCCATTGATGAGGCAATGGCTGATTGGAAAAAACGACTATGAATATTGTCTATATACGGGAAAAAGCCTCAGTATCGCAGATGAGAGAAGTAAAATATTCAACAGAGCGGTTTCGAATAAACAACCAATTCAGATGTATGAAACGATTAAAACTAAGAGTGGAGAAACAGAACATCATCTTAGAATTATGAATCCTATATATGATGTTAAGGGGAATCTTCAGTATGTAATTGGTTATGGAGTAAATGTTACAACTTTAAAACAAGCTGAACAGGAATTGCAGCGGGCAAAAGAAATCGCTGAATTATCAACTAAAGCAAAAGAAACATTTTTGGCAAATATGAGTCATGAGATTAGAACGCCAATGAATGCAATTATGGGCATGAGTGATCTGTTAAGTGATACTTCACTTAGTATAAAGCAAATGAGTTATCTAGATGCTATCCAAAAATCTTCTCAAAATCTCCTCTTAATTATTAATGATATTCTTGACTTATCAAAAATTGAGGCGGATAAAATGTTACTGGAAAATATTGGATTTCGATTAAATGATTTAGCTTCTAATGCAGTTGAATCATTAAGACAGAAGGCGAACGAAAAACGTTTGCAATTAAGTTTTGTTATTTCAAAGGGAATTCATAGCATTTTGATTGGAGACCCCCTAAGGTTAGGGCAAGTAATTCTGAATCTTCTTAGTAATGCAATAAAATTTACTGAAAAGGGTTCTGTTAAACTTATTTGTTATTTGGTCAAAAAAAATAAGACGATAAACACGATAAAATTTTCCATACTTGACACCGGTATTGGGATAGAAAAAGAAAATATTGAAAAGATATTTGATAGTTTTATCCAAGCGGACCCTAGCATCAGCAGAAAATATGGTGGAACAGGCCTTGGTTTGGCAATTAGCAGAAAGATTGTGCAAATGTATAATTCGGAAATTATTGTTGATAGCAGAATGATGCGCGGGACTAGTTTTTCATTTCAAATCGATTTGGCAATTGGCTCAGAGAAAGATTTAAAGCAAAATAATTTGATTCCTATCAACAGCAATTTGCTTTCCGGATTAAAAATTCTATTAGTGGAAGATCATGAAGTCAATCAATTTGTTGCGAGAACCATTTTAGAAAAATGGAATATCAAAGTTTCAATAGCAAACAATGGTTTGGACGCTATTAAAATTCTTAGAAAAAAATCTTTCGATTTGATTTTAATGGATGTTCAGATGCCAGAAATGAACGGATACGAAACAACAGCTATAATAAGAAAGACCTTAAAATTGAAAACGCCAATTATTGCTTTGACAGCCAACGCAGTTAAAGGCGATGAAGAAAAATGCATTGCTGCTGGCATGAATGATTATGCTTCAAAACCATTTGATAAAAAAATATTGCATAGCAAGATTCAAAAGCTTATTGAAAAGACTAAAAGGATTCCCTCTGCAAAAGCAAATAGATCCGCGCAATATTTAAATGAAAAAGCAGAAGAAACACTTCTGTACGATTTAAAGAAATTGAGAAAGCTTGCGGATAATAATGAAGAATTTGTTCAAAAAATGTCAGATCTATTTGTTAAAACCGCACCAGATTTACTTAACGAATTGAACAAAAATATTAAAGAAGGGAAGCTATTAGTTGTTAGGGAAATTGCACATAAATTAAAACCATCAGTGAAATTGATATGCAATCTTAATTTAGCAAATAGAATTAAAAAAATAGAAGAAAAAGCAGAAGCAGGGGTTGATTCTAAATCATTTAGAAAGGAAATATTAGAATTCACGACACTGCTCAAAGCCGCTATTTCTCAAATAAAATGTCGAAAAAAGTTCTAGTCGCATATGATAAGACAAAAATCGGTCAAACAAGGCGTATTATTAGCTTTGAGTACCGAATTTATTTTGAAAGATCCTACAGTAGAATTCGCTGTGTTGGAAACTGCTCGTGGTGGTATTCTCCGCTCCGGTTTGGGCTTTAGTAGATGCGATATTGGAATCATTACCAACAT
>Ga0163149_10003329_pt1 | contig 18391 bp, 13 predicted proteins | sample OliLakLV19MP5G1_FD_148604 | JGI IMG/M metagenome (GOLD analysis project Ga0163149, IMG submission 148604) | Freshwater microbial mat bacterial communities from Lake Vanda, McMurdo Dry Valleys, Antarctica - Oligotrophic Lake LV.19.MP5.G1 | ecosystem: Environmental > Aquatic > Freshwater > Lake >...
CCTATAGGGTTAACAGGGATGTTGTTGAGATAATGACAATTGTCGGTCGTCAAGACTTCTAAAAACATATTAAAATAACGGTGGGTAACAGTGGTTAAAATCAAGCGGGCTGAAGAGCAGGCGGCTTGCAATTTATAAGGCAGAAAATCCCTTCGACAAGCTCATGGCAAGTTGTGTTGGCAAGCCTAAATTAACTTTTGTACATTTAACCCGCCCGCCTGACTAGCGTCAGCGGTCGGGCGGGTTTACATTATAGCGGTTGACGCAGACGTGCATTTTAAGCCCGCCTGATTTTAGCCGCAAACCGTTAGTACATTGCAAAAACTCTTTATAAATTTTTAATCTGAGTTTTACCGGATAGAATTTACTTCATTTTAGAAACCTACCTGTTGTACAACAATTGTATACTGCGAATACTGTCGCTCAGCGATGCGGAATTTTTAAACGTAACAGAAGGAAAATCATAACACCATACCTTGGTATCATCCGCGATGATCATTTCATTATCAACTTCGTTATAGCGCATACAAACCGGTTTTACGCCTGTTAAATAACTCAGTAAAGAATTATTATGATACGTGTATTTGTAAATGGTATTATTATCGAAACCTAAAATGTACGTATTAGTATCTACCTGCTCCACCGACAACAATTTATTTGCAGGCATGGCATGCGGTGACCAAAAAGAATTTCCACTTATATCATAAATCTCCATTGCACTGTGGTTTGTGGCATCGTTCCCAAATACAAATGTTTCGTTATTTGTTCTTTTAAACATGGCAACAACATCCTGCGCTAAACTTTGCTGTTGTATTGCAACACCGGTCGACAAATACACCACCAGTTGTGGTATACCGGTTGTCAATGATCTTTGTTCACTTAACATATAAGTATTGTGCCTGAAAATTTTCTCCGGATAATAGCCACTTACCGCACTAGCAGAAAAATAATTGATTGCGCTTTCATTATAACCGCTTATGGCTCCCGAACGATAAGAGACATATGTTATCCTGTTGGCATAATAATTATCCTGGCAATGCGGCGCTGGCCCAAGCGGATATGGAACTGCCCATTTTACAGAACCGTTTTCAACATCAATTGCCTTTGTATCACCGGTATTGTATCCACTAAAAAACAATGACTGTTCGTATGCAGAAATAGATGAACCGCCGTAATCAGAAATATAGTTCCCTATTGGAATAACATTGTAGGCACTGTCTATTTTAGTTACGCTGGTATAAACAGACGACGATTTTGCAAGAGCATAAATACCTTTTAATTTTTTAGGTACGGCGGTAACATCAATGCGTTGGTATGCATTGGCTATATTTTTCCCATCTGATGCGGCAACCCAGATAAAATAAATTCCCGATTCTAAACGTATATCGTATAACTGATAGGATTTCGTAAAAGTCATACTCTTTTTACTGCCCACAGTTACTTCGACTGCATTTTGTACAGGCATATAGTGATCATCTAATACACAAACGGAAATAGAAGAGAGTTGCTGATCGTCGCTTACATCTGCGCTGACCGTAATAAAATCCAACACGTTAAATGCCTGACCATCGGTGGGTGTACTTATTGTAATAACAGGATCAACGTCATCGCTCTTGTCTTTTTTGCAGGAAAAAAGACAACTTATCAAAAGCACCGATATAAACAGCAGCCTGTTACTAGTCATTTAATATCTTGTTAACCAAATCAAATCTACAATAAAAGCGGGTTCATCCAATTAAAGTAATACTTTAAGTATACCCGCAAAACCCTTATTATTGTTCATAAGCATAGCCCCAAAGCGCGATTTTGTTTGAGTATCTTTGCAGCATGAGTGATAATGATGCAAGATTAAAAGATGCCGCGAAAAGAAGGGCAAGAGTGAGTACAGTGGGTCAGTTGGCCGAACATGGGAAATTACAGCCACAAGCAGTTGATCTTGAAGAAGCAGTGCTGGGAGCCATAATGCTGGAGAAAGATGCGCTTACCAATGTAATTGATATTCTGCAGCCCGAAAGTTTTTATAAAGAAGAGCACCATCGCATTTTTGATGCCATAAGAAGGTTGTTTAGTAAATCGCAGCCTGTAGATATTTTAACTGTTACCAATGAATTAAAGCAAAGCGGAGAACTTGACCTGGTTGGCGGGCCTTATTATATTACACAACTTACTAATCGTGTTGCATCAGCAGCACACGTTGAATACCATGCACGTATTATCGTTCAGAAATTTATTCAGCGTGAATTGATACGTATGTCTACCGAAGTAATTCGCAATGCATACGAAGACACATCAGATGTATTTGACCTGTTAGATACAGCAGAGAAAAATCTTTACGCCATTGTACAAGGCAATATCCGTAAGGACTACGATAAAATGAGTTCCCTTATCGGGCAGGCGATCAAACAAATTGAGATCGCACGTGCCAATGATACCGGGATTTCCGGAGTACAATCTGGTTTTACCGCGCTTGACCGCGTTACAGCGGGCTGGCAAAAATCCGATCTTATTATTATGGCTGCTCGCCCCGGTATGGGTAAAACAGCCTTTGTATTAACGGTTGCGCGCAATGCAGCGGTCGACTTTAAAAGACCTGTTGCTGTTTTTTCATTGGAGATGTCGTCATTACAATTGGTGAACAGGCTCATTGCTAGTGAAACAGAACTCTCTTCAGATAAATTAAGAAAAGGACAATTGGAAGAGCATGAGTTCCAGCAGCTCAACGCTAAGATCGGCAGGCTTTCCGAAGCGCCATTGTTTATTGATGATACTCCTGCCCTATCTATATTCGAATTAAGAGCGAAAGCAAGAAGGTTAAAAGAAAATCATGGTGTTGAACTGATCATCATCGATTATTTACAATTGATGACTGCAGGTGGTGATAATAGGGGAAATCGTGAGCAGGAGATCAGTACTATTTCCAGGTCATTAAAAAGTTTGGCTAAAGAATTGAACGTTCCTGTAATTGCACTTTCACAGTTGAGTCGTGCGGTGGAAACGCGAGGCGGCGATAAAAGGCCTCAGCTCTCCGACCTTAGGGAATCGGGTGCTATAGAGCAGGATGCGGATATGGTAACATTTATTTACCGTCCTAATTATTACGGAATGGATGGAAGCGATCCGGATATGCCGCCAGATGTAGCAGAGATTATTATTGCAAAACACCGTAACGGTCCACTTGAAAATGTTCCACTTCGCTTTATAGACAGGCTCGCTAAATTCGTTGATTTGGATTCTGCACCAAACAATGGCGATAAAGGATATAATCCTTCACAAGGCTTAACACCTTCTGATGATTTTGGAAATACGATCATTCGCGGATCTAAGATGAATGATATTGAAGAGGACATTCCTCCGTTTTAATTTTTTCTCTCGCAGAGACGCAAAGAACGCAGAGAAAACTTAGGACTCCGCGAGCTCTGCGCCTCTGCGCGAAATAAACCACGTATTCTTTTTTAAGAATTATTAACACAATAATCTCCTTATAAAGCCGTAAATTAGTGTATGCGCTTTAAGCTGTTATTTGTATTTTTCATCAGTAGTTTTTTTGTCTCTAGGGCCACGAGTATCCTGTTACCGATGGATGAGACACAGAAAAATCATTTAAAAGCTTATGGCATTACTTATTGGGTAATAAATAATGAAGTGGAAGCCCATTGGTTGCTCAATTACAGGGGCGGCAGCTTTATGTTCCCTTACACAAAAGAATTTGAAAAAGAATGTTTAATACGAGGTGTTACGTTTGAAGTAATAGCCGATGCAAAAGCAAACGCTATACTTTCGGAGATTTCCAACCCGGAAGTGAACATGGATGATGTGAAACTGGAGAAGGCTCCCAAAGTTGCAGTATACTCACCAAAAACAAAACAACCCTGGGATGATGCGGTAACATTGGTACTTACCTATGCAGAAATTCCTTATGAAGTTATTTACGATGAAGAAATCATAGGTGATAAGCTATTGCAATACGATTGGCTGCATTTACATCATGAAGATTTTACCGGGCAATACGGAAGATTTTACTCTGCATATCACAATGCCGGATGGTACCAGGAACAGGTAAGGGTGTTAGAAGCCAGTGCAAGACAATTAGGTTTTAATAAAGTATCGGAAATGAAACTGGCGGTAGCAAAAAAGATAAGAGACTTTACAACAGGCGGAGGATTTTTATTTGCTATGTGCTCTGCACCCGATTCGTATGATATAGCATTGGCGGCAGAAGGAGTTGATATTTGTGAAAGCATGTTTGATGGTGATGGAGCCGATCCAAACATGAATTCAAAATTAGATTTTACAAAAACATTTGCTTTCCAAAAATTTACGGCGAGCGCTAATCCTTATGAGTATGCAAAATCAAATATTGATACATATAATTCAAGAAGTGCAAAACACGGTATCACAAAAGAGAATGATAAATTCACATTGTTTGAGTTCTCAGCGAAATGGGATCCCGTTCCTACTATGCTTTGTCAGAACCACGAAACACTGATCAAAGGTTTTTGGGGACAAACGGTTGCATTTGAAAAAAGTTTTATCAAATCCAACGTATTAATATTAGGAGAGAACAAAGCAGCAAATGAAGCGCGCTATATCCATGGCGAATTCGGAAAAGGAACGTTTACTTTTTACAGTGGCCATGATCCGGAAGATTACCAGCACCGCGTGGAGGATCCTCCTACTGATCTTAGTCTGCACCCAAATTCTCCGGGCTACAGATTAATACTTAATAATATATTATTTCCTGCAGCTAAGAAGAAAAAACAGAAGACGTGATGAAGAAGTTCGAAGTGGGGAGTTAGAAGTTGGAAGAAATATTTCGGGTTGTGAATTTATGCTAAATGAAAAAGAACAGATCAGAATAAAGCATTCATGAAACACAATAAAAACATCCTCCCTACAAAAGAATTTGCGATACGACAAGTACGCTTTACCGTAATCGCACTATCATTAATTATTTTTTCCGTTTTGATAGGAACGTTGGGTTACGAATATTATGGAGGGCTTTCCTGGATAGATAGCTTTTACAATGCTTCTATGATACTTACGGGTATGGGGCCGGTGAATCCAATGGTGACGAGTTCAGCAAAATTATTTGCATCGTTTTATGCCTTGTTCAGTGGTATTGTTTTCCTCAGTACAGTCGCAATCTTCTTTTCTCCGATTGCGCATAGGCTGCTTCATATGCTACACGTGGAAGACTGATTTTGTGGGGCGACTATTTCAAATTATCCAACAACGACCGTATCTGATTAAATATACGCTGGAACAAACGCAGGTCATCGGTAATAATATCCGCTGTACCCTGCATCTCTTGTTTGTATGCCAACTGCTTTCTATACGAAGTGTATAAACCATCAGGAAACTCCACATCAATTGAGTATTGGCCATTGCGTGGTATCGGAGAAATAGAAACAACTGTTCCCTCTACTACTCCGTACTCTGTATGAGAATAACCATCAAATTTCACACGAACAGTCTGCCCTACTTTCACTTTCCCTGACCCCATTGCAGGCAATAACAATTTACCTACAAGCCTGCTCGAGTCCCCAACAATGGTCATGATCTCCTCATTAGGATTAACATTTTGATCCTTGCTCCAGAATTTAAAGAAGGAAGCCCGCCCGTCTTTAGGTGCTACAAAAACATAATTCTGCTCCCATATCTCAATCTGGCTGTATAATCTGTGATACGCATCGCGAATAGAAATAAGAAGATTTCTCTTTGTTTCCATTTCCTGCTGCCTCAGATCAAGAATAGTTTTTCTGTATTCGGCCAACTGGAGATTATTATTGATAAGACTTATGGCCACACCTTCAAAAGAAGATTTTTTCTGAAAAAAGCCGGATTGTCTATTTAAAAATTCCACCTCGCTTACCGCCTTGTTTTTATATAGCTGTTGATCCTTATCATATAATTTTTCGGTCACACCAAAATCTTCCGCCAAAATATTTTTTTGATTGGCAAGCTTTTCATTGATCGTATAATAAATACTAATTTGATTCTGGATCGCTGCGATTTTCTGATTGTAATAATCATTCGCATACATATCAACACTCTCGAAATAAAAACGAAGAAAATTAGAATGCTCTGTTTGCAGTTCGCCTAAAGAAAGGTTAGTATCAATATGAACAGTTGAATAAAGCTGTGGCTTCTCCAGCACAGGTAAAAAATCCTCCAGCTGAATTTTTAATTTAACTACATCCGTAATGCTTGCTACATTCTGAATATATCCCAGATAATCCCCTTTTTTCACCAGCTGGTTTGCAGTTACATTGAACTCTTCAATTTTACCACCAGCCCTTGCAATTATACTCGCCGGAGGATTTGCGTCCGTAACTACAATTTGTGACGAAACAATATCAGGGTATTTTATAAACCATGTCAACAAGAGTAACAACACTATAATAGCAAATATCACGGTGATCCCCGCCCTGACTATCCAGCTGGGGGTGCTTGCAAGTAATTCCTGGACAGGCTCGCTCCTTACTTCGAGACGCCTGTCCTCAACTTCCAACTTTTGTATGTTATTATCTTCCGGCATTATTAATTACCAAGCTCTAACTGATTTTTAACAAGGTTGTAATACGCTCCTCTCAATTTTACTAATTCCTCATGTGTGCCTTTCTCAATCATATCACCTTTTTCCAAAACGATTATCTGATCGGCTTTTTTCACCGTGCTTAACCTATGTGCCACAACAACAACCGTTTTTCCTTTAAAAAATTCATCCAGGTTTTGCATGATCACCTTTTCATTATTCGCATCGAGTGAATTCGTGGCCTCGTCAAAAAATATGTAATCAGGATTTTTATAAACAGAGCGCGCTATCAGAATCCTTTGCCTTTGTCCCATACTCAAACCATGTCCATCGGCACCAATTTTTTGGTTATATGCCATTGGTAAACCCTCTATGAACTCCTGTATATTTGCCACTTTCACGGCCCACATCAAACGTTCACGATCAACAAACTCATCTCCAACTGCAATATTTTTTGCAATGGTGTCAGAAAAAATAAAACCATCCTGCATTACCACACCGCATTTTTTTCTCCACATGCTGCTGCTGAAATTCTGAAGATTGATGTCTCCAACTTTAACGTCTCCGCTTGCAGGTGGATAAAATTTTAATAATAATTTTAGCAAGGTTGTTTTTCCGCTGCCGCTGGTGCCAACAATCGCTGTTACTTTTCCTTGTGGAATAGTAACATTAATATCTTTCAAAACCATTTCAGAATGCTTTCCTTCATATTGAAATGAAACGTTGTGGAGTGAAAGATTTTTATTCTCAGGCAAAAAATTATTTATCTGCTGTTCAGGATTTTCTTCATCGTCCTTATTATGGATCTCACTTAAACGCTCCAGGCTTATTTTAGCATCCTGCGCGGATTGAATAAAACCGATCAGCTGGTTAATGGGCAAATTAAGCTGTCCTAAAATATATGATATGGACATCATCATACCAAGTGTCATATTGCCTTCAATAACCTCTTTGGCCGATAAGAAACTTATGATAATATTCTTCAATTCGTTAATAAGCAATGATCCTGCCTGTTGGTATTGTCCAACGGTTAAGCCTTTTACGCTCAGTTTAAATAAACGTGCTTGTATATTTTCCCACTCCCAACGCTTTTGTTTCTCGCAATTGTTCAGTTTTATCTCCTGCATACCGGAGATAAGCTGGATAATATTGCTTTGATTATCCGACATCTGGCTAAAACGTTTGTAATCCAGTTCTTTTCTGATCTTAAGGAATAGTAATATCCACACCGCATACAGCGCACTGCCAATCATGAATATGACGAGTATCTTCATGCTGTATATCGCCATGATAACACCAAACACTACAAAGTTTATCAGTGAAAACAGCGTATTCAATGTTGAGCCGGTCATAAACTGCTCTATCCTGCTGTGATCATTAATACGCTGCATGATGTCTCCCGTCATTTTCGCATCGAAATACGAAATGGGAAGTTTCATTAGCTTGATCAAAAAATCTGATACAATGGAAATATTTATCCTTGTTGAAATATGCAGCAATATCCAGCTTCGGATAAACTCAACAGAAGCCGAACTGAAAGTAATGACAAGCTGTGCAATAAGTACAACATAAACGAAACCAATGTTCTGGTTGGCTATACCAAAATCTACAAGTGATTGCGTTAAAAATGGAAGTATCAATTGCAATACCGTACCAACAAGCAGTCCGATAAAAAGCTGAATGATATATCTTTTGTACCTGAATAAGTATTTAAAAAGAAAACGGAATCCTGTCTTATTAATTTTTGCAGTTGTCCCCTCTTCCTTCTCCATAAACTCAGGAGTTGGCTCCATCAACAGCAACACACCCTGCTCACCAGGTAAACTCACCCAGCTCTTTTTAAACTCCTCAACAGTATAGGTGATCAGGCCATGCGCGGGGTCCGCGACATAAACTTTCCCTTTTTTAATTTTATAAATTACAATGAAGTGATTTAATCTCCAGTGAGCTATACATGGAAGCGGTAATTGTTCTTCCAACTGCTCAAACGTTACCCGAACTCCTAATGTCCGAAATCCTATAGCCTCTGCAAGATCGCTTATACCCAAGAGATTAACCCCGTCGCGAGTGATATAAGCGCGCTCTCGAAGGAAAGGCATAGAATATGCTTTTCCGTAAAACTTGCTGATCATAGAGACGCAAGTAGGACCGCAATCTTTATGATCGAGTTGCTGCTGAAACGGAAAGGACTTTTTAAACATAATATCCCTAAATAATATCGTGCTAATATATCCATTAAGAAAGCTTGTTTTTTGAGGCTTTAAAGAGGATATTAACTTTTAAAAGTTAATTACTTTGATCGAATTGTTTAAAGTCAGGTTTTTGAGAATAGATCCTTTTGAGTTTTGCTCTATCAAACAAGTAGATTATCTTTATTCTAATGTTGAGTAAACGCAAATTTCTTCCATTTATTTTTGCATTATTTCCTTTTTTGCTCTTAGCTGAAATTGAAAATAATCCCTTCTCCGAACTTCGTGGAAACGGTATGCAATTCATTGAGAATAAAGGACAAATTATAGATGTAGAAAAACACCTGCGACCCGACATTCTTTTTATGGGACAAGGGAAAGGAATGAATATTTTTTTACGAAAGTGTGGCATTAGCTATGTGATGCATAAATCAAGTGGTTTTGTTAAAGAGAAGAAGGACAATTTTTCTTCTGTGAAGCAAACTACACCCGACACGTCAACACTATTCACGCACCGAGTGGATATGAATTTTGTCGGTGGCAATCCCAATGCACAAATTATGACCTCAGAACAAACAGAAGGTTATTTTAATTATTACTATGAACATTGTCCTAATGGCATAACCAATGTTCATGCATTCAACAGAGTTGTTTATAAAAATATTTACAAGAATATAGATGTTGTTTTTTACGGCGGGAAAGAACATGGATTAAAATACGATATTGTTGTAAGACCCGGAGGAAATCCTAATGATATTAAGATATCTTACTCGGGTGCAAACAATCTGGTCCTGGATAACGAAAAATTAAAAGTAGAATGTTCACTTGGAAATATGATTGAATCAATGCCAAAAGTGTATCAAAATATTAACGGAAAAATTATTGATGTAAAAGCCGCATATAATTTAAACGGCACAACTTTAAACTTTGAACTTTCAAACTTTGAAACTTCTTTTCCTCTAATCATTGACCCATGGCTTTCCTACTTCGGTGGTACAAGTGATGATCATGGCACATCGGTAACCAACGACCCCTCAGGGAATGTACTTTTTACAGGGAACACTTCATCAAATAATTTCCCTGTACTTGGTGCTTTTCAAGGTGCAATTTCGGGAATATCGGATGCCTTTATTGCAAAAATGACAAGCTCCGGAATACTTTCATGGGCAACTTACTATGGCGGATCGGGTGGAGAAAATGGCCAGGGAATAAGTACAGATGCAACTGGAAATATATTGGTATGCGGAACAACATACTCTGCTAATTTTCCTACGGGTTCAGCGGGTGCAAATGTCGTTCACCAGGCAACGGCAGGTGGGGTCGGCGATGGTTTCCTTATTAAGCTGGACCCGTTAGGTGCAAGACTTTTCGCTACCCGTTACGGAGGATTCAATGGAGCTATTGGCTCGGATGTTACCAGTGATGGAAATAATATTTATTTATACGGACAAACATCTTCATCCAATGCCATTTCAACAGCCGGAGCTTTTCAGGCAAACCTTCTGGGAAACAAAGATGTTTTTATTGTAAAGTTTACATCAAATGGCACACGTATATGGGGTACTTATGTTGGAGGAGGACCGGACAACAATGAAGAAGTCCCGGCAGGAATTGCTTATGATCCGGTGAGCTTATGCATCTATATAGCAGGATATACCCAGTGTACAAATTTTCCAACATTGCTTGGACACCAAATGACACATGGGGGATCTTATTATGATATGTTTCTTTGCAAGTTTGATGCAAGTGGTGCAGAAGTCTGGGGCACTTATTACGGAGGATTAGAAATTGAATATGGAACCGCTATTGCAACTGATGCCGCAGGTAATGTTTATATTTTAGGAACCACAACTTCTTCAAATGCCATAGCAACCGCGGGTGCATTTCAAAATACTTATGGTGGACCACCTCCAATAGTTTCAATGGTTGGCGATGGTTTCCTTGCAAAATTCTCTGGAGGAGGAGTATTAAAATGGGGAACTTATATCGGAGGAAGTAATTCTGAATTTGCATGGAGTGTTGCAGTCGACCGAAACAACAATGCTTATGTCTATGGTGATATTGAAGATGGAGGGCCCGCCAATTATCCTGCCACTTCCTGTGCTTATCAAACTAATTTCGGTGGTGGTCCATCCCCATCCACCTCCAATGAAGATCAGTACATTGCAAAATATGACAGCAGCGGAAATCAACGCTGCTTGACATATCTTGGTGGAACTGAAGAGGAAGAAAGTGGTGGCGAGACAACTCCTTATGGAGCAAAAGCAATTAGCATTCATAGAAATAATTTGTATCTGACAGGCATGTCAAGAAATGGAAGCTACCCCGTAACTTCTAATGCCTATCAAACAGCTTTTAGCGGAGGCACTTCTTATATGAGTGATGCTTTCATTGATCAATTATGTATCAATTTATGTGAGTCGCAAAATTTAGGATTGGATTTTTCATCAGACACCAATAATGTTTGCAGCAATTATCCACTTCAATTTATTCCGTCCGTAAATAACTCATGCGATACTATTGGTTACCGGTTTTTCTGGACATTTTCAGGTGGAACTCCAGCTACTTCGAGCGCTGCGGAACCAACAGTCAGCTTTTCCTCACCTGGCGGGCATGATGTGAAATTACTATTAACTACTTATTGCAAAAAGGACTCTGTTATAAAAACAAATTATATAAATATTATTTCACCAGTGGTAAGTTTAACCGGGAACAATAATATTTGCACGGGCGATTCAAGTGTGCTCAGCGCAACTGGTGGTGGTTCATATTCATGGAACACAGGCGCTACTACATCAACAATAACCATTCAACCCACAACCTCAACTCCCTATAGCGTAACAGTTACGAATACCGCGGGATGTTCAACAGATACTTTAATCAGCGTTATAGTTAACCTTGTTCCTGTTGCTGATGCAGGACCAAATGATACTATTTGCAGAGGAGAAAATGCCGTATTAAACGCTTCCGGAGGGGCAGCCTATTCATGGAGCAATGGATCTACCAATGCAAACCTGAATTTAAATCCGTTGCTCACAACACCCTATACCGTTACCGTTTCCAATGGAAATTGCTCTGATGTTGATTCTGCAAAAATTGTAGTCAACAATAACCCTACAGCAAATGCAGGAACCAATGCAACTATTGCAGTTGGACAAAGTATTACACTCTCTGGCGCAGGCACTGGAAATTATTTATGGTATCCTTCTGCAGGTTTAAGTTGTGTTACATGTGCTGGTCCAACAGCAAGCCCAACACAAACCACAAAATATTATTTACTTGTAACAGATGTCAACGGATGCACCAGCCTTGATTCAATTACAGTTACAATTGATATCGCCTGCGATGAACTATTTGTTCCAACGGCCTTTTCACCTAACGAAGATGGTCAAAATGATGTGTTTAAAATTTGGGGGGATTGTATAAAAAAAATGAAAATCACCATTTATGATCGCTGGGGTGAAACTGTATTTACAAGCGATAATATTCAACAAACCTGGGATGGCAAATACAAAGGGACTGAACAAAATAGCGCTGTATTTTATTATACATTCATAGCTACATTAAAAAACAACGAGGAAATAATAAAAAAAGGAAACATTACTTTAATAAAGTAGTTCGTATATTTACTTCATTGTTGCCCCCCTGGTAGTAATTTCTTAAACTATAATTGCGTATTTTCATACACTAGAATGGCCGGTATTAGATCACTTTACTATCGTATCCTAATATTTATTTTCTTGTTACCAACCTGCATGGTATCACAGGAAAAAAACATTTATTTTGACCAACCTGCGCAGGTCTCCTTCACAGAAAACAAAGGTCAGGTTGCAGACATGAGCGGAAACCTGAGAAATGACATTCTGTTTCAGGGTTCCGACAAACTCTGCAAAATCTATCTACGTAATTCGGGAATAAGTTATGTAATAAGCAAAACACAATACTACACCGAACCGGAGCCGAACCCTGACAGCGCAATAGTAAACCTGCACCGCATTGATATGGAGTTTGAAAATGCCAACAAAATAAATTCTGTTTCCACAGATGGGATTTCAAATGGCTTCACAAATTATTATCTCGGTCATTGTCCAAATGGAATTTCAAACGTTCGCACTTATGATAAAATCACCTATCGTGAGATATATAATAATATAGATGCTTCATTTTATGGAAACGGAGAAGGAAACTTGAAATATGATTTTATAGTAAAGCCTGGAGGTGACCCTGATAATATTGAACTAAAATACACAGGGGCAACATCTATCAGCATTGCAGAAAAAAAATTAAAATTAGAAACCAGTATCGGCGATATCACTGAATATATGCCTGAGATATTCCAAGTGATCAATAATAAAAAAGTAAACATTAAAGGAGAATATATTTTAAATAATAATATTGTAAAAATAAAAGTTGAGGCATATGACAAAAACTTTCCTCTTATCATTGACCCTTGGATAACTTATTACGGCGGCATTGATGATGAATTCGGAAAGGGAATTAAAACCGATTCACAGGGTAATGTGCTGGTAACAGGAATGACATATTCAAATAATTTTCCAACATCAACCGGTGCTTTTCAAACAGTAAAAGGGGCAACAAGTGATGTTTATATTGTTAAATTCAACAGCATGGGAGTAAGGCAATGGGCCACTCTATTTGGCGGTAACAATGCAGAACTGGGATGGTGCATTGCAACCGACAATAATGACAACGCAGTTGTTACCGGCTATACTGTATCAAGTAATTTCCCAACAACAGTAACAGCGTTTCAACCGGCGCTTAACGTTGGAGTTTCTTCAGACGTTTTTGTTTTAAAACTTAATTCTGCAGGCAACAGAGTCTGGGCAACCTACTATGGCGGCGAACATTACGATGGTGCTGATGGCATTTGTACTGATCTAAATAATAATATTTTTATTGCGGGTTCAACACGTTCATTGACCTTTCCCGTTACAACAGGAGCTTATCAAACAAATAATGCTGGTAACAATGATGTTTTTGTTGCAAAGTTTGATCCTAACGGAACACCTATTTGGTCCACTTATTATGGAGGTACAAATGATGAATATGCCAGGATGTTAAAAGCAGATGCACTGGGTAATGTTGGTGTAGTTGGACAAGCCAATACAAATTTTCCTGTTACTGCCGGTGCATACCAGGCAGCAAGTGCCGGCTCGACCGATGCATTTGTAATGAAATTTGATCCTAATGGCAATCCGTTATGGGCAACGTATTATGGCGGAAACAACCTTGATGACGGTGCGGCAATAGCAACAGACCAGAATAACAACTTCATAATTGCCGGACAAACTAACTCAAATAATTTACCGGCTACCGCTGGAACATTTCAGCCTGCATACGCAGCAGCTTCAGATGCCTTTGTTGCAAAATTTAATTCTTCCGGAAATGTTTCCTGGACCACATATTACGGCGGTGTTAGTCAGGATTTCGGGTATGGAATCGCAGTTGATAACAATGATAATATTTTTGTTTCCGGATCAACATATGGAATAGATTTTCCTGTTACAACATGCGCCTATCAGACCGCAAACTCAGGCGCTTCCGCTGTATTTGACAGAGAAGACTCTTTTATTTTTAAACTTGATCCATCAGGACAACAATTATGTGCTACATACCTCGGAGGTTTTAAACATGATGAAGAAGATGGCGGAAGGCAAATAGCTGTATCAGGCAATTATGTTTACCTCACCGGGCAAACTCCAGGCAGCTTCCCTGTCACAAGCGGAGCGCAGCAAGTAAGTTATGGTGGAGGCCAGTTCGATGCTTTTGTTGCACAGTTCTGCGGTATCACCTGTGGTGCATATCCAACTGCACTTGATATTATACAGGATCAAACTAATTTTTGTCTTGGAGATCAATTAAGTTTTACATCATCGGTTATTTCATGTGATAATACCGGCCAATCATTTGCGTGGACATTCCCTGGTGCAACCCCATCTTCTTCTTCAATGCAAAACCCTACGGGAATTGTTTATAATAGTCTTGGCACATACAATATTAAACTAGTCGTAACAACACCTTGCGGAAAAGATTCAATCACCCAAACTATAACTGCGGATAAAGTGTGTAAGGATATTTTTATACCCAACGTTTTCTCACCTAATAGTGACGGACAAAATGAAATATTCTACATTTATGGAAAGGGGATCAAAACTTTTTCTTTTATGATATTTAATCGATGGGGAGAAAAAATTTTCGAAAATGATGACCTCAGCAAAGGCTGGGACGGTACTTTTAAATCTCAAAAAGTAAATTCAGGAATTTACGCATACACATTCAATGCAATTACTTTAGACGGAGAAACGATCCAAAGGAAAGGCAACATTACACTCATCAGATAAAAAAATCATGTATATCACAATCACTTCTATTAAATTAAAGCATTGGTGGAGTTTTTTCAAGCTTTCACAACATGCATTAGCAATAATAAAGCAAACGAAAAAAGAAAAGGGATTGGTCGAATTCAGGAAAAGAGGAATAGGACTACTCCATTATACGTTATCAGCCTGGGAAAGTTTAGAAGACATTAAAAGATTCGCGCACAGCGGCGCGCACATGGAAGCCATGAAACATACCACAAGTATTGCATCCGAGCTAAGAGTATATACATATGAAACCTCAGCGATACCTGATTGGGCTGAAGCCAAAACACTATTGGAGACAAAAGGGAAACTAATAACATTTAAATAAACAATTTTGAATGTATATTTCATAAGCGGCCTTGGTGCAGACAAAAGAGCTTTTCAAAAGATAATTCTCCCGGCCTCTTTCAACACAATTCATATTGACTGGATACTTCCTATTAAAAACGAAACATTAACCAACTATTCGTTACGACTCGCAGAAAGAATAGACACATTAAGGCCATTTGTTTTAATAGGACTTTCTTTCGGAGGAATAGTGGCTTGTGAATTAACAAAAGTTCTTACACCGGTTAAATCAATAATAATTTCAAGTGCGTCATCAAACAAACAAATCCCATGGTATTTCAAATTAATAGGAGGCCTTGGGATCAACAAGATAATTCCGACAAGAATATTAAAATTCAAAAATTATTTTACATTTTGGTTATTCGGAGCAAAAACAATTGAGGAGAAAAATTTACTAGCGCAAATCCTCGAGGATACTGATGAAGTATATTTAAAATGGGCCATTAATGTCATTCTTCATTGGAGAAATGAAGAAAAACCGGCAAACATTTTTCATATTCACGGCACCGAGGACAAGATCCTACCCATCCGATTCACGCAGCCTGATGCAATAATAAAAGATGGAAGACACTTTATGGTCTTTTCAAAACACGATGAGGTAAATAAAATTATCAATACTCAGCTCAACGATCTTTTGACTAAGAAATAACATTTTTCAACCGTAATAGTATTTTTCATACATTTGCGGCAACTAAAAAACAAATCACTCATGGGAAAAGGTGACAAAAAAACAAAAAAAGGAAAAATATTTATGGGTTCTTATGGTGTAACCAGACCTAAAAAAAAGAAAAAATCAGGCGAAGTAAAAGCCAAAGCAAAATCTGAAGGTGGAGAAGCTAAGAAAGCTCCAGCTAAGAAAGCTCCAGTCAAAAAAGCTGCTAAAAAATAAGATTGTAAAATTATCTTTGATAAAAGTCCGCCGCAAGCGGACTTTTTCTTTGTATACCTCTAAGTGCCAATAATAAATCGTTGGCAGTAGCTTCACTCCTACTTAATAGAACCGCTACAGATCCGGCAAGTGGAACATCGGGATAAAAATTATCGCGGGAAAAATGAACAAATTTTAATACGATGAATCCATCCCACCATGTATAAAAACGCTTTACAAATGATTCGTAGGTTGTACTGTTACGTTTTATCTCCTCTAATTTATTTTTGAAATCAGGTAATGTGATAAATGACTTTACTGAAGAGGGTAATGAGCCATATACCTCTACTCCATTTTCATATAAAATCGGAACCATTTCAAAGAACTTTTTTAATTCTTTAAATATTTCCGGAGAATACGATTTAAAATCTTCTTCTTTTTTCTCCAGCCATTTATTTACCGCCCTCCCGGTGCCAAATGGAACACGATCGCTAGGGCGGGGTGAAGGAATCACACGCGTATCATTGATATCAATAAAATTTCCCAATGGAATTACTTTATGCAAAAAATAAAAATCCTCTCCGGCTTTTCTTTTATTCATCCCACCTTGCTTTTGATACACAGAATTCCTTACTGCCATACTCGACCCTATGGTATGAAAGGCATAAGGATATCCTGCATAACGCAAGCCTTCAATGTAATACCTCAGGAATAATTCATAATCAACGATGGCATTATAAATCGTTTTATCATGCTCATCGCCCGATAGTGGATGTTCAAAATATATTGAGGCTGCATTAACATTTTTATCCAAAAACTGTTTTTCTATTTCGATCAGGTAATTTTTATCACAGGTACAATCAGCATCGTAACAAACGATTACACCATCAACATTTATTTTATTAAAACGATAAGCTGCTTCATCCATTCCTATTTTGCGGGCAAGGCCTACGCCAGCATGCTTGTCAGGCATATCATCAACTTCAATAACATGTACATCAAACCCTCTTCGTTTTTTATTATTTTTCCAATTATGAATTTCTTCAACTGATCTTTTATTCTGCAAACGAACCTCATCTAAAGAAGTCTCCGCACCATTGACCACAACAATTACCTCAACATTCTTTTTCGGAGCGTCGCAATCAAACAACGATTGAAGTGATCTTAATACTGAGGGCTCGTTATAACAGGGAATTACAACTGATAGAAATAAGTCAGCAGAAGGGTCAACACTAAGTCTTGGAGAGACATAACCAAACTTTTCGAAATAGTTCATGAAGTAAATAATAATTACGGAGCAAGGCGCTCTATTTTCCAGGAGCCATTCCCAATTTGAGTATACAGCAACCTGTCATGTAAGCGGCTGGCGCGGCCCTGCCAGAATTCTATTGTAATTGGTTTAAGAATATAGCCACCCCAGAATTCAGGTCTTGGTACATTTTCTCCCGGAAATTTATTTTCAACTTCATTTAATTTATTATCTAAAAAACTCCTGTCCGGAATAACATTGCTTTGCGGTGATGCCCATGCCCCCAACCTGCTTCCTTTGGGCCTCCGGTTAAAATAATCATCAGAATCTGCTTCAGTTTGTTTTTCAACTCTTCCTTCTATCCTTATCTGCCTTTCCAATGATTGCCAAAAAAAAGTCAGGGCCACATATGGATTTTTCTCCATCTCTTTTCCCTTACGACTATCGTAATTGGTATAAAAAACAAAACCATTGTCATCGAAGCCTCTTAGTAACAATATCCTGGCTGACGGCCTCCCCTCTGCAGAAACAGTAGACAGCACTGCAGCATTTCCGTCAGGAATTTTCTGATCTACCACATCTTTGAACCATTTTTCAAATTGAGCAATCGCGTTTTTATCTGCAGAAGACTCGTCGAGTTGTCCAGCTAAAAATTCAGTCCTCAGCTTATTAATATAGTCTTTGTGATCGTCCATTTAGCCTTAAAAAATATTCTATAAAGATATTAATTATGTAATTGTTAAATCCTATTTAAGCCCTCAAAACGTGTATTCTGAGCAGATTTTAAATGAAATAACCATAGTATTGTCTAAAATTAAT
>Ga0163149_10003331_pt1 | contig 18381 bp, 16 predicted proteins | sample OliLakLV19MP5G1_FD_148604 | JGI IMG/M metagenome (GOLD analysis project Ga0163149, IMG submission 148604) | Freshwater microbial mat bacterial communities from Lake Vanda, McMurdo Dry Valleys, Antarctica - Oligotrophic Lake LV.19.MP5.G1 | ecosystem: Environmental > Aquatic > Freshwater > Lake >...
TCGACTTCCCACCGTTGATGATCTGAGGCGACTAGTAACGAAGCTGGAAATTTTTGACTATCCAATAAATTTGTAATTAAACGATATCTAATTTCTGCTGTTGGGTCGTTTAAGTTTTCAATTGTGTACTCGATTACTCGGATTTGTATGGGTTCAAATCGTTTTTTTCTGAATTTGCCTGGGGGATTAATAAAACTTAAATAAGAACCATCTTCTATTTGTGTTTCGTTGATGAATTTAACATTCGACGGAATTCTTTCTAAATAGTCACAACCCTTGCTGAGTGTGGCTGACACCATAGCATAGGAATGCAAACCTCTATCCCACATTAACAACATTTCTTTAGTAACTGAGCGCAATAATCTTAATGCTACAAGCCCCCGGATTTATCCGTGGAATCAATCCAAAATCTCAAATCTAAAATCCTCAAGCCCCCGCATTTATCCGTGGGGTCGCCTCTAAAATCTAAAATCTAAAATCTCAAATCGATTGACTCTTTCCCCCATCTTATATGGACATATTAAGGCATCAAATATCAAGTGTGTTCCTGTTTCTATTAAAATAACTAATCTAGCTTTGGGGAATGCAGCTCTTGTACCTGGACGGCTACCTGGTCTGCCAAAAACTCTGGCATTTTCATCACTATCTGGGAGGTCTAAACAGGTTCCATCTATTGCTACAACTCTCAATCCATTCAGAAAAGCTCCTACTGTTTCAGTCGTAGCCATTGGTCGTACCAACTGATGAAACAACTGTCTCATTACAAGAGGCCCTAATCTTTTTCGGGCTTTAGTAATAGCTGCCTTACACGGAGTTTTCCAATATTTACCAGTTTTCAACCAGACTTCATTAAGGCCATCAATGAGATTTTTTAGTACATCGCGCATTGAGTCTTTTGACCATAAGCTCATTGCTATGATTAGACATACTACCATTTGTGATGGTAGTCCACGAAGCCGTTTCTCCTTAGCTTTTGTTTTCAGGATAGCCGCTTCTATTTCTGTTGATGGAATCGCTATCTCTATGGCTTTAAATATCTCGCTACTTTTGAGCTTGGGAGATTCTAATAATAATTTTTTGTACGGCACTATACTTGATTTACTTTTTTGTACGTCATACCTAGTGTACCACTTGTTCGACCTTAAGTAAACCGTATTGGTTTTTAGGTAGTAGTCACAAACCCTTGATTTTCCCGCGAGTACCTTTATCACCATGAAAGCCTTTTTTTAGGGTTGGCAATCAAAAACTGTCTGAAGTATTTTCATATGCAAACCACTCCCAATCAGGTTTAACAGCCCCCAGATTGTCTCAATAATTGGCAATTATTCAACGTGCAATTCCCTCTAATTTCCTATTGTCACCTAAATTTTCCCGAAAATCACCAGCCCGAAAAATAATCGCCCAAATCCCCAAACAAGCCGCAACTCTCGCAACTCTCACAACTCCCCCAACTCTCACCACCAACGATTTTTCTGAGGCGATTTGCTCTGCATCTACCCAAGATGACAGCAAATAAGGTAAAGTAAACGGCACAAGAGTCTAGAACTCTCCAACGACCGCAACTCGGCAAACCCGCCCCTGACCAGCAAAACTGGCCGATACAGGCGGCATTAACCGCTAACCGTCAACCCCTAACAACCGAGAAAAATGCAAACCTACTACTACGTTTTAGCCAGCCAACGCTTTTTGCTAGAAGAAGAAGCTCTAGATGAAGTGTTTAAAGAAAGAACACGCAACTACAATGAACAAGAAAAACAAATAGACTTCTGGTTAGTCAAACAGCCCGCTTTCCTAGAAGCACCGGCAATGGCAGAAGTTAAAGCAAAATGCCCTCAGCCAGCCGCTGCCATTATTTCCATCGATCCTGTCTTCATCACTTGGTTGAAACTGCGATTAGAATATGTACTGACAGGTGAATTTCAAGCACCGTCAGCAACTATTCCCGATGCCCTCGCGTCCCTACAGACAGCATGAATAAACTTGCAGAAAATCCGACTAAACAACTAACAAAAAATAGGGGTAAATTGTACAAATTTATTTTGTCTCTCCCCCTATTTCCTGCTACTTCGATCGCCCTTTTGGTATTGACAATTTTATCGAGTTCTGTTAAAGCTCAATCGAGCTGCCAACCGCCTCAGCCCGATGAATATCTACTGTTAATTATCACCAGAACACCCGAACAGCAAGAAAGAGCAAAACGCTCTTTCCCTGGAAATACTAACAACACAGTTTGTCGGTACATCAATGACACGGTGACGCGAGTTGGTGGCTTTCGGGACTCGCAAATCGCCAGCGATTGGGTTAAATACATCGAAGAAGTTGTCGGATTACAAGCTTACGTAGTACGATCGCCCGCAGCGGCACTTCCCCAAAATTTGCCAGTCTACGATCCTCAGCCAGCAACCTCCCCCATACCAGCCCCCGATCGCCCAAATGACAGTTTCGCCTTTAATCCACAACCTCTCGGCCCTGGTTATGCAGTGTTGGTAGATTACTTCAATCAACCCGAATTAGCCGCCCAAGTCAAGCAAGTATTGGGCACGCAAGTAGGCTTAGCTTCCTACGGCCAACGTCCGTTCTTATTCATCGCTTATACAACGGATCAAAATGCTGCTACTGCTGCGGTAAAAGCATTGAGCGATCGAGGTTTTTGGCCGATGTTGGTAGACAGTCGCCGTGTCACTGTAATTAGTCCTGCTGTTAGGTAAAAGTAGATGCAGACGGTGGTTAAAACCACGCCTATTTAAACGATGTCCGAGATGCAGACGGCGGTTGAAACCGCGTCTATACAAACGATGTCCGCCTCCGCGGACTGAAGAAGATAAGGTGATTTTAACGGCCAATTCTTCAACCCGCGGAGGCGGGTTTTGTTTGTATAGACGCGAATTCCATTCGCCCGGTTTTCTGAATTAACAATCATTGTTGTTTTGGTTCTGGCTGAATGGTTCCTAGCTGACTTTCGGCCAGCTTTTTTGCTTCCATTGCGGCTCGATAATCTGGTTTGTAGCGAATTGCTTTGTCATAGGAGGCGATCGCATCTTCGTATCTTTTTACCGCCACAAGTGCATTGCCGCGGCTGTACCAGGCTTCCGAGTAGTCAGGTTTGACATAGACGGCTTCATTGTAAGAGACTAGCGCATCTTCGTACCGCTTTAAATTGTACTCGGCATTGCCTCTATTGTACCACGCTTGATATTCTTTCGGATTTAAATCTAAGGCTCTGCTGTAACACTCAATTGCTTGTTCGTACTTGCGTAATTCGTGATATGACCAACCTAAATTATACCACGCTTGATAATAATCAGGTTTTAATTTAACAGCTTTTTCGTAAGCTTCTACCGCTTCTTCATGCCTCCGCATTTTCAGCAAAGCGATGCCTTTACTGTACCAGGCTTGATAAAATTTCGGCTGAAACCGCACGGCTTTTTCGTAGGCTTCAAAAGCTTCTTTGTTTTTGTTTAATTCGAGGAAAACATTGCCTAAATTGTACCAAGCTTCATAATTATCAAATTTGATTTCAACTGCTTTTTGATAGGATTCAACGGCTCGATCGTACTGTTTTAATTTTTGGTGAGCTTGTCCCCGATTGTACCAAGCACCGTACAAATTAGGCTGAAATTGTACAGCTTTTTCGTAGGAGGTGATCGCTTCTTCGTACCGCTGCGAATCTAACAGAACATCGCCTCTGCCTTCCCACGCTGCGGCATAGTCGGGCTGGATTTTCAAAGCGTTATCAAAAGATGCGATCGCCTCTTGAGACTGTTGCAACTTATCCAAAGCATAACCGCGTCCCGTCCAAGCTTCCAAGTATTCCGGCTTTAATTCTATGGCTTTATCATAAGCTGACTGCGATTCCCGATATTTTTTCAATTCATATAAAGTTTTAGCTTTTTCCTGCCAAACTTCCGCGTAGTCAGGCCTGAGAGTTATTGCTCGCTCGTAAGCTGCCAGAGCTTCTTCAAATCGGCTTAAATTGTAAAGGGTATTGCCTCGGTTGTACAAATCAGTGGCATTGGCAGAATTAAAAGTGTTTACAACATAAATAGATGCTATAATACTGATGCCAATTAAACTGGCGATCGACAATATTTTTAAATACAGTTTTTTTCGGGATTTTACAAGCCCCTTCGCAGCAGCAACCGGAGGCAATACAGGAACTGTACCGCTGAAAGAATTTTTCAATTCTTTAATAGCTTGCAGCGTTTCGCCCGCACTAGAATAACGTTGCCGAAAATCGTACTTTACCATCTTATCTAAAATCTTCGCAAATTCAGGACTGACTGATGTTTTGTCCTGCCAAATAATTTCCTCTGTATCGGGGTTTTTTGGCATTTGGTGAGGATTTATGCCAGTGAGGAACTGAATTGCGATCGCACCGACGGCATAGATATCGCTGCTGAGTTTCGGGTTGCCGTGAGCTTGTTCGCTGGGCATATAACCGGGAGTACCGATGCTCACGCTCAAACTATTTTTGGGTTGAGGATTTGTGATTTGAGTAGTAATTTCTTTGACTGCGCCGAAGTCAATTAAAACTAATTTTCCGTCTCTATCTCTGCGGAGAATATTGCGGGGATTGACATCGCGGTGAATCACATTTTGCTGGTGTACAAAATCTAAAATTTCCAGAAGTTCCTGCAATATACAAATGACTTGATCTTCCTGCATGACTCCCGCATTTCCAGGAGAAGCGGGCGTAATTTCTTGACTTAAATCGTGACCTTGTATAAATTCTTGAACTAGGTAAAACTCTTTATTCTCTTCAAAAAAAGCAAAAAGTCGGGGAATGCGATCGTGATTTCCCAATTTGTACAAAACTTGTGCTTCGGTATCGAATAAACGTCTAGCTACCTGTAGAGTTTCCGGATCTGTTGCTTGAGGTTTAAGCTGCTTGACGACACAGAGGTGATTGCCTGGTAGCTGTTTATCTTCAGCTAAATAAGTTTGAGCAAATCCGCCGCCTCCCAAGTGACGGATAATACTGTAGCGATTGCCGAGTGTTATTCCAAGCATGAAATTCACCTAATATTTCCTAGTCGTTTGGAGAATTAGCTTCCAACCAAGCTGTCACATCTTCCGCATTTGAAAATTCTAACATGGCCTCTCTAAATTTTTAAATTGGTCGAACCGCAACTGGGGAGTTTGAATTTCAATAAAATCAATTTTAGGGTGAAATCCCTGGTGCAGTTCTTCAATCATTAATTGAGTTCCATCAGTTTTTGCTGTATTGTACAAAGCTAGCTGGTCTAATGCCTGCCGATTTAGAACTTAAATTTCAATAATTACAACAGACGTGTCGTTGTTGAGTTTTGCTATCACATCTAAGTAGCTATCTTTGGTTTTGATGTAAGGCGCGCGGTGCGAACTTTACTGTGACAGTCTGTTTGCTTTCTTTCTTGTTCCCTCCCCTTAGTAAGGGGAGGGTTAGGGTGGGGTTCTAGATTTTTTCTGGGATTGGGATGCTCCCACTCTAACTTAACTTTGAACCGATTTCAAAATTTGATCATCGACTGAAAAATCTATCTCTGCTTTGTCCCTTCCCGAAACTACATAATCATTCTGAAATGAATCTTTCAATCCCGAAACTAAGTCAAATTCCGGCTGCCAGTTAAGATCGGTGACAGCTTTATTAATTGAAGCGAAAAAGTGCTGTAATCTCATTGGGAAAGCTTTCTTTTTGCCGAAGTCAAATTGTTTCGGATCGTAGTGTACAATTTTGATAGCATCGGGCGATTTGCCGGCGGCTTGAATGCAGGCGCGGGCTAAACCGTCAAAGGTGACAAATCGATCGCCCGAAACGTTGTAAATTTGCCCGATCGCCCTTTCATTCCCCAAAACCGCCGCCATCGCCCTCGCCAAATCCTGACAGTGCCCCAACTGCGTGAAGTGCATCCCGTTACCAGGAATCGGAATCGGGCGATCGCGCGCAATGCGATCGAAAAACCAAGCCTCCAAATCATTATAATTTTGAGGCCCATAAATGTAAGTCGGGCGAATCGAAGTCCAAGGCAAACCGGACTCGGCCAAGTAATTTTCCGTTTCGCATTTACCCAAATGTCGGCTTTTAGGATCGGTAGCGTCCCCTTCAATATGAGGCATTTGATCCGACTTCAAATAAACCCCCGCAGAGCTCATGTAAACAAAGTGCTGCACCCGCCCTTTAAATATCTCAGCTAAAGGCTTTGTATCGCTGAGTTCGCGGCCGTTGTTGTCAAAAACCGCGTCAAACTCAACCGCCGATAACTGTTCTTGCAATTGTTCGACATTTGTGCGATCGCCCAAAATCTGTTTCACCCCCGCAACCGGCACAGGCTTATTGCCCCGGTTAAACAACACCACCTCATGCCCTTGTGCTGCTAAAATCTTAGTAAGATAAACCCCAATAAACCGAGTACCGCCCATCATTAAAATTCGCATTATTTTCGATGCTCCTTATAGTTAGTGTAAATATCTTACAATAAAGCGAGTATCTTGCTTTACTCACAGTTTAAGACTCATTAAATAGGTAAGGGGAAAAAAACACAGTATCTTCTAGGGGCGGGTTCAGCTAAGAGCACTCGTATACAAGCGAGAAGATGAGTACAAAACCCGCCCTCTCCCCATCTCAAAATAAACATAATTTTAATTACCCTAAAAAAGACCTATGCAAATCCCCCGACTGCACCCAGAAACAATCGAAGAAGTCAAACAAAGAGCCGACATAGTAGACGTTATTTCCGGTCGAGTTATCTTGAAAAAACGCGGCAAAGAATTCGTCGGATTATGCCCATTTCACGACGAAAAATCTCCCAGCTTCACCGTCAATCAAGCCAAACAAATGTACTATTGCTTCGGCTGCGGCGCAGGAGGAAACGCCTTTAAATTCCTCATGGAATTAGAGAAAAGATCCTTCAGCGAAGTAGTATTAGAACTAGCTAAAAATTATCAAGTACCAATCAAAACAGTCGAACCAGAACACCGACAAGAATTGCAGCGCCAAATTTCACTGCGCGAACAACTCTATGAAATCTCAGCACTAACAGCCAACTTTTACGAACACGCCTTGCGGCAAACCCAAGGAGAAGAACCCTTAGCATATCTCAAATCCGATCGCCAACTCAGCGAAGAAACTATCCAGCAATTTCAACTAGGTTATGCACCCCAAGGTTGGGAAGCACTTTACAGTTATTTAGTAGAACAAAAAAACTATCCAGCGCAATTAGTAGAACAAGCTGGATTAATTGTACCCCGAAAAAATGGCGGCAGCGGTTATTACGATCGCTTCCGCAACCGCATCATGATTCCCATTCGCGACACCCAAGGCAGAGTCATCGGTTTCGGCGGCAGAGCTCTCGGCGACGAACAACCAAAATATCTTAATTCTCCCGAAACAGAACTTTTCGACAAAGGCAAAACCTTATATGCTCTAGATACAGCCAAAACAGCCATTAGCAAAGCCGATCGCGCGATCGTCGTAGAGGGCTACTTTGATGCGATCGCACTGCACGCCGCAGGCATCTCCAACGCCGTCGCTTCCCTCGGCACAGCCCTGAGTTTAAACCAAGTGCGGCAGTTATTGCGGTACACAGACTCCAAACAAATTATCCTCAACTTCGACGCCGACAAAGCAGGAAATCAAGCAGCAGCGCGCGCCATTGGAGAAATAGAAAAACTCGCCTATCAAGGAGAAGTACAACTGCGAGTGCTCAACATTCCCGACGGCAAAGATGCCGACGAATACCTCAAAACATACTCCCCGCAACAGTATCGAGAATTGCTCGAAAATGCTCCCTTGTGGCTCGATTGGCAACTGCAACAAATGCTAGTAGATCGAGACTTGAAGCAAGCCGATACTTCCCAGCAAGTCACCCAAAAAATTATTAAATTACTAACCAATATTACCGACGATAATCAACTAACGCATTATTTACAAAAGTGCGCCGAAATCCTCAGTAAAGGAGATTCTCGACTCACCAAAATGCTAACCGAAAACTTGCTAAATCAAGTAGTCAGCGATTGGGCAAAGCGGCAGAGTCAAGACGAATCTTTAACAATGCCCCTGTTAATTAGAAACAAGCTGAAGCCGAACAAACAATATAAAAAGCAGCGTGCAAGCGGCGAAAACAAAAGCTCAAAATCAAGCTTATATGCTGTAGCCCGCAGTCTTTTAGAAGAAGCAGAAGCGCAATTATTGCAGATTTATTTGCACTGTCCCGAATACCGCCAAGATGTCATAGAAGCAATAGAAGCTAGAGACGTGCAGTTTAGCCTCTCTCACCACAGATTTTTGTGGCATCAGATTGTGAATGCAGAAATATTGCACAAAATGTCTTTACAAGTAGCGCCTTCAGAGTTAATATTTAAATTGCAAGATAGCTTCATTGAATATCCGAATCAACTAAATCAAATCTCGCATTTATTTCACTTAAATGAGTTCTCAGAAAGAAACGTTTATCGCGCACCTCTAGTCATTAGATCTGCCCTCGCCTGTATCGAGCAAATAATTAGCATGAAGCGCCGCAGAATTGCACTCAATATGTGGGAAAAAGCCAAGGCCGCTAGCAGTGGCGAAGAGGCTATAGAATATCACCAACTATTCTGTGCTGAACAAGAATGGCTCAAGGAATTAGAGCGGCTACGTCAAGTTAATTTTTACGATTTAACATCTGTGCCTTGGGGCTAATACCCTTTTAGATTTTAGATTTTAGATTGGGGATGACTCGTTCGATAGAGGTTGGAAGCTTGCCTGGGGTTACATCTTTTTAACTGATATAAGTAATAAAGTCCTTACTAAAAACCTGTTTGTACTAAGGACTTTATTCCTTTATTCAACGAGCCTTTTAATAATCGCAAAAAAGAGTTTCGCGAGTATCTCTCCCTGTCACAGGATTAGTACCTTTTGCCACTTTACAAAGTTTTTCTATCATATCGTCTCGCAGCAGTGTCTCAGTAAAATCTGCACCGTCAATGATAGCTCCTTCCAGCCTGGTATTGTAAGCGAAAGCACCCTCAAGGATAGCATTAGTTAAATTTGCTTTCATCATGCGAGCCAAATCTAAAGTCGCACCTGTGAAATTCGCGCCTTCTAAATTTGCCTCTTCCAGATTGGCTGCAAAAAAGCTGACGCCGCGCAAATCTGCATTGGTAAAATTGCTGTTGCGAAGATTGGCTTTATTAAAGCTGTCGTCAGTCAAAACTTTCCCAGTAAAATCAGCGCCGACTAGGATTTCTTTGTCGTGATCCAAAGCGAAAGCAGGTGCGGGATTAATGCCGATCGCCCCAGCGGCAATTACTGCTAAAATAACAAAACTCAGCAAGAAAGTATAAATATTTTTGCGATGTTGGCGAATTCGAGAAATCATCATACAAGTTCAAGCTAATGGGCAGTCGTGACAGTTCAGAATTGAATTCTACCAGAAAGCGCGTCAAGCGTAGCTATCCCGTAGGGAATCGCCCGTTAGCGACGGCCCACTCCAATTCCCCCCAATCCCCAAACACTCGCGATATCGGCACATTGGGAGAAAACTTAGTCGCCGAGTGGTTGCAGCAGCAAGGCTGGGAAATTTTGCACCGGCAGTGGCACTGTCGCTGGGGAGAGATTGACATCATCGCACTCGGCAGAGATGAAGAAAGCCCAAAAAACCGAGCTCTTCCCAATCACCCATGCCCAACATTAGCATTTGTAGAGGTAAAAACTCGCCGCCCGGGAAATTGGGATGCTGGTGGAATGTTGGCTGTTACTACCACAAAACAAGCCAAACTTTGGCAAACAGCCGAAATATTTTTAAGCACTCGTCCAGATTTAGCACATAATTCTTGTCGCTTTGATGTCGCCCTAGTCAGGTGCGAACCTTCACAACAAAACCCAAAGCAACTATTACCACCATTAACAGCAGCGAGCTCTCAATCTGCCGTTGCAGGAAACTACCGACTCACCCTGCAAGAATACATTCCCTCGGCTTTTAGCAATTAAAAATATATAATTAAAATTTAGAGGGTAAAATCTCAAAGCAATGCCACTAGGTAATTTTTAATTGTTAACTTGCCTCGGCTGTCGCGCATTTCTCTCTTGAGCTTTAACGGAGCTGAAAAAAGCGTTAAATCTTCTCCCGCTTTCCCCTTCTCTCCCTCTCCTGTTCTGTCATCACAGTTAATTTATATGCGTAGCAATCTAGGCCAGAGTTTCCGGGCAATATCCCAGACCCTTGACAAACTGCTGGCGAAACGCTTCAATTTCTTTGCGGTCAGGGCTGCCGTGACAAACCACTGCCACCTGGTAGCGGCGCATCACGCTCAGTGGCGACTGTCCGGTTTCCAAACTCCAAAGCGCCATTTGCAAGCGAATTTCAGGATCGTAAGGAATCCCGAGTTCGTTCATAAAAGCCCGAAAATCCCCGTGCATTTCGGGAGTTAAATATTGGCTCATTTTCACCTTTACCACCCAGCCGTCAATTTGGTGAATAACAGTGATAAATTGCAAGGGAAGATGATGAGCCGTGCGTAGGTAATCCACGACTCTCAGAGTAAGGCTAGTATTGGCGATGTAGTAGAGGTATTCCATAACGATCCTTATGAGCCTTATGAGCAAAGCTGATGCTATACCTCTATCGTCGCGGACTCTACCCGCCACCACAAGGGGAAAAGCACCCGACTTTGGATGGGGGTTTTTACCCAATTTGTTACCTAGTTGACAGATCGATCGCACAGGAATTCACTCGATGACAGAGATGGACTGGTCTTTGGACGGCTACGACTACGAACTCCCGCCCTCGCGCATTGCCCAAAATCCCGTAGTGCCGAGGGACAGTTCTCGCTTACTGGCTGTAGATTCTCCCAGCAGCCACCAACACCGGATTTTCCGGGATTTACCCGATTTGCTGGAACCGGGAGACTTGCTGGTACTGAACAACACCCGCGTGCTGCCAGCGAGGCTCTACGGGCGCAAACCCAACGGCCCGGCTGTGGAGATATTGTTGATGGAAGAACGGCAGCACAACTGTTGGCTGGCTTTGGTTAAACCGGGGAAACGCTTAAAGTTGGGAGCAAAAATTGAGTTTGATCCCATCGCCCCAGCCTGCGAGGACTCCGCCGCAGCTCCTTGCTGTTGCCTTCCCGATGCCACGATGCCCGATCGTCGATTGACTGCGACAGTTATCGCCAGGGACGACGCAACAGGGGGACGGCTGCTGGAGTTTGACATCCCCACAGATGAGAATCTGGTGAAGTTTTTGGACGAATACGGCCACGTACCCCTGCCACCCTACATCGACAACTCCCAAGCTTCGCCGGAACAGTACCAGACTGTTTATGCCGAAAAACCTGGGGCGGTGGCGGCCCCCACAGCAGGCCTGCACTTCACCGAAGAATTGTTCAGCCGCTTGGAGCAGCGGGGAATTGACAAAACTTTTGTCACCCTCCACGTCGGAGTAGGGACGTTTCGACCGGTGGAGGTGGCAGACGTGACGACTCACCAAATGCACAATGAATGGGTGGAAGTATCCGCCGCCACCGTAGATAAAATCCGCGAAACTCAAGCTAGAGGCGGGCGGATCTTTGCCGTGGGTACGACAGTAGTGCGAGCTTTAGAGGGAGCCGCTGCGGCTAGTGGCGATTTTTCCTTGCAACCTTTTTGCGGCCCGACCAATTTGTTTATCTACCCTGGTTACAAGTGGCGGGTTGTAGAGGGGATGATTACTAATTTTCACTTGCCCCGCTCTACTTTGATGATGATGATAAGTGCGATGATTGGAAGGCCTCGGCTGTTGGATTTGTACCGAGAAGCGATCGAGCAACAGTACCGCTTTTATTCCTTTGGCGATGCCATGCTGATTTTACCAAGAACTTGGGTTTAAAGCCCAGTCCTTTGAGGACGGCTTTTATTTTTATAGGCACAAACTGCCATAAAGTGCTAATATGGTTGCATGATAACACTAGAGTACAAGTTGAAAGGTAAACCAGCGCAGTATCGGGTCATCGACGACATGATCCGAACCGCTCAGTTTATCCGAAACAAAGCTCTACGTTATTGGATGGATCATCAAAATGTTAAGTTGTCAGACCTCTACAAACAATGCGCCATATTGGCTAAAGAGTTTGAATGGGCCCGAAAACTTAACTCGATGGCGCGTCAGGCTTCGGCTGAACGTGCCATTTTTGCTGTCCAACGTTTCTTCGCTAATTGCCAAGCGAAAAAACCAGGAAAGAAAGGATACCCACAATTCAAAAAGTTCACAGGTTCTGTAGAGTATAAAACATCAGGTTGGAAGCTTGCTTCTGACAAAAGAAGATTAACTTTCACCGATGGCTTTGCAGCGGGTACTTTTAGATTGGTCGGTTCTCGCGACCTACACTTCTATGCTCCTAGCGAAATCAAACGAGTTCGGGTTGTCCGTCGAGCTGATGGCTACTACGTCCAGTTTTGCGTCAACGTAAAACGGACAGAGGAAGTTAGTCCAACAGGTAAGACTATTGGTATCGATGTTGGGTTGAATCACTTTTTGACTGACAGCAACGGAGACACCGTTCCTAATCCCCGTTATCTGCGTAAAAGCGAGAAAGCACTTCGGAGAGCGCAGCGAAAAGTCTCTAGGAAGAAGAAAGGATCAGCTAATCGCAAAAAGGCTATCAATAAGTTAGGGAGAAAACACCTCAAAGTTAGTAGGCAGCGTAAAGACTTCGCCATTAAGACGGCGTTGTGCGTAGTGAAATCTAGCGATTTCGTAGCCTACGAAGATTTGCAGGTGAAGAACATGGTAAAAAACCGCAAGCTTGCTAAGTCAATCAGTGATGCAGCTTGGTCACAGTTTGCTCAATGGTTGCAGTATTTAGGGAAAGTGTACGGAAAGACGGTTGTTGCTGTCGCTCCTCAATACACCTCTCAAGACTGTTCAGCTTGTGGCAATAGGGTCAAGAAGTCGCTATCAGTAAGGACGCATATCTGTGGTTGCGGCACAATATTAGACCGCGACCAGAATGCAGCGCTGAACATTTTGGCGAAAGCTTTGAGACAAACAGGAATTGAAATAAATACGGCGGGGCACGCCGAAATTAACGCTTGGGGACAGACCGACCTCTACTCGCTGGTGGTGACATCAACGAGCAAGCCGACTGGTTGAACCAAGAATCTCCGTGCGTTTACGCGCCTTGAGTGTCAACAACAGCAAAAAAGGATCGATCGGGCATCGGGTTCGCCCCATGCCCGGTATTCCGTTTCTATTCTTCCTCCTCTTCTTCATTGCCGGGATACACGAAGCTGTTGGAACGTCCAGTCAGAACAGATTTGCCCAGAGACAGAGCTTTCTGAGCTGCCACTACAGCTTTGCGCTTCCATGTGGCCTTACGCATATTCTTCTTGGATTTGGAGGTTTTCTTCTTAGGGACTGCCATGACGCTAAATACTTTCTGCTTGCTTATATAGACAAACAAACATTCTAGCCGATTTTGCCGGCAATGCTTACTCAAAAAACCGCAACAACTGCTCAGCCAGCAATATCAAGTAGTAGGGTGCGTCAGCGATTAGCTTCTGGAAAAATAGACAAAATCCCCTAGGTAACGCACCCGCAGCAGCTAAAGTTCGTGAAAGTGGTAGATCACGACGCCAGTTACGGCATCGTTCTCGATACTGAGATAACCGGTTTTGAGCATTGCCGTGAAAGCCTCTTCCACTTCGGCAAAAGTAGCGCCGGTTGCCATCACCCCTTGGGTGACAGATAATCTTCCGTTCTTGGTATAAGCTGCCTTCAGGAGTTTAACCCCTAACTGGTCTGGAGTTTGCTTGGGATATGTCGCGGCGATCGCCCCGCTGGTGGAAGATAGCGGTATACCTTGGGGAGATACGCCGAGTTTGCCCCTGAGACTGGCATTGTGTTCGTCCACCATGTTCGGTAGCAGCAGCAAGTCAAACAATTGCCCGAACCCAAACAAGCCAAAGGTACACAGCCACAGCAAACCCGTGCCAATCTTGCCGTTGTAGAGACGGTGGAGTCCGAAGGGGCCGAAAAAACAAGCAGCCCATAACAGGTAACTAACACCTAAATTGCTCATTTTATGACCGTCCTGCCTGATTATTCTAAGAATTGGAGTCCCTCTATACATTTTGTACTTTCTATCTGGTGTTTGAACAGTTTGACACCAGCAGATATTTGTGCATTGTCCGAAGTTATTGGTTATTTACTACCAATGCCCAATGCCCAATGCCCCATGCCCCATGCCCATGCCCATGAGTAATTTTGCGTAGCAATTCTTAACGCCAGCAACATATTTTCGGGGCCGAGAGCTTGGTAAACTGGAGGGCGTGGAAATTTAAGCAGCTTTGACCTGGATGCCACACAAAGCGCCAAAGTGCGCCGCACAGCGCTGGTAGGAGATACAAGGGCGATCGCCCCCAGTACCCGATACCTCAAACGAGCGAGCAATTATAAGCAAAAATCCAATAAACATATGGTAGATTCCCTCAAAAAACCCGCTTTTGCAGAACAGCAAGCAGCGAAAACCCCAGCCAAAGAAACTATTCTCACGCCGAGATTTTACACAACAGACTTTGACGAGATGGCCAAAATGGACATCTCGGTAAACGAAGCCGAACTCGAAGCAATTATCAAAGAGTTCCGCGTTGACTACAACAAAACCCACTTCGTGCGGGATGCCGAGTTCGATCAATCTTGGGAACACATCGACGGCGAAAAGCGCAAGTTATTCATTGAATTCCTCGAACGCTCTTGCACCGCTGAGTTTTCTGGCTTCTTGCTCTACAAAGAATTGGCACGCAAGCTCAAGGGCAAAAATCCGGTGCTCGCCGAAGGTTTCTTGCTGATGTCCCGCGATGAAGCGCGGCACGCCGGATTCCTGAATAAAGCGCTGTCGGACTTTGGCTTGTCCCTGGACTTGGGTTTCTTGACAAAGAGCCGCAGCTACACATTCTTTAAGCCGAAGTTTATTTTCTACGCCACTTACTTATCCGAAAAAATCGGTTATTGGCGCTACATCACGATTTACCAGCACTTGAAAGCGCATCCTGAAGACCAGATTTATCCGATTTTCCGATTCTTTGAAAATTGGTGCCAGGATGAAAACCGCCACGGAGATTTCTTTGATGCGGTGATGAGAGCTCAGCCTCAGATGTTGAATGATTGGCGCGCTAAGCTGTGGTGCCGTTTCTTCTTGCTGTCGGTATTCGCGACAATGTATCTCAATGATATCCAGCGCGGTGGTTTTTATCGATCGCTCGGACTCGATGCTCGCGAATACGACATTGAAGTGATCAAAAAAACCAACGAAACAGCAGGCCGCGTATTCCCCGTCATGCTAGACGTGAACAATCCTGAGTTTTACGAACGGCTGGATGTTTGCCTCAAGAACAATCAGCAGTTGACCGCAATTGTTGCTTCTGAAACTCCGAAATTCTTGCAATTGTTCCAAAAATTGCCTCTGTATTTGTCCAACGGCTGGCAGTTGTTGAAGCTGTACTTCATGAAGGTGATCGAATCGCCTTCTGTTCAAGGTGCAGTGCGTTAAGTTTTGATTTTTCATCCTCTATTACGGCGGTTCTGCAGGAAGCGGAGCCGCTTTTTTTTGGTATGATGTGAGATTAGTTAAAATGCAATACGGTTCACTTAACATTATTTATGCCCCGGAGATCCCCCTAAATCCCCCTTAAGAAGGGGGACTTTGAGAGCATTCTTGTCCCCCCCTTCTTAAGGGGGGTTAGGGGGGATCTCTCTTAAGTGAACCGTATTGCATTATATCGCGCGTTTATCCGAAGTCCGGCAGGGGTTTAAACCCCTGCCTCATAGCGTAAGTCGGTTGAAACCGACTGTGGAATTTTACAGAAGTTATATCAAGTCCGATCGATTACCATAACAAAAACAGTTCGTAGTGCGGACTTCAGTCCGCCATCTGGAGCGGACTGAAGTCCGCACTACTAACCTTACGGATTGCGGCTAATCTACCGGACATGATTTATCGGTGAAATTCCCAGAAAAACGTGAGGCATTTGAGTCCTCTTTGAGAGGACTTTCGCTATGAGACAGGGGTTTTAAACCCCTGTCGGGCTGTCGCAAAAACGCAAGAAGGCTGGCGGGCTTTGGGTTGTTAAATCCTGTCGTACAACTGTCAACTATCCCGTGTAAATATTAACTGTCTATTGTCAACTTTCAATTGTTTCTGAGTCAGCAAAAAATTAGTCAACCAATCTTTAACGATGTAAGTAGCACGACAGTCGTCCTCATTGTAGCGGACGATCGCCTCCAAGATCGATCGATCGCCAGTTTTGAGCCAATCATCGTACCAACAGACACACTGAGCCCCATTAGCCTTAGCATCGCGCCAGTCAAAACCCAACCAGCGGGCGATGGGTTTGAGTGCATAACTTTCCACCGGCATAATCGCCTTTTGCGTCACTTGTTTGTGAATATCTACAAACCGTTTTAGCACTGGTTTCCACAAATAAGCTGGAGTATTGTAAAGTTTAGCTAGGCGTTTAAAAGTCTTGACTTCGTAGTCGCAAAAGTGGAAAATCGGAGCAATAGGATAAGCCCACATTAATTCTAAAAATTGCTCCCAGATTGCACCTTCCTCTGCTGCTGATTCTGCCAGAAAACCGTGGAATTTTTCAGTTTTGTTGTACCTATCGACAACTAAGACTCCGTGGAGATAATCTAAATTCATCTCCGGTTCCGCTTCTATGTCAAAGTAGAGTTCGATTGGGGCGATCGGCAAAAAGACCGATTGAGAATAAGGAATTGGCTTGCTGCGAAGAATTGGCGCTGGTTTAGAAGGTGCAGCAGATTTATTTTCTATAGTCTTGACAGGCTCAATCTTAGCTATTACTAAACTATTTTCTGCAACTTCTGGTATTATGATAAACTGATTAACTTCTGCCTCTTCTCTTCTTCCTTCTTCCTTCTTCTCTCTTCCTTCATCTGCCATTCTGCCTTCCTCTTCATCTTCCCTTCTTCCTTCTTCCTTCTTCCTTCTTCCTTCTTCATCTTCCCTTCTTCCTTCTTCTTCATCTTCCCTTCTGGCTTCTACCTCTTCCCTTCTTCCTTCTTCCTTCTTCCTTCTTCCTTCTTCCCGCAACAGCGGTTGATTTAACAAGTGAGATTGAGCTTGCCGCACCACATCAAAAGCAACTCCGTCGGGAAATTCTGGATAATCGGCAAGCAATTCGGAATTAGCATTAGCGAGAGATTCTACATCGGTAATTTCGAGAGTTTTTAGTCTAGCATAGCGGCCAGCAGTAACTCCGGGCAATAGCGAAAGATGTTTAATAGATTCTGCTTCCCCATGACAAGTAGTATACCAACCGCAAAGATTGCATTTTTGGCGGGAAATGAAAACTTCTGGTTTATCCCGATTTTCTATCATCTCAATGCAGTTATCTAATATCTCGAACATCTGAGGAGTTCGCTGGTCGAGATCCACTTGCCAAAACCCTTTCGTTCGCAGCATCAGCCACGCAGAATCGGGGATTGTTCCCTGCACGGAAGCTAATACTCGGGCATGAAAAGCGGCAATAATTTGATAGTCTAGTTTTGGTCGCTTGCTGAGCCAAATATCGGCAGTAACGTAACTCCAATCGCCAAATTTGGATTGTCCGGGCTGTTTGATTAATAAATGCGGGCGGCTGACGAGGGTAATATTTGAAGAATGCGGGGTGGAGGATGAAAGATGAATATGAGTTTCGGAAACTTCCCCCGTATCTGAGAAATATTGACCGTCAATTCCTACCATAGAAGTTGATTTACTGTTGGTTTTGCCCAATTCGCCTTGGATTAGAACTCCTCGGTAAATGCGATCGACTCCTTGCTGCATTAAACTCAAAGTAGCGATCGCGCCAGCTTCCCAATCCCCTCTAGGATATGATGGTTGTTGGTAAGTCTCGTGTTCCAAAACCTGTTGCTGGTATGCGGCGCTGTCGCGCATCAGTTTCAGCAAAAAGTCGCTGGGGGGGTCTAGTTGTTTCCAGTCTCCGCAGGTGTCTAAAAATGCTCGGAGATTGCATCGTTGATAGGAAAGTAGCAGTTTGTCAGTTATTAACATTTAGTATTCGCAAGGGCATAGAATAATTAGAAGTCATTAGTCATTAGTCATTAGTCATTAGTCAGGATCATTTCGGCGGCATCCAAAAAGTATGTTTCACGACGACTTATTGTCCTCAAAGAGCACTACAAATGCCCAAAAGAGATGCTACCGGAGGAAGAAAGAAGAAGATACCTTTTTTAGAGAGGTTTTGGACGATCGACATTTATGCAATATTAACGTTATCAATAATTCCCCAGAAAAAATGACAAAGGACAATCACCGGCAACAATTTCCAGCTTTGGCCAATAAAGCTTATTTTAACTACGGCGGACAAGGGCCGCTGCCTGAGCCTGCTTTAGAGGCGATTTATGAGGCTTACAAGCG